>Ga0247810_10000056_pt1 | contig 193701 bp, 172 predicted proteins | sample UWRJL119311C1_FD_179918 | JGI IMG/M metagenome (GOLD analysis project Ga0247810, IMG submission 179918) | Plant litter microbial communities from Arlington Agricultural Research Station in Wisconsin, United States - UWRJ-L119-311C-1 | ecosystem: Environmental > Terrestrial > Plant litter >...
TCACGACCTGTGAATTTTATAATCTTGGAGAACCACAACCTATCTCAAGTTCGCGGTCATTTCTTCTCCAAGCATGAACTTCAGCGATAGTGCGCACGATCGGGTATATTACCAGTGAAAAGAAAAAAAGCTCAAAGTAACGTTTGTCACATATTGAGATAACTATATCTGCGATCCTGAGAAGGTTGTTCAATTTGCTCTATTAAGCCTTGGAGCAGCTATTCAGCTCAATCAAGACCATCTCACTTCTACCCCAAATCATGTAGAATTCAGCCCTCATGAACAAATACTGAGTCTAGGTTTCCAGCAAATTAAGTAATCACAAGTCATTAGTATCATTCAAACTAATAGATAAGGGATAGCAGAAGCCTAGTACCAAAAGTGTTTGGCCAAGTAACATGCTTCAACCTCTCCAACTAATTGCCATGCAAGATTCCGTCACCTGCTAAACACTCGGAACTAGTGCGAGCTTGAGCAAATATAATAAGCCATTTAAAACCATGACAATCTATCCAGAATCTGAAACTACTGTTCCAACATTACGGTTGTACAATTGATATTAATGACCATATTTCAGGTGTAGTTATATTTCAACATTATTTATTGTAGTCAGTGTTCACATACTCAGAGAGAGTCTTTTCACAAACGTCCTATGTAAACGCAGTACTGGGATATGTTTTATTTACCTCCTTAACTGTGATCAAGACTTCTACATAAGTATTGTCATGAATTCAATCGCAATGAAACTCTTTTTTTGGAGCTTGCCAAGACCCGACATGATTCTTCGCTTAATTGTCTTGCCCCTGAATATGGATCTTAATAGTTGTCTCTGATATGTAACAAAATAACCCCTTTTGATTGTGGTACGTCAGAGCTGTGTATTCGCGAATTAAATACGGGTAGAGATCTAGGGATACTTGGAGTCACAGGTTTCGAGAAATGTTATAAGCTAGAGAAGGTTCACATGTCACGCGAGGGCACTAGGAAGCAGTTGATCAGTGATTAAATTATTCCTATTATTTGACTATTTTCAGTGGGTACAAAGCATGAATGAGTGGTTGTAAATCAGAAGCGCGGAGTAAAAGCTTTTGCCCATAATACCAAGCCAGCTTCGATGCTGAGTAGTACCGAAGCTACAACTCCTCCTTCCCACCTCATTGATGTTGTTATTAACTCCGGCGCTGCAAAAAAATAGTAGAGAGTGAAAATCGCAATGCGGTGTCGTATCGACCATCAAAAACTCATGATTAGAGCACTCGGATTCTCCTAGGAGATGGTAATCTTGCGGCCCTCCGGTTTGCTGCTCTTTGGAACGATAATGCTAAGAATACCGTTCTTCATAGAGGCGCGAACATTGTCTTGGTCGACACGGGATGGGAAGTTGAAAGATCGAGAAAACTCGCCTACACTACGCTCAGAAACCCAAAACTTGGCTTCGGATTTGGCGGGTTTTCCATCTTGTGTTGCGACTTTGGTATTGTCCTTTTCCGCCTTTGTGTTGTCCTTGTGGTGTTTTCCATCACTGCCTTCTGTGATAGTACCTGATGGCGTAGAACCTTCCTCGATGAATCCCGCTGGTGGATCACCCGAGGAATATGAGCGCTCGGTATGACCGCGAACAGTCAAGGTCTGGGCATCTGTGAACTCGATGTCGACGTCCTTTTGTTCGATTCCTGGAAGCTCGCCGTGTAGTTCATAACTATCGGAAAGCTCCTTGACGTCAAACTTAGGCGCAAATGCTTTTAGGCTGCGCTGACCCTGACGACGAGTACCGTCTTCGCTGGTACGATTGTATTGGTCGAAGTCATCGAGAAGACGGAACAGAGGGTGGAAGGATGTCGTGGGGTCGTTGCTGATGAATGATCGTGGGAAGAGAGACATTTTGCGTGATGTTGGATTGATGAGTCGGCTAGATGGTTTGACTGGTAGTGTTCTTGATAGAGTGCGATATGCTTTCATAGATTTTTATTTTTGTCTACTTGTCCTGGCGAAGAATAGGATACTTTGAGAGGCAGGACCTAGGTTTATATATTCCACACCGCGATTCCATATTTTTCCAGAAAATACCAGAAACCGGTCCCGGAACACTCATGCATAAATTTCATGAAGTAATTAAAAAATGATTTCATTGTTTCTAGAAAATGCGAGAAATCAATATCATGATCATGAATTCGGTTGTTGAATTGAGGGGGCTTGATCACCTGATTGGATATCCATCGATTCATTCATGCAACTCACTAGAATATTCTACAACCCCTCCCAAAAATAACAACATTCTCCGCACTTAGAGCAACATCAGCAGTTGGCTTCGTTCTAATTTCTGTTTGCCGTCTCACATACCAATAGTTGGATTGTTTAGCCATTCCATATCGAATACTATAGAAGTTTCTAGACGCACCTCGACGCTCCAGGATTGTTGGAGTACTCGAATGAGCTGTTGCTGTACACCCAAGTACTGCAGTATATGATGAATGTTCACCATACTCCCGAGAAGTAGAGAGGGGTAGCAGAATATCCTAGAGGCTTTACTGCATGCAAGTATCAAAACTCGGAATGCCTCATCTCTGCACATGATCGGATCTGGAACTTTCCAAATGCTTTATCCTGTTCACAATCTAGAGAGTGGAAGTAATAGGTAATGTCATAGAGATCTGTCCCGACTATTGCCTTACTTAGAGTTGAATGTCTTTACTTTACTTAGGTTAGAACTATATCTAGCTTGAAATTTTGCACTAACAACATTCTATGTATAATATGCAAGTTTTAAATATGTGGCAAGTATTTAAACCAGCTCACATTGGTAAATGCGCTGGTTGGCAGCTGTCGCAACGTCAAAATATCTTCAAGCAATATATAGGCACGGCACATAGCATATATAGCGCATGCGATAGTGACTGGTATGATCAGACTGAGTGGTACATCAAACGCGGGATCGGTATCCAAGGAGTTATTCCTTATTTTCACCTTCAATGATTCGAACTGAGCACGGATGCCATGTTGTTGGCTTCCCTGTTCCAATGACTCCGTCTCGGTATGACTACGCGCGCGAGCAGCTCTCTTTCGCTTCAGAAAATAGCGATCCCATACCCCGATCATTAATGATCCCCAGACACCAAAGACGAGTACGAATACACTCGCATAACGCCACAGGATTCGCTCGGTCGCGGTTGGGAAGTGGAAGTTCCAGGCTGCCATGAAAGTTCCGCTGAAAGCTAGGACGAAAAACAATAAAAATAATTCAAGTGCGGGTTCCCCTGCAAGAAATACATCGCTTGGGATCCGGTCATAAGGCATGTGCTTTACAGGGCGTGAGAACAAAGGAATTCTCAGATGTCGAAGGATATTGACAAAGTAATTCCAGATCAAGTTCAATGTACATTCGTCGGGCTCAAGAAAGTCGAGTGGAGTCCGGTAATAATGGGAGTGAGGTTGACAACCTGCCTGTGATTACTGTCAGTCGGGATCATACACGAGACCAGAATTGCTAACTTTAGCTCGAATCTGTTCGACAGTGCTGTTGCACTGTACTATGATCGGTCGGGTGATACCAGAAGGCTTGTACATCCAGCAGTATGATGTAGCTAGCATTATCAGGATAAACGATAAGGTAGTAAGTTCGAGGGTTGTCAAAGCTAAACCTTGAATTGGCCGACTTAAAGAGCTTGCTACAAACCAAAGCGCCTGAGCTATCGTTAAGATTCTGTTTTTGTCAGTCATCAACATTTATAAGCTACTCCTCATTACCATTTAAGTAATTTAACACACCTAGCTAGACCATCTGTCTTATTTTTATCGTCGATCTCTTCCTTGTCTATCTTTGGGTACTCAATGTATCCCATATTGACTAGGTAGAATAGCTGCTCCGCATTCAAAGCTATTGGTCTCTCGAGATCATCCGTTCGAAGATGGAAGCCTCCCATATCTGCATAAAATGCATGGGTCAATGTCCATTGAGCATATCCATCTGCACAGAATTTCTGGACTCGCCGTCAGTGGATTATAAGGTACCAGTGAGCAAGTACAAACTTTTACAGAACGTCCTGCGGACGATCTTTGCCCTACTGCAATACTCAGAAGGAAGTCGGGCCCTAACAATGCCAGGCAGGCTAGATTGAGTTTGTCTCGAAATTGATCAATAGTTCTACACGAGAGGCCAGGAATGTTAGGACAGACAGAGGTCCAGCAGCAAAGAATAATAGTTAGAACGCAGGAGGTAAGAATATCAGCAGTCCCCCTTTCGTCAGGTGAGGCTGTCCAGCCACGAGTTGCTGGTTCGCCATGAGATGTTCCGTTATTCATGGCAGCACAATATGAGAATAGAACCACTTGCTGAGCATAACGATGTGAAGCCTCAACAATCCAAATGTAGAAAATGTCGAGATAAATCAAATTGAATGAGAAGATGAGAGATTCAGAAAGCCAGGTAAAATTGAAGATTATGTTTCACGCACTTTTTAGACATTTTGATACCCAGAGGCGCCACGCCAGTTTGTCTACGTGATTAGACTGATTCTTTTGACACTTGTAGATTCTGCAGTATTACGGCTCCGAAACACCATCTGCAGGCCTGTCCAGTTATCATCCAATGTGATCGCTCCTAAGCAAAATAACCGCCCGGCTGGGGCTGGCGGATGCAACGCAAAACATCTGACCCCCTCCCCTTCTGCCCCTGCAAACTTGACCCTCTTAACCTTCAAAGATGATTCCAAGTAGGTGAACAAAGGAATATGGTCTCATGAGTAGAAAGCAAACCACAAACAAAACAAATAAGGTGAATGGTAGAATTTTATTTCAAAAAGAGTGTGTTGTAAACATTGAAAATATGCTATTAAGAGGTTGTACCCGGTACTGTGTATGCCCAACCACCAGGGGTGGTCCGATTTCTTTCTACACCGATTCCAATTGCATTTTCTTGTATAGAGCAAAGCAAAAACACCAATAAATAACTTGAAGGAGCACTATCTCAGGATAGAGTCTGGGTATCATTACTGTGTTAACACACTTGAACTAAAATGCATTCTCCAATCAGTTGTGAAACCTGACATCCTTTTAGACACCCAATGCTGTCCTGTGTTCCAACTTCATTAAAGAAGTGTCTGTCGATGTTCCAAGGTACACGATATTCTACCATCGTTCCCTCATTCGGTCCTTCAGTCTCTGCCTTTCTCGTTTGCCCCCAATGCTACTCACGCTGTCACTTGGTGCCACGCTTGCTGCATAACTACCTCCCACAACGCTTTCCGGCAATGGAATATGCCTCGCACTTACTACGCTGGGAGGTAAGGGTACAAGTCGTGCGCTGACCATACTCCTCCTCTCTCGATCATCTTTTGGTGGAGATAGTCGAATGGTGCGATCACTATCTGCACTGCCTCTACTTGTATGGCTCCGTGCTGATTCTTTGACGTACTGTACGTGTTGACTATGCTTCGACCCCGACGTTCTAGAAGTATGATGTGTTCGCGCGCTCACATAGGTCTCTGGGTTTTTGACGCTATGATAGCTCGATCTCTCATCTCGATCTCGATCGCTTCTTTCTGATCTATGGCTGCGGTGGCTCACATGGCTTGGCGAAGGTGCTGGAGCACGCTCAGGGCTTTTGGATTCTTGTGCAGGTAATATCGTTAATGGATGATTGTACCGACTTCCAATTTCGCTTCTGTTTTCCCCTCGTACAACACTTTTACCACTCCTACTTCTCGTGCTCGCTTCTTCAATCCTTCCTATCGGTGGCGCGGCTGCGATGGTATACTGCGCGACATATTTCGGTTCTGGAACGTAGCTTCGTGTACTTCTTGACGGTCTACGTTCCACCATTGGAGAATATTGGTCATGAGAAGCCCGGCGTATTGGGGCTTGAGGGGACGGGTCTGAAGACACGACAGCATAAGCAACTGCGGCACCTGCAACAGCTCCAAGCAACGTACCGACAAGCTTCATGCTATTAAAGCCGCCAGATCCTCCTTCTGGGCGACGATAATGCTCCGTGGTTATTGTGTCTCTACGTACCAAGCGCATAGGTGGTTGAGTGATTGTGTATGACTCTGGCTGACGGTAGGAGACAGGAGGTCTGGCCTCGGACGAGGTGACCTGCCGGGTAGGGGAGTGTTCTGGCGATTTAGATGCCGCCACACTCCTAGCAACATCTTCTTGCCACTCTAGGACACGACGGGCCTCTTTTATTGTACTGGCCGTCTCGATAGTAGGCCGTCGAGGTGCATAGATTGCCTCCAACATGTTGCCGTCTAGATCTCTTGCCCTGGCTGTTGTTTCCTCTCCGTTTTTCAGGAAGCTATGGTCCCTTTGCAAGGGGTTTGCTGCCAGACTCCTCTCGTAGAACTCCTTGACCGAATTAGGAGACTGTGCCAGAAGTGTGATATGAGAAGGTCTTGGTGGGCAAACAGGGCTCTGCTGTAGGGTGAAAATGACCTGCGGTCCTAGATCAGATATATATCCAAAGTGTAGCCGCTGTAGAAGGAGTTAGCACCCTGGTCACATGTTCAATGATGGACTACCAAGAGCGAGGAATCAGCTGGAGAACAGGGACACAAGGGGTAAAAATGTGGTAAAGTGTCTCGGTTCCCCCGATGTCGCGCGGCTCTCTAATTCTTTTCACAACAAGAAGGTGGGATATGAAAACTTTGACATACTGCAGGTGAGGATGATAGGTACAAAAGACCGAGTGGTTGGGTTATTTCGGCATAGAAAGAGACTGAGGACGGAAGATGTGAGACTTCGATAATCGGAAACCGGGGAAGGGTGCCCATCCCTCATGTGCAAGCCCGTGTTAAGCACCTAGCACAGATGACTCGCAGTGATAAAGTACAAGTACAATAACCGGCGAGCAGTAATGTTGTACAGAAGCTGACGAAATATGCCGTATGAGGAGGTAATGTGGGGGATCTTCGTGAAAGTGAAAATTTTTAACAAGAGCCGCCGAAGAAAAGAATAAAGAGAGGGAAAAAAGGAATATAAACCGTAATAAAAGATCTTAAGTATTGGAGGTGATCTTGAGGCGACCAGAAGCAATTGGTGTTGGAGGGGTCGTGATGGGCCATATGGGGGCTTGCAGATGACCCCAACAACGGCCAGTCGTACCAGCCAGATCACACCAGACATGGTCCCTCAGAAGTAATCAGGCACAGATGCATTGTGACCTAGAGTTCGACTCGCTGCATCGTCGCCTTGGCAGTTGCTAAGGCAATTCAGGCACTCTGGTGAGAATGGTGTCGTTCGGCCTTAGCATTTACTTCGTTGGCAGAACCAATCCTCCCAAGCATCCCACCTCGCTGAAGTCCTGTCCGACTGCCACGTTGTATCTGCAAATCAGAAATGATGTCTCCCATTCTTCTTCTACGTCGTACCGCCCCATTGAAGAACTAACCTACCATGATCTCTTGCTCCACTGGATTAATAACGTACAAGCTGCAGCATGACTGGTAACATCGACGAGTTGGGTAGTATTCTTCTATTTCTCTAATAGGTTCAGTGCACACAATCGAGCAAATAGGAATCAGTCCCTGCCGAATTTCTGGGACTTTCATGCACGTATGTCTGCAGATTGAGGGCGAAAGGAGGCCGACATCGAGAGATAATCTGGGGGTTTGGTATATTGCTATATTGTGTTTAGCCATATTAAATAGCGCTAATGATAACTTACATGTGTAGAAAACTTTGGCCAGTTTCTATTTCATTGGGTTTGAATCAAGTGCTGTGAAGTGAAATCGCGGGACCGAAGAACAGAACTCGATGAATTCTGAATATCCGATAATGCAATAGGTTTCAAAGGAATCAGATGTATCAATATGAGATTGAGGCTGCAATCGAACAGTTCATGAAGTCTTATTAACGAGCAAGGTTGGAAAATGATCACTTGTAAGGTGTGATGGTTTGCTCCAGAACACTTTGCTGAATTGTACATGCTGCTAGCTACCTGGGCAACTTGACCCACAACCACCAATAGAAGCAACGGTGACCTATTTTCGCTGCCCAACCCATCGGAGTAGCGCTTGAAAAAAAGCCAACCATCCTTTCCCAGGGAATACTTACCACAAGTAATTAAAAGGGAAAGGTATAGGAATGACAAAAGGAGAAGGTGAGCCAAGTTGAGTTGGCCCACGAAAGACGACAAAAGCGTCTTGGATCTGATGTTGAACGCCTAGTTTTGTTGGTAAAACAGAGGTCAGAGCCACACAGATTCCCAAGCCGGCAGCCGTAAGCAGAGAAGACGATGTTATGATCGTAAGCTCATACTTAGGGCCCGGTTTCACCTCAAAATCGACCACTCCTCCAAGTCCTCCATCTCGCTGAACTGACGTTCAGGGATAAGATGAGTCTATATGGCCTAAATGATACCCCAAACATCCTCTGCGGCATGACAGAACTTGCTGCAGGCTACACTCGCGGAGAGACTGTAATTGCTGATACCGATCTTGTCATCGACAAATAGATCCGCAAAAACATCTTCACCCTTGGCCATGGCTCCCACAAAAACACAGATGCTTTCGTTCTCCTTCAACGTCGAAACGTAGTCGCTGCACTTAACCAGTGGAGCGTCGAAGCTCAACGTGACTTTGCGACAGTTTGGGGGTAGATGATCTGTGATGGGGTTCTGGATAACCTTAAGGAGCTTCTCTTGTGATGTGACAGATCGGATGGAGAGGCGATGGAGTAGTTGAACCATTAGACCAGCGAATCGTTTGAAGGTACGTGGAATTCTGACGGTTGGGCTGACCTCGATCAAAACTCCTTTGGCGGTGTGGATATAGATCTGGAGCTTGCCAGCCTTGTTGATAGGAGAGTCGAGTAATGTAAGTAGACACTGCGCACCACTAGATTAGTCTCGTTCACTTTTTCTGAGAGAAGTTGTGGGCAATCAGACCTGGTGGGTAATATCGGGTCTCGCGTCACTGATGTCGCGGTTCATTTTTCGCATCACACCAATATGCTCATCGCTGTTGAGGAGGGAGTATTTCTCATCTCGTGCGCCGGGTCGCCCACCACCATGAGAAGATTTGTAAGTCTCAAGACTGGCATTGGACAGGACCACGATCAAGCGCTGGCTGTTTTTATCGGTCGATGGGATAGGGACATGCTGCTCAGCAACAAGGTTAGGAAGTTCCGGCGGTGGGAGTGACTGTGTTCCTGCCATCAGAGCTATGATCAGCAATATGCTCTGCTCTTATGTTGAATAAGTGCTACACAAGTGTAATTGTGATAGTAACGGCCGAAGCAATAGATTCGGACTGTAAGTGTGGTACGCGCGCGTTCTGTTGGTGGTCTAGAACTGATGGTGGTGGAGAAGTGAGGATGCTGTAGGACGGAGGAGGGGTTTTTCATTGATAATTTTTTCCCCCCAGCGTCGGAAGCTGGTTGCCCGCCAAATATGCCATAATCCTTCACCTCGTCGACCAGACCCGTCACTGGAGTATCGCAACTTATGAACAAAGCACAAAGAAAACGAGGGTATGGCTTACTTGGTCGCTTCACCGAACGTGACTCTGTAGGTGAAGACATTTTTGTTTTGGTCGACTTTTGCTGTAGAAGGTATCTGGAGTTAGTAAGGTGGTGCTATGGCTCGATAAATTCACGCTGGCAGAGTAAGGGGTACACAGCAGGGTTGGAAAAGCATACGAGTGATTGACGGTTGGTTTAAAGAGAAAAATAGCTGATTCGGTGTCTGTGGGAGTTTGGGTAGAATTGATGCTGGTGGTGACTGGGTTGCGAGGTGGGGGAGAGGGGGGTTGATAAATATGAGAACGACAAAGAATTATTATGAAGATCGGGCCCGGCAGGGGTGGGCTTAGTCTGAATCTGACTTTCAGTCTCCGTCTGAGGTGAGGAGCGGTGAGATTAGGTGAGATTGCTCCGAGTATTTGCAGTAATGCGACAGTAGTAGTAAGTAGAGAGGAGGCAAGAGATCCGGGCAAGAATTGGTGATGGCTGTGATCACAATGAGGTAGATGTTCGCTGTAGGAATAGAGAAGACCGCAAAGCAAGACCACGACCGAGATATATAGAAACGGGTCCAAAATCAGGGTCAGTCAGGGCCAAGACCATAACGTGCTCTAAGTAACAATCCGCTAGAAGAAATCCCCTGAATTCAATTTACGTTCCCGCCCAGACGTCACTTCAGTTACTCCGTACTCCGAATCTTCTTGTACACCATGTAACCCTTGTATCCTGTTGATCCTCCGAGCATTGACATGAGATTTGCAACGGCTTCCCAAAAGTCTAATGGTTTCAATCAGAACCCATCGTTCGCAGATGCACTACGTCGTCATATTGTCAAAGGTAGAGTTTAATAATAGAGATGTGTACTATTAAACCCCCATGTTGATATTCACAAACAGAGACACATGTCTATGGTGGGATTGAACTCGGACTTACTCTAGTCCGAGAAGTACATTTATGTGGTTCTGTGACCATGGTGTTGAGGTTATACTGACACCAATAGCTCGCGCCTTTTATGTCGGGAAACATTTGACGTATCGCTAATATTATCTTTCCACCGTGACGAAAAGTATCTCTCATGTCGGAGGAGCGCCTCGTCTGCTTATAGTCTACCCAAAACCAGTCCAGGACGGTTCTCACTGTACCATTGTGTGTTTCGGTATTACACCGCCACATTTTGCATGTCGCTCCCTATCACAAACTTTCTTCTTAATGGAGGCATCAGTCGGAGCGCCACAAGCTGCAAAACTCCGCCGAAGTGAAGCCACGCAAAAACTACAGAAGAAAGGCTTTTGAAGGTAGGGCATTAAATGAAGTCGTCGTGCAATGGCAATGGAAAGTCATGCTATAACAAACAATTCGCAAGGCTGGCTTTCCCGTCTCTGCTGCCAGTATGGTTGCGAGGCGCTTTCGTATCACATCTTGACGGGAAAACGAGATCAACCCAACGCTCGAGGATGAACATATGCGTGTGCTTGATATTGAAAATCTGCTAAAAGATTCTGTAGTAATTGAAAGTATGTTGAAGACAGATCACGCATAGAGGAAGTGTTGGAACTTGGCTGGCGAGCGAAGGGCCGAAAAACCTCAACAGATTGTGAAGAGCCTGGGTTCATAAGTGGTCAAGCAAAATCTTAACGTGACTTGCGAAATAATATGATATTCTTGTTATTCGTAACACTGCATGTATTTATGAAATGACTTGGTCAAAACTATAGTACAGATGCGAAGCTTATCCGCTTCCACAGATAAAAGGTGTGAACAGAAATTAAAACCATGCTTTGACATATAGTAGAAATTAAATGACGAAGACATTCGATTTGGGAATAGCTGGATAGTTACATAACGAATATTCGTCATGTACAGAATACCAATCGAGTCACGGAGGTTAGTTGCTCAACCACCTATAACAGAACGTAAAATTTATGATATAACATTCTCCATTTGGAGTTTATCCATCGCTATAGCTTGTCCTCTGCCTTAGATTTTATCACGATTCATGGTATCTATAATTGATAACAGATTTAAGGAATCACAAGTAATCCAGGACGAAGATACAACACCTTTCAAGGCCTTCAAGGGGATCACCACCACTTCTTAAGTGTAGCAGGATTCAACGCCAAACATACTGAATCACACGAAAGTCTGTAGGCACCTGCCGATTTGATATGGGCGTAATTTAACTGCACAAGGGCACAACGGTAAAAAAAAACATAATGGTACTGCTTGGCTGCATGAAGGCCGGTCCGCCGAAGAATGTCTTCCTGAGATGACTTCTGTTCTGGAAGCTGAATTAAACTTTATGCGGTATAGAGAATTGTTTTGCAAATTAGCCTGCAATCATTTCTCCGTATCTACTATATAAATGTATAGAAACCGTGTGATTAGTTTGAGTGACAAATGCTGTTCATTTAGAAAGGCACATTAGACATAGACTAGATCATAATACCGCAAAATATGGATGTAACCCCAGTCGAGCTGGAGACGCACGAAAAGCAATGCATCTTACTGGTGTATAGCCAGAGAAGATATTGATTGAGTAGCCATGTTAGCGATGTATATCATTTTATCGTATAAATATTCCGCACACACGGCGCTTTTTCCACCAATAAAACCGTTCCAGGTAACGCAATAACAGCATAATTACCTAAGATCAGTGATAAACGTTTCAATGTAGAATGATTATATACATCTCATCTCCTGTGTTGTGATTCGCGAAGAGCTTACACAGTAGTGGTACATAGTAGCATGTTCTATATTTAAATACTTATATTAATCTTAGTGAAGCTGAAGTTACACATGCAATAACCGCTATTAGGTATTATTTGACAAGAATTAATGATTACTCTGCAGGTATCTGTGCTGGAAGTCATGAGAGCTTCAAATTGTGTACAAAATAGGCAAAGAGTAAACAACCTACCACAGGGTGCTCTTGTTATCTGGAAGAGAAGGGTCGATTAACTATAATGTTGGAAATCCTTTGCACATCAACCTTTATTTCGACAACCTTAGATCCATATGGAGATGTTTCTTTCGCGGTGTATTTTTCAGTATAGTACGTAGGCTTATATTGGATTAATGTTGTATAGCTAACTTGTAAATACATAATCATCTCATATTTTGCCAAGGATTGCCCCTCCAAGACCCTTGTTCGGATTTGCTCCCGATGCCGGCGCCAAGGTCACGATGATTCTAACTGTTGGGTGCTGAAGAGTCAGAACTACAGTCCGGAACATAAGGTCTGTACAATAAAACTTCCAGGAGACAGCGAAACTTTAGACTTCCAGTACCACATTTCAACTCTTTGCCGGCTACTCTTCAGCAATCAACATGGGTGCTTTCTTTGAGACTATCCCAAAGTCTCTAATTCCATGGATTCTCGAGCAGAAAGTCATCTGGATAGCATCAGCGCCGCTGGCGGCTGACGGTCATGTAAACGTTTCTCCTAAAGGGGGTCCCTACTTTGGTGTGATTGATGAGAAGACATTTTGGGCAAGTCTCCCCGAGATTCCAAGTGGTCTTGAAGCAGTTGTATGGTTTTATAGACGCGAATATGTCATCTCTTTTTCGTCTCACAAAGAGACTGGCTAATGCTCGATGATTTAGTATCAAGATCTCACAGGTATACTTACTTGAGAACATAATTTACTTATGTAACAGGGAGCTCGGGAGGCAAGATTTTGAAGAAGCAAGCCTATCATTCCTTCATTATATCTTGGCGCTTTAGATGCTCCGTGACTACTCATCTTCCTCTTCAAATTTGACTAGTTACAATGCTAATACGCTGCCAAAAGGATCGGGCGTTGAAACCCTCTCTCATCTTCTTGAACCAAACAATGGGCGTATAACCGTCCTACTTAATGCTTTCGAAGGACCTCCTCGAATTGTACGTCTCTGGGGTCACGGTAGGCCACTCGAGTACGGTAGCAAAGAATTCATGGAGTTCGTAGCAAAGAATGATGTGAAGACTATCCCCGGGACGAGAGCTGTGATCGTAGTCGATATTCACCAGGTCGGCACGAGCTGCGGGTTTAGCATGCCTTTCTACGATTTCAAGGACTTTCGCACTACCCTTAATGAATTTTTTGTCAAGAGAGTTGCGGCCGAGGAAGCAGGGAACAAGAAGGACGGAATTGAGCGCTACTGGGCCTACAAGAACTCAGAGAGCATTGACGGCCTGCCAGGCATGCGACGAGGAGTAGAAACAGCCAAACGAGAGAAGGTTGAGCCTATCAAGAAGCTAGTTGGTGCAGCTGCACTTACCGAGTCGAGAAAAATTTCCCTCAGCTCCAAGCTAACATCTCCTTTGCTGGTAGCATTGCTTAGTTTCTTGTGCGGCATGGCTGTCGCTACGTTCTTGATCGTGTTTGCACAGGGTGATCTTCAAGGATCTTTGAGCGATGAGCTGCGTGGGCTCATGAGGGAGATCAGAGGTGGTAATTAGGGCATGGTCCAAAGCTGCAAACAAGACTAAGGAGTATGGCGTTACTGGAGCACAGTTTGTTTTGTTGACAGAGAGGAAACATATACTCCTTGGTGTGATTTAGCATTGAGGAGACTAAGTCAGTGGACATTTCGTTTTGAAGATACCACACTGGTGACGCTGCTTAAACGAATTTTCGGGACACTTAAGCCATGCTTCTCTACTGCGAGCCTTGCGTGTCCACTTCTAGGCCCATTGAAAAGGTCCTCGTTGTAGTTATTCCAATGCCTCATTCACACTCACAAAATCCAATCGCTACACGGAAGTCTCCGTCTCTCATATCTCAGTCTTTCATGATAGTTAACCGTAAGCAAGGCTAGCTCCACCACCAAGGATGGATTAGCCACCACTCAAAGCCTACCTAGTACACTGCAGAATACAGTTTAAGGGAGCGGCTTGTTCATGCTTAGCTTCTCGAGGGTGGAGAGCGGAACACTGGCTACCTGTCAGTCTCATTAGGAAAACCTATATCCAGAATATTATCCAGTAGACGATCTCATCAATACAGCGGATTATTCTTTCACATTTCGTATGGTTTAGCACCTGTTGTCGCGATATGATTGACTGCTTTATTCTAATCCGCCCTTTGGTCGATATATCAGAATTGATGCTACGACTACTCCAACGCCAAACTAACTCGCGCTGTCTCGGCGCCATGAAATGCCACTTATTGACGGTAAAGAACACGCTACACGTACACAAGAAAGTTTTTTTGGTGTATGAGAAATAATGCATTGGATACTTGATAGGAAGTGCAAAGTCTCTCTAATGAATTTCAGGACTACTTAAAATTGGTCTTTGGCGTGGAGCAATGCTTTCACTACTTAAGCGTGCTACTCGGGACTGGCGGGTGGTTGGTTAGGGGAAAGGAGTAGATATATAGAGCGAACATCGAATATGAGACCTGTGGAGATGTTGATGGTTGCGAGCAAGAGTGCAGCTCTAGAAATTAAACGGCGACTATATGCCATGCACAGGAACAACTTCTTTACATATTGCTTTTGCTTTGCTTTCAATTTCTCTTTCCATGACTCACATTTGAAGCAGACATACAAGTTCGGCCAAGGAGAGTGGTTGATGTTATAATTGCTTTATCCAGATTTTGTGTATCGGTAAATTGTAGTAACGAATAAGTGATAGACACCAAACACAATTTCTACCGGCAGTGGGCAGTATTTTAAATGTAGCTTCGCGTTTCCATTCCCTTAATTCGCTCCTGCTCTCTCGCTATGTGTGTCTCTTCCCCCTTTTTCCCACACTTATAGGTCATAGTACTAGAGAATATATGTCAATCTTAAAACTACTAATAACTTTGCAGTGTAAAGTGAAAGACGAGTATTACCCAGGGCTAGGTCTGCAGAGTCAATTGGGTCACATCGATCACCCAGTATGGAACGTTATGTACCGTGATGAAGTGCCATTAACGGTGCTTTGCACGAGCCAACAGATGACGACAAGCACAATTCCACCTTGCTCGCAGTCTGGTATTTGTCACCCACCGAAACGTGATACCGTGAAGCTGCGCGTATTCGCGTGGTGGCGAATCCCCCATGTATCATACCACTCACTTCCTTCAATGCAGCACGCCACCTACCCCAAAGGCGTGAGACAGCGCCAGAGGGGAAGAGCCACGAGCCAGAGCCAGAACCAGCGCTTTGTAGATCGATTCTAGCGTCACCTTCCACCAGATTGCCGAGAGCGAGCGAGCGAGGATCTTTTATCCTTAATTGCAGTGACGTTGAGCCGGTCGACTCTGGGATATGGGGCTGCTCAGGCCGGTGCAGCCATTCACACAGCTTGACGAGTGAAGATACGAGTACGAATACCTGGGACGGCAGCATACAAGCGACCAGGGCACCACCATCCCATTTGTTTCGTCTCCGCTATGGAAGGTTCACTGGGCTCAACTGGGTTCAACTGGATCTTCATCCTCATCTTTTCATCGCCAGAACACACGGCCACACGCTTACAGGCCTACCACAAGCTCAACCGGGTCATCCTCTCCGGAACTACGGAAGCTGAGCATTCTCACCATTGGTCAATAGGCGTTGTGCGCGTACTAACAACAGACAAAAGCGGATGGCATTTGACTTTTGCTAAACACAAATGGATAGGCAAATTCTCCCCCAGACGAGCCCCTAGCTGGGCGCCGAGAGTCGAGTCGTGCACTTACTTGCCCACAGAATTCCGGGCTATCGATCGGATTTCGAGGATTTGCATCTTCTTTAGAGTTTGCTCCTTCAGCACGCAGGCGTCGAGGACCCTATCACAGCAGTCCCGGCTGCACACGCTCGCGAGGAAGCACCAAGCACAGCGCCAGAAAGTGGGAGGCAAGAGGAGGGGAGAGGGAGCGAAGACATTGGGCAGAAGGGCTAAATAAAGTGCACAGCAGTAGTTAAGAGCAGACGCATGGCCGTGTCCTTGAACCTAGGACCTAGGACCTAGGACCACAAACACAATCACAGAGTACCATTGCGACCAGAAAAGGCCCTCGATTTGTTTAATTTTCTCAACGCAACAGTCCCAATCAACAAGGCCATTCACATCCAATTGAGGCCCTACAAAGTCTCATCCCCATCAGCACCCTTCAAGACCTGCTCATTCAACCGTTACCAGTACGGTGTGGCTAGGTTGGTTACCAATCTTCGGGAAGTAAGGCCACGCTCGATCGATATACATCTCGACCAGCATCGTTGGTAATCCCAGCCCCAGCGCATCCTCAAGTTTGTGCAGTCGCTCCGCGCTCTGTTGCAGCACGACCACGTACCGTACCGCACCGCAGCACCGTTCTCGCTTAGCCGAGCTTCGATCACCGTTGTCTTCTACGCCCCTGGTTGTTATCGCCGTACATCGACCACCACCGCATTCTTCCCCTCTGCTCGGGCCCGATTCCAGTTCTACTTTTGCTTTTCCCTACTCCTCTTGCTTTTGCTTCCGCTTTAAATCAGCCCGAGCTTTTCTTCCTGAAGGAGAGGATACGCTCTACTTTTGGTTAACACGCAGCCCCTCTTTAAATCACTGCCACCATCTCACCCACTTCTTACAATCCTCTCAACATCTCATCTGTTGATCTACACTACCAGCCATTTTTCAAGCTCATCACTGATTCATTCCGGATCAAGTACCAACCACATCAACTCAAATACACAGAAGTTTACAACAAATTCACGTAGTACATTATACCGAGTTCTCATAATACATGCCACCTACCAGAATAATGCCTCCCGCCAAAGCCATAAAGGTTCGTCGCGTTCCTTGCAAGATGTGAAAAGAACCGCACTGACACAATACAGACGGAGCGAACTCATGAGGAGAATCAAGAGCGTGCATACATAGCAGCTTCAAGAAGAAGTGACAGAAGCCTAGAGGCTAGAGTTGAGTCCGCGAGAAGGGCCTCCGAGATCCACAAGAGACGAACCGGGAGGTCGCTGAGGGTCACGGAGCAGGATGTGATCAACGAGGAAATGTATGAGGAGGAGGATGACGACCTTCCCATGCAATACCGACGACTTGCCGCCCACTTAACGACCAACAATGCAGACTTCAATAGACGTTTGAATGATTATCTGACTACGCACGTGGCGATGAGAAGTGCTTTGGCCAATTCATACGGCCAGCAGTTCCCTATGCCCCAGCAAAACACCTCAATGTTCCCGTCTCCTATGCTGGCTCATCAACAGCAGCAGCAGCAACCTCAACAGCAGCCATTGATGCAACCACCAATGCAACCTAATGGTTCGTCAACGTATCGTCAACAACCATATCCCTCTCCTCATCAAAAGTCTATATCAAGTCAGCATCATCGGTCACTGTCCATTACCACACCACAAGAGTTTTCTGCTCAATCTCATGGAAACCAGAGTAATGATCGGCGATTCTCAACTCCGGCCACACCAGCGACGATGTCACCCATAACTATGGGCAACCCAACTTCCGCAACAAGTGATAAAACCCGACCATCGTTTCCCCAAGGCTCTTTTGCACGGCTCGGCCAGCAGCAGCAACAAGCACCCAATGTCCTCTTCCCTTCACAAAACAAGAGTATCGATGCAACATACGGAAACAATCCTTACTCATCCTTCAGTACGGCTTTACCTGCGGAGTCCCAGATGTTTTTGGGCTCCACACTCGATTTTGACGACCCTTTATCATCTATGTTCATGGCTGGTGCAGACCAGAGCCAGATTTATGATTTCAATGCACAACTACCATCGACAGTCGAAGTAAACAAACACAACACGTACCCAACTTTCGATGGCTTGAACTCCACACTTGCACCTTCAGCCAACCTGGACAATTCAGACGATACATTACAGCAACTAGCCCACGACTCAAACCAGAGTTTTTTTGACCAGGCACTAGGCAATACACCTTCTGGAACCCCTGGGGTGAATGGTGAAAGTTGGGGCAATTTCATTGATACCGAGCAGTGGAACACACCCTCATCGTCTCAGTAAAGACTCGCTCTGCCCATCCGATTGTAAATTATCACAACCAGCCGCGAGCATATCTCAACATTTCACATCACAAGCGTGCCGTATCCATACGCACGCCAGCCTATAAAGGGCCATGTCCTGGAGAGAATTAATTGAAAGTACTTACAAAGAGCCATTGGCTCTTTACCATACACGCTCTCCACACAATTATCGACTTCTTGCAAAGGGCGAAAAGTCTAGCTTCGGTATTTTTTAAGAAGCGAAATGTACGCGGGTTTATGCGTCTTCTAATCATCCTGTGGATCTAGCCCATTTATATATCTCTATTTAAAGGAGCTCTGGAGGCCGGTGGCCGCATTTTATTGTATATATCTCCTGTTAATGACCTAATGACACAAAATAACTGAACATCTTAACTGTTTGAGTTTTTAAATGATGTTTTCAGCGTGAGCATATGGTTCTCAAATAAAACTCTCTCCATAGTGGTGCAGCTTGTTATCAAATCTCTCGATATCTACTTCCTGGGCAGACCTTGAAGACTGAGCAATATTATTTAACTTCTAATATTTGATTTGCTTTGCAGGTGAGTACGCAAATCCCGAAGTTGTATCTAAACTGAGATCTTTCCATGTTTGCAGAAGTTTAAATATGCGTCATGGCTGGACGGGCTTCTCCAGGGGTTCTTTATGACTGATATGTGGACCGAAGTGTGGAGTAAGCATCTCATCTCATCTCATTCAGCGCACGATCTGTAGGGAGCTGATAAGGAGTCCGAGTGACGCACAAGGGTGAACTATATTGTACTCTACAGTACTGAGCGAGTTCCGAGCTAGCCTTGATGGGCCTAATGGTTGTGTATGTGTGTGTGGAGCGCAAGGGCTTTGCTGCTCGAGCGCTCCACCGCACAATTTTTGAAAGTACTGACTGCACTTGCATGTGTCAAGCAGAGACAGATAGATCCAGCTGGGCTGGCGGCCTCGGCATCCACCTCAGTAGGGATATGGTGGAGAAAAGAGAACGCGATGGGAAAGCTGCGCTTCTCGGCCGATGCAAAGGGCTGAGGCGTGAATCGGCGGACAAAACTTCGCAACCCCCAACCGTTAAAAGGCGGAAATAGAAATCTAAGGGATTCAACTTAATTCATTCCACTACTGTAATTCTTCCTTTGACTATCTATCTTATTTGCACGGGCGAGGTTATAAGATACAATAGATGTAACTTAGGAACTGGCTAGATGTTGACGAGGACTGACATTATGTGTCGCTGGGAATAGAGACAGCTTCTAAAAGACATACCTAGAATACGTAAAACTCTTCTATAGCACTGAAATATATGGTTTGGTTCAATAGTCCCAGGGTACCCAAGGTCTTTCTACCACTTAGACTGACATGTACTTCTGAGCCCAAACTCCTGTAGCTCGAGCCAGTCAGTCAAGCTACGAAGTATCATCACCTCCAAATATCGAATAACATTGACCGCGTTACAGGTCGACCGCACGGTGCAATTGTTACACTGATGAGCACATGTGTTGTTATGACGCATGTCCACACTTGAGGCCGGAAGAAACAGCATAGGGTGATGCGATGCTGATCTGGTAAAAGTGTGGCAAACATAAATCTCCCGGATCAAACGAGGGCCAAACGACACTAAGCAGTCGAGGTCCTTGATATCCGGTGACTAGGAATGTGAATTTATAGGAAAATGGACTTGTTACCTGGGTTGATCTCTTTATAGACAGTTGCGAGATCAGCATTGACAAGTGGTGGAGAGAAGTTGTGGTTTGTGCTATGGTAGCTACTTAGTAGCCATATTGGTCCACGCAATATGAATATGCCAAACACTTCAACTTAGTCAAAAGACTCTTGTCCTGAACGCCTTTTTTGAAATCCAGTAGCTTGCCTTATACTTCGCATCAAATCTATGTATGCCTCTATCATGGCAGCTATCATGGCAGCCGTATCTCCAACAGTCAGCACTTAAGCGAGGGCTTTTCCTTCAGGCTCAAGAGGATGCCAAAAGACCGCCTCTTCAGATTCCTATCCAACACCGACCCTGCGACCTATTGTACACTGTGTATTCGCTTGGCATCTTATCCTTATTTCTTATCTATCCCCCGGAACTGATTCTTCAGCTCGTCCATGTAATGTTTTAGAAAGCGGTTGCTTTGCGACCCATCTGGGGAATCGATGTTGGTGCCTCCCATATCGGCGGGGTCCTTGCCATGGCGAATCTCATGTACTTTCTTGTGCACTTTGCGTACGCCGCGGTGGAACGTAGGTGATGCGAGAAGCTAGAAGGTTGTGAGTTACGGCGTCAGGGAATGGGGACGTGGGTGGCGAGAACGAACTCTTGCAGTCAGCCAGACCTGTTTGATTTGTTAGCTGGTTGGTGGCGGAAGCAGGGAGCGGAGGCATACTTCAAAGACTCGCAGCCAAATCATCTTGATGGCCTTATTATCATGTCGTTGAGTAGCAGATGTCGTGCTAGATCGATGTGAAGATTGTGGTTGTCGTTAAAACGGAGAGGGGTTGGTGCTCGGCCGATAATTCATCCAGTATTTAATTGGTTACCCAGAAACGGATCTGAACTGCACGGCGTGCATAACTTTAAAGACTGAATGGATGGAGCGATGATTACATGGATGGGACAGACTGCATCACACATGGGAGAGCTGCCCCGGGATGTCCATGATGATGTTGTTGTTGCATTATACAGTTACACTTTGGCCTGCTCGGTTATAGCTGATGAATCACTCTTTTCCTGAGTAAACCTCAATAAAACGTCTATATATATATCTCTAATATATCTAGCTTAGATAATAGGGATATGCAATGCCGGGTATTACGAGATCTACCATTTCAACGCCCTTTCTTGAGCATGCATTGATCAGGGAGTATTACCTATTTCATTCCATATTGGTATGAACCTGATTTGCTATCAGCGCCACATGGGGCTGAAACGGATGGCAGATTGGAAATGCAATGAGAATGGAAATAGAAACTGAAATTCCGCCAAAAGGGAAGCGAAAGCTGAATATCCTTGTCTTGTCATTGTCAGTCCTTGTTTGGTTTGCCTTTCATCTGGGGGATTTTTGTTTTGTCTAGTCTGGTCTGGTCTAATCTAATTTAGCCTTTCCTCCCATTCCACCACAACCTTTTTCCTTCCGTCAAAGTACTATTGCCCCTACATACAACAACCACCGAACAACAACACTTCTGCCCTTCTCTCACTTTGCTTTTATTGCGTTGATCTCTTTGCCCCCATCCAACAACAATCAGCTGATTTACACTTCCGTCCCTACCAACTATCCCGTACATTAATAGTCACTGCACGTACCCAACCCCTGGCCCCCTTTTGTGTTCACAGCTGATCTGAGCAGCAGTTCACGTGCCCAAGCAATAGACCTAGCATCAGATATCAAAGTAGCATCGCACCTGCACTTGCCAAATCTCTAACAGAAGGTCCTTGATACTTTTACTCAGCTCCATCTATCTGAGATAATCGAAGTCGCTGTTTACACCCCTGTCTTGCCGCCACAGCTATACAGGCGCCCATCAATAGCTGCAGCTGTGATTAGGTTGAAATTGTTATTTTGTACATTCTGAATACCAAAAGCGAAGGATTCCTAAATCTCTGAAAAGGCTCTCTTGAACCTTTCTCTCGCTTAGCTCGCGGGCTTCGTCAATCTGGACAAACTACGCGGCGCCCTTCGTAGGCGACACGGCTCTCCGTCTCCATCCCCTACTTCCAACACCAAGCAAGCATTGTCGAAAGCTAGAGGAAGTTCACCTGCTTGGCTTGAGAAGATGAAACGCAACCACTCCGCTTTCAAACGCTCGACTTCCCCTAATGGAGCTTTACGCCAGTCAACTCGTGGTCGTACTGCTCTCCCACAGGCTGGTGGAGGTGGTTTGGAGAAGCTAGATAAGAAATCCACAGATCTCTCTGCTCGTGCTGCTGTTAAAGCACCTGACAGTAACGGTCAAACTAGTGAAGAACACAGTGATGTCCCAAGCAGTACCATACCAAAAATGCCTTCTTTTCTGCAACTTACAGAGGGTGGTAAGTCCCAGAACTGTCAATTATGACACGAGAACTAACATATGTAATAGATTTGTACGAGAAATACGCGGAATTGGCTGCTTTAGAGACCGATCGACTGCTTACCAAAAACACCAATAGTTCCCCAACTAACCCATGGGCTCGTTTGGATACCGATCCGGTTCTAGATCGCTACAGTAACATCCATCCTTGGGCAAACAATCGAGTTCATCTTAAGGTTCCAGAAGGCTGCAATGACTATATCAATGCTTCCCCGGTATCCCTGGTACCAACTGCCTCAAAGCAGAGTGACCTGACCAAAAGTACAGAAGACAAGTACATATGCATGCAAGGGCCTAAGAAAGAAACTGTTGATCACACATGGCATATGCTTTGGCACGAATTGGCCGAACCTTATGAAACCACACCAGCTGTTATTATAATGCTCAGCCCAACCCATGCTCCAAATCCGTATGGAGCAGGTACTTTTGAAAAGTGTTATCCTTACTATCCAGTAGACGAGAACTCGGAACCACTTATCATAAACGAGACGGGTGTTTTAGGTGATGAGTTTCATGCCGAGGTGAGGTTCGTGTCTAGAGAAGCACCAACCCCAGGTAGCACGGTCGAGGTTCGTCAATTTGCGATGAGTGTGTTGGGCCAAACCGATGAGAAGCCAATCTGGCACTTTTTATATCCCTCGTGGCCAGATTTCGGTGCACTCGAGGAAAAGAACCTGGCTAGCATCATTTCACTAATGCAGCTCTCAAAAGAGAAGAACGGAAGAGCAGAAAACCCGAGAATTGTTCATTGTAGTGCGGGAGTTGGCCGAACCGGTACATTCATTGCCTTGGAGTTCTTGATCAATGAGTTACAAAGCGGTGCTTGGGAAGGCTGCACTAGCTCTGAAGATCCGATATACGACACCATCAACCAGCTACGCATGCAGAGACGTACCATGGTCCAAGCTTTTGAGCAGTACGTATTTCTCTACGAAGTTATGAAAAAGATGTGGCAAGAGAAGTACAACGCTTCGACGGGAGAAAATCATGAAAATAAGGAGTCGCCTGTCGATCAGCCGCAACAAGCCCCGCCTTACGAGATATTTGGTGTCGATGGTGGCAATAATGGTGGTATTTACGATGAAGAAAATGATGCAAAGCCAAATGGGATCGTCGATGTTTGCACTACAAGCATAGACAACAAACACAAGGCCGGAGAAAAGTGCGGTTCGGTCGAATGCTTGTAGCTGTCTCTAGGATACAACAAGACTTTCGTTGGTCTTGTTCTCAGAATCTTCTCATTTATTTTATGCGTTTGGGGATGGGATGTGTATGATTATGATCATTGTTTCATTGTCTTTTTTAGCAGCGAGCATTTGCATGCCTTGGGTGGCTGAGACGGAGTTCTCTTTAGAATACAATTAATGCATAGAATAGATGGTTCAGCAATGATATGGGAACGCGGTTAGACTTGCGATGCCATTTGTGCAGCTTTTTTCCATTCTTTCATAGCTGGCCAATCCTAGATACTTATCAATCAACACAATGATAGTAATGATGCAACCAACTGCTGCGACCGGCATGCATCTACGTCCTCTTCTAACTACTTGCGCATGTTCCTATTCGCACAGACTAGTTGATAACAAAGGTATGCTTCTCCTTGTGACGTCAGACAACTACCACTGCAATGTGGACGGCGAACGTCGAGAGGTCGAATATTAACTCTTCTCGACTTGACGTAACAAATGTATATGCGTTGCCGGAGCCAACGGGAAGCTGAATGCGCCACGATGAACTTCAATCTACCAGATTGTTCGCTTGGCAAGATTCCGTATATTCCAATCTGTATGTTTGGGACCTTAGCTAGGGCCATGCGATTTGTCACAACTAGTAGAGACGATATGACAGTCTATCCAAGCATCCCATCCAGTAACCCGACCACATTCAGAGAATCAACAACCGACATTAGACCATAAACGGCAATTGTGTGGAGAGCCCCTCAGTGATGCCCCTCAGTGGGTGATGCACAAGCAATGTAATGTGCTTATTTATCAAGACGGAGCGTCGGCAAAAGCTTTTATCGTGTGTTGTAGTCTTGCCTCAGACTCCTATACGTCAGAGAAAAATTGGCAGTTGAGTTTCCAAGGTGGATCAGGATTACCACGCATCCAGCATAGCATGGTAGCCATACAGGGGTGCGACAAGCTACTTATACTTGCTGGATTCTTGATTTAATCTGGAAGTGCCAGGTGCTTTGCATTTCAGACTCTATTGGAACTATGGCTCCAGCTGAACCCAACGCTATACCGTTTGCGCAGAAAGGGGACGTTCCTATGTTCGAGGAGGAACGAAAGGGATGGAAAGGCTATGTTGAGTGGGAGAAATACCCTGAAAAGAAGAAGGCAGCTGCCGAAATTCTATCAAAATATGATTTCCCAGTTGTTAGTTTGATTTCGATCACTATGATTTAAGAATGATCCTGTGACTGTCTCAACCACTGACGGTTAATATCAGCCACCCGAGTTCCAACTTGCACCTCTTCCAAAGACAAACCCGATTCTTACTGGCGAGCGCTGGAAACAGTACCACTATGCCTTAGGACCTACTTTAGATTATCTTCCCGATAATAGCTGGAAATACGTATTGAAAGAAAAGTCCGAAGACATGATCCATGTTCTACAGTTTCCATATAATGGTGAACCACCAAGGGTGAGCTTCACTCGAGGGACTGTGTTTGTATCAATCCGACTACTAATGAAGGTTATAGGACCGACTCGTGGAAACGGAAATCACGGATAACAAAGATCACTTCGTTCGAAACCATGGGGGGGTCCCCGAGATTGATCCTACTGAGTTTACTTTGGATATTTCTGGTCTTGTCAACAACCCAAAACGCCTGACTCTAGCTGATTTGCAGAACGAGGATATTTTCCCGCGCCAGTCTAATATTGTGACATTGCAATGCTCGGGTACTCGACGTATTGAGCAAATCCAAATGTACCCTGGAGATGGTGATGAGTTGATTAATGCTCCGTGGGGTGAGGGAGCCATTGGAACCGCGAAGTGGACTGGAGTGAGTTTGAAGAAGGTGATTAAGTATTGTGGAGGCTTAAAAGATGGGGCGAAGCACCTTGAATTTTATGGCGCTGATACCTACTTCAAAAAGGGTCAGGTATACAACTATGTGGTCAGTGTTCCATGGCGAAAGGTCAAAGCCAACGAAGTACTCCTAGCATGGGAGATGAATGGAGAGCCACTACCACACATCCATGGGTTCCCACTTCGAACCGTTGTATATGGCTACATCGGTGCTCGAAGTTGTAAGTGGCTCTATGAGATCAAAGCGATTAAGGAGGAGAGCACAGCGCCTGTACAGATGAAGGAGTATCTATACTACACTCCACAAATTGGCAAGCAAAACGCACTTTACAGTAATGGATTCAGCATCCAGGACATGCCTGTTTCATCAGCCATCATGTCTCCGGTAGAGAAGGCCCAAATCGTTCATGATGGAACTATCAAATTACGAGGATGGAGCTACTCAGGTGGTGGTCACTGGCCAATTCGTGTTGAGGTTTCAGGGGACGGTGGATCAGTCTGGTATGAGGTACCATACGAGAATATGACAAAGAAGTACTTCCATGCTTGGAGGTTGTGGGAGATTGAGCTCCCGGTTGATGCTGAGGGTTGGCTGGAATTCTGCGTCCGGACTTGGGACAATGCTCTCAATACACAGCCAACCTATGTTAGGTCCGCATGGTATGTTTGCATAGCAAATCTTCAACTTCTGGAGTTTCAGCGCTCAGTGCTTTATTGTACGCTAACTTTCTGAATAATCTAGGAATTGGGACCTCCATGTCACTTCTTCGTGCCACCGTATTAATGTCTACAGCATCAATCGCTCTCGACCTCTTACTGCCAAACGCCTGGAAGCTCTCAAGGAGAAAGGAATCCCTGTGACACCTATCACACATCCAACGGAGATCGAGCTCGAGTCACTCGAGGATTACAAAGCCGAAATGAAAGCGAGAGGAGGTCGTGACCCGGTCGAATAAGTTTTAATCATGCCCATTATGCGCTCTGTGATGCAGGATTATTTTATGTAGTCACCGATTGCTAAGATCTTATGAAACTGCTTGATCTTCAAATCCAAGCATTCAGTGCTGGAAAACTGCTGTGTCCTATGTGACCATGTCCTTGTAACGCTGTCCTTCGTGAGTTGCACACTAATCATTAGTCAAATAACAACCAGATGCTACATCAATGGGCGTACTCCATTATTCCTAGCCTGTGGGCGGCCGCAGAGACTTTTCATACACGGTAAATGATACCAAGTTTACTAGGATTATAGTAGGAGTCACGGGTGGAGAATGGAAATAAATATGTAACAAGGACATGAACCCTGCAATCAGTGCCAAAAACAAAGAAGCATTTGAAAGTCATATTAATCGTAATATACACATAAAAGCATGCTTCGTTATAACCAAAACAAAAGCCCATGACATAACGCCAACACACACGGAATGGAACTAAGCACGACTATTTATGTAATCCCGATTCTCAATCGTCACGCTCTTAGTCATGTGGTTGACTTTGTATACACCGACAAGCCTTGATGCCAACTCAAACATGTTGTTGCGCAACGAAATAACAATGAATTGAGCGTTTTTAGTTCGTTCTTTGATGTAGCTTGCTACAATTGAGACCTAGTCCTGTTAGCTTCTTCCTTAGCATAAGTAACAAAAACTCACGTTTCTAAAATCCAGAGCAGCATCTATTTCATCCATTACGTATAAAGGCGTAGGCTTGTAGTGATGGAGAGCAAATACCAATGCCAAACTACTTAAAGTCTTTTCACCACCACTCAAATTTGAGATGTTCTTCCATGATTTTTTGGGTGGCATAACACTGAACAATATACCCTCTGAGAAAGGGTCTAAAGAGTCAACAAGCTCTAGCTCAGCGTTGCCACCCATGGTAATCATCTGGTACATCTCCTTCAGACGAAGGGAAATTGTACTGAAACCTTCCATGAAACCTTCTAGACGCAGCCGCCTCAGATCATCGCACCGCTTCTTCACCGTATCCCGTTGATTTATAGCATTCTGAAGATCAGCATTCCTAGCGGCATGCTCTTCAACTCTGCGGCGATATTCAGCAAGGACACCAAGGTCGACATTTGCATTCTGAGTCTTCTCCTCTAATGCGGCAATTTCGCTTTTAAGGCTGTCTTTACTCATGTCTATTAGTTCATCCTTGGTGTATTGTGGGAGATCTTGCACCTCCGTCTCTTCTCCGAGATCGCTAATGTTTTGGAGAGTAAGCTTCTCAAGTTTGTCGTTCCAGTATTTCAGTCGCTTTTGGTTCTCTACCAATACCTTTTGATTCTCATCTAATTTGTTGCGCATTTCGATCTCAATCGCTCGTGTCTCGTTGAGTTCCCTAGTCTTCAGATCCAGTTCACCCTTCACGGCGTTCAGATCTTTCTTTCTATTACGAAGAGCCTCTTGTGCTTCGTCAACTTTGGCTTGAGATCCCTCAGCGTTCGAAGCTTGACTTTTAATGTCTTCTTTGAGCTTTTCTTGATCTGATGTTGCTGCATCTAACTCCTTGAGTGCTTTAGCATGATCTTTCTCGTGCTTGACCTTTTGCTTTTCGGCTTTAGCTCTAGTGACTTCGGCTGTAGAGATGTTGTCGTTGAGACTATCAATCTCCTGTTTCAAGGCATCAACTTTCGACTTTTGGGTTCGAAGTTTCTCGCCGCCAATCTGCATGATCTTATTCTGCAAAGCTTTAATCTCCTGCTCAACACTCGCTGTCTCGCTGTGCAGCTTCTCAATCTCCTTGGTGAGTTTGGCCACATCCTTTTGCAGAGATGCGATTCGGCTGTCATCAGCCTTAGAAGGTTGGTGCTCCTTACTTAATTCTATGATCCGCCGCTGAGCATCTGCCAAGTTTCTTGCCGAGCTCTCAACTTCTAGACCGATCTTTTGGATCTTTGTATCGAGCTTGGGAATCTGATCGTTGAAATCTCGTAGCGCAGACTCGAGTTCACGTTGACGGTCTTGGAATTTCTGGAACTCCTGTTCTAATGCATCTCGGTCCACTTCCAACTTCGTAACCTGCTCCTTCGACGTATCAGCCACAAGTTTAGAGGACATCAGCCCCTTTTTGACGTTGTTGCCTCCTCCAGACATGGTACCAGATTTGTCAATGAGTTGTCCATCAAGTGTAACGACACGCCACCTTCTAGCGCCATATGCTATGCGATTGGCCTGGGCAAGATCTTTTGCAACAAGAGTATTCTGCAGAGAATGATAAAATGCTGGACGAAACTTGTCATCTTTGGCTTTGATCAAGTCGAAGAGTCGGGGCACGTCTTCCGGCGTTTCAATAGAAGACATGTCTCGACTTCCGAGTTTATCGAGACACATAAAATTTCCTCTTCCAAGGTTAGTTTTCCTCAAATGTTCAATGCATTGCTGTCCACCTTCAACAGTATCAGTGACAAAATTATCAAGTGCTCCACATGCTGTTGATATTGCAATATCGTACTTTTGGTCAATTGTACCCAAATTTCCTAAACGACCATGGAAACCATCGATACGACCAGATTCCTTGAGACGCATCAGTCCAGTGAGAACATTGCCCTGCGTCTGGGTGTTTGATAGGCTGGCGCGAGCTTCATCCGCCTTCTGTCGCGCACCTGATAACTTCGAACGAATTTCAGGCTCTTTTTCAGATATTTTCTGTAACTCAGCCTGCACCTTCCTTGCTTCCTTTTCAAGCTTGGATCTTTCTGATTTACAAATCTCTAGCTCCGCGAGCTTAGCTTCACGAATTTCTTCGATGCTAACTAATTTCGCCTGAGTCTCTTCTAACGCAACGGCACCAGCATTTGCCTTTTCGTGAAGGATGGTAAGCTCACTTTCAGCAACTGCAATAGCTGACTGTTTTTGATTGATCTTCTCGTTCCATGGCTCGAGGGACTTTTGTTTTGCAGCAATTTGGTCAGAAAATTCTTGGGTTTTGCCTGTTAGACTCTCTCGGATGGAAGCCAATTCCTGCTCCTCGGCCTTTCGACGTTTCTCCATGGCTACAATTTCCTTGTTCGCATTCTCTATATCGGCCGAGCAATTTTCAATTGTTGACTGGGCATCAATTGCTGCAGTTTCTGATGAGCTTATCGTCTTTTCCGATTTCTTTTGCTTGCTCGAGAGGAATTTTCTTTTCTCTTCAAACTTAACATTCTCCTGGTCGAATGTTGCCATTTCCTTAAGAATCGCCTGCGTCTCCTTGTCGAGAGCTTCAAGCTCCTTCTGACCCTTTTTATACTGCTTATCCAGTTGTTTGATACCGTCCTCATTACCTTTGTGCTTCTCTAATTCGGCATCCAGTTGAGACTGCATTTCCTCAATTGCCTCCTTAGTAACTGTAAGATTGTCACCACACTCGTCAATGTAGATCTGATACAGTGCTGCCTGTTTCAAGGTCAAATCATTCTCATCCTTGATATACGCGAGCGCCTTATTCTTCTTATCCTCCAAGCCATTTTTCTCTTTCTCTACATGTTGAACTCGGCCGCTTTTCTCGACACAGATTTCGTTGAGCGTTTCAACTTCTGTGGCCGATTCTTCAATTGGTGTCTTGTATTTGGAGGTACCGATGATATCTTCAAGATACTCCAAAAGACCATCGTCGTGTTCATTCGCAGCCTTTGGCTTCATCTGTGCAATGGACTCAACCTCTCCTTGGAGAATCAAAAACCGCTTATGGTCAAGATCGATTCCCTTTTCGCGAAGCAAAGTCGTCACCACTGTAAAGTTTGACTCTTTACTGTTCATGTAGTATTTGCTGGAGTTGTTCTTGAAGGCTCGGCGAGAAATTACCAGATCAGAACCAGGGATCACTTCTGATGTACCATTTGGCTTATCTATTTCAGTATAATAAGAAGAAGATGTATTAGACTGACTTACCTGGTCCATCACCTCCTGAAAGTGAACAGCTACTTCGCAATGGTCCAGATCTGGAAAAGCCGCAGAGTTGTGAATTAAGGCTGAGATCTTCCCCTGTCTCATTTTGCTAGCTCGAAAACCAAATACAAACAATAGCGAGTCGATAACATTAGATTTTCCAGACCCATTAGGTCCCACGACTGAAGAGAAAGATGCATGGAATGGACCGACTTCTTGACGTCCAGCGTAACTTTTAAAATTGGTAAGGATCAAATAAGTGATTACCATTCGTGCTTTGGGGCCAGTATCTTCGACAACGGGAATAGTAGTCGACCTAGATTTCAGCACAATGTCCATAGGCTTCTCCAAGACCGTATCAAAAGCATTGAACGGCTTCACCACCGAATCTTGACTCTCAGATGTGCGTGGTCGACTGTTGAGAGTAAGGGTGATATCAGCGAGTGGTGCACCATGCAATTCGGATGGCTCAGGAGAGACTGAGGCCTTGGGAGTCGGTAGAGGCGGAGGAAGCTCTGGAGTTGAAGTAATACGCGTGCCTCGAGTAGGCGCACTCTTTCTTTTTCGGGGAGATGCTCTCTTCGAAGGAGATTCAGGTTCAACTTGTGGACTCTGTTCCGGGTCAAAGATTTCCGATGCCTCAACGTCTTCTGATTTAATCTTCTTTGTGCGCCCACCTGTCCGAGGGGTCGGAAGTGCATTTGTGGTCTTTCGTCTAGAAGCTGGTGCTTTCCGTGGACTTCGTTTGGGGACAGGCGTAAAATCTTCCTCTTCGCTCTCTTCGACTTTGTTCTGCATAGCCTCCTCCTCCTCATCTGACTCCTCCACTACCTTCCTCCTAGTCGCTGCCCTCCTCGACGGTCTTACGGGAGATTCAGACATCTCTGGGACAAACGTGCCCTTATAGAAAATTAGGTGATATGTTGAAGTGTATTCGCGTCCAAAAAGGTACTTTGATATAATTTGAATTGTCGAAATTGGGTGACAATTGGTTGCTACTCACTTTGGAGGCCGCGGGTGACAGAGTGACGCGTCGGGAATATATCTAAAGTTGCATCTGCGTAGGGTAGGTATGTGACAGTATTGTTCGCGCATATTAGCTTTGGTTTTGTTTACAGTGGGCCTATTTGGGTTTAGTCGGTTCCTGATAAGTGATAAGGCTCCTCTTGGTTTTCAAATCTCCACCATCATCAACAGCCTTGATCAACAGCCTTGCCCTCACTATATTTCGCATTGCTCGAGCAAATGCCAACCAAAAACAAAATGCTGTTCAACTATCAAAATTTCGATGAAGTATTTGCTTTTGACTTGAATTGTTGTCATGATGAGGTTGCAACGCAAACCATTGAGAAGAACCGGAAAACGTTGGAGGGTCTGTTTCTAGAGAGAGTGCTGAAGATGCTAGGTGTGAAAAGACGTGAGTACTAAATTGCATCTAGCTCAAAGCGATCTATGGACTGACTCATTTTAGCTACCAAATTCTATCCTGCGACTGACAACAAGAAGTTGCGGGATCTACACGAGGCTATAGTAAAAAGTGACGGTGCGGACCATCACAAGATCTCAATCCTTTATTATATCCTCCTCGATTTCGATGCGCCTACCGGACGAAGAGATTACTCGGCGGTTTTTGAGAAAGCCGCTTATTTACCCGAAAAGTATGCGATATATATGAGGGGTTTATGGAATATGGATCGATTAGAATTTGATGTTAGCTCTGTCCGCGGACCAAAAATCTACACCCTTACTGACTTCAAATAGATAGCGCTCCAATACCTGACACATCCATCTCTAATCCCCACCTTCCCAGATGAGATACTAGAAGTATTGGTCCGACACGCAAAGGACCTCACTCTTCCACTGGCTTACTATCATACCGTCCAACCAGCACTTACCAGCCCTCGAGCACTCGAAAGTCTATTCTCGGCTATGTCGAGGACGAGTGTCACTGAAGCGTTCTACTTTTCTCGTAGCCAGCAACAAAACGCCCAGAGGCATATGTTCGAGATGCTCATCTCACTTGTGTTGAACAACTCCTCGAAAGATACAATCGCGGACCGAAGTGTTGAACTTATCAATCTGCCCTTCAACGTGGAAGAAGAACAATGGTTTGAGGAATACTTACTAAATGGAGACGGCCGCTCAATCAAGAATGCCAATGATACTTTGATGATGCGAAGGATAGGCACAGGTAACTTCAAAGGATCGTTAGAACTTCAGCACAAAGGAGGACGTGGTATAGGTGGTTTGGATTGGCAGAAGCTGTCAGGGGCTGTAAAACATGGACTAGGACCAGGAGCTTGAGGATGACGTTGATGAAGATAGATTAGAGCATAGCGTGGAGTTAGGCGTAACATTTGAAACTTCAGACAATGAGCAGGGAGTTTGACTTGTCACCATTTACCGATTTAGTTCTCCAGCAAATTCTCAGAGCAGTTTTCATGCGTGATTTAGAGGGAGTCACTAATCTTATTTATTGAGCACACAGCTCGGCTTGCTGAATACTTGTATAAAACTAGCATTTCTAACTATGCCTTCTCGGTGACCCAAATTACGTCTTGTGTTTCAAGTGAATTGAAGCGGTAGCTCCTTCGTGCCACAGTTGCAAAATTGCATCAGTATGCAGCGCGAAGCCAAATGGCATTCACAACACTGCCAATGCACTCGATTGTGTCGCGATATCGGAGAACAAGTCTACGAATGCCTGATGATAATGGTCTTTGTATGGTAAGAATGGAGATTAACGCTTTTTCCACTTAGCGACCCCCTTTCTTGCTAGAGAGCTGCTCCATATACTGCCTTATTAAGGGAGCTTGATACCAACATTGTTACTTGAACTATTGGAAATTTGGTGTATAATTCGATCTTTGGCGTCACGAGAAGTTACTCCTGTCTTCAGAGGCTTGGTGAGTACTAGATTATCACCTGTAGCAAAAGCCATTGTTTAGCTATTATTTTTTAAAACCTATGCTATAACCACCACGCTAGACAAAATCTCTTTGCCTACACCTTCGCTACCCAACGAAATCGTAATCCACTTTGTCCTAGATCTGTATGATCAAAATGACTCGCTCTATACACTGGATTTCCTTTGCTAATTCCCTCAAACCATATCATCATTGAATCCCAGGCTGCTCAGAGCCCTCGATGCAGGTGACTAGAGACTCAACGGTTCCCTTAATGGCGTAGACCTCCTTGCGAGACAAATCCTCAGTGTGTACGGGCTCAGTAACTTGAGGAGAGGTAGAAATTTTGGAGCGAACTGTGGCTGTAGATTCTTGTTGGGTGGTGTGTTGGTTGGGATATAAGGTTTGAATCCCTCCTCCGGCCGTGGTGCCGTATTTACGGAACTCAATGTTAGATCCAAGTCTACTTTCCAAATTTAGCGCAGATTTATTCACGTTGCTTGTAGCATTGTGCAATGGGTACTTACTTTCTGTTTGAATGAGGTGGAGAATGGCCAGGGATGGAGCCTAGTGGTGGAAGACAAGGAGCTGGAAGGACAGTACCCGGAACTCGCGAGCTATGAGATATCGGTGGACGAACGGTATAAGAACATGGAGCTCGAACTTCTTGCGTAGAAGGGCGCTGAATACCTCGAGTGATGGGTGGCCGCCCAGCTGGAAGCCGGAACGTGGTGAGCTCAGCAGTAAGTCGCGGGACACCTCGAGGCGCGACTAACTTTCTAATACGAGAAGATGAACTTTGAATAGCTGCGGAAGTAGATTGTCGAGCTGCTGAAATGTAGTTGCCATCTGGGGAAGCAGATGGGTGAAGGGCTTTTGTCAAGACCGGAGAGCCATTTCGAGTGACACCAAACGAGGGAGCTTTTCGGGTGACTGAAGAATTTACTGTAGTTAGGACTACATTTTTCGTCGGTAGTGTAGTCAAACTTGTACCTGATACACAATCATAACCACGTCTTTGAGTTTTGGTTGGGGTTGGCCTGGTCACTTGATAAGGCAACATTTGAGAATTTGTCTTCTGCATTGGGACGGTTCTCTGAGCATATGGTGGTGTAGTACCAGGCTGGTTTAGTTTAGCTCCACTCTGCATATCCTGTTAAGCTTTACTTAATATGTACCTGATTTTGTGGTTTTGATATCGTCTCACCTTCTGGTTCGCTCCTTGTAGGCATCGAACCACATCATCCCAAGTAGGCTCCACGCTCCATGGTACTTCAATGAAGACCTGTATAATTTGTGGTGGTTCACCTCCACCCATCATGACTGTAGTAGCTGCAGAATATGACCACGAGGCTCCAAGGCCGCCGGATGATGGAGCTGGAGCAAAGACATGTGGGGCTCTAAGGGTCCAAACTCTAGATATTCCTTCGACTATGACGCCACTATCAGGTCTATAATGTGTCTGCCGTGAGTAGAAGCAGAGAAACCACTTGGCATTGTCATGTGCGAATGTTTCAGTCGCAAATGGAGCATAAGCACTGCCACGAGGAAGCTGCTTGATGAAGTCATCTAATACCTCGCGACTTGACTTGTAAAGCGGTAGCATGTTAGCAGTAAGTCCTTGCATATTTGGGTGGTTAATGAACATGTTGTCGTCTCTTTCCCTTTTGCTAAGAGTAGTAATAGTGGTAGGCGACTGGATGGATGTTGATGGTTGTGGACTTTGTGCCTCTGCCTGCGATGCTGTTAGAAAAGTACTGGTATAAACTAGCAAACGTTGTGCTTGTTGTTGCTGGGCATCTAATTTGTGAGGATCTGAAAGGCTGTGGCGCTTTTTTGTCTCTCGAATAAACATAACCGATATTATTGATGGCCACGATTTCTGGATAGGTCGTTCAGTCCCATACTATCGATGCATAATAGCTGTTACATGTTAAAGTTGTGGAATTTGATGAGAAGGCTTGCAATAATCTGAGTGAATAATTTTAGTCTTGAACTTTAAGATGAAGTAGTTTGAATTAATTCACCATCGCACCTTCTTCAAAGAAGTCAAGCCAAGCAGCCCCTGATTGTTAAGCGAATATTGTGGATCTGTGCTCAGTATGTTTTCTCTGCTATAAAAGCTTCTAAGTTCCCAGGTAAACTCACTCAATTGAATCTGAAAAGCTTTAGAGAATTGTCACTTGATTGGTTTCATTATTTTTAACAAGGTCAACCACTATCAGCTGAACCTAGTACATACTGAATCTAGTATTTGATGCTTAGCTATTTTTGAATAATTGTGCAACAATCATGCCATTATCCTTGCTGTTCCAGGACAGCCAATAAGCATCTGTGTCTTTCCTCCTAAGAGACAAAATCAAAGGAGCGATATGACATGTGTTTGAATTTTTCTCCTCATCTGATGGCCAAGGTAAAAATTGTCAGATAGAATGGGTAAATATATGGATATGTGTATGGTGTACCAGGCTGCATGCATCCATTGACACAACAAGCTAGATGTCTCATACCCAAGAGTGTGTTATGTAACATCCTCATTCTAAAAGTAGCTGACCAAGTCAACGCAACATCCATCAGCTACAAATATGTAGTTGATGTCAAGAAAATGTTTTAATGGTTTTCCGCTACCAGATGCCTACAGAGAACCTTTGTATGTACAGTAACACACTTTAGGCATTTGTAGAAGACTAATATGTTAAAATGTGCTGGCAAAGTAGAAACTGCATACTATCAGTAGACTTGGCATTCATGAAGGTAGCTAATGATATCCACATCGATGGGCACATCGATGGACACATTGATGGGTTTAAAGGGGCTCATCCACGAGTTGCCAATTTCACAATTACTAAAATTAGATCGCGGAGATAACGCTAACATTGTAAATCAATCGCCGTAGTTCTGGGGTTTAAACAGTAGAGTATGTTACAATACATCAGGAGTTGGGCAGGAAAGCCGGAGTAACCCAAAAAACATTTGAATGAGAAATCAACTCGGAACTAACAAGCACCAGATTCGCGGCACATTACGTCGTGATATGTTATCTAAATCTGCATTGTAGTTGGTCTCAGAAAAAAGAGACATACCACACACCTCGTTTGGATTGCTGGAGTGCAAAGCAGTTGTCAGTCGATAACATGCCGTACATACTGGCCACATAAATTATCAGAGACGTACAAATTGCAATGTGATCCAAGATTTAAGATACCTTCAGAGATGATCTAATGAAAGAGAGATCTGCAATGTCGAGATGGTGATTATGTATCCGTCATCGTGATTGAAGAGCCTCTATTTGGAACCTGACAACCGCTTGTCTCATTGGTCATGCGATTCATAACTGACTGTCGTCCAAGACTATTCAAGTAATATCCATTTTACGGGTGGCTTTGGAGCACGACTACTTTGACTTTCCTCCTTGTTTATTCCCTTCCTCAATAGACACAGCATCTAAAGATACTGTAAAGCAAGCAAAACGCCTTAAAACATAAACATTCTCACTGGTAAATAGGCTCGTAGAACCCAAATTGGCCAAGAAGTTTCATGAGTATCATTTCTTTGTCATTCATGTCTTTCCCAAACAGTGAATGCGTGGCCTACACGCCCTGATCGCCATACCACGGCACCTGCAGTTCCGAGTGCTACAAACATACTGCTGCTAACCGTCCAAGACTGAGGTTTGTTTTTTTGGAAGTTACAGTGTTGCAGAAGTTCCTTGTGGTCGGGATTGAAGCTGAGGTTGGAGTTGCGCGGATGAAGTTGTGATTGGATTTGCGATCCGTCCGATCCGCTCTACCCGTGCGCCAAGCCTGTCCCAAGGGGTTGGCGTCTTCCGCCGCGTAGGAAGGTACGTCACTTACTAGCGCCCGGAGGTTAAAAAGTATAAAAGTTTAATTGAAAAATGGGAGTGGAAATGTAACTGGGAATATAACTGGAATTATAACTGGAATTGCAACGGGGAATCTACCCGACACAGTCGCTGAAACCGGGCCGCACTGACTTGGGTGTAGCTGAGAAAACAAATCCAGTTGACGTACTTCAATACCGTCGAAGCAGTGACCTGGCATGTGCTCATGCCATATCAGCAACGTATTGTACCGGGGATGCTAGTAGGCTTTGGCTGGAACGGCATGGCATCGCAGATACTGTATATCTGTATAGATGTATACCTATTGTTTCGGTGATGGTGATCGGAGCCAAGCCGGGCACACGGCGGTGGGGAAAATATCCTCCTGCTTGAACATCGTGAGTTGGTGGAGTACAGTATCGTACAGTAAATGCAACCGCTGTATGTACAGTACCGTACAGTACCGTACCGGAGAAGCACTATAGTCCTGCGCTTGTCTCCCAGCTATTTGCCATCTCCCATTCTCTGACTCTCCGCTGTTTGCTCCTGCGATCCTGGTAGACACAGCTCCAACCCAAACCTTTGTTTCAGGAGCAACCGACACCTGTCTTCACGCCTTGGTTCAGTGCTCGGTTTGTTCGTTGGTTCGGTTTTGCCTGTTGGATTGCTTTTATGTCTGTATAGGGCACGGCGGTAGGCGTGCCGCGCTTCAGCTTCCCCTTAACTACGCTTACAAAGTAAGCTGGAGCTGGAGCTGGATGCTCGCTCGGCTGGGATGATATGATGGCATGCTACATAGGATCAAGTGTCAGATACAGTTACTGTCCAGCACCGTGCCTTAACGGGGATGTAATATAGCCATATGGTAATATGGTAATACCAGATTCCAATGCAGTACAAATCCAGTAATATCACGCAGTGGCCAGTTAGTGTTAGTGCCAATGCCAACCGGTTTGCGTATCTGCCAATCTGCCCACGCTGCGTATCCGCCAACCTGCCAAGTCAATTGTGAACGCCAGAAGAAAATGAGATCGACTTAGCCCTTCTCCATTGATCCCTCACTTCTTCTGATGATAACCACGACTAATGCTAAGAAATAATAATAAAACTGGCCCATACCCCATTGCCTCCATCCCCCCCATGTTCCTCTTCCATTTCCTTGCCCACGCCTCCTTCGCACACACACACTCATTCAGTCGTTCCGTTGTCCATTATTACGGCCTCTCATAATTCATTAATTTGAGGAGAGACATTGCTGGCCTCTTTCTCACCCGCCCTTTGCTTTTGCCTGGCCCATTTGGGACGACGTGACGCCTCTATTCTCACCCTGACACCTCCTATATTGGTGTACCTGCAGCCTCGGGAACAGAAAACCGATTCAGCCGCAACTTCTCGACACTTCGTTCATACCTCTCACCTCCCCTTTGTTCTCGACACGTTCTTTAGCTTCGGTTGCATTGAATGCTGCCGCGGTTGGCAGTACCAGGGAGCGCAATGACGACCGCAAAGGAAAATGTTAAATGGGTTGATGTACGTTTTCACAGGACTTGTTGCCTCTGCCTCTGGACGCAGTCCACACCCCTTACGCTGGGTGCCCATCATCAAGCTGTCACTAATGATTTTTCTGTAGGGCCTCCGCGGTATAGCATCTGTGCTGGTAGTCGCTACGCATCTTGCTCGCGCATTCGATGAAGATCTATTCAAACCTATCTCGAAAGATCCATATCAAAACCTCCAACCCGGCGAAGTGGTCACCCCACGATTCCTTCAGTATCCTATTATTCGGGTTTTCGTGCAGGGCAGGATTGGCGTGTCAATATTCGCGCTGGTAACCGGTTATGTCTGCGCCTTGAAGCCCATCAAACAGTTTCGAGCGGGACAGATGGATGCGGCATTCTCAGGAATTGCAAAGAGTGCTTTCCGACGCACACCAAGGCTTTTCTTACCGACTACCATTGCAACTGTTATAATGTGGTTACTATGCCAGTTTGGAGTTTTCCAAGTTGCGAATCGATCGGAGGGCTGGTGGATTAATTATTCGTCCCCCAACATGACCCCTTATATCGGACAAGCTGTGGCCAGTTTGCTTCTGAATATAATTACTACTTGGTCCAAAATATGGAACGTTTATGACATCAATCAATGGACCCTTCAGCCCTTGCTGAAAGGGGCCTTTTGGGTATATACGTTTCTTCTGGCTTCCGCCTACCTTGCCCCCAGATTCAGAATGATGGCATCGCTAGGCATGTTTCTATACTTTTACGTTTCAAACGACCGTACGTATTTACTGGCCTCCTTTCCTATACTTTCTAACATATACTAGCTGCATTTGGAATGCAATTCTTCTTCGGCACATTCCTCTCTGAGTTATCGCAGGAGCCGGCTCATGTAGCATGGCTCAAAGAACGTAAATGGCCCGCGCGCACCATTACACCAGTTCTCATAGGTGCTGGCCTTATGCTGGCATCATACCCCGAGCATAACCCTGAATGGCGTCCCTGGTCCGCCTTCATGTTAAAATGGGCACACACAATATTCCCTACCGACGCCGAGATTATGCGCTATTACACCGGGCTAGGTCTGGTTTTTATTGCAATGGGCATACATTTCTCCAGTGGGGTGAAGGACGTTTTGTCGAACAAATATCTACTATGGTTTGGCAAGAACTCCTTCGCGGTATATTTGCTCCACGGCACACTTATCAGAACTGTCCTGGTATGGATGCTTTTTGGTGTTAAGTTACCAGCAGATGTAGAAAAAGATGGGAAGAAGGTCCCCGGACCGCCACTGAAGATTTGCGGGCGAGTCGGGTGGTACTTCTGGGTTCCAATATGGCTGGTACTCCTGTATAGTATCGCGAATCAGTGGACGAAGCACGTTGATCCATTTTGCGCACGGTTGACGATGCGTTTGGAGAAATATGTGTTTGATGAGAAATTCGGCTCGAGTAGTGCACAAGCACAACAACAGTCCCAGGAGCGGGAGAAGGCGAAGCTGAGTCCGCTACCCCAATAAGTAGTATGCGCTTGTGATAATAGTTTACATTTTATTGTATTAACTCCGGGAACCCGGGGACACCTAGCATGCAGGAGCGAAAATGCATCGTTGGAGTTGGGGTACATACATCTTTAGATAGATGGTTGGGCCACATTATTTTCTGTTTGTCGTGTATACCCATCATGAAGGAATTTACATATTCACTTAATCTCTCTTCCGGTGTCACAAATAATGGACTCGTGATAGTCACATCAGAAGATTCGATCATGCATCCACAGTGATTATAACACATGAATGTTCAGATGTATTATGGAGTTCTTCAGTTTGCGTAGAGCGAGTTGAACCCAATTCAAGCGTGACATGATGAAAGAAAATGTGTTCCAAGGCACGTTGAATGAATCCTACTGAATACTAAGCTAATAGGAAAATGCTCCATTGGCTTTTGCGTAAAATGAATGCTAGTTGGAAAGAAGTGTGCTGGCTGCACATGCTGAATTAGCATCCAATCAGAACTTAGGTGTACTACTTCCGAAAGTTCTAAGTATTGCCGTTTATATGAATAGTATGCTACTTTAGAGTTACTCTCTTGTACCAGACAGCTCAATGATGTCTCTTGGTTGAGTCGAGGTTGTTGGAACTACAAGTTATTGAAGGCGCTGAGTATGGATCAAAGACATTGTATTTACTGCTTGCTCAGGGGTAGCAAGATGTTAAACTACAATATTTCAGCTTTCTTAGTACTTCTACTGGATACACTTAGTTTTGAAAAGCATACAGCTGGAACATTGACAAAGTATTGCATGTCTCAGTTCTCTTTATTTTCACAAGTAGCTGTGTATGTATCTATGATACAACATATAAGTCATCTCTTCTTGATAGCTTTATGAGTAGCCATTTTATCCATACTGTCTCCAGACTTGTCTTAAGTCTACCAGAACCAAGGAGGCCTATGATTTCTCTAGTTGCAGCTTTCTACAACAAGCTTAAAGTTGTCAAAGATTACCCATCAAATTTTCCAAGGACGCAACAATGCTGCTTTCCAGGCTGCATCGAATCTGGCAAAGTTCAACATCTGGCGAGATTCCCTTGACGTGAACAAAGAAGCTCGCACTACCCAGAAGAATAATTTCGATGTTTGTCAGAATCTTGTATACTCCGTGGGTAATTTGAAAGGGCTACAGTTGTATTGAATTAGATTTTTCGAAGGCCACCACTGGTGCTGCACTTAATAGACTCTATCTCGTATAATAAATTATACAGAACTTGGAAACCTTAGTAAATCAAAAATAACATAATCTAGTAGGAATAAAGCATCACAAGGGTCCTAAAACGCTGTAATGTCTTCATTTATGATCAGATACATCCTAAGTACCCGGCTAACTAAATATCGCAAGCCAACGCATTTAGCTAATCGTTTTACTTTGCCCAGCCTGAACGCCAGCCATGCATACCCATCCCACTTACTTCGCAACAGCAGCACTCAGGACCTGTGTCCGGAAGAAACCTCCCTTGGTGCGCTCAATAACCTGTTGGTATACGCTGCTTGGTGGGTGGTTCATAACCACTGTGCCTTCCTTGTAATCAATCTTCGCATCGACCCTCGTGTCTCTGATCAAGTTGACAATCCACTTCTCACCCTCATCCTGGTTCAGTCCTAATCGTGCGCTTAGATCCTTGATGTCAATTCTTTGATGAATCTTGCAGTAGCTCTCCGAGATGAGATGGCGGGCAGCTTCAACAAAGTTGTCTGATGCGGACACAAGGAAGAAATCGGAACGGAGGACCTCCTCGGCTTCAGAAAGCTTCTTCTGTGCTTCTTCGAAGTCAAAGTCAATGTACAATGCCTTAATGAAGTCGGTGACGGGATCCCGATACTCGTAGTTCTCCTGTTTGACGATTCGGATAATATCTTTTAATTGTTTCTGGTACTGACCGGTGTTACGGGTTCTGCTCCGGTTGGTGATGACTGCAGCAGTCAGATATCGGAGAATCCAAGGGCATGCAGTTTGGATGGTGTTAATAAAAGGGGCGGAGAAGAAAAGTTCACAAATCGCATCTTTGGAAGGTTCGTGGTTGAAAAATGGGAAGAGAGTCCAGTGGATAAGCCACGTTCGGTGGGTGAGTTGTGCAAGAGGGTTGGTGAAAAGTTTGGTGTCAATCGACTCCTTGACTTTGTTAATTTCTTCCATAGCTGACTCCCAGTTGGTGGTCAAAATCTCAGATGCTAGCTTTCCCCAAGTTGCGGCTGAGACCTTGTCATTATCCGTAGAGAGAACGCGGAATTGATATAAGAGGTCTGCTGCGGCTTGGTAGTTACCACAGCTATATTGGAAGTTGCCAAAATCATATAAAACGTCAACCATTGCAGGCGTAACCTAACAGAGTCAGTAAATAATCCCCGCAATTCAGATCGAATACATACACTATGCTCCTTCTTCAGGTACTCCAAATTGGCGACCTTATCGCTGCGCAAGTTGGTAATAACATCTTCGTTCTGCAGTAATTCCACAATCTTTTCGCTCTCCTCTCCATATAATTCCAAGCGGTCCAGAACCTCTTGCCTCTTCTGCCCAAATTCCTTTGGGGCTTCTTCCAGGTTGTTTATTTCGCAGTATAAGGAGGCTACATAATCGGTCATATTGGTCTTTTTGAGCAGCTCGTACTTCGCCTTCGTGATCTCAGGCTGGTCGTCATCCTGCTCTGCAAACTGGAGGAGAGGAAATATTAAATGACGATCGAGATGGGTGATAAGTTTTGGCAGCAGGTTGTTTTCTTTCGCGACTTCCTCAGGAGTCTGTGCTTGCGCCTGGCCACCTTGCAGTAGGTCGTTAGATGAAGTAGGCGTGTTGTCCGCCATGATTGCGACTGTTCTATTGAGGGTGGTGGGGGGTTGTCTCGAAGATTTACGATTATTGTGCGTCGCGCTTTCCGCCAAGCCACTAACGTTTACGCTAAGAGCTGTGTCCCAAGATTCCTGCGACTTCAATAATTTGACAGCAATAGTACAATACAATCACCACCACCTCTCAATTCACCACCCATCATGTATCTCTCCTTCCTACAGCCTATGGCGTTACCGCGACCATCTACGATCAAATGCTTTTTGGGTATCGCCAAAGCCTCTACCTCCGCCTCTCCAGCGATCCCAGGGACGTCCGTTTCCAAACCATACCGTGTCACAAGAACAACCACGAATAACATGCCTGTTTATTTACTGAGCAAACGTGGAGGAAATTTGAAGCAGACTAAGCTGCGGAGGATTGAAGGGGATATCAACGTGCTGCGGACTGATTTGCAGCAAGCGTTGGGTGTAGATGAGAAGGATGTGGTGATCAACCAGTTAACGAAGCAAATAATAATCCGGGTACGATGGAAACCTTTTGAACTAGAATCTCACTAACTATAGTAGGGGCACAAAAAGGAAGAAATTTACAAGTTTTTAGAAGACAACAAGTTTTGAGGAAGACGGTATCGCAGAGTTGGAGGGGAGCGGATCACCAAGACTGTATCGAAGGAAGGATTTCCAATTTAACCCTGAAGCGGCATCCTGCAATTGAGTAATCAGCCCGAGGCTGATGCCCGTTGTGTTATGTTATATACACCACCGTAGTTCTCCTCAGTTATCCAGGAAGGGCTCGTCAGGGACTTGTACAATCACCACCATATACCCTAATAAAAATAACAAGCGGAAGCTATGCTAATAACCGTTAAAACTTTGAAAACGCCTGCGCCACACGCTTGTAAAGGTCGTTGATGCGTCTATGGAATGTGATACAGTGAATAAAGAAACGCCTCAAGTCTCCAACCCTGCCAAACCGGCATATGCACATAATTGTTTAAGCACTCCTTGCATCCTAGGATGTCTGATTTCAAGTGCTCCTAGCAAAAGCTCTTCGGAAGGCATTCCCGATAATGGGATTGTAGATCTGGGATTTTCAGGATCTTTGCATTTCTCAGCTAGCCGATGCAACACCGCAATGCCACCCGTAGTGATACGTAGTAGGGCCTCATCCTCCATGCCCTTTGGCACAGGCTGAGATCGCTGGTTCGATATTTGCATGGGTGGCTCCACGACCAACGACATTACCATCCGGGAAAGATTCTGTGCGAAGCCATCTTCCGAGGTTAGCCAGGACATGGCTACACCACTTTCGAAACCAGGTGCCAAATTTGAAAGTATCTCTGCTGCTAGCATTCCTTGCATCAAGATAGGTTTCCGTGCTTCAACTAGTAGTCCTATGGATCCTCGTTTGGCATCGTGCTTGTCGTCCGGTATTGGCGAAATTGCGAGAGCAAAGGATTTCGTCAAAAGATCAAATGGCGGGGTAGATGAGACATCGGCAGCAAATATTGTCTTATAATGTGTTCGATTTGGTTCATCCCGAGCCAGAAGCTTAGCGAGACTATCGAGAGCTGGTGGGAGGTATCGATGGACTGCTGGATCATATGGAGAGAATGTGACCTCTGAGCCTGCATTTGGCGACGGGCAAGGTGCAAAAGCTAAGAGAAAGTGGAGCAAACAAAGAGCCTGTTCGCGGCCCGGGAGTTCGATGGTTTGCGCGAGATTTGAAAGGAAGACGATGACATCTTTCATGAAATCCAGAACATTCTGGTATGATCGGAGTAACATATTACGAGTTCCAAGATATCTGATAACAACGCACAGAAATTTGATAACAGAATCATCCGCAAGCAGTTGGTGGTTGGTTTCATAAAATGAGAGGTTCCGCATTATAGTCGTAATCGCAATCAACTTTTCCACCGCTCGGTCAAGCTCATACTCATGGGAGGCAAAAGGGTGGATATCCTGTAAAACTTCTTGTTCGCTCCGACAGCCGCGTAAAACATCCTCGTAAGAGTTGATAAGCATCACATCAGATACCTCTGCTGCGCTTTCTGCCAAAATCTCGACTTGTTCCTCGGCACAGTCAACAAGGGTATCCACAAGGTCTTCGCACAGCTTCAGCTCCAGCTGTATCTTTGGTTCTGCAGAAAGCATAACTAGGGTATCCAAAGCTAGTCGAACCTCGGAGGGAATTCCACATTGCAGACTCATGGTTATGGCGTGCACGTCAATAACACCAAGATCATGCACAGGAGGTATATCGGGTTTGTGAAATGCTAGTTGTGTCCCAAGCCGGGCGAGAGATTCAACATCAATACCACCAAAGGTATCCAGAACCCGAATCTTTGGCTCCAACTCATCAGGAAGATTATAGTCCGCAGGGATCGCAGGTGTAACGGGAGTTGCATCTACCTGAGGAGAGGACATCGATAGGCTTCCATGCTTTACACCAGACACCGGAGAGGGTATTGGAAATGGGCCAGGGGTCTGCGAAGGCATACCATCAGGTCTAGAATCGAGGCTACGCGAGAGACTGTTACGTAAATGAGGTTGGTGTTGCGGTTGTGCTTGAGGCGATTGACTCGAAAATCCATTCACGGCTGGTTGCTGCATAGAATTCATATTTTTGGCAGAATTTGCACTCTGTTGTGCAAGCTGTTGAGCCATTTGTTGCTGCTGCTGTTGTTGTAGAAATTGCTGAGACTGCTGCATTGCTTGTGGCGCCATTGGTTTTGTCGGTGACATCTGACCCGCGGCTGCCATATTCCTAGCTATAGCTTGTTGTTGCTGTTGCTGCTGCACCATCACCTGTCTTGATCTCATTTGGTTCTGTTGCCACGCCTCCTCAAACATAGCCAAGTACCTGTCATAGAGGCCTCTCAAAGCCTGTGCAGCATTAGGGATTTGTGGTGGCTGAAAGTGTAGTGCTTGTGCAACGTGAGCCCATCCGTTCTGTTGCGAGACTTTCTTTCCACCGCCAAATTTTAAGACAGTAAGGTAGAGGGAAAGAATGGCAATTTGTCGCCCTTCCACGAGAGGATTTTCCTCTAATGGTAGCTGTTTCGATTGCATGTATGTTCTCAAACTCTTCATGAACTGGTCTGGATTTGGTCCTCGAGATTGGCCAGGTTGAGGTTGCATTCCTGGAATTTGACTATTCGGTCCTTGGGCTTGAACCTTTGCTAATGGGTTAACTGTTGGTGGGATTCCTTGTCTCTGAGCAACCATCATATGCTGTTGTTGAAGCTGTTGTTGCAACCGCATTTGATACATCATTTTCTGCTCGTTAGCCGCCCGCTGTTGCTGCTGCTGCTGTGCCTGTTGTTGATTATACATCTGGTTCTGCTGCATTTGCTGTAGTTGAGGAGTGATTGGATTCTGTGGTGGAACTGAAATTCGGCCTGCCGTAGGCGTGAAATTCTGATTGAATCCTTGTGAGAACCCTTGGCCTTGTGCGTAAGAGCCGCTCTGAGGGGTATCTACCCGAGCTCCATGGTCAGATTGTATTGGAGATGGTTGAGGTGCAAACTGCTGTTGGCCTGCTGGGGAGAAAGGATGGGGAGAAGCAGTAGACACACGTTGCGGTACGCCGCCCGGACGCGTCAGCGGGTTGCCCATAATTGGAGAAGGGCTGCCGTTCACTGAACCATTCTGTAGGTGTGTATATGGGGTTTGTTGGGGTGGATGTTGCGAAGGGGTATTATTCGATGGGAACCCAGGATAGGGGACCTGGGAAGGAGTTTGGGAACGTGAGTTGGGTAACATGGTGGGAGCTTGATGGGGCGAGGTGCCCAGACTTGTTTCTCTCGGTCTCTTGGATGGTATCATGGAATTTGTTTGGAAGGCTGGAGACCCATTGCGCATACCTCCATTCTGCATCCGTTGTTGCAGCTGGCTGTTCTGGAACTGGGAAGGATCGAAAGCGGAATTGGGATTGTTGGCAATAAGCATGTTTGATTCGTGGTTGAAGCCTGCGCCATTGTGGTTTTGAACGGCGGCGTCGTTCATCCAGGAGTTCATTGTCTGCAACCCATCTACAATCAAGACGATCCATTAGTACGCATAACGAGAAGAACAACCTTTACAAAAGGCCTCGGAAAGGACCAAGAGGATGGATCAAGGTGAGACAAGGCCTCGCGCAATGAAGTCGCGACGCGGTTTGATGAATGATAGGAGGAGAAAAGGAGGCGCAAGGCCATCAACATCAACAACCGCACCCACACACTCGTGGACAGTCAAGAAGATGTCCAGGAGGAAGGGCAGATCGTAGAAGGGACTAGAGAGGAGGCAAAGGAATGAAAAGGCTTACCTGCAACCTGACGCGCGATGTTTTTGATACTGTAATTTGGGGAACTTGGGTTCTGTCGTTTGCGGAAATGCGCTAGTCTAGTCCGCTTCGGGCAGCGCTAGGCAATTGTGCTGGGGCTACACTTATAGTAAGGAAAACCCGTCCCAAGAGGCAAAGACCTAGAAGGTTTGCAAATTCGATATAGGGAGGAGATGGTCAATCGAATCGTCCTAGAAGCCTTCTGTTAGCGTTCGGACTGGTCGACTTGGTTTGTGGGTGAACAGAACGTGATCATAGGTCACGGGACCATCACCAAAACCTGGGCGAGGGCGAGGGCGACGTGATGAGGAGCAGGAGAAATGCATGATCCAGCGAACACCATAAGAGAGCACAGCGCATAGACAGAGACTTACCAGTGAAATGACCCAGGTCCCGAGTTGAGAGTAGCCGGTAAGGCGATTTGATAGAGCGATCGAGGTGTGGAGCCTTGGGGGGGTGGGATGGTGGACGGTCACACTTGCTCACTGTGCTCACTATGCTCACTCACTATGCGGGCGTGAGGGAGTGAGGGAGGACCGAATAACAATCTTGGGGCGCGCGCCTGAATTGAGGCCTGAAGTATGGGACACCTGGAACAAGAAGTGCTAGGTGCGATGAGGAAGCTGAACGCGGGCCGATCTCCAGTCCGAAGGTCGCAGGGTCGGGAAGGGTGGTGGTGGTGGTGAAATGATCCAAAATGCCGCAACAGACGTGACAACCGGATGGCGGGAAATAGCGCTTGACGTGTTGACAACGTGTGGAGATAGAGTTGGATGGGAGCCTTGGTCTTTTTGGGTGGAGGGGGATGGGTTGGGATGGGCTGGGCTGGTTGGGGGGGAGGGGGAAGTGAGAAAAGGCACGGGATGGTCGGAGCAGGAGAAGATCTTCTCAAACCCAAACAAGAGGAGCAGAATCGGAGTGAGTGCAGAGTGTGCAGAGTGTGCAGAGTGTGCAGTCGGTGCAATCAGAATGCGGTCAGGTCAGACAGAGTGTGCAGAGGAGTGTCGCCGTGTGTACGAGCGAGAGCAGCCAAACAGCAAAAACACGAAACTCTCAATGCTGACGGGGCAAACGAGCCAATAGCCATGCGCCGGCTGGTCTCTGGAAACATCATCCATGGCCACCGCCACCAGCAAATGTCTGTTCAACTCCGTACTCCGTAAAACATTCAGCGTAAACCCCCATTGCCGGTGTCGCCCCTGGCTGTGAACGTCCACCTGAAGAGTTCATCTTCGTGGCTAGGAGGGTGAATTGGGCAGAGCAAACTTGAACGGTCGTGAGGCGTTACTTTGGGAAATCACTGTTGCCCTTAGGAGCACAATCTGGTGCTAGTCGACACCCTAGCACCACTTGATAGTGTGACCGTTGGACCCGGAAAATGTGATGCTTTAACAGCTGGAGAGAGAGGGCAATCATCGTTGAAGGCGCGCCTCGGGGACGCGCGAGCAGCAGTTTTCATGTTGATTTACTGAATGGCGTCGACCAAAACCATATTCCATATTTCTCGTAGAAGGCTCCTGGTTCTTACACAGTCTCTCGGACCGCCTCCCATATAGCGGCAGCATAACACCAGCATCGAGATAGATGGTTCAGCCCCTGATTTGCGAATCACCGGCTCGTCGACGGGACTGTGGTTAACGGTAGGAACAAACAAATCTCAAGTATATTTGAAATAAAAAGAAGAACGTGAAAAGCAAGGACAACGAGAGGGGAGGGGGGGGTCCCGTTTTAAGTACGTGCAATACCGAGACCAGCGAGAACGACAGGACAGGCCCAGTTCATCCATCAAATCTGGAGTATGAATTAGCGGCCACCACCGCCTTTTTTTATTACTACCCGTCCACGTCTTCTCTTGTTGGACCAGTCAAATCCTCGAGGCTCTGCTCCTCTTCGGTTCCTGGTCATCCTAGATCTTGAAAAGCTAAACCTACGCCAAAGCCAATCGTCTACGACTTGTTTGATGCTTTTGGTAGGCCACAGAGTGGCAGCGTCGGTAAAGCTGTGTCGGTCGTACAACCACGTTTCCATGACCGTGGATTCACAATGACGGGCTTCGGCTCGAAAGTATTACGTAGGTTGGAATGTATAATGTCTTCGGAGCTACTCTGATCTCCAATTTTCCGAATGAAGGACGCTGTTCTGAACGTGTCAACCATTCCAAGACTGTAGGTGAGCTGCTGAAAGAAGCCCCGCAATTACTCTTGCTGCTATCTAAAGATCGCCTGCTCCAAAATGGACATAGCCTTGGGTATCCATTGTGTAAAACTGTTTCGTGTGCTGTCTAGATATCTGAAGATCGTCCATTCATAACAATCAACAACCATGGCATTCAATTAATCTCTACAGGTGTCACCGCAGCGAATATCCAAGACCTCAACCCCTACGTTCACGACCATGTAGCGAACCAAACTGCTTTTCCACCACGGCCTCCGCATCTGTGATTAATGGTATAGTTTGCGTCTGAGGGCCCTTTTCCGGATCAACAGTGTCGCGCGGGTGGCGTTACAACCCTGCCGCACATATATGCCAATCTGGATGCTGCGTTAACACCACTCCTGGCTTACCGAAAGAGGGAAAATATGGAAAATGGCGAACCGGATCAATCCAGCATTTACGACTAAATTGTAGCTTAGGCTGCCTAGACTATTTCTTCTCGGTGATTTGCAATCTGTAGGACTCTAGATCTCTCTTATTAAACAAACAAATTCTATGGGAGTCGGTTAGAGTTTTAGACCAAGCGCATCCATCAGAGTTTCATTAAACCATGTCTTCGATCACGTAGACTAAAAGGGCACTACAGAAAATAAAATCAAGTCAAGATGAGGCGTATTTATCATAAAGTTCACAAAAGAAACCGGGAAATTTGAGCGGCGGTCGGATGGAAATTCGACTCCAGTTTCACAATGGTCACGTGAAACACTAAAAGTAAACAGGCCCCAGTTGAGACGCGATAGATCGGAAAAGTTCAAGAAACATATACGAAAAGGGCACAATGGTCAAACGTAAGGCGAAAGAACTGGGTGATGTGCATTCAGTAGAAGAGCCTCGTCGCTCAAGCCGAAGAATAACTCACATAACGGGTGGAAAGCCAGAGGCTAAGTCGGAGAATACAGTATTGCGTCCTTCTAAGAAAAAGACGACAAAATTAGAGAAAAGGGGAGTAAAAGAGGCCACCGGCATACTTGATGATGTTGCAGAAGAGGTGGGTTGATTCACTATCATGGAGGCTGCTCACGTTAATGGTGTTTTGTGTTGGACTACTTAAATCACTTCATTCCCGCCATAGTTCCGAAGTTACCAACAGCTAACTTATTTGGCCTCCAGAAGAATGCGAAACTTCCAAAAAAGCAACCTAAAAGCAGTAGTGGTGAAGAACTGTTGGCTTCGAGTTCAGGCTCGGGACGTCAATACTGGCTCATGAAGGCTGAACCCGAATCACGGTTCGAGAAAGGTAAAGATATCAAATTTTCGATTGATGATCTTGCTTCGAAGGAAGAACCTGAACCATGGGATGGTAAGCTCTCATGATTCGAGTGAGAGAGACCTTTACTAACAGCACCAGGTATCAGAGCGTATCCTGGTACGTTGGACATCGGATTTTAGTATCCGATTACTTTTACTAAAATGCGTCTAGCCCGTAAAAACCTTCGTGCAATGAAAAGGGGAGACTTAGCTTTCTTCTACCACTCCAGTTGTAAAGTCCCTGCCATTGTTGGCATCATGGAAATCGTACAAGAGCATACACCTGATCGCAAGTCTCTCTAGTAAACATTCCTTGCGCATTCTCAGCTCTGACATTGTGTCGTTCAGTCTCAGCACACGATTCGTCCGCTCCATACTTCGATCCGAAGTCCTCACCTGACAATCCGAAGTGGTCCGTAGTTCACGTTGAGGTAAGTCTTAATCGAGTTCAAAGTTTCCATCACTCAGAGCCAAGAGTCATTGCAAAAGCAGAGATTTTTTTCTATTGCAAGGCTGGTTATAACATCTTTCTTAAATTTCAATTATCCGTGATGCTGATGTCCTGAGCAGTTTCGTCAGAAGCTCAAAACGCCCATCACCCTAAAAGAGTTGAGAGACCTCCAGCTTGAGAAGGATAGTGCGCTGAAGGATATGCAGATGCTGAAACTTACGAGATTAAGTGTCAGTAGAGTAAGTCAAGGGGAGTGGGAGTTTCTGACCGGTGTTATCGAAGAGAATGGAGAAGTGATCTTTGGTACTTGACAAGAGATGCCCAACAGTAGATTGTATTATAAAGTATAACAAATGGAGAGTATTGCCCAAGGATCTCATTGCAGACAAGTGTGTATTAGCCCGGAGTAGTATGGTCACTTCGCAAATATGTAGGCGAGGCAGGTTTCCGCGAACATGGACAGGTTTAATGTGACAGCGAAGGAGCAGAGCGAACTGGTTGTTGAGCCAGCCTCCACATCAAAGGCGCACATGGGATTGTCATAGCAGCTACCTTCTGAAAATAATGGTCTACGCAACCAGTAGTCGTAGCTTTGGCCGTAGAGCACTACGAGTAGTGAAGGAAACATGATACGACCTTGTTTGGCTTACTTAAACTGCACTGCGATTACTGTCTCTGATATTTTGAACCCGAATAAACCCATCTTACGCACAATTGCAGTCGTTCCTGTTGCTTTAGTGCCATATTAGTCAGTGCTAATATTTACAACATTGTTATCATCCAGTTAATCAGGGACTTTAGAATACATGAACCTCTCGGATGTTCAATCAGGCCAAAGCGCACAACCAGCACACCGAATATGCTCATCCCCAAGCTAGGAAAATGAGAATTAAGGAAAAAGGTCCACCTTTACATGACCACCTTTAAATTCAGTCCATATCGCTATTAATTCTCTGTCTATATCAATAGGTTGCTTTTGAGATAGGAGCTTCTCTGATCAACTATTTGGTGCCTCACTCCAGTTTTGCCCCCAGATTACTCCAGAATCTAGACATATGAGAATAAAAACAACAGGAGCAAAAATTCTTTCACTATTACAAACCTTACCACCAAATCAGTTAGTTGTGGAACGGTTTCCAATGCAATATTTAGAAGCACCGGAGGGCCCATATACCTGGTGCCTTTCTTATACATACATAAATTATCCTTTCAAAGAAGTCGGAGACTGATTATCAGAGGATATTTTTAACAAACCCACTGCAAGTGATTCTGTCCTGCCCGAAGCTTCGATAGTCATAGTAAAATACCAATTTGCAGTTTAGAAGACATATACAGGTTATCGGCCGATGCGGACGCCGCATATTCCACGCCATGGCAAGCCAATTATTATATTTTACACATAGAGTAGCAAAGCTTCTATCTAAAGATGTTCTAGAGAATGAATTTTTTTTATCGGTGCTGTTTATATCCCCATATCAATGACATTCAATTCCCTGGTATTATTTAAGTAAAGATGTTGTTACATCGTCAAAGGACAGTGGGACTCAAAATCACTGCCCTAGGATCAAGATGGTTGTGTGTCTTGAGATTAGTATATGCTCAAGAAGTATAGCCGAGTGTGATATTTTGAGTCCTCACCTGTGATAGTGTAATCTATTTCAGACTTGCCATGACTCGGTATGATCAAAAGCCTGCTCGATACTACACTTCTTGCTCGCTGTGCAGTACCCTAGGATCTATTCATACTCCTATGGTAACTCATTAAGGTAAGAGCTAACACTCCCTTCAGATCATTATCATGTAGTAGTTGAGTTACAAAGTGCCCCAAATATTCTTCCAAAGACTAATGTGAATTTGCATAGAAGTAAGAAGCACGGATTTGGTACATCTGAAAAAGTCGGTTCTCATTGCCTTACACAAGTTCACAACGAAGCAGGGCACATCGCTACCTGGCGACTACCTACACCGCTAAGCCTGGAAGAATATTATGTTTTTGACTAGAGATGCGGGCCACATCTGATTTCGGTCATTGCATATCGGGGCTTAGGAGGAATTAAAACTGTCATCAATCTTTCCTTTACTGTGATTGCCATTTCCAACGTGACTAATTATGGGTTCAATGAATGCAGCCTATGCTATAAGTATCGTAGGACCTGGAAAAAGTCACCAAAGGTCACAAGGTCATGTAGAACTTAAGAAAAGGCAAGTATGGACATCAACTCCAATCTCAACAAACAAAAGAAGAAGATTGGTAACGCATTACGATGGTAGATACAAGCGAGCCTCATTAACAGCTCGCGAAAGCAGGATCCAACGCAAAATTTCTACACTACAGAAGGAAAACGTCTTCGCCGTTACTGCTACTGTTGTATCTGCTCTCCATAATTAATTATTTCTTAGCCTTAGCAAGACCGACTGAGTTGTTCTTTAAGTCATAGACAGAGTACCATTTGCGGAGGAAGGCATCTCCCAAAATTGCCAATGGACCGGTAGGTTCTGGAATATCCTATAGGAGAAGTTAGAAAACGGCAAAATAAGGAAGCGGACGAACAAACCATTGCGGTGAATGTAGAGATACAAGAACCTTGAACCTCGAGTATGTAGTCGTAGGCGGTGATAGAGAAGTTGTACCCGCTGAGCTCGAATGTCAAGTCTGGAAGGGAAGCACGTTTGTCGCACTCAACAGTATATTGGCCATTATATCCTTTCTTAGCTCCCATTTCCTTGTTGAGGAGTTCAGCAAGGGTTGAAGGGAGAACGATGAGAGAGGTTCCAGTATCGAGTATAACACCAGTGCCATCAAGCGGAGCAGTAGCGTCACCGAAGCTGATAGAATCAAGATCAACCTCCCAATAAGCCTTTCGTCTCAATGGGAGGGTTGTAATATCTCCAGTGTAATGATTTTTGTTGACACCTCCGAAAGTGACTTCCGAGTTGTCATCCTCGGCATCACCAAGGTAGAAAGCGAAAACATCCTCATCGAGGAGCTTTTGGCTCACCATCTCGTAGAATGGAGGAACGATCCCGTTGACGGAAATTGTGTCATAACCAAGACCCAGAATTCCGTCAAAGCGACCGAAAGCAAAAGCAAGACCTGGCTCTTCAGTAGCCTCAGCGAAAACCTGGCCCTTAACAGTGAGATCACCAATGGTCAAGGTATCCTTGGAAACAAATCCACTGAGCTCTCCTGATCCGTATCTGATTTCAAACGACGAACCATTCTTCTGGTATGTAGATGAAGCTGAGGAATCATACTTCGTGTGGAGGTAGCACGCAATAGAGCCGCATTGTTGAGAGGGCACCCACAAATTGGAGCTTCCAGTATCGAGAATGACCTTGAAGGTTTGCGGTGGAGTTCCGAGGGTGATCTCGGAGAAGTCTGCCGCAATGTTAGACATACTATATATTATAGAGGATGATGTGCAACTGACATTGAGCATTGAGGAAGTTCTGGACTGGCACGGTATGACCCTTATCACTGGTGTGCATAGAAGTTTCCTTGAACATCTCATTGATGTGTGACTTAGCGTTGACTCCCATATACTTCTGACCAAGGTGTCTAGCCTGCTGGTCGATATTGGCGTAGGTGAGTTGCTCTGTCAAAGAGACCTTCTTAAGAGGAAGAGAATGGGTAGCTGCATCAACAGCCCCAAGCAGTGCCGCTGCTGCGACGATTGCGCCTCTCATGATTAAGATGGTTTGGGTCGACTATCGCTATCGAAGTGATAGAGGAGTAATGAGGAGATATATGATGATAAGCAGTGCTAGGTGTGAAGTTGTGATAAATGAGGAGTTGATGGAAGTGGATGGTTGAAGCTCTTAGGAGGCGAGGTTGGGGGATGACGATGACGGAAGGATGGTCGCATGGTTACAGTTTCGGCTAGCAACCACAAGGCAACCGTAATCTATTGGCGCCAAAGCTGTCAGAAGGTGGCCCCTGGCCACGCGGTCCTCTTGATATTGATTCATTCAATTAAAGGGCCTTTACTTATTGCGGAGGATTCCATTATGCTTCGACTATATATGCACCATACTGCAAAATGAGCTAGATCCGAGATATTATTGGTAATGGCAACAGGAGCAACAACTGGGAATCTGCGAAAGATCAACCTAAGTCCCAAATTGCCAAGTGATGATTGGAGAATAGCTATAAGTTCGTTAAAGCATAGCTACAAACCCATCAACTTCTGCTATTGTTTTAAACAAACCATGTGCCAGCGAAGTATTGTAACAATCTTAAGGTGATTCGCAAACACCTTTCCCTGTCCTCGCAAATTGGATCACAGTCTCAAGAAAAGCGAACATATACATCTAACTATCAGTGTGTGATTCAAATCATGTTTATTGTAACACCCCTCTATCAGGATATCTACGGCCTACGTTGAAGTAGTCAGGTTTTAATGCGCCTCAAAAGTCGTTGATGCTTTTGCCATTACTCCCCCTTACGCCAAAAAGTACAAACTCGTTAAAAAAGACTTATGCTGCTCTCCAGCCCTCAACTGGTAGAGGAAATGTGCTCGCCCATTGAGCAATCTCCTTCTTCAACTCATTGATTTTAGTAATCTCACCACCAGCGACCTTGGCCTTGAAGTCCTTTAGCTTGTTATCTGGCTTTGGTAGAGCAGCTTGAACCTCCTTGCAGATTTTGATAGTCTGGTCAATGTAGTCTGCTACTTTGGCGAAGTCACTCTCACCAAAACCACGACTGGTCATAGCTGGAGTACCAATACGGATGCCGAAGGGGGTAAGAGCCGATTTGTCACCAGGGATGGCGTTCTTGTTGCACGCAATATTAATCTGTTCCAGCACAGCCTCCACACGAGCACCATCAAGGTGCTGGCGGAGATCTAGCAGAACCATATGTGAATCAGTTCCGTCGGCAACAAGCTTGTATCCGCGATTCTTGAACTCAACCTCAAGAGTCTTGGCATTCTTAACAACTTGCTCTTGGTATGCTTTGAACTCTGGGGTAGTCGCCTGTTTGAGAGCAACAGCAAGGGCAGTGATGGTGTGGTTATGTGGTCCACCTTGGTGACCTGGGAAGACGGAGAAATTTATTGGTTCCTTCAGGTCATATTGGGTAACCGTCTTGCGCATGGCTGTGGCAGGTCGTTCGCCAATTCTGAAGAAAATCATAGCACCACGAGGACCACGGAGGGACTTGTGGGTAGTTGTGGTGACAATGTCAGCGTGCTCGAAAGGACTGGGGATGACGCCGGCAGCGATGAGACCAGAGATATGCGCCATGTCAACAACAAGATATGCTCCGACTGAGTCTGCGATTTCACGCATGCGTGCATAGTCGATTAGACGGCAGTAAGCAGAAGTTCCAGCAACCAAGACCTTAGGTCTATAAAGAAGGGCATTCTTCTGTAATGTGTCATAATCAATGATTCCAGTCTCGAGATCGACCTGGTAAGGAAGGGTCTCAAAGTAGGTTGAGATGGCAGAAATTCTGGTTAAGGTTAGGTGAGCTTCATAGTTTTAAGATCCACTGCTTACTTGCGAGTAGCGGTCTGATACCCGTGACTCAAATGACCACCATGTGGCAGATCAAGGCCCATCAGTCGATCATGAGGCTTCATAATCGCTTGATAAACCTGAAGATTTGCTGGACTACCACTTAGACATTGCACGTTAACACCCCATTTATCAGAATCCAGATGGAAAGCCTTAAGAGCACGGGCCTGGCAAGTCAACTCAATAGCATCAATGTGCTGATTTCCACCATAATATCTTGCACCTGGGTAACCCTCGGAGTATTTGTTTGACATTGGTGAACCCAAAGCATCGAAGACCGCGCGCGAAGTAACATTTTCGGAGGCAATTAGGATAATAGATTCTCTTTGACGTTGAATCTCGAGTTTCTATCTGATGTCAGATCCAGCGATTAATATCTCATAGATAAAGCATACCATTATCTCTGCAATTTCAGGGTCGGTATCAATCAGAGAGTTCTCCAACAACTACCAGCAGTAAGTCAGTCAAAGGTTTCTTCATAATAGAGGGGTTTTTCTTTGACTTACGTCTTGGTGAGACTTTGACAAAGCGTAAGTAGCCATCTTGATTGATTTGGAGGAATATGACAGGGTTCTATAGACAGATAGAAACTTGAGATTAGTAAAGAGGAAGATTACCGCGCTCGAGGATGGTAAACAATATGGTTCCGAATTTTCGTGCAAGCCCGAATTTCAGGTGGGGGCTGGTTTTAGCGTATGTTGAGGTGAGCTCCTTTGCCTTCCCCGCCATTCTATCCTTTCCCAACAAGGACACTATCCACTATATCACGTGCCTTATTTGGTCATTATGCCTCACAGAGATCTATAGCAGCAAATATTTCACCAAGTATGCTTGTTCTTGCAATTCACCCGTCTTTAAATGAATCCAAGATACGCAGTCTGTAGATTTGTGTGACGATTGCCTTCGCAAACCCCACTCCTTACGGTATCTTGACAGCTCACCTTGTCCAGCGGCCGTTGTGTTCCTTCGCTCTCTGTCAAGCCACAGTTTAGTTGTAAATACCCGCCTCTCCAGGTCTGACACAGAATCCAGAAGCTATAAATATTGTCGAAAATTTTATAGGAAGGTTTTCATACATGGGGATGCTCATCCCGGAGTCGAGCGTAAGTTCGACTGCAGAGTCAGTATAAGATTACATACCTCTTGAGTCTATTTAAATAAAGCTTCATGGCTAAGTCCGGTTGGTGCTGCGTGTCCCATCTAAGAAAACAAGCACTGTTTGCAAGTAAGTTTGCCTTGTCCCATGGGGCTTATGATTGTAAACTTGTCATTTACAGGAAAAGGGTGTCGAGGAGGAGTGAAAGTAGAAATGATGTGGACGACTAAAATCTGTTACAGTGTAAAGTCCTTGGATTGCTCGCCTGTGATTCTGTTCCACGGGCTATAAACATTCGGGTTGATTGACAGAAGATCTGCATCTGTTCCCTAACGCTCGTAGACGTCGAACAATAGATGCCTTGAGCTAGTCATATTTTGTTTAGTCTGTTGGCTGGCTAATTTCCGATCAGTTTATGTAGCACCTAGCTATATGTGCTGATTGATGGTATTTGGTAATCGTAGTCTGCTGAGCTGGGTTGGGGGCGAATATCATATACTGTAGAACATGGTCTTGGTCTTGACAATCATATATTCCTCACATGCCAAAGACCTGCCCATCTAAATTACCCCTGAAACAAGCGAATGGCTCCTCTCTTTACATTGAATAGATAGGCCGATAAGTACCTTGATCTTCACTGATATCAAGATACTTCTGGTGACAAGTAGTAATTTTAGATGAATAGATTTTCTTTCCTTCATGTTAACATTTTACGTGTTTCGATTCAAGTTGTGCTTTGCGAGAATTCCGACAAAGAGCCGGAATAAGATAGTTAAGTCGGTCATATCTTTTTAGTATGGCCCGTTTCACCTTTAATTCAACTTCAGCATATATTGTGGACTTTGCTAAAACTGTGCCGACAGTAATTAGGTGCCAACGAGGTTTAATTGAAGAGTGTAAACTTATACAATAATAAGGAGCCCCTAAGGTAATATGTTTATTATATAATCACACATGTGATAGATTCCTGACTAGCAGCCGCATTGTGAACTCCAATGAGGAGAAAGCCACACCGCTATCCAAGCTCTACACCAATTACTATTTCTAACCCGCTGCATCCACTAGTTAATCATATTCAAGTCTTCATTTTACCTCGAATTCTGTAAATGATGGTAGTGTACTACATGTAAAGTGTATGTGATCCATGCGTGTGGTAGTTCCCTCCTTAATATTTTGAGCAGAAATCCTAATATCACCTGAGTGCTAATTCGTTACCTTGCTGCTGCATACAACAGCCGACTCTAGATTCCGTATGTGTTGGGGAAGTAGATCGGTTACCCCGCGATCTTTAGCCGGGGAGATTGGGACAAGGATGCTATGAGATCACAAATAGCAGGCTGAGGTAGTTTTGGATGTGATAAATAACTACATTCTAGAACTGACAGGATTTGAGCCTGTCTTGCTCATTTGTCAGCTCCCTCTCGATATATACTTGAAGTCTGTCTACCTTCTGAAACGATAGTGTGCTATTTGTGACCTTACTGTAGAACCCCAAAATTGCCATTTAGATAAAGTTGTTACGTCTCACTGGTACGTAAGCTCCACCCTCTCCAGTTGGTCAATCGGTCAGGAACAGTTGGACTTTCATAGTTACTGACCTACTTAGATCGTTGCTCTTCCCTTTTGTTACATTTACAGATCTAAACGCAGTAGCAGCTTCGTTGCCGAGAGAGGTGCTCATCATGCGCCTTAGTTCTCTCCCTACCGAGAGCGATGTCGAGAAGACTACCACTTATCAAGCAGAAGATATCTTAGACTCGGAAAAGGCTACTGCGACACCGCCGCCTGATCCAGCTTCTCTAAAGCGTTTGACTTGGAAATGCGATCTCCATGTAGTTCCTCCCCTATTTGTACTCTTTCTTCTTGCTTTCCTGGATCGAACAAATATCGGGAATGCGAAGATCCAAGGGCTTGAAGCCTCATTGAGCATGGAGGGGCAAGATTATAACATCGCTCTCTTCACCTTTTTCATACCTTATATTCTACTGGAGGTACCCAGCAATATTATAATTAAGAACCTGGCACCAAGCACTTGGCTGAGTTTGATAATGGTCCTTTGGGGTTAGTCGTCTGATTCATCAGTAAGACCTTCTCCGTTACTGATAACTAGTTAGGGATTGGAACGATTGGTCAAGGTCTTGTAAGAAATTTCCGAGGGCTTGTGGCAATGAGAATTATTGTAGGTATTTTCGAAGCTGGATTGTTCCCAGGTTAGTCTTCCTAGGTAAATCGAAGTACCCACCATTGAAAGGATGATCAACAGGTTGTCTTTATTTGATATCTATGTATTATCAAAGATACGAATTGCAATGGAGATTAAGCTTATTCTTCACTGCTAGCATTATCGCTGGGGCTTTTGGCGGTGTATGTATCCAATCTTAGGTCTGGAACAGAAAACCAACTAACCAATGTAGCTTTTAGCATACGCGCTTGCTAAGATGGATGGTATTGGGGGATACGAGGGATGGCGCTGGATTTTTATCATCGAGGGGCTGCTTACAGTGGTTGTTGGACTCATGTCGAAATGGTGGATTGTTGATTGGCCAGAGACTGCAACGTTCTTGAACGACGAAGAGCGCAGGCTACTCATCCAAAAACTTATAGAGGATAGTGGAAGTGCGAGAATGGATAGGCTGGATAAGACTGCAGTGAAAAGAGTATTTTTTGATTGGAAAATTTGGTGCGGTACTTTGTAAGTCTTCCAGAGCAGATCAGCTTCACTCGGCTTATATTGCGTAGCATGTATATGGGTGTGGTCACCACAGGCTACGCCACGAGCTTCTTCATCCCAACAATCTTGAATGTAGGTAATTATAAAATTATAGTAATTATTTGCTAAGGCTTGATAGCAAATGGGTTATACTGCTGCAATGGCTCAGATACTTAGCATACCGATTTTTGTGGTAGCAACTGTTGTTGCCCTCCTGACAGCCTTTGCAACTGACCATTTACGACATCGTTATTCGTTTATTATTGCTGGTGTATGCGTTGGCATAACAGGGTATTCTATACTTCTATCCATGAACAGTGTATCTGTTGGTGTTCGATACATGGCTTGTTTCTTTATCACAGCTGGTGGATATATGGCACAGCCAGTGACTTTGGTTTGGCTCTCTAATCAGGTAAACCACCATTAACCTCCTCGGAAATCTAAAGCTAATAGAAGTAGATGGGTGGGCATTACAAACGCTCAATGGCGGCGGCTATTCAGGTCGGAATTGGAAACTGTGGCGGTATTATTGCAAGTAACGTCTTCATCATAACCGAAAAGCCAAGATACAAGACAGGATTTGGCACAGCTATGGGTTTGCTTTGCTTCTGTGCTATTATGGCCACTTTGATGTTTTTGGGATTGAAATTTGAAAATAGGAAGAGAGATAGGGGAGACAGAGATTACAGACTTGATGAGAGTTCATTAGACAATATGGGAGATGACCATCCTTCTTTCAGGTTTACAACATAAAAAGGCTGTTGGAGGATGGTTTCTGTATGCTGGGATGATATAAATAGATCCGATGGCGTCATCACATACTAGCTAAAGATCTGAAGCTGCAATAATGCAGACGAGAGGCCATCAAATAAGCCGAGGAGAAGGTGGTGAGCGAATGGCTAAAGTTTGGTATATAGTGAATCAGGAGCTAATCACCGGGTATTATTTATACCAAGGGGCCCACCCCAGTAATTAAACATAGAACCAACTCGCCTGACTCGGGTTGGACTCGAGTCAGAATCTAATATAATTATCAGAATATAACGTGATTTACAGCGTGTAAAGTGTAAGTTAGAGCTTAAATAAGATGAATTAACCTAGGTCAAGGTTTAATTAAATTTAAGTCACTAGCATAAGTTAAGATTTCTCTAATATTAACTTATTTTAAGATGTTTTTCATTTTATACTATACTGTTGGTGTATTCTCACCACACGTATTTACTGCGGGTCATGTGACCACTGTGGATCATTAGTTGGGGGTATTATCAACACTTCTATGTAGTCAATCAAGAACACAACACATCGGTTACTATACGAATACAATTGACACTCTACGTGAAACGACGTAGTGGTGCCACGTATTCAGAGTCAAGTCAATCGACATATTATATTTAGAATATGTCAACTTGCTAACTCTCAGGTTAATCAGCATAAGATGCTAGAATTACTGGTTCAGTATGATTATATTGACTACTGATCTAAGTAGGGAGAAGTCTCTCCTTATATACATGCTTCAATAGAGAGTGCCAAGTAGTCCCTTGACCTTTGTTAGCCATAGAATCCACATGTAAATCAATGCTAACTTTAGCATTCCCCTCTAGTTATCAAACCTCAAGTCAGATACACTATTTACTATAGTATACTGCCTTGCTTTATACTGAATATAACATATATCCCAGCAGTTATAACAAACTAGTAATATTAGTAGTAGAACATGTGACTTGAAGGCCGATATCTAGCTTCACTTCCTCAATTAAGTCAAAGCATGACAACGAAACTTGGTCGAGTGCGAGTTTTATCAAGGACTTACAAAATAAGCCACTATACCTACAGCTGCGGCTGTACACGCTCCGTTTTACGGTCGAGTGAAAAAATCGTTTTAAAAAAGCATATAAAATACATTTTTCTCTGTAACTATAACTTCTTATCTTGATTGATAAGTAACTTTGAGTATTTATACTATATAGTACTATAGTGAGCTGTTGAATTAGGCAAGATAAACGTGATCTGTAAGGTCTAGATGAATTACCTGACTACTAACGAATGCCAAGGGACTATTTGGCACTCTCTACTGAAGCATGCATATAAGGAGAGACTTCTCCCTACTTAGATCTGTAGTCATACCAAACCAGTAATTCTAGGACGCTCCGTAGACGGATCCCTTTCGGCCCCCTCCATACGTATCGATCGTATTTGAAACCTCCGCTAGTTCGGAACCTTGGCTGGTTTCAACTGACTTAAGCCATATCGCCTAGACCTTATCATTAAGTGAAGCCTAAGCTTAGGTGCCCACACTCATTTAGTTATACGAGGAATTCCCGCTCCTTTAGTCACAAAAACTAAGCCAAATTCTCACAACTCACTCGCCCCCTTACTTCTTGATTCACTACATTTAAAGTAGGAACTGCTTTACCTTGTGCTATTTATAGTATACCTCTCAACAGTAGTAGCTATACGAGAAGAGACTGTGCTATGTACCTAGTCAAGGAGATCTTATTTAAATATGATGGTAAGTCAGTACTAGAAGTACTAAGTAAGTAAGTACTTTTTGTATCGGCTCCCAGCTACGTTAGCAGTATATATACTATTATACTACAACAATACTAACTACAATTCAAATACAATCTAGATCTGATTAATAACCATATCAAAATCGAGCAAGTTGTTTGACAATTCAATTCAAGTTTGACACAGTCACGTTAAAATATATATATATATATATATATATATATATTTTCGAATATTACAAGCCAAATATTCGCATTTGTCTTGTTAGTTGAAAATTATTGATGTGCTAATTTAATATTACCGGGTCATATGATGAAACTTTAGTCCAATCAAGTAAGTTTGATATGTTTAAACCTTTACTTATTAGTGCTGCAGTGGCATTAACATGATCTTTCACTCTTCTAAATTAAATATTCAAATTTAAAAGAAAATAGACGGAATATATAAACAAAGATCGACATATCCTCCAAGCCTATAATATTATTAGTAAAAATAGAAGTGAATATATCGATGGAACTACAATTAGATACGTGTAAACTTAGACACCAACTATGCATAAAAGTCAACACCTCAGCACCAAATACATATTAAGCTAACGTCTACTAGTATTTAAGCATTAATTTAGTAAGTTTTAACGCTTTTATTTAAAGCCGAGTTAAGCCAATTTATAAATTTTAAAAGTTTAAAAATCCAAGTTTCAAGCTCCAGCTCATTCTTAGCTAGTATTAACTAAAGATCAAAGTCACATAATTGTCTTCCGGAGGGACTTCATAGTAGGAGCCTATATGTTATTGCACTAAATTATTCAAAAATCCATATCTTTATTTTTTGGTGTGTTGATCTCGTAAGTAGTAGTTACTGGAGTGAGATCAACTTCAATTGAATGCTTACACCCTTTTCCTTTGTCAAAACGCCAAGGGTATAACCAAGCTTACTAATACATGATGTATAATATCATATTATTATAATTTTAATAATTTATGTTTTAGCTTTATTAAAGTCTCATGTAATTTAGAATAATAACAATAATAGTTAACTATATATGTGACATAGAATTGGACTCTGGATGCCTTAGGCACTGACAGAGTCTCCTTTTTCTTGCCGAGGGTCACGTGGTTTGGCACATGACCTGGAACTAGAGCCCTTGGCAGGCCTCTCTACTGTATTTAGATACCTTCACTTTCTTCTAGATAAACTAAGCGTCTTTACACCTTGATCTTGTGTACTGACTTCGCTCAACCCTGTCGATTAGCTCCTGATTCACTACACGCCACAATATATATTCGTTTTCAATAAAAACTAGTAATATACTATTATAAAAATAAACATAACTTGAAGTTTAAAAAGTATTATAACTGAATGTTTTACTTGAAAAATCTACTAGGCTGAGTTTGGGAGCATGTTGGTCTTAAAGATAAACATGCTGTGTGTGGGTCTATGATTTTATGGAAACAGGGATTATTTAGACCATAGGCAAACAATACCGCATTTGGATTCCGCCTCTTTTCCTTTGATGTGGAGTATAACGCTGACTAACGCTATTGCGCACCAAAACGCGACAGCGTTTTGGCAAAGGAAAGGGACCTTAGTAGTATTGGGACACCACATACATACTTGTAATAGTGTCGTGCTTGTTGTATTTCCATGGAATCATCTTGTTGTTGTATTTACTACTTACTTGAATAGTACTCAGTCCTTTCAAATATGTTAGAAGTTAAGGAGAACAACCAATACTATCAGTATATGTAAGTAGAAACGAGAATACTCAAAAATTTTTAAAAATAAGACCACTAAGTAGTAAATATAAGTGCTAATAATAAGCAGTAATAATGTGATTGGTACTAATTTGATGCAGTGGTATTTTTAAGGATATCAGAAATATGATAGTACTAAATTACTAGTGCGAGTAGCTTAATGCTATAAGTTAGTGTCATAATAGTTTTAAAACTACAAGCTTAGTCAGTTTTTTGCTACATTGAATTGATTTGTTAATCTAAGTAAATATCTAGTGGATATTAGTACCAGACAAGACCAGCTTAAAATTTGCACTATCTGTCACGGACCTCACGTGCCAGCCTTCCTACTGTCCCAACCTCGTGACCAACTCCGTGATTTCCCAGCCACAACGGCTCTCTAGCCACCGTCCCACTTTTCTTTTCTATATAGCACTTTGTTTTCTTACTTGTATTTAGATCTCTGGCTTTGAATCTTATATTGATTCGCCTCATATTGTGCATTCTTGCCTTGAGATTTGCGACCAAGTACTATATATAAGCCAAAAAAGTGTGTCTTAAGTTAAAGTCAAATTATATATGTGGCATGTAGTGAATCAGAAGCTAATCTAGGGGGTTAAGCGAATTCAGTACATGAGATTAAGGTATAAAGACGCTTAGTTTATCTAGAAGGTATGAAGGTATCTAAATACAGTAAAGAAAGCTACCAAGTGCTCTAGTCCCGGGTCGCGTGTCTAACCACATGACCATGCCTGAGGCATCCAGAGTCTATTGAATTCTATGTCACAATATAATATAGCAGTTTTAATTAAGGCTTGTGTCGTGAATACAGTGATACCGATTTTAATTTACAAATACACCCAGTACTCTCAAATACACATACTTCCATACACTATCGATGCGTGTATATTTTTATTTAATCCCAAAACCCCTACCATGCTAACATAATTCAAGCCAGGATCTCGAGTTTACAACTAGTAATGGTAAGTACTTAGGTTTTTTAGTGTAACTTGGAGTAGTAGTCTCACTTAACTCTTTAGCTTAATTTGAGAATACTTATTGATCAATTTTAGCAGTTTAAGGGTGCTATGGCTTTTTTCCCCCTGTACTTCAACCTCAATCCCTTTGGTCAAACAGGCTTTAAAGTGATATGCGATTTGTAAATTTAGGAATCAAGACTCGGCGCTATATTAGGATTCAAATAATTTGACTAATAAACGTGTAAGCGATTAATTTTTATTCTACTAAGCTGTGTACGAAAGGATATATTCCTCCATATTGGATCTGTAAAAGTTCGTCATACTAGTACTTACATATACAGTATTTCTAGCGTACTGCGTACTACCACTTCGTACTCATCCACTATACATAATTACTACTTATTATTTATGCTGTGACCTAATAGTCTGTTTATTTTGGAACCCCGAAAATGCTATCAAAATATATGCTCTAAGTACTACTAGTATAAGAGAAGGCAGTCTACTACCGTATAATGGTAGTGAATTGAGGATGAAGGCACTAGTATATGGGAGTAAATTGAGTTGTGACTTTGACTTGGATTTTCTAACTACTTAGTTAGAGATGGAAGAAGGCTCTCTTTTAACTAAACGAGTGTGGATGGGCAAAAGTCTGACTTAAGGTCTAGATTGAGACTTTCAGGTCTTAATTTAGTTGAAATTGCCCAGTGCTTTATAGTATGATATGATCGATATATTTAGTGAGCTTACTGTTACTAGGGTCTGTAAACCCAGTAAACACTACTACCAGTAGTATAATTGGTAAATACGTTAATCACGCTCAAATTCGTCTTATTTGTTTCGAACTCTCTTATTCTTTGAAACCTTGACTACTAATTTTTGGAAAAAATCATGGATTTAAAGCCGTAGTATTTAAATCCTAAATAAGATCCATAAATGCATGTATTCCCGCTTGTTTGCTCGCTAGTAGTTATTTATGGATGTCCCCTTTCCCCTCTATTAGTTGGAAATATCAAGCTGTGTCAAATGGACTTTTGGCCAATTTATTATTCCTTCCTTGGAAATCGCACATCAAGAATTAGGTACTAGTCAATCGTATGTCAACGCGATGCTCTAGTGACCTTTTTTTTTCCTGCTCATATCAAAATTCTGGTCAAATGGGTGGCTAGCTATACTAGGGTTACCTAGCTTGTTCTACTACCTTCGGGACGTACTTATACAACCAAAAGCACATCATTTTGTCAGTTGCCGTAATTGTACCTATGGAATGTGTGCTACAGCAATAATTACTAAGTAGTAGTATTCACTTGCAGGTGGTTCGTTAGTCTTTCTGTAGTGTAAAGAGTTGTTGGCTTTCCCTTTCCATTGTCATCTCCTGAAGCTTCAAGCAACCCTGCCCACTTCGTCCTATCTTCTAAAGACGTCGTCGAATGAGTACACGCAAGACGAGGGCGTAAGCTTTTGAGATGTAGATTTATTTTTTTGCTAGCAATAAGAGTGAAGTAGACGAGTTCAGACGAGATGTTTCAGAGTATCTCTTGAATCGAAAGATTTGGCTACAGAATTGTGAGTGTAGGCGAACAAAAGGTCGGTAAACAGATTCGTCGACCAAGACAGGTACTAGAATCAAGTCGACCAGTGACGATGAGGGATCGTCAACCAACACTATTTCTTCTTCTGTGAAAAGCTTCTTTTAAGGTACTCGGTGACTCGTTGAAAATGCTGTGCATGTTTTCCGTCCTCTCGGTCTGGATGACTGCACCCATCTTTAACAGCCCAGAGTTGCTCCCTGTCTTCACGGTCATTACTTATTTTAGGTACTAACACAATTGAACCCTCAGCCGGCGTCAGGCGAAAGCACACTTCAATAACAAGCTGTTAGGATAATTTTGGGACATATCATAGCTTCGATAATAGGCAGTACATCTATATAATAGCAGCCGAGACATCATCCATATAAAATACAGCTACCGTGGTATGAGTGTAAGGGCTACTAGCGTGTCTTTAAATGAATTTGTACACCCGCTGTCACTACTGCGAAGCAGCGAAATAGTAGGAGAGTCTGGACACGTAATTAGTACTTCATGGTCGGAGGATCATAATTCCAGAACCTTTACCGAGAGTGTTGGATACAAGCATTGCACTGGGATCTACACCTCTTCATTGCGGGATAAATCGTATACCTAACATTTAAGATACTACCCCTTTCGCAGTGTAATCTATTGCGGGTTGCCGACACTTGAATGCACCTAGACCGTATTCTAGATGTTTTCTGAGCAACAAGTACTTAAGTATGCATATAGTTATTTTTATCTAGTAGCTAGTTGCGTATCCTAAAGATGTAGCACCCTCTACCTATCACCATGCAACTCCCTGTAGTCTCCCGATACCTCACCAAGTTGCTCATGTGCACTAAACTTGATATTTTCGCTTGGGCCAGTTAAACAACAGAAGTTTTTGATTCGAACTCTAAGGTGACAACCGGAAGTTCCGAGTCATCCTTTACAGGTAATCTTGCTGCAGACAATTACCTAAAGCTCACTGTCGACATGTAAGGGTAAGCACCCACGGAGTCAGCTCAAGAAGAAGTTCTGCGGACCTGGTTATGATACTATCATGGCGAAATACTAGTAGTACACGCAATCCATAAGTAGTTGTGGGCAGTCTTTGCTTTCGAAGTTGTGACCTCGCAGGAATCTTTCGCAAAGGACATCGGCAGAGGCATTTTTCTAGAGTTGCTGGGTTTCACACCATTGCATTAGACGCCCAGGACTAAGCCATTGGCGATAGCTTTAAGCTAGATCATACCGAAAGGTAGCCACAGCTCGCTCCTATTCATAATAGCCCCAGAATGCATGCTCCTCGAAACAACATCTTGCACAAAGTAAGTACTACTACTTAGTATGTAAGATGCAGTTTCTCTTTAGCACTCAAATATATAACATTTGTAGACACGACTTAAACACACGAAGGCAAAAGGTACTAGCTATCACTCGCCCTATGTGCTATCCCTTGCCAGAGCTCTAGAAGTACTAGTAGCAGCGCATGCTACTTTATCTATCTATCCACAGCTTTGATCAAAGCATCATCATCTCTAAGCAAGATCACTTACCTGTAGAAGGGTAAATTGACAGTACCAGCCTTTATGTACAGAAATGTAGAGGTTTGGTGTAAACCAATGATATTTTGGGATCTTTATATAATAAGGTGTCAGAGGACGAGAATGCCAGAGGACGAGAATGCCAGCCCCATTTTAAAGTTTTCCCTGAGGTAGTAGTCAAGCTCTTTGCGTCGACCGATGATGGTTAGACATAGTACCAGAAACGTTGATAATATACCGTACTATGGTCATAAGTATAGCAACTAGAAGGTTTTAACAAATTTCAGAGCAAATGGGTAAGTAGCCTCCGGCAACACTACTTGTGATGTTTGCGGACCCCTCCGGGGTTGCCTATAGAATTTAGTATATGAAAAGCTCCTGAGAAGCAAGCAGAAAGAAGCCTACATGCTACAGAAATTCGGCCTGAATGGAAAGCAATACTACTTACTCTATCTTGTATAGACAGACTTATCCAAAACATCACTTCCAAGATTACTACATGAATTTCCAAATCTTGGATCACTCTGTGGATGCCACCTCCCACCATTGGTATATTTCCTCATGAAAATTATGTTTAATATGTTTATCCTTATATCCTCATCTTCATTAAAAGCCCAGTACCTTCAATAACGAAATGTTGATGCTGTGGACCCAGGTATCAACCTTGCCACTACTATATAGTACCTAGATAATATTTATCTTCACATCACGAAGATCTTTCTTCTCTAGGGTAGAAGAGAACTGCACATACACAAGTCCCTTTCCTGCTTTACCTACTCTGGTGGAGGGACCGTTCTCTCATTGCGACTGTAGGCAAGGGACATCTGTCTTTCGTCTTATCTTCAGTGACTCCTAGGCTCTATACTTATAAACATCAACATGCTTGCAATTAGCAAACAAGTTCCTCCTTCAGTCCAGAGACATGCTTTCTCTCGATACTAACCAATTAACTTAAAGATATAGCTGTTGCAAAATCAGCAATGTTGTCACTAGGAAACATCCGCTGGTGTGGATTCCTTATGTGCAAGAAATAAGTAATTATATTGCTTGTTGGTCGATAAGATCGCCTGACTTTAGTCTTAATACTACTTGGTGTCGCTTTCACTCTGAATATGATGCAGTACAACTAGTCACATAACACAGGTTGGCGACATTTCACAAGTCGGTAGGCTGTTCTTCCACTACTACTCCGAAGTAAACCATGAAAGGGTTGATTGTCGTTAATTGTTCTGCATGAATACTACTAACTATCAGTAGTCCTTCCATAAAGATTCTGTATTTACCATTAGCAGCTTTGCAATCATGTCTATAAAGGGGAGGAAATCCGAGCTTGAGACTTTCGTTCATACTCACTTATGTACACCCTTTATCTAACGCAAGAAAGCATAGAAAATTGCTATACCTAAGTACTCCAATAGACAAATGTGGACGTCGACATGGATCAATAAACTGCCAGTAAATCACCAGACAGCTTGAAATAACCATGTGTTCACATTCTGCATTAGGTTTTAGCATGCAATTTTACTATACCCGTAATGTTTTCATAAGTGTTTTTCGTAAAATTAAGACATTCGTAAGTAGTACAGTGGCTAAATTTTCTAAGTAGCCAAAGCTTCAAAGTACTAGTGTAAGGCAGTATAAATTAATGACACGTAACTAAATGCGATGGATGTACTTTGTTTTACTACGCGTACTAGTTCTTAGTAGTACTATTACTACTTTAGGGTGATAAAATAATATAGGGTGTTGAGACTTGTAATGCAAGAGTATTAGCGGGACTATTCAAACCCAAGGAAGATTAAACGAAATTACTACGTATGTAAGCAGAAGTAGAAATTGCCTAAAAGTAAAAGTTACTTAGTGTACCATATGTATTTATTATTAATGCTTACTTTTAAATAGAGCTATAACCATGTGATTCAATCAAACTTTGAAACTATTAAGCTGCGACACTAAACTACTAAATCATAACACTGAAAATCGACACATGAAACTAAAACTTGATATTGACACTGCCTTAACAATTTGAGTGTTGTTAATGCTGAAGTTAGGCGAGATGAACGTGATCTGTAAGGTCTATATGGATTGCCTGACTAACGAAGGCCAAGGGACTATTTGGCACTCTCTACTGAAGCATACATATAAGGAGAGACTGCTCTCGACTGAGATCTGTAGTCAATGTAATCATACTAAACCAGTAATTCTAGCAGTTAAGACTACAGTACTAATCAAAGTGTCAAGATAAGGAGTTGTAAGAAGGTACTATTGAAAAACTTGGGGATTGCGCCTAATATATACTAATACATAGTACTTAAAACTACTCATATGTATCGTAAAATAACTTCTATTTTGAAACCTTGTCTACTTACTAGCAAAATTAAATGTTGGCAAGTATTAGCTGATTTCAAAATTATAGGCTTGGTCTTGAACTTAAATCGGACTTCTAGCTGCTCAGATTTGTTTATTGGTTAGTGGTATGGGGGCCATTTTGACCTTAATTAGGAGGATTAAGTTAAATATTACACAAAACTTACTCTTATCTTGCTACTATTTAACTTCATTCATAAACCTGAAAGTAAATAATTTGATTAGTGAAGTGACTATCTTAGTAAATAAACTATTTATAGCATAATAGTAATTATATACTAGTTGACACAAGTGGGTTGTATTCAAATCATCTAACTAAGTACTTCCTACTACTATCATTAGTATTAAAGTAGTAAAAGAGTTTGGAAAGCATTGGCTACCATAGGTTTTATTTTTGCCTTGACAATGTTTACCAAGTGCCTAGAGGTGCAACCCTAATACGTTGACTTAGTTTTGAAATTGAGGCAAGACTAAATAAGTTAAAATCCATCCTTCTAGTTAAAAGCTCGGTTCAAATTAAGCTTAGTACAAGTCACTTGGGAAACGAAAATTTTCTACTTGTAATTTATTTCCCCTCATTTTCTATAGTTTAATACTTATAACGACCTTGCTCATACTTATAGATCTCTTTCAAACTTAGCTGCTAAGCTTATAAATCTATAATTTCTAACTCTAAAACGGATTAATTTTGAAATCGGTCAATTTGGCTAAGTTTAGACATAGAGAGCGTTAAGAACTTGCCCCCATTTAACCTATTAGTAATCAAATAAGTGCTACTGGGTCAACCTAAGTCAAACTTGTTGAGAGTATACTATAAATAGTATAAGGGAAGGCAGTTTACTACTGTGAAGTAGTGAATCAAGAAGTAAGAAATTGTGAGAATTTGAGGTTATTTTACCTGAATTAGTAGGAGATCGTTCGTTGGCGTTCTAAAAAGCAAAGTGATACAAATAGAGCTAGATCATTTAGTTGATGATAAATGCTTTGTACTTTATAGTACCTCACTTGGTCAACCATCTCTCAAGACAAGATATAGGACTTTAGTACTAGTACTTTTAATTAACATAAATAATATAAATCTTGATAGGAAGCGATAGAAGTGAATGAATGCCTACAACGTATATGTAGCAGTCAAGTGTCCGTGGCAACTTGACACTAGTACTAGCATTCGTATTGTCAAGTTATTTGAAGCTAATTAATTACAAACCCCAGATAAAACCATATTAATCATTTCTTTGTACAAAGCAATGGGACGAAGGCACTCTCACTTTTAATATTGGCATACTTAAATGAAATACTTATTTTATTCATCTAAAACACTCACATATGCATTATTTTTAATTTTTATCGATTCAAAGTACCAATCATTTGGGTACATCTACTGACGGTATCATATTTGTTAAAGGAAATTAATTATGTTGGTGCTAGAGACTTCAAGTTGTAGTTAGCGAGGAAATTTAAACTAAGCTAACAGGCTAGAAAGGCCCACTCCTCTGCTTTTTATACCGAATACCTTTCCCTACTCTAAATACTAGGAGGGTATAGTAGCAAGATACAGACCCTTTTAGCACATGGCTAGTATGTCGGTTCCTGATAGTCAGAGTTCTACACAAACTTGAGCTTAGAATTTCGATAGATAATAGAGCACTATATGCATACTAGTAGATAATAGCAAATTAGTTAAGACCTAGCTGGCTTGTCTATAGAGCATGTATAATACTAGTAGTAACTGCTAATCATTACCAGTAGTCAAAATAATCTCCAAGGATAGCCGGGAAATCCAACAGAGGTCCGTATCGTTTTTGGTGAGCCTGCCAGAAGGCGTCGATTTATGTATACTGGCATTAGGAGAGTTTTTAGGTAGAGAATCAGAAGTTTGATTGTCAAATTATAATCAATAGACGTATTACTACCACTAGATCGTACCACTCTATCAATGATTATCTTCACGATAATCAAGCATCTACATCAACACCTAACTTGTTAAGTACTTATTATTAGATTCCTATACTAACATCAATTTACATATCGGATGTACAACATATATGTAGTATCATTCAAGCACTAGCTGATACTGAATAACCTTATAAGATATGATCTTATTGTCAAAGGTGGGTGGCACTCATACGGAAGGGAAAATCCACATCAACTTGAAAATATAATTCGCTTCAGCGATTCAAATCGACCCTTGGGAGTTATGTCATACGATACATACAATATTGATAAGTATGTGTATAAAAAGCACATCAGGGTTCATGAAGGCATTCAAGACCTACTGTTTATATCATAAGCTGCAGATGGTATATGTCTAGAACACACGAGAAAAAAAAGGTAATAATCAATATTTATAACTTCTAAATATCATTTGTATGGCCTACGTGCTATACCAAGCTGCTAGTTGACTTTCAAAGATAGTACTTATCAGTATATTTTATAGAAGATGAAGTGTGGTATTTGTATTTTCTACTAAGATGATATTTAATCCTATGCCATTTCCACGAGGGTTCAATAACAGAATGATACGATTCAGGAGTTAAACATATATTAGCCGTAGCTGACAAACTAACCTCTAACTCTCTAAATAAGGGACTCTCCTCTGCTACACAAGTTGGTGCCCTTTTGTAGGCTCCCCGAATGTGATATAGACCTCCGCTGGGGAAGCCTATATTATAACTGTCACGAATTATGACTTCTCATCATACCTAACAATTTCTATGGTACCCTACCAGTCTTTATATGATAGAGCTACTTAACCACAATAAAACATCATCATACAGTACAATGCTTATACATTGATCGAGTTTTTAATATAATGAATATTCAGTTTACCATCATGTGCTGCTATAATGGTTCTGTCAAGAGCTATACAAGAAGCACGTTTTTCAATAAAGTTCAGTATTATTATTTGTAGTAGAGGAAGCATTCGGGCTTGCAATCCAAATGTCCCAGTGTTTACAGTCCTAACTGTCCTAACAGCCCTGTACCCCTGTATATCAAGAAGTGGAAATAACTAGCGGAAAACGTTGCACACGCTGCAATGCTACGTGAACAAAATTAATATATACTCCAAAAGTTACAAAGAGAGCTCACTCTAGAAGAAGCCTTTTAAAAGGTCCAACCTTCAAAGCTTATATTGAACAAACAATGCAGCATCCATAAGAGATATAACTGAGGGTTTTCAAACTTGCCGCGTATGGTACGTTTTCTTAAAAGTATATGGTTTTCAACTCTACTTATGCATGTCAACACTCTAACTAAGTCCAGCAAACAATCACCATTATAAATACTTCAAAAGCGTTGAGTCTTTGTCGTACGTCAAATGAAGAATTCATACAATTTTAAAAAGGTACATAATCGTTAGTGTATTCAGACGGGTAATTATGATAGTTATATGACTGTGTTATGGTTCTGTTTGAGCTACGCGTACCAACACCACCCTGTGCATAGTTAGTACAATCAATGATTACCATGAAATAAACTAAGCAAATACGTAAGATTACAGGTAGTGATGCCCCATATACAAAGTGAATTGACAATAATAATCAGTTGTTAATACAGATGCTTGATTGGTATTTCGGCTAACTAGAACGACAATTACTATGTGCCATATTACATCCCACTGGGATTAAGTGATGGAAATAATAATTATTTACATATGCTCCACACCCAATAAGGAGGAAATTCTTCTACAAAGGTGAGTATAACTCAATAAAAGAACGAGTTAATTTTTCGGGGGCTACTGAGAAGCTAAGAAAGGAGCTACTTCAAAGTGAATTTATATACGACGGGCTAAAAATATTCAACGACATTGAAAACCCAAGGTGTATCCCTCGTCTGACTAGGTGGAGCTAAATAGCCCTGATAGACTTTAATTGTGAAAGAGCATTGGAGAATACTAGTACTTATACTAGAAAATACCTCTACTAGTAATGTTTATCAGGGTGATTTAGCTCCACCTAGTCAGACGAGGTATATTGATAAGGCCTTATATATATAGCGATCCTTCTATGTATATATTCTTTTAATAAGCCTATAGAGCATGTATATTCCGTGATAATTCCAATTAGCTAGTAGTGTCGACTTTGTTCCCCAAAAGTAAACTACATAAGCTCCACCTTCAACATATGACAAAGGTAGAATGGAAAGGAAAGGAGTTAAGCCCGAGGCAGTGCACCGCACACATATTATGCACAAGACAGGAGCCAGTGGGATCAAACGTAAGTGTTAAGATTCTAATTATCATGTACTGTAATATGTTAAGAGTTTCAAATTGAAGGCTCGGATTGTAAACAATGGTTGGAACAGATTAAGTGTAGAAATCGATTATGCGAGTGCATTTGAACCACACTTCTGGGATGTTGGGATACGATTATATTCTAATCAAGATTGTACTTGTATTCCAGTCCAGGTTTGTACAGTGTCTCAAGTGCTCCCCTGTGTAGTGCAACGGGCATTAATCTTGAGTTGTAGGCGAGAAAGCATCTGCTTATATTTTATTCAAATGCAATGCTAACCAATATAAACCATGATGCTAATGTACAATGCAGGTACGCAGGAAGGAAAACGTTCCGAACAGGCTCTAATGCTGGAACGGATACGATTGATTTATACAAACCTTGGTTTACAACAACATTCGGCGAGGATCTTCAATGAAGTCCTTGACCTTGACCAAAAATTGTACAGCCTCTCTGCCATCCAAAAGTCGATGATCGTATGTTAATGCCAAATACATCATGGGTCGGATCACAATTTGACCATTGACCACAACCGGCTTCTCTTTGATGGCGTGTAGGCCAAGAACTGCAGTCTGTGGAAGGTTGATAATTGGTGTGCCCATCAAAGAACCGAAGACACCACCGTTGCTAATCGTAAAGGTTCCGCCAGCCATATCCTCGATGGTGAGTTTGTTATCACGAGCCTAGATTGTTCAGCATAGAAATGAATAGAAACGTCCCTTGGCGCTTACCTTCTTGCCTAGTTCTGCAATAGTTTTCTCGATACCTACAAGATCCATGGTTTCTGTGTTTCGGACCACAGGCGTTACCAGACCTTTCTCGGTTGCGACAGCAACACTGATATCAACATAGTCCCTATAGACAATAGTATCACCGCCATTTGGGCCTTCAATGGATGCATTGACGGCTGGGATATCCTTCATGGCGAGAACGCAAGCACGGGAGAAAGCACTCATGAAGCCCAGCTTAACACCAGTTTTCTTGAGAACCTCATCCTTGTATAGCTTCCGAAACTCCATAATCGAAGACATGTCTACTTCGTTGAAGGTTGTCAGAGATGCGGCAGTGTTTTGCGACTGCTTTAGACGCTCCGAGATGCGAAGGCGCATACGGTTCATCTTTACCCTGCGCTCCTCACGGTTGCCAAATGCAGGTGCTAAGATAGTTCAGTCAGCAAGGCTGCAAAAGCCTAAAGCACACAGAAAGATAGTTGGGACTGGTCCTGATGCTGTGAAGTACATACCAGCTGCTTTTGAATCCGCCTTTTTGGGTTCTGACTTTGGTGCCTCCTTCTTTGACTCAGGTTTTGATTCCGACTTCTTTTCTGGAGCAGGAGCTTCGTTCTTTGATTCCTCTTTCTTAGGTGCAGGTTCTGAAGATGCCGGCTCCTTGGATTCTGACTCCTTGGAATCAGATTCTGTATTGTTCTTTCCTCCCTCTGGAGGCCCACCAAGCTCCAGACGGAGTAAATCCTGCCCAACAGTTACGGTATCTTCTTCATTGACAAGGAACTCCTTAATTGTACCAGCCTCCGGGGCATTGACCGCAATATCAATCTGTTAAGTGTTAGCACGATTCTTAGAGTTGGGAGGTTTGAAACCCGGTCAACGCACCTTATCAGTTTCAATTGTTGCGATCTCCTCATCCTGTGCAACGTAGTCGCCAATCTGCTTTGAGAACTGCTTCAATGTTCCCTCTGAGATTGATTCTGCCATCTCAGGTACTTTGACTACTTTGTCTGCATAGCTGCGGAATTGCTGAACGACTGGGAAGAACTGCCGTTGCATTTGAGGAGCTTGGTATGCTCTCAATGTGCGAGCCACAAACATTGCTCTCCGGGAAAGCATGATTGCAATATTGCAAAGTATCAGATGATGAATGGAAGACGGGATTGGAAGGGGTGGTTTGTAGAGGAGATCTTGCCGAACAAACAGACACCTCACAAACCAAACACCCAAGATTCTGCAGCCTCTTGCCAAGCCGCCTCCACACCATGACCGCGACCATCCCTGATACAGACATCCAACTTCGCAGACGGCATTTCATCGCGACCACCAATCTACATAGTCGCACCTACTGCAATAACACCTCTGCGTCGCTGGACAGTTCAATTGAGGACCAGATAATATCGCGCAAGCCCCGCTGCTTCACCAATATGTCTACCAAGCAGGTGGTATCGTGAGTTTCTTCTCCCATATTTCGATTCCTGACACTGATCATAGCGTACGTAGGTCTCTATATCGACGCTCTTTGAAGCTAGCGCTTGACTGGACGGTACATCGGTATCTCTGGAGGGGCCAGGCACTTTATATTAGGTCACTTTTCGAAGCCAATAAAAGCATTAAGGATCCCAGACAACAGAGGGCAAGTCTGAAAGCTACGGCTAATATAGGGTTAGGCTGACTGAAACCAGGCATTGTTTAAGGAGACGGAGGATCTACTCGAGAAGTGGAAGCATCCAGATCCATATCGTGCACCAACCGCACCTGGGGGTAAGATACACTTGTTTCGTGTGGTACTTTCTAATATACTGATGGTGGATTCAGGATCCAAGTTCGAGCGCAACCTTCCGGCTCCAATACTCGACCGTAAGTCATCTCCACAAACGAAATGGAGTTCAGAGCTGACATAATATAGCACCCCGCCCCATGATATTGTAGTGATTATTGACTGGAACACAAGATTTGACGGCTAGTTGGAGTTTGTATGGTATAGTGGAGCAACGTTTCAATCAAAATTTAGACACAAGTCAATGAGACGCGCTCTTTTGGATGTAGTTCTTCGCAATAGAAAGAACCTAGAAATTATCACAAGTTTTCAATTTGAGGCTGGTCTGACTCAAGATATTACCGTATTATCTACAATGTTTGAGCTTTGTGTAATTGAGATAGAGCGATTCAGGAATTGTTAGGTAGCTTATTGATCCAGTATTGTTTTGTAAGAGCAGGGTAAATAATAGCAGATGAATACTTAAGAGTTCACCATAGACTCCGGTTTCCATTGCCAATCCCAAGGGGACGTAAAAATGCAACAAGAAAGCATACGACCATGTCGACATAAATACAGCCGGAAGACTTCTTGAAACAGCAAGTCGACCACATAATACAACTTGTACTCAATAGAAGATATTTGAGTTTGTTTGAGATCAAATGCACTTGTCGAACGTTGTATGAAAAACAACCGAAAAGGCCTCCAGAAGTATCGAAACGTTCAATGCCAATATCACATTTACGAAAGAACATTTAAATGTGTAGTAGTTATCAATTTCTCATAAGATTGCTTTCAGAGCAATCCCATCCATTGCCATGGATTAATGTACAACCAGAACGCGAAAAAGCAACCATGATCCCAAACCCAGACGACACCCCATTATCATGAAAGCAACCCAGAAAACCAACCAGCCAGAGAAAAGAAAATCTATAGCTCCTGGCTGCCCGGTGCCTTTCCACCCTTGGCGGTCTTCTTTGGTAGGAGATCTGCGAAGAGCGTTAGTACACGATGAAACATAATAAACAGGGGGAAACGTACTCTGGTGAATGTTTGGCAAGACACCACCTTGTGCGATTGTGACGTGTCCGAGAAGCTTGTTTAATTCCTCATCGTTACGAATGGCAAGTTGGAGATGACGTGGGATAATACGGGTCTTCTTGTTATCACGGGCGGCATTACCAGCCAACTCAAGAATCTCAGCTGCTAGGTACTCAAGTACGGCTGCGAGGTAGACTGGGGCACCTGAAAATGGGCGTTAGAATACGAGACGTAATTGCAAGAAACGGAGAAGCTTACCGGCACCGACACGTTGTGCGTAGTTTCCCTTGCGAAGAAGACGGTGGACACGACCCACGGGGAATGCAAGACCAGCCTTGGATGATCGACTGCCAAAAAAAAAAACGCGTCAATATGTAAACATGGCCAATGGAGGATGGTGAAGGCCTAGAAGGATGCAAAAGTTCCATGGAGGTATCGGTGACACAAAAAGACGCGTCGCACAGTATGGAAGCCATAGATAAAAGAAAGAGAAAAGATGAACTTACGATTGGGCGTTCTTGGAGCCACTGGCCTTTCCTCCGGATTTGCCTCCAGTCATGATGATTGATTTTGGGGGGTTGAAGAAATGTGGAGAAAGAAGTTACGTAGAGGAAGAGTCGTAAAAGACGAGGTAATTGTTGTAGTACGGAGTTGGCGTTGATGTTGGTTGAACGGTGTAAAGTTTGGGGGGAAGCAGGTGGTTATATAATGGAAGGTGAGTGGGGACCATCCCCCGCGATCACGCGTGAGCTGATTGGTTGGAGCCTTGTGTTGTTTTGAATTGCGCTTTTCGCTTAATCGATCGTGTGGAGGCTGGCTCGCAGGCAAGAACGAGGCCAGTTGAGCTTGAACGCGCTTTCCCACCACGCCAAGCACGGATTTAGACAGGGGTCTGCCTCTGCATCACCCGCTAGTGCCTTCCCTCTCAATTTGTATAAGAGCGCATCGTCCCCCAAACATTCCCGCCTTCTCCTCCTCTCCTCATCCAACATCAACGCCCACCACTTACGACATACCACATCCTTCATCTTCCACCTCACATCGCTCTACGACTTTCCGTCAAATTACCCACTCACCCCAACTTCAAAATGCCACCAAAGGCCGCAGCAGAGAAGAAGCCCGCCAGCAAGGCCCCCGCCTCCAAGGCACCCGCTGAGAAGAAGGAAGCTGGCAAGAAGACCGCTGCCACTGGCGAGAAGAAGAAGCGCACCAAGACCCGCAAGGAGACTTACTCTTCATACATCTACAAAGGTACGTTCCATATCTTCCCAAAGTCGCGTCTTTCCACATCGTGACGCGTCAATTTCCCACAAATGAACCGCGAGAGCATCCCAATTCCTTTCCAATTTGGCGTCGCGTCTCCAATTGCGATAATCATCTAACATTCGCGTTTCTAGTCTTGAAGCAGGTTCACCCAGATACCGGTATTTCCAACCGCGCCATGTCCATCCTCAACTCATTTGTCAACGGTATGCACCTCATAGCTTCTGGCACATACAATACCTAACATATTTGGCAGATATCTTCGAGCGTGTTGCAACTGAGGCATCCAAACTCGCCGCATACAACAAGAAGTCCACCATTTCCTCCCGAGAGATCCAAACCTCGTAAGTGTCTTGTTTTTATCCCGTGGCTTTGCTTTTGACTAATTGCCGACAGCGTCCGACTTATCCTCCCCGGTGAACTTGCCAAGCATGCTGTTTCAGAAGGTACTAAGGCCGTCACAAAGTACTCATCATCCACGAAATAAGCGGTTGTTTCTGTTTGGGTTTTCATAGGACCACCGGTGTTATTCTAGCTTTGGGACATCGTTAAGATGATAAGGCTGGCATCCGGGGTTCTCGGGTCATTAATGCGTTATGGATGGTTTGCTTTTTTATATGGGGGCACATGTCTTCACGGTTTGCTTTGGGGTGTACAATACGAGGTCTTCTTAGGGAACCAGGAGACAATTGAAATATGAAACTACCCAATTCTTTTGCGCAATCATGACATGTGACTATCATCCACCGGCGACGGTTCTGAATATCTACAACAGCTTGATGTTTTGCATCTATAAGCTGGGACCATTGGTCAAATATTCCGGGGAAAAGACTGTTCCGTAATTGCATACGAAGAGAGAAACACGCACATTTCTAATACCCACTTTGGACTGTCCCCACTACATGCCCGATAGGATCGTACAAAGCAGCAGAAATTGCTGACGCGACTCGGCTACTACGCCATTGGTTTAATATCGAAGGATATGATGATTTCGAATAAATAAAACCTTAGAGGCAGATTTCAGGAAATTCCAAAGGTGTTCCAATAGTCGGCAACAACAGGGGCTATCCATATCTTAGACCTCGAATTGCATGGCACGCTCGGATACTCACGATTATTTAGGAATTGTCCATTTGGACGGGCTTGCTAATTCAAATCTACTACACTTGCTTTTATCTAGGTCTACAATTCTCGAATGGCGCAGCTATCTCTGCTAGAGTTTCAATTTGTGAAATATGTGCTGAACTTCAGCACTACCGAACAAAAAACGCTGACTGCAAAACGAGAGTCGGTTGAGCAGGTGTAGGCGAACTTTGGAGAATTGAGGGCAGACCCAGGATATCCACACAAACGTGTAATTTGAATTGTAACGAATAGTAGTATGCTCGGTCCTGGAGAAGCCTGGAACCATTGGCCAATGCCAGTCCAAACCCATGTAGTATCTGAGCGGGGTGTGATTCAATGATGGATCATCTAGTCTAGCATGAGACGTAGATTAGCATTGTCAAGCTTTTCTGGAGTTGCTGGGCTAGTGTCATTTCAGCGAGGATAGAGAAAAGCTTCATGGTGGTATATCCTGGTACTTTGCAGCAGATGAAATTATATTCCCCAGGCATTCGGATGTGAGATATCTCACTATCTTTTGCTGGTACTAACATAATCGACTCACACAGTTTAATTCTAGGACTGACCGAAAGCAAGTCTCGAAAACCAAGAGTTTGGCTCCTTCGTCAACCGGGACAAATACAAACAACAGGCACATTATATCATTATTTCATGCCAGAACTTCAAACACCTCCAGGTGTAAATAACGCCATATAATCGGACAAGCCCGATAGACCTCGTCTCAAAGCTGCCACTTAATCCGCTATAGATACAAAGCTTATTTAGCCCAAACCAGCTTTGGAGTTTTTAACAACGTGGGTGACCGGTGTCATAATACCCTTGTTATTTAGGGCACCAAGAGCCGTGCCACTGCTCCATCCCATCTTCTCCAACATGGCTCTCCCTTTATTTTCAGCTCCAATTTCTGGTGCTGATCCACCGACGATGTCACCATCTTGATAACTGACGGCGCCGTTATGAAAACCGCCGCGTCCACGATTACCTGCGCGTTTGCCTCCCCCACCACCTCCACCAACATCTCTACGCGCAAGGAATCGACGATTCCACTTTGCCTCAACAAGTTCATACGTGCTTGCAATATATGCAGTAGTATTTTTGGTCTTATAAAGAACAGGGAAGCGCTGTTTGGCTCCACCAATAGACTTGCTCTTGAGATTAAAAGCGTTGGCAATTTCGTGAACAATTTTACGATCGGACTTATCCATGGGAGACAATGCTAGGGTAGTGTCGTCCCCCATAAGGAAATCCTTGATCTCTGCTTTCACCTGGAAAAAGTTCATGCCTTCCTTGTACTTCTCCTTTAGATCAGCCTTTCCATATTTGCTTCCAAGGAGTCCTTGAGACCGCAGCTCCTCTCGCTGTTCTTTCTTATCTTTCTTTCTCTGCCGATCGTTTTCCCACGCCATTTGCATGCTTGTCTCCAATTCTGAGTCAGATAGGTCAAATGCGATCTTGCCTTTCCGGCCTTTGGCCTTTTTCTTGAGGCTCGGTCTCTCGAAGTCCATAACATCAAATCCGTCGTATGCATCTGCCAATGCTCTTGCTGCTGGGAAATCTCCTCTTGCCCGATTCGGACCATGAGCTTTACCTCTTGATTTAGATGCTGGCATTACTGTCTTGAAATTCGTAAAACCCTCGTTCTCATCATCGGCTGCATCATCGAAGAGGAGTAATTGCTGTGAGCCCATGCCGAGTTCCTCCTGCTTACTAAGAAGCCTGGCGATCTGTTCGTCCGTCACCTTCTGCAGCATGTTGTCTTGGTCATCGATTTCGTCCCCATCGATATCAAGATCACCGTCGCTTTCTAAGTCGGTTGATTCATCCATGTTGCTCTGGAATTGAGCGACCAGTTTTTCTTCGGCCTCAAAAGATTCGAGAAGCTCCATGGCGCAACAAAAAGACACTGTTTCCGCAGTGACCCATCTAGCCTCATCAATGGTTTGGTCCTTCATGACAACGAGGTACTGTGTACCCGTGGGTCGCTCTCGTTTGGAGTAGATGGCTTGAACCTCCCCAACCACTCCGTCAGACGTGCTCAGATCGTCGAAGTCTACAATATCTGAACGTTCCCATCCATTTAAGTCAATTTTGAGTTCTTCGGATGATGCTTCAGTCTCCTGCCAAACCTCATCACTTGTGCCACCCAGCTCCCGCTGATTAAAGGCACCTAGAATATCATCTGCATCATCCATATTTGCAATGTAGTCAGCAATGATAGCATCTTCCTCGCTGTTCTTGCGACTACGATTTCGATGTCGGCTGCTTGAATCATGTCTTCTCTGTAGCCTCGGAACATCTTTAGCATGTATGGTTTCTTCGAGCAACTGTTCTTGGTTGTGAATTTCCTCCTCAACGAGTTGTATCTTTGCATTGATAGTATCAGTGACTGTCCTAGCCAGCCTGCTATTCAGTTTGGGAGCGGCATGACCTGGTTTGTTGCGTCCGCTAAACAAAATGACTTCTTCGCTTGAATTGGATGGTGTAGGCGATACAGAACGTGGGCGGGGAGCAGAAAATCTTGTTTGAACACGTTCACCCTGTTGGCATTCATGTCAGTACTACTGTTGCAGATGATTAACCTGCTGAACTCACACCCGTAGTATCAATCACGAAGCTTTGTGGTGGCAAATCTTCCTCCTCAATCAGAATTTGGATATCTTCTTCCTCAGCTGAAAATTGTGTGTCTTCCTCAATTAAAACCTCAATCTTTTCCTCAAAAGCTGCCTCCTGTTGTAGGCCTCCGAAGTCCTGGGCCAGGGCATGATCTTGCTACAAATTCCCAGAGTCAATATTGCCCAGAATGGTAAAGAATTTTGAGCACCTCGTAGAGAGTGTGCTGCTCACCAAGCTTAATGATTCGAGAGCATCCTTTAAATTTGGAGGATCATAAGTTCCAGCGCTGACGAAGTTGACCTTCAGATTCCTCAACTTTTGGCCCGAATCGCCCCAATGGTTTCTTCCTGTTGTATTTCGTGCTTCCTCCTGTAGCGATAGTGGATGATGGCCTCCTCTGGAAGTACTAGCACTAGCCAGAGGAATGAAAGATGCCAACCCGCCACGGCCACCAGCTCGTCCTCCTCGCGGCGTCTTGCCGCGCGTTGTCATTGATTTTTTGCCTCGTGGCATATTTGCGGTTTCAGCAAGGCTAATATAAAAAGCTTACTGCTGAAGTGGTACCCATAGGAGTCAATAGAGAATCAAGGGAGGCTGGGTTGTGGTTGTGTCACGTACGAATTAGCTGGTGGGTCACAATTTTGGAGCAGAACCGCGATGCACTAGTCTTATCGATAAGAGTTCAAGGTCGGCTAGACCAGCTATAAAAGGATGGCCAGAACAGAGCTCTATGTAATCGTGCTTGTGCACGCTTTTAATAACTACATAGAGTAATGCTTCACTACGCTCGAATTTGTCTCAGCAGATTTTTGATGATCTTTAAATATCCCCTAGAAGTTATTGTGTGTATGAAATTGAGACTTGCTTATATGCCATATCAATTAGGCATTCATGTTTGATGTCATAAGCGAAGCGTGTTGATCAGCAGTAGGAGACAGGCGACCAGCTGCAGTATCACTACTCCAGCCACCAACTCAGCTCATACTTGAACTGAAGTCATTCAACATATGTTGCCACGTACTCTCTGCCCCCCAAAGATATTCAAGCTTTATGTAGTGCTCATCTACACCGCACCGTCACTCCCATATTGACCGATAGGAACACCCCACATCTTCCCCGCCATCTCCTACTTCGTCTATCCTATCTATCTACAGTACCATCAAGGCACTCTATGCCTTGTCCCCAACCACGACCATAGAAAACCAACGACAATACCCGAGATATGACGACAGTTGATTTTGGTCGATATAAGAGAATCGTCCAGTACTTTTGGGACCCTGAACCTTCAATAGATGGCACGTCACGCGCTCCAGTATGGTGTTTAGGCAAGGAGTATACAACTATTCCACAAGCTATTCAGCCTACTGTTATCAATGCTCTTCCTCACAATGGCAGCTTTGAAGTGGTGGATATACCGCCTCCTGCCCAAGCTGCCACCCCCCCAGATAGCACAGCAAGCAGTGTAGACTCGACGCTGGCAGACGACTCTAGTGTTCAGGATGGAGGGTGGCCACCACCATTTCTAGACGACTTCGAGGCCAGGATTTGGCTCACATATCGCTCAAATTTTCCCGCGATCCCCAAGTCTCAAGATCCCAAGGCAGCTTCGTCAATGTCGCTGTCGGTTCGACTACGTAGTCAGCTTGTAGATCAAGGAGGGTTCACATCTGATACAGGTTGGGGGTGTATGATTAGATCAGGACAAAGCTTATTGGCAAACTCTCTGCTTATGCTGGAGCTAGGACGAGGTCCCGAATCCTCCGTTTCGTACTTGATAGCAACATACAGGCTAACCTCGGAGCAGATTGGAGACGAGGATCGTCAAAACTCGAAGAGCGAAAGCTCCTGTCTTTATTCGCCGATGACCCTAGGGCTCCATACTCTATTCATAAGTTCGTGGAACACGGTGCTTCAGCGTGTGGGAAGCATCCTGGGGAGTGGTTTGGACCGTCAGCTACTGCTCGTTGCATTCAGTAAATCTCTTACATTCAGCTGTGCTATATGCTATAATTACTGACATAAACTAGAGCATTAACAAATAATCGAGAGCCTTCGAAGCTTAAAGTCTATATAACAGGCGATGGATCAGATGTATATGAGGACACGTTCATGGGAATTGCAAAGTCGGATGGCATTAACTTCAAGCCAACATTAATTTTAGTTGGTACAAGGTTAGGTCTAGATAAGATTACGCCTGTCTACTGGGAGGCCCTTAAGTCCTCACTGCAAATGCCACAGTCTATTGGAATTGCTGGGTATGTTCTTCAAAGGAACCCATGGACTTAGAGACTAACAATATCAGTGGGCGTCCGTCCTCATCGCATTACTTTATTGGAGTTCAGGGCTCGGACTTTTTTTATCTTGACCCTCACCAAACGCGACCCGCATTACCATTTCCAGCGAATCTTGATGATTATACGCAAGAGGCTATTGACTCATGCCACACACGAAGACTTAGAAGAATCCACGTAAAAGAAATGGATCCTAGCATGCTACTTGCGTTCTTGATACGTGATGAGGATGACTGGAAAGACTGGCGAAGGGCTGTCAAAGAAGTCCAAGGGAAGGCTGTGATTCATGTCGCTGACAAGGATCCGGCATTGCAAAGTATGGGAGCTGAGCGAGAGAGTGCCATAGACGAAGTAGAGACCTTCGATGACGAAGATGACGATGATACCATATTAACCGCATGATTGCTAATAAACAAAGATAATTGAATACTTGGAACTCGGCGTATTGAGAGCAGATGGACGGAAGCATGCTAGATTCAATGTTTGCACAGGCTTATGTAGGTGTTAGGGTTCGATGTGAAAGTTACCAATATACCTATCTGCAGTTCTTTGTTCGCTGCGTGAAAAGAGGTTACGCTGCTTCTCAGAACGCTATGAACATTTAACGAAATCATCTTTGGAGAACGCCTCACTATAGTTTTAAAGAGAAATAGTTACTCTCTTATTGCACATTCTGAAATCTAACGTTTTTTATTTTTGCCTCTAGCTTTGGATACCGGCTGAGCATGATCTGGATATTCCTTGATATGATCGAAAAGCTTGTTCTTCGAGGAGAAGTTGTTGTTGCAAGCGGCACATGTGAACTGGATCGTCAATTTAAAAGAGTTTCATGTTATTCCAATAGAAACCTACCTCTGGTAAATGCTGAACTTCTGAGTCCTGTCGTGCTGCTCTCTTGGCTTTCTTTAGTTTTGCCTTTCCTAGTTTGGGCTTTCCAGTATCAGGATGATGATTAGTCGTCTCGGTATCAGAAATGTTCGTTGTTGCTGGCTTCACAATGGTATCTACAAGATGAAATTCTACATCTTCACGGGGTGCATATTCGTCATCTATAGCGGAAGATTCAGAAGCACTTCCTGATTCTTCTTGCCTTTCGACTGAATTCGAAAATGTGTCTTGGGGGTCTGGGGTGGCAATTTTCAGTTGCTCAATATGTGTTTCAACATCCCCGTAATTCTCAGACTCATCTACCTCTGCAAGCTCCAAGGTGTCACCGTCCTCACTTGGAACAGTATGAACCAAATCCAGTGCATCGTCTAACCCCAGTCGTTTATTCTCTCTATGCATCTCCCTCTTCAATTGCTGAACGGTCTTGATATGCTTTTTGCTTTTCTCATGAGTCTCATACTGCTTCTCACTCTTAAATATTTTTCCGCAAGCAACACACTCGATATGTTCAACTTCAGACTCTTCGGAATCGCTGAAAGTAGCTTCCTCTGGTGCCTTGTACGACTTTGCCCATTCCGGGACAAGATGCTGATCTAGTTTCGCTTGATTCGCAGCCCTGGATCGGGCAGCTTGAGCTGCTGCCGTGTCTCGTAGGATTTTTTGTCGATCATCATCCGTCTGCGTGTTGGGAAGATATCTTGGGTCTCGTTTCCTCACAAAAGTAACCAAGGCTCTCACAGCATCATTGAATTCACGTATTCCTTCATCACGAAGTTTCTTGTTTTCCTTCTCAATGATTCTACGTGTAGCACGGTCCGGAGCATCTGAAGTTCTATATTCATCTCTCCAGGCGAAACTTTTCTTGGTGGAGAACCCTACCCACACCCTATAAAATGGTCTCACCACTTCCTCATAGTGATCAACGGACGTTCCAAAATCCGGATAATCAACTGGCTCCAGGCTGTCGTAGCGGCACGCCTCGTACTCTTCTTCCGCTAGGGTTTCGAACGTCCTTTTCAAAATGCCGTAAAAGCCATCAGAAGCATCCGTGAAGCGGACACTTGGACCAAATCTGCTAATCAATGCTACGATATCCCTCGTAGTTGTAAGGCGCGTGTTATTCTCGTATTGACCCCCCTTGGAAGTGCCATCGTTTCCTTGTAAGATGTCGTCGCGATGCGAATCATACCAAGCTCGCTCTTGTGGGTCGGAGAGAACCTCGTGTGCAGATTGCACTTCGGCAAATTTTATAGTCGCGTTCTCGACATCGCCAAAATTTCGGTCGGGATGTAGCTCTAGGGCTTTTCTTCTGTATGCCTTTTTGATTCTACGGCATTATGATCAGCCTGATGCCTAGAAGGGTGGACTCTGCCTTCTGCTCACTCATCTTCGGTCGCGGTACGCTCGACGCCGAGGACTTCGTAGTAACAAGTCTTTGCTGGAGCAGCATTGTTCTGGCTGCCTGCCCCGTTGCGTTGGGAAGACTGGTCTGCGCCCATGATGGGATATCTTTGACTTGTGGGGGAATGCGTGCGCCGCCACCCCAGCCCGTCAATAGAATTGCAGACTTTTCTGAACCTGTATTTACTGCAAAAAGTACTGCAGAAGGCACTGCAGCCTTATGGTATGGTACGCCAAGTTATTTTATTGATCCAGACGTTGCTGCGGCGTATTGTTCTTAATTCTTGCACCCCTGTTTCGCTACTATACGCGACAAGAGACAAAGACCACCCACCACCGATCGAAACAAGCCGTGAAATCTACTCGTCCTTTGCAGGATTTATCCACCAAATTAAGATTGGGTACAAGCTGTCGACAAAGAATTTGCTGATTCTGCATTTGCATTTGCATTGTCCTGTCCTGTCCTGTCCTGTACTGGGTTGCCCATAACTCTAGTTGCTCCTGAGCCACAGTTTGAATTTCACCACCCCGCCAAGAAGCTACGAGAAATTCTTACTCGATCATGAGCTATGTCATATACGTAACGAAAGTCAATTTGATGGCACGGGCAAGGGGTCGCCATTAGTCGGTGCACGTGCAAGAGGTACAAACCAATATACTTTTCCAACAATTTTGGATGAGACCTGAGACATGAGACCCGAAAACCCCTACTGAAGTATGCTTCTTAAGTTTGCAACAGTCCAGCAATTTTAATAAGTCTTATTTCGCGATTTCAATGTGTCCTGGGGTTTGACTCATTGAGAAAGCACCACCTGCCTCTGTAAATTATCTCGCCCAAACCTCTTGACCTCTACCTCGAACTATTATCCTCTGCCTGATCAAGGTCGCTGGTACGCTTGGGGAACAAATTCTCTAATTCGCAATCATTAGCCATCCTCAACTTCAAGGGGCCTCCTCCACACCACGTCCACGACAACTCAGCATAAATACCGACTTGCCGTCGTAATTTTGCCCCCTCACCATGAAATTCGCCCATGAGTTCCAGGCAGCACTTCAACGGGAGGGATTCCCCGAGCATTGGGTGAAATCTGCATTTCCATACAAGCAGCTTAAGAAATCGATCAAGAGAGTGAGAAATGAGCTGGACGAGCATAATGTGGATCTCGCCAACCTGCCTGGAGGATCCTTCGAATATGATTTCGAGGGTAGGTACTCTGCTATATGTCCCACGGATGTTACCGTGACTAATACCATGGGAACAGGCGATCGAAATGGGTTTACCCCTAAGCTTACCCTTATTTATGACAACAATCTAGATAGCACTTCAGATAAGCCAATACGGACTGTGCTATCACTCTTTCCACCAGATCCTCCTACGACAGCCGAGACTATTGCTAACCTTGGCCTGGATGGCTCGTCTAATGAAGAATCAATTTTGGCTTCAACGGCAGAGTAAGTTGACAATTTTTCTGTTCTGGTTGTTTTAAGAGTTTTCATAGATTGGATTTTTTGGATTTTTTGGATGTTTCTTTTTGGGAAAAAACACGTGTAGTTTTCTTTTTGGGATTAACAGACTTGTTATACTATGTGTTTCTCGAATATCTCAAAGCGCCGAACGGAGACCTTTGATATTATATCATGGACTTCGAAACCTCTCTGACTCTTGTGTAGGACAAAAGCAAGTCTTACACCAAAGGACAAATCGAACACAGCGGATTTACGACAGATTGAAATTGTAATTCCACTGACATTTGATACGGAGTTCTTCCAACTCATGCAGGGAGATGTCAAGACTCTTGACACCATCCAGGAAAGAGAGCGTACTGATCTTGTCGAGGAGATCGAGAATCTCTCAAAAGAGTTGGTTCAGTTGGCGGAGCCTTCCAAGTACAAAAAAACAGATATGAACCGGTGGCGAGAGCTTTTCGCGATGTACCTGGAAGCCGGGGTATTCTTTTCTACAAGTGAAAACAATCCTGGGTATAGGACCAGTGCTGTTGCTAAGCGCCAACTGGAGTGGTTTCAGAACGAAATGAGGAAGAGAGACCTTCTGTCGGCTTTCAAATTACCTGCCAGCCGGGAAGCACTGGCGAGATTCCTCAAGATCAATGTTACTCTGTGGCAGAACCTAAAGTATCAGGAGATAAATCAGCAAGCAATTGGGAAAATTTTAAAGAGTAAGTACTTAAATTCTGGTGGTGTCGTTTTTTGTTACAATGAAATTAGATGTTATGCTATTAGTAGTGAAGCTTTCACGTAAATTTGGGCAGCAGCCTAGTCATCCGAATAATATATGCTGACATTTGAACAGAGTTCGATAAGCGAACGCATCTTGGAGTGAGGAAAACGTTTCCGAAGCTCATCGCAACACACCCTATAATGTCCGCAGAAATGGCAAAGGCTGTATGCGCACAGCTGAACAATGATATCGTTAAAGTCACACCACAAGTTAGCGACTACCTTTGTCCTATTTGTACTTCTATAGTCTGGCGACCAGTTATCCTGCATTGCAAACATGCTCTTTGCACCCGTTGCGCGGTGGTCTTGCAACGTCAACGAAAGCGGTTCTGTCCACTTTGCCGAGGGGATGTCGTTATGATAGCTAACACTGACAACATTGACGAAGAGTATGTCCCTTAATGCCTCCTTTTGAAATTACCAAAATCCGAAACACAAGCCTGACCTTTACCAGATTATCAAGATATCTCAAGAAGTTCTTCCCAAAGGAAGTTAGACAGAAGCAGATCGAAAATGAGACGGCCCACGGGCGAGAGTTGTTTGGAGTCCTTTACACTCACCCTTCTGAGCAGAGGTGCTCAGTGATGTGAGGGCGGCTAGGCTGCAGCATCATGATTATTGTATACTGTTTTGTAATGATACCCAATTCGCAGCGTAATACAACCCTTTTGTGTCATTTTGCAATTGATTGAGTTTAGATCGTCATAACTTGTGACATGTAGTAGACTGAATTGAAAGTCAAGAGCTGAGGCACAGGTTTGATATATTAATTGGTGTAAATATGCATAACTTAGTTGATATAAAATTTAACAAAATTGGACTGCTTGCGAATATTGCTATGCTGCTGGAGATATTATAGTTTGCAACCTTTGTGATTGTAGATCCTATCGTTTATTGCAAGCTGTGGATGTAGTGTTGCTGTACTAGTTCACATGGCACCTTTGTGTCATAGAATAGAGTATGTATGATCTGAAATGACCAAAGGGACGGCAGAGTTGGCAAGCGGAAGCATTCGGATCCAGCCGTTGAAGAACTTGGGGTTGTGCTCGGGGCAACAGGGGCGGGGAGCTAGAGTGGGGCACGCATATGTAGTAACTGTACCTGGCTCGGTCCTACGAACTTCACCACCACCTCTCAGCTCGCCACCATCAAGTCATCTACCTCACCACTTCTGACGATTCGGCTAAGTCAACTTACTAGTATTGTCCTACTATATCGAAGCGAGAGAATACTCTCGCAAGGACGTACTACGTCCGGCTGATCAGCCTTGAGGAAATATTCTTAGTTCCCGACTTCCTAGTACTTAATCACCTCGATATCCACCCATCTACAATGGCTGCATCTAAAAGCGAAGATTCTCCGCTAAATGCGCTCCCAGACGAGGTTCTTCAGCAGGTCCTTTGTCATGTCTCACCAAGAGATATTATCCTTAATGTGCAGCGTGTCTGCAAACGGCTGGACAGGCTAGGGAGCGAGCCTTTGCTGTGGCGAAGCTTTTGCAAGGTGGACTACAAATATTGGGACTCAAAACACAGGATTCAGCAGAAGTTTATGGGCAACGTGGGCGATGTGGAGTGGAAGAAGCTTTACACCTATCGGAGCATGATTGATACCCAGACTACAGCGCTTTTGGATAGTATACTGGACGGGCAAATTAATCGAATCAAGAAATTTGATTCTATCGGCAATTTTGGATATGATGCTAAGGATGCACTTCTACGGCACTGCCGAACTAGTGAAGAGGCCGACGACGTTCTCTCACGGAGGTTAGTAGTGACGATGTGAAAACAAGATACCAGCCTGATCTTTCTAGGTATTATGCCACTGCTATCTTAGATTATGTGCATCGGTCAAAGGCTTTGACTGAGTGGTCGAAACTAGCTCATGGTGAACATGTACCGATTGAAAGAGCTCTAGGTTCTTTCGATCTGTTTGTTCTCCATGACCAATATGGAGATCTTTATGAGGTAAGATAAATTGTCCACTTCAAGGGAATGGTTTAGTTAATTAGTGAGTTAAGATATCAGAAATTTTTGATGATCTTGCTACACGCCTTCGCGCAGAGAATCCTAATTTTGACCAACTGAGTACCCGCCGGCAAGCTCTTGCTGTTATCGCATTCCTACGTGCACATAATCTAACAGGCCTGGAATCGGATTTAGCTTATCGAGACTTGCAAAACAACTATCTTGGGATAGCTCTTCAAGATCCAGCTCATCCGTCACTGCCACTGATATCTGTTGCTATTTACTGCATCCTAGCGAGGAGACTTGGTCTTGATGCACGGTGTTGTAGTATTCCGAATCATGTTCATGCTATGGTATATCCTAAACAATCAGAAACACTTGATGGCAGAGGAGATGATATATCACCAATGTACCTAGATCCGTATCGCTCAGAGAACGAGATTCCCGTTAGCTACCTTCGAGAGATGCTCTCTGGATGGGGTATTGACAAACGTGAATTCGACCGGTTTCTCGCTGACTCAACTGTACCTAGTCTGATCTTACGTACATCAAGGAACATTTTAGCGACGGTCCATGAATTCAGAGGCCAGGGAGGGGATGCTTTTAATACAGGGCATCCTACAATTCAGTTACATGCGAATCCATTCGCTGACATGGATAATGCTTTCTATTCGGCTCTTTGGGCAAACTTCATGTTGAGCAATCCGAATGTCCGCAGTGATGGGAACAACCAGCGCCAATTTGTACCCTTAATATTAGAACGATTCGAAAGACTATACCCAATGGACGCTTCTTTAGTGGAGAAGCACATATGCCCGCTCTTCAACAACCCCTCGAACGGACAGCACGTGGAGCTTCATGAAGCTCTACGAGTTGTAAGAGCCGCAGATCAATCACCAAAACAGCTGAAATCACGGGATACCACAGCAGCTCGGGACAGAGTGAAATATAAAGTAGGCCAAGTTTTTCGTCACAAACGGTACAACTATGCAGCAGTGATCACAGGGTGGGATATCGAGTGTGGAATGAACTCCGATTGGATTGCCCATAACAATGTGGATTCTCTTTCCAAAGGTCGGAATCAAAGCTTCTATCATGCTCTGTAAGTAAACCCTCCGTTGCATTGAATGGAAACTTACCAACAGAACTTCCAGCGTAGAAGATACTAGCATCCGGTACGTAGCGGAGGAGAACGTTGAGATTATCACGCCAGAGGTGCCTACCTCTTTGATGGGCTTGGCTGGACGATTCTTCAAGCGTTGGGATTATCAAAGCAGAACTTTCATTTCTAACATTCGGGATGAGTTTCCAGAAGATTGAAAGCTGAATGTAAGTTGATCGTAGTTTTAAAAGGGGGCAAAGATATGACAGATGTCCACATTTACTGAGATATGAGCTGCATTGAAAATACATGTACGGTGAAATGACACCAGTTGCTTATATGGGCGACTCGATGCCATTGTCTCAAGAACGTGCAACTGGAGATACAGTGGGGTTTGGTAATGTGAATCGGCTAATCCTGTCTTTCATTATTATGTTTCGATTACGCAATAAACGGCCAGCCATCGACCCTTCTGGATAGTATTTTTCGCCATTGCCGTTTTGTCTCTTTGTGCACAAGGTGTTCCCAGAGCCGTGATTATTGCCTCATCTGTTGTTTGTCCGTACTTCCTGAACAATCTCTCTTAGAACCCCTGCCTCAGCAAGTTTCTTGACTGAATGATAAATGGCTGGAGTATAATCTTGCCTCCGGCGTTCTGCCTGCTCGTCCTGTTGACCAACCAAGGCTGCTTCTTCCATGAATTCCACCTGTAAATTGGTCTGATTCATAATCCATTTTCGGCGCAAGTCCAGCAGATCAGGGGGACTAAGGCAGTCGAGGTTGAGTCTTTGGGCCGTTTCTAAGACATTGGAATTATCAATAATATTTTGTGTCAACCCAAAGTTGACGTTTGGTTCCAGGTCTAGGGTCATTGATTCGTCTGCACCTTGGAAAAGTTTCCAATCAGGGGATAGAGCGCAGAGAATTTCCTCGATGACCTTGACAATTTTGATGTTCTCAGCTAGCTTTTCTGGGATGATGCGAAGAGGACTTCGACACAATGACAAAAGGTTGTAATTAATACCCCCCTCAGTATGCTGTGTTATATGCAAGGAGATATGGTCGCGTGCCACAGAAAGCCAGCTCTCTTCGTATTCCCCTTAAATTGATTAGCATATCTTGAGTAGTTGCTAATGAGGAGACAAACCAATTTTGACCGGTGTTCGCTGCAAGCCATCTAGCTTCCAAACTGCTCCTGCAATGGGGACATATGCAACGTAGTGAAATCCTGGATCTTCTTCAACTTTCCACTTGGGCTTAGGCTTTGATTTACCCGCTGCTTTTCTTTTTGGCTTGTTCTTTGCGCGATTCCATTCATCCACTTCGTTCAACATTGCAAGGTCAGCATTTAGCATGTCCATTCTCCTTGACGTGGGATTAGTAGGGGTCTTTGATTCAAGTTTGATCGGAATACTACCTTGCAAATGAATTGTGTATGTTGCGTATAAACGCATGTTGACCAAGTTTTTGTCCACGGCATGGAGGTCTGAGTCTTTGCGTCTCAGCTTTGAACATATTTAATGCCTCACCAATATCTATGGCTGGAACGTTCATCACGATGTTCAAAAGAGCAATGGTAGCACAAGCGTTGGTTATTGTCTAGAAGTGATTAGGTTCTTTTTTGGTTATCCTAAGTTGACTAAGAACATACCTGGTTTGCAAACCAAACATGATTAGAACAGGGAGGCGACCCTTTCATCTCTTTATCTTTCTCCTCATCCTCCTCTTCCTGATATTGGTAGAGGAAAATCATACCATGCACTGGCTGACTTTTGAAGAAAGGATTAGTGTTATACGGTGAGGAAGGGATCTGAGTCTCACGGAAGGCTACGTAAAGTCTCATCGTCAAGACTGTAGACCTCTTGCACTTTTACATCCTTAGTGCCGTATTGACGTAGAATGTAGCTGAAGAGTTCCTTGAAATCAAGATCAGTCCTTTCATTCCTAAGAGGGCATAGGTTTTCTCTAGGTGAGATACACTTACAGGGTTGGATTCTAATTCAACCCAGCCTTTCCAAATCTGACGCTCCTCGTCAGTTAGAGGCTTCATGGCTGCGATCATAGGATCGCTCCATGCAGTTGAAAGCTCTTTCGTCCTCCTCAGTCCATCTCTCTTACTTGGTGTGGAGTCCAGGACTGGATCAGGGTTGCGAGGTTTGGGCGAAGTTGATTTGAGTGCCGGAGTGTCTGTTCTGGAATGATCCAAGCTGTTGCTGCGGGTACTGGGAGTGTTTCTTATTCTTGCTGATCTTCGGAGATCCACAGCACCTGGAATCAAAAGATCCTCTATGGATACCTCCATTTTGTCTTTGTTACTGTCTAGTGGAAGAAGTCAAGACCTGCTTCCGCTTATCATAACGAGATGAGGATAGCCTTGTCTACAATATCTGTTCTGAAATAAAGCTTTGAAAAGTGGGCTATGATTATCGCAAGAGATTCCAACTCTGATTTTTTTGTGGCTCAATACCATTTGGGCTACATACAGTTGTAGAAAATAGGCCGGAGAGCAGGCGCATGGGAGAGTTGAAAGAGCCGAACCCTTTTTATACCGACTGTATAAACAAAGTCACATCTTTTGTTTTGAGTGAATTTAAAAGATACTAGAAGAAAAGCAGCCAAGGTAGAAAACGTGGATTTATCAAAGACCCGGCTAGTCCCTAACGCTAACGTTGTTATATATCCCCCCATGAATGTATTCGAGACGAGGTTGGCTCGATCATCTCGAATTCTCAGTGCCAAGAAAACTCCATCACCCTGAGAGAAAAGGCGCGTCTACTACAACGCGACACTTTGAGGTCGTCAACAATTTTCCCTGCAGAACCATAACTCTCGAGCTCCTCTAGCTTGGTCAATTAAATCGAAAGATAATACTCTGATTCATTTGACAGGTATTGACAAGTGGGAACACTTCCAGCGCATCTACCAGGAGCTATACAATATCCAGAGCATGCTATGAACGGCACACCTCGTCTGCGGTCTGCGTACCCTTCAACGCCTGGAAGTGTGCAGAGAGCTGCACCGCGGTCAAGATCTCAAGATGGCTCTGCTATCAAACCGAACTTGCCCACGGTGCCTTCGGGCCCGGCAACGGCACACTCAACAGACTCGTTGATACCAGACAATTTGGTGTCACACCCTACTCAGCGACTTTATGCAACATCGGCATATGCTATGCTGTTGGTATGGTGTTTATACGACTGGTGGAAACTAGTGGAGGATGAAATGACATCCATCGGGCTATTTTTGAAGTGGAGTTGTATCTTTGCGATCTACTTGTATGGCCTACCTCAACTTCAAATACCATGGCTTGAATGGTCGAGCTCAATGTCGAGCGTGGCTTTCTTTTTGCACGGTTGCTTGGTTGGCATGTTGATGTTTCGAGTGCCGGTAAGCTCAAGACTGTTTACAAATATTGGCCATTTCACTGACAAGCTTATAGCTCCCCCTTGAAGGATGGCTCCTTTTTTTCACCAAAACTCTTTTTGATAGAGAACTGTCCGTTTCTGAAAATAGTGTCCGACCAGCAAGCATATTGCAGAATTCGTCTCTCATTATGGGCAAGCAAATAATCAATATACTTCCTGAGGGGTATGTTCTGGAGACCTCCCAGCACTGCGCATTCTAACCTTTGTAGTTCTGCAACTATGAATCCAGACAATCTACCGTTTTGTGTCGACGGTAGCGTTCCGTCTGTCAACATTCCTATTCGATTTAACCAAACCTCACCGATACATATCGAGTTGCTCAGATTTGACTTTGACACGAATTCTAATGAGACCATTATACTTTCCAGTAAAGAAAGGAAGAGGCGATACGAAGACAAGGATAACACCGTTGCGGTGGTAAATTACGTTGCAAAGAAACCAGGACTTTATCGGCTTCACAAAATTATTGATGAATCAAAATTGGAAGTCCAACGAAGAATGTCTGACACGCTCGTTGTAAGATGTCCTCAGGTGATTCTTACAGCGGCTGGGACCGATAAATGTATTGGTGATCTTTCAGACATAACCATGGAAATCGAAGGGACCGCTCCACTGAAAATCGTATACACGCGAAATGCTCACAAGGAGGAGAGTACTCACCACTTTCAAAGCATCCAGCCAGAAAATTTTGCTTCCCCTCTACTTGGATCTACACGAGCTAGCACTTTAGTTGTCCCAGGAGCTCCAGATTTCTCATGGGCTCGAACCCAACGTATTAAAGTTCCATTGAATGAGTCTATGACGCCAGGTGGTCACTGGATATACTCCATTGACGAGATACATGATGCAACGGGCAACGTTGCTAACTTTTCTGTAAGAGGTGAAGATGGCGAACACATCTATCCTAAGGGACGTCAGCTAGATCACAGATTTGTGGTCCACGAACGGCCCCTTGCTCAGTTAGTGGGCTGTGATTCACGAAACCCGTTGATGGTAGCTAGCGGCAAAGCTATAAGTCTTCCCGTTAGCTACTTTTATCCTGGAAACGGCCCCGATCGTGCTGCTCATACTCTTACCTGGAAATTTTCGCCCACAGATGCACTAACTCCAAGTGGGGATCATGGAAGTGCAGCTATTATTGAAGAGTTTACAGCCAAAACCACCGAGATGACCCCAACCATTCGTGAGCCTGGGCTGTACACTCTTGTGGGTGTTAAGAGCAGATACTGCGAGGGTGAGATCAGAGAACCGGCATCTTGCTTGCTCCTTAATCCTCCCGAACCCAGCCTATCTATTACGTCCGAAAATATCAACGACAAGTGCGCCGGAAATTCGATTGGATTACTACTAGATCTTGACCTGATTGGAACACCGCCATTTGTTGTCCGGTATGATATCGTGACAAAAACTGGTACACATTCCGAGTATGTCAAGGTGGATGGTCTCCGTCATCAGCTAGAGCTCCGGCCGAGAGCTGCCGGGCATTTCACCTACCGATTTACATCAATGGATGATGCTGTTTACAAAGGCCAACAACTCAAGGGGGAAGGATTACAATTGGAGCAAGATGTAAAGCCACCTGCGTCTGCATATCTGAGAAAGCCATCTAATCCTATTGATGCTTGCATTGAGGAACCCGTCGAGATGAATGTTGAGTTGTCAGGAGAAAAGCCCTTCGCATTAGAGTACGAGCTGGTGTATAGTGGAACCAGAAAGAAGTTCAAGGTCAAGGATATCGAAAGTAACGTTTACAAGATTAAAACGAACTCGCTGGACCGTGGTGGAGAATACTCACTATCTCTCGCCAGTGTTCAGGATAAGACCGGCTGTAAGATCTTTCTCAACAGTGAAGTCAAGTTTACTGTTCGTCATCAAAGACCCAAGGTATCATTCGGTCATCTGGAAGGAAAGCACAAGACGACTGAGATTGAGGGGCGGAAGATCAGTCTACCTCTCCGATTGACGGGTCGTGCTCCCTGGATCGTGCAGTACCGTAATAACAATGATACATCTGGAAAGCTATTGACACAGGTCGTCAAATCTACCAACGACTTTATCAAAGTAAGTGAAAGTGGCGTATATGAACTAGTTGAAGTTAGAGACGATCAATGTCCAGGAACCGTCAATCCTCTAGCTTCGATATTCGCTGTAGAATGGCTTCCTAGACCCCGAATAAAAGTCGCTGATACCGCCGTTCTTATCCCGAGTGGTGACAGATACGTCAAGCGTGACGTCTGTGAGGGGGATATCGATGCGGTGGAGGTCAACCTTATAGGTGAGTTAACAAAGTCCAAACTCCACAATCACTCTAATCTGAATAGGCTCTTCGCCTTATCATGTCAAATACCGTGTTATGTACAAATCTGAGCATGGCACTGGAACCATCATCAACAAAGAGTTCGATGCTGCTCTTGGTCTTGCTACAATTGCCATGGATACTACAAAACCTGGAATCTACGAATACCGATTTTCTGAGCTATCGGATTCCTTATATGAGCATGATGCGAGAAAGTTTACACCTGTTGTGCTTGAGCAGAAGGTTAACAGGAAACCTTCGGCATCTTTCACCAAACCAGGCCAATCCTACAAATACTGCAAAGAGGAGATAGCTGGCGACGAAGTGATTCCTATTAATCTGGAAGGTGTTCCCCCATTCTCGCTTGAAGTTGATATCAAGCATCAAAGTTCTTCTCGACCGGAAACTGTCAAAATTGCTAATATCGAGAGTAATTCCTACGACTTTCGTATCCCACATCGCGTTCTTTCTCTTGGAGTTCATCATGTCAGCGTCCGTAAGGTCCGAGATGCGAACGGATGCCAGCAGAAGACTAGTTATGGCGCTCCAAATGTACAAGTTCAGGTTTACGATGTGCCAACCATCTACCCATTAGAAGCTAGAACGGACTACTGTATTGGAGAGCGGATATCTTATACTCTCTCTGGAATGGCACCATTCGAAATATTCTATGACTTCGAAGGTGTACAAAGAAAAGCGAAATCACCAAACACAAATTTCAGGCGTATCGCAGAAAAGCCAGGAACTTTCACTATCACGGCAGTGTCAGACAAGGCCAGCGACTGTAAAGCTACTACTGCTATAACAAAGATAATCCACGAGATACCCAGCGTCAAGATTAGCAAAGGACGACAGGTTGAAGTTGATATTCACGAAGGTGGGGAAGCTCAAATTCTCTTCGAATTTTGGGGAACCCCTCCTTTTGAATTCACATATACAAGAAGTACCAATGCGAAAAAGGGACAGAAATCCCGTGTCCTCGAGACACGGCATGAAGTATCAGAGGAGCACAGTAAGATTATCCAGTCTTCCCAGGAGGGGACATACGAGGTGGTTGCGATTAAGGACAAGTTTTGTTCGTTCTCAACTCAGGTAGCAGAAGGAAAGAAGGGTCAAAAGCTTCTTCAATTCTAAGTAGTGAGGATTATTTGGGTAATGTTTACATCATAGCGCGGCGTTGGGCTGGTTTGGAAGACCCTCTCTCATTTGTCTAGTATAAAGGAATAAAAATATATGAATTCAGTAGTAGTGATCAAACTTCGTATAACAGTTTCTATCGCCAAGACCCAATTTCTCTACTGGCTAAGGTGATTGGCGAACACGAAGTTGACGCGAAATTCAGATTTTAACACCATCGCTACGCGTAAATAGGGATGAGACGCGTAGCCCTCCTTTCCACCCATTGCAGCTAGCCATACATATCAAAAGCGTTCTAGAATGTGGCTTTCGCATTGCAATACGCTTACCGCAAGTAGAACACTTCGCGTGAACGGAATCTTTGTATAATATTCAACAGCTTTCATTGCATACTACGGATCATGCCATATCAGTATCTCGAAATTAAACAATGTGAAGTTTAGACGAAACAAAGCTCGATCCAAATAGAATCAAAAGAGTCTTAAGTCACACCTCCTGAAAGTGTAGATACCGATAATGTAGGTAGCTAGAAGAGATCGTTTCATGAAGCAGACATTCTATTGGAATATGTGGATTGTAGCACACTTCATAAAGTCGTGGATATGCAGAAGCCACCAATCGAAGATAGCTGTGACATTAGCTTTGAAGTCATGACAAAATGAGAGATTATAAGCCAAATCCAAAGACACGCTAAAATCAGCTCAGCAAAGTCTATTAAAATGAACTTACTGTGAACATCATGTGTAAAATGCATTACTTCCGTTCGCACAACTTGTAGTGCCCAAAACGTTTAAGCATATGATATATGGAAACGATGTTGGCAAAGGTATTGAACCTATATGGAAACAGCTAAAGTTTGAAACTCTATTGCTTTTTCCGCTCAGTCTTGTACTTTGGAATGGTCGATAACTGTGAAGGTTACTGCATATGAAGAACATAAACAACTATTAATCATCATAAAGTATAAGACATCAATCAAGTGAGAGCAATTACCCTTTGAGACTCAAATCCACAAGGGCCAGGATCTTTTGGCTATAAGCAAAGCTTGAATAGATGCTGTAGCTAAGCTTTCTCATTTCTTGTAATTATGAAAGGCTATACCTTCATTGTATTATAATCAATTGAAGAAATCTTCATCTACCTTACTTGTAGAGCTATATCGAAACACTATCCTTGTTTATAAAGAGTACATCAGGGTCCGTTGACATAAATTAATAAAGCAGGAATGGAATTGGACCTGAAAACTTTTTAGTACACATAGTCAGACCCATTCAAAGAGATATCTTAATCACTCACCTTGCGAACAAGGGTGAGTAAATTTGGTTCAGAAGCCATTTCATGCTTAGACAAGGAAAAGAGAATTAAATAAAACAATTACAAAGGAGTTTGCAGCTGGTTCTATAGGTCCCTCAGATTCAACTTTCAATTTATGGTCATTGGATCGGGTGTTACCTGTTGCAACCTGCATCTCGGATGTGGTGCTTTGGATACCCGATTGTGAGCCTCACCTAGCTCCGTTCAGCACAGTATCGTACTTGTAAAACCAACGCACCAGCTTTAGACCACCTTAACTACTCACAATGGCCTCAGAAACCGATTACCCCTTTAGAGAGCCCTCCAAAAACTTTAGTCGCGGCGCTTTCATTGTAGTTGAAGGTCTTGACCGCTCCGGCAAAACCACGCAGGTCAAGAAGCTATGCGAAGCACTGTACGCATCGGGACGCAATGTGCGGACCATTAGATTTCCAGGTACGTCGAACTTCAAGTTTCCTGCTTGTGCTGTTCGTGCATGCTAATAGCTCCCAGACCGAAGTACCCCAATCGGTAAAACGATTGACTCCTACCTTCAGTCTGAGACTTCGCTTGATGACCACTCTGTTCACCTTCTCTTCGCTGCCAACCGCTGGGAACGCGCCGCCTACATTTCTCAAAGCCTCGAGGACGGTTATACTGTGATCTGCGACCGCTACTCCTACTCCGGGGCCATATATTCTGCTGCGAAGCTCAACCCTCTACTGCCATTTGGATGGGCTTATGCACCAGAGGTAGGGCTACCGAAGCCGGATCTGATCGTCTTCCTCGACTTGAGCCCAGAAAATACCGCGAAGAGAGGAGGGTACGGGGAGGAGAAGTATGAAAAGCGGGAGATGCAGGAGTGGGTAAGGAGTTTTTACGTTACTATAAGTGCTTTTCAATCGGCAGAGGAAGGAGAGGAGGAAATGGTGATTGTGCCAGCAGGGAAGGAGATTGAAGATGTAGCGAAGGATGTACTAGCCAAGGTGCTACCTAGAGTAGAAAAAGTCGAAGGTGCTGATAAAGGGGCCTGCGAAATTCTAAGGATACAGGCACGAAACCCCGCAGAAGAAAAAAACTTCATGCAGAACGTTAGAATGATGCATAATACTCTGGGATATGGAGGTAAATCACAAGCTGTAGAGGATATAGAGCCTTAGGCTCAGAGCGATCAGACAATTCTGGTGTGGTAGCCGGAGTCAAAGTAAAGTCTTGATACTGGCACGGTGTAAATAGAGAGCACGAAGACACTCGGAAGCATAGTATATTTATCAGAAGTTAATTCTTTTATTATTGCTTATGATCGACGCATATAAACAATGTCGAGGACAGAAAATATTAAAAGAAGGTCAGTGCAATAGCAAAGGTCTTCAAGTTGGTCAAGAAGAGTCTCAGCTTCAGCGAACTGCCTATAATGTGAGTGTATTCTGTGATAATGCTACTACTTAATCGATATTCGAGGTGTTCCAAAAATGCCCCAACACCCCCCAAGACGTAACCCAGATATTCAGAACCAACAAAAGAAAAACATTAACACTGTTATACAAAATCATGTACAGTTCAGTCCATTCCAGAGTATCATAAAAATCGTAAATAAGGCTAGAGTTGCGTAAACAGCCACGGATAGGGAATATTCTCCTGCTTCCTAAGAAATGAGGTCTCCTCCAAGCTGCATACCCAATCCAGTGCCTTTGGAGAGCCGCCGATCTCGCATCAAGGGGCTGGCATTTGGGGGTAGAAAAGTGTCAAAACTCAGATTTCTTCGAGAAAGAGTCTGGGGAGTTCGAATCGATGCTGGCGTCTTGCCTCCTGGAGTTGCTTTCCATGTTCGCTGACCAGGACTAGGCGTAATATTGACAAAGTCGGCAAAATCAAAATTTTGTCCTGGAGTTTGTGGGCCGCCAAAGACTGAGGGTGTCATCATGGAAGAAGGTAGTGCCATATTTTTTGGAGGCGGTGTCGAAGGAGGTTGCATGCGTGACCTAGGAGGGTTTGCTGGGGATGGGGATGTAGCAAGAAACAGTAGTAAGTCTGCTCCCTCCTCACCAGACTTTCCATTTCTGTTGTCCTTGGAGCGACGGCCAAGGCTTGTTCTGTTACGACTCGAAGTTGGAGTACGAGGTGGAGATGATTGGATATTAAAAGAGTGAGCGGGCAGTGCATTGTCTTCATCGTCTGAAACGGCCGCAAAGTTGATTGCTTGCTCATTCTGAAAGTGTGAAGAACCTCTGTAGAAAGAGAGATCAGGTCCGGCTGAAGTGGTGAAATGTGGTTGCTTTCTGGGCTTGATAGGTGAGCTTTGTGTGAGCTGCCGATTGTTCTTTCGACCAGCAGTCGGTGAGGAGCGAAATCTCTTGCGGGAGCCTCCAGAGCTCGAACTTGGATGATCGAAGCTATTGTGATATACACGTTTGCGGTGGCCTGTGCTTCCACCCGAGCTGATCTGATCGGAGAAGAATATCGATGATTTTAAGGGAGAGCTCATGAGAGCTCTAGAATTTGGATAGTGGAAGTCGGAGGCATTGCTAGAAGATGACGAGTCTGAGAGTATATCCCCACTTGACATAGGCCTCCTTAGTCTTAATTCCTCCTCGACTTTAGGCACAATCGTTTCAAGAGGCAAATCCTCCCAACCGCGATTCGTCTTGAACTGTGCCAGGGCAAGTCGGTTTTGTAGTTTGCGAGCCATCTGAAGAAGACTATTAGCTATGTCAAATGTTCAGGGGTCAGATGTACGGGTGCAGTCCGAACTGCTAAGATTACTCACTTGACTGACTGCTGCCCTCTTCATGACTTTCTCTGCCACCACATCTGGCTCTTGTTTCCAAGGCGAAGGCATGTTCGCCTATGCGCTACCTATTGTGATTTACAGCAACGATTGTGGGAGTGGAAGAAGCAGCGTTCAAGGGGAAGCCAGGTAGAGGAGAGGAGGTAAGGGATTAGGCCCGGCGTCTAACGAAAGTTTGTTTGCGATTGGGTTTTTAGGGCCACTTTTCTTGGTCGAGAGAAGGCAGGGCGGCAATTTGATTTGCTAGGTAATTGCCATGAGAAGGAGAAGAGAAAGGAAGGCAACTATAGACTGGATATTGGGGAGTTGAACGAGAGTGCGTCGACGTGTATTGTGGTGAAGGAGGTTGGAATTGATGGGGGAGACGGGTCAAGGTTCAATCAATCAAACGCCTCTCTCGCCAATGAGAGCAATGGAAGGCTCGAGCTTACCAGGCGACAGGACGATTCCTTCAGCTACCACCGACTTACTACCTTGAATATACATAGACTGCAGGGTTTACGGCTCATATTGTTACACTACTCTATGGACGTGTTGTTGGGGGGAGGGTGAAGGGGTAATCTTGTGGTTGGAATGCCGGAGAGGCAGAAATGTCCATTGCGATATGTTAAAAATGAGTGAGGACCAGGGTAACGCGCTCTTGTATACTGAATTGGGAGACAAAAGGAACCATCAACCAAACAAAAAGAGAAGGAGGAGGACGACGACGACGAGATATTCCAGACGGAAGTACATTCAGGTGTGCTGTGCAGTACAGTAGATGATCGAGGTGAGAGTACTGTAGATCTCCCTATACAACATTGTATACTTGCTCCCGTGCTCCAACGCCCTTGAGCGTCAGGACCATGCCGGACGGTGGGATTGTACTGTATCGTGCTCTGACCCACGCTAGCAAATATCCCTATATCCATCTATCCATATATTTATCTATTTATCTATTTCTGTATCATCCCCATCGCAACGACTGTACTATACGGTACGGTCGGTATCGTTCGCTGGTGCTACTGTATGTAGTCCTTGGCCTAGTGAAGAGCTGGCTGTCTACGTGATGATGATGTCCCCTCCCTCTGGACCAACTTCACTTGACTCTCGAGCTCGCTGACTCTCAAACTCACCTCACTCACTAACTAACCCCTTACCGGCGGCCACCAGCTCTTTTTCCTACTCAGATTTACACCCTCGTTCGCCGCTCCCGGATTCTTCAATCCCAGCAGCGGACTCCCCAAGCTTTTGATCTCCGGCTCTTCTGCCTTTCTGCTCTCGTACATTTCTTGCGCTATCTTCTTCCCATCTCTCCCCACCCCCTGGTTGATCTCCGGTGGACCTTTTTATCGTCTTCTTCTTCTCCTTCAGAATCATCATCCTCTTTTTTTTCTTCTTTTCCTCCTCTTCTCCTTCCTCTCGCTCTTGGTTTCGCATCTCGCCGTCGCATGCAATTTCATTCCTTGCTGTGGCCCCCTGTCCTCACAGCCCTGGCAGATTGCCCCTCGCTGCACCGCCGTCGTCATACTTTCATTTGTCGATCCCGGAATTGCTCCAGAGGGACCCACGGTATTAGACTAGCATAGCAACACCTGTATCCGTACGTACATTTGCAACCAGATTGCCTGTCATCCTTCACCCCTTCACCAAGCTGATTTCTTCGACCTCCTTCCTGTCAATTGCTTGTCTAAACATGCTCAGATAATGGCACCATCATTCTTTGCCAAGAAGCGCGCCTCGCTCATGAACTTTCGACCCGACAAGAAGCCTTCCTCTGAGTCCAGCATCGACCATACAGGCTCCAATGGCGACCTAGCCCATTCACCTACATCGTCAACAGGTGCAATCACGCCTCCGACCCTCCCAGAAGGCCTCTCCATATCGAACTCGGCATCCAATCTCGAAGCATTAAGCAACAGCATTGCCCCTCCTATCCCCATACGACCAGCGGTATCTGGCACCTCCAGCAAAAGGCAGTCAACACAGAGTGTATCAGGAATGTCCGGCTTAGGCTCACCCGCTCAGAGACCCTCGCCATTTGCGCCAAAGATCACCTCCATTTGCGATGGCACATGGGTAGGGAACCTGACAGTCACTTCTTGCGGAATCATGTTACTGACAATAGACAGGTTTATCAAAAAGTCATATCAGTTTACGGCACAATTGGCGATCCTTTGGAGAAAGCGTTTGATGGAAACTTAACAGTGTCGAGGATTGATGATGGATTTCCACCAACCTACTGGCCAGTGTCAGATTCCCATTTCAAGGCTTTGGTATACCTCATGCCTGGCCCCAACAGGCTGCGGTTTGACTTTACCTCGCCTAAGTTTGTGAACAGCAACAGTCCAAATCCGGTGCACTCTTCGTATCTTGTTATTCACATGGTTCCTCCCCTATCATCACCCCCTCTACATTTGGTCATCCTTCTTGGAAGCGATTCGCCTGGAACATACGATGCAGTGCCAGCGCGCATCGAGAGGGAAGGTAACGGTCTAGAGACTGCCATTAGAAAATTCCGAATGGCCGGCTATCTGTGGCAAGCATATACAGCAGAGCAGATGTATCGAAATAAACTAGGAAGACGAGTTTTTAGAATGGAGGAAGAATGGGTGACTGGCACTTCCAACAACAGAGATCGAGAGACAGGAACAATGAGAAGCGAAGCAAAGATCCACGTAGTTCGGACGACCAAAACTGTTGCGGAACTTCGAAATCTTGATTACGCCCAACAGAATCCAGATGCGAAGCAATCAGGCGAGCTTTTTACTATAGCAACAGAGGCCGTGAAGAATCACTTCAAACCTGCACCAGGACAGAAACATTATATTTCAGTAAGTATTTCAACCCAAAGGCTCTCATAATTGGGTTGTCACCGAGAATTATGTTAATCGCTATTCGATAGGTTCTACTACTAGACGCGCACTGGGACAAAGGGGCTAGGACGATCACCGGCCATGCGGCGTTGGGCGGTGGAGGGGGTGAGATCCAACTTGGAATTTTCGGATCTCAAGCTCTCCAATCATATCCGTCCAGCTTTGAAGAAGTTGTGCCTGCGTTCTCGGAGTAAGTCGCTCCACAATACTCAACCTCACATCGAAAATAGCGTTACGAACACTTTTGACGCAGAGAATTTGCCATTACTAACTTGTCTTTTATAGTTGCACACCAACAGATACTAATCATGTCGCGAACGACTGTAATGAGTCTGGAAGCAACTGGGAAGCTGCAAATATTGGCATTGGAGCACATTTGCACGAAACAGGTCATCTTTTCGGCTGTCCCCATCAAGAAAGCGGTATAATGCTTCGAGATTACGTGAATTTCAACAGATCTTTTACGACCCGTGAGCCTTACTCTACACGAACTAAATCAAAGGGGGGCTTGGTCTTACAAAAAGATGAATGCGCATGGCATAGATTAGATTGTCTTCGATTCAAGACACACCCATGTTTTGCTATACCGACAGATGGTGCAAGGAGTCCCGATGATTCCGTCGAGGTATGGCCGGTCGAGAACGGAAATGTTATGGTAACTGCTGGGTCTGGCGTTGCATACATAGAGATTTTCACGGATGGCGATGGAGATTTGTGCAGGTATTGGCAAGAATTTGGGGATGGAAACGGAAACGGGCCAATCCAAAAACAGGTTACTTTGACCGAGCAGGAGCTGCGGGGTCGATTGCCAGAAGAGAAGAAGAAGGCAAAGATCAAGATCAACATAAAGTCATGGGCTGGTGGGAATCACACCGTCGATGACTTTAGTTTTCTTGCATCTAAAGCCTCCAGGTTTAAATTATCCAATGGCCAGCAAGCCTTTCGAAGCAGCAAACTTGGTCTTTCACAAATGGAAGGCTCAACTCCGGAAGAAGTCATATTTGCCAGTGCAATACATAAGACGAGGTTGATGGTGCAGGTTCGGGTATATTCTGGGTTTGCCCTAGATGGTGTAGAGTTTTTCTACGAGGATGCTACCTCCCAGCTCTTTGGTAAGAGAGGTGGACAGCCTGGAGGCAGTGAGTTCAGCCTTGGTAAGTCACCCGCAACCGTTCATTCATCAGAGCACTCATCATGGATCTAGACACGCGGAGAGGAGAATATATCACGGGCTTTATTGTTCGAAGTGGGTTCTGGATCGACGGTTTAGCTATTACTACAAGCTTAGGCAGGTTGTCGCCAACATACGGGAATGCAACCGGTGGTTCTGGGTAAGTAGTTGAATCTCCGAATACACGCCAGCCCGCCTTGCTTACCAGATCTAGGCATAAATTAATAGCCCCAGTGGGGTACCGCATAGCAGGAGTAACTGGTTCTTGTGCAAATTGGATAGACGGATTTGGTGTTATCCTTACGCGATAGTAGGCAAGCTTATTATGTTGCGTCAAAGTCCCAAGATTGGGCATTTCAGCCAGTTGTTTGGGCAAATCAGTGTACTATTGCAACGCTTTGGATCTGTGCGAACAGCCTTTGGCAACTTAAGGTCGTCAGATAACGCTAAGCTTTTCAGGCGTGTGACTCTGGGCACCAGGTGCGGCGACAGCATTTCAGGCGGTTCAGATGCACCTAGACGTTCGAAAGGCCGGTATGACATGTATGTCATGCCACCGATTAATGATAGTTATGTACCAGTAGAAAGATAGGGAAAAGGATGTGTGATATGCTGAGAGGGAACTGGTGGAAGGGACGGGCAAATTCGTTTACTCTGGAACCATTTATCTTCAGAGCCTATAGGCCTGATTCTGTATATAATATAATCGATGTCTGGGGCTGGGAAGCATTATAGAATAATACCAAGTAGACCACACGATTTTCACGAAAATCCCACTTTGTTTGTTGGATGAAATATACCTACGTGTAGAGCACATACAGGTTGGTTTTAAAATGGCCGTCATTGGGACCCTTCGAAACCACGGCAGACCAAACCCCCTCGCTTGATTTTTGTGGCTACATGACGTCTCATGGCTAGAAACTTGCCAAGGTCAACCCAGGTTAGCCTCCCTTCAGTGCTGCCACCGCCACCTCTTTCATCACCACCGAGTCAAATCATATAACTGCTTCTCATTCTTCCCTCCTCAACTGCCTCGAGCTTTGCCAACAGAGAAAAAGCCCTCTCTACACCCTCATCTAATATTGAAGACGTAATCGATAATATTACTTTGGCACGCGCAGCATGGCTACCCAAAGAAAAATGACCTCTAATGGTGAGGTCTCGAAGGATTCCATGCGTGAGTCAAGGTCCTCCCATGAATAGCAAGTTTCTCTTAACAAAAATTGACCTTCCTTAGCTGAGGACAAGCAAAAGCAGCTCCTCCAAGAGAACTCCGGACACTTTTCCATGATCAAGATGCTCCATCTTGCGGATCTTATCACCGAACTGAATGGTACAGTCTTTCCCGTGAGAGCTTGCAGGCACTAGCTAACCACATGCAGGCTTCTGCGGTGTAATGTCCATCTTCGCCTCAATGCGATACTGCCTAGGTGACCCTACAGAACAGGGCAATTTGTGGGCAGCTCTTGCACTTATGCCTTTTGGCTTGTTCTTCGACTTCATGGATGGTAAGGTCGCGAGATGGAGAAAGAAGAGCAGTCTTATGGGACAAGAGCTTGATTCTTTGGCAGATTTGGTATGGAATTCGTGTGCAGCCCTACCCCATCATTTTACTAATTACAGCACAGATATCGTTCGGTATGGCCCCAGCCGCCTCTGCCTTTGCTATTGGCTTCCGTACACCCATGGACCACCTCCTCCTTACCTTCTTCGTGCTTTGCGGGCTGACCCGTCTCGCGCGCTTCAACATTACTGTTGCCAATGTGCCCAAGGATGCCACTGGAAAGAGCAAATACTTCGAAGGCACCCCGATCCCTACATCGCTTTCTATTGCAGCCTTGATGTCGTACTGGGTTAGCAAGGGTTGGACCTTGAACAACTTGCCATTAGGAACTTGGGCACAAGGGACTGCTTTTGAGTTTCATCCTGTGGTTGGGCTATTTGTGCTAAGTGGTATTATGATGACGAGCAAGTCGATACATATCCCTAAGCCATAGTTTGGTTTAATGACATGGAGCATTGCGGGGAGCAACTGGCTTGGATGGTATGGGTTGTATGGCGTGGTATGGAGGGCGTATAGAGTTTGCAATGGGTCATCATACCTTCGCAATATAAAAGCAGTTTTCTCCTCACTCTCCATATCTACTGATGATTGATATGTTCCTCTATTTGCCTTCCAAGACTAGTTAGATGCGTCTAATTCATTCCCGTTTGAACTCGAGACTGCAAAAATGGTGAGATTCAGCCTCGCACTTTACAGCTTACAATCCGGTTCTACTTGGCTTTTATCGTTGTTGATCTGATCCTTATCAAGTAGGAAAACTCACCCCAGCGCAGCTACGTAAACAACGTGACCGCAAAGATTTCTGGAGCTGAATCAAGCTGTGCAATTGTCGTCTATTACAACCACAGAATTCCTATTTGCATAGCTTTTAAAGAATACTTCATACTGCATGCTTTTCGCGAGATGCCTGGCTCAGGAGTTGGATATTGCTAGTTATACCTCTGGGGAAATCCGGAAAGCATGCGATCGAACTAGGTATGCTTGAAAAGCTATAGAAGATTTGGCGAGATGATACTCTATGGCCTAGCTTCGTCGCAGTGAAACGTGAGTTAAGAGAAGGCTGTCGCCTCTCAAAGTTGAGACTTCAGGAAAGCATGCTTCTGCCATCTTTGCTCTCGCGAGGACTTAGGATATTACTTTCTGTTCCTGAGAAGAAGAGGAATGGCGAGTAGTAAGTGATATAGAACCAGGAAAGTTGAATTATGGTTCATCCGTCGGGATACTTAGACAATGCAATCCGAACTAGAAGTGTGAGATGGTGGGATTAAACCTTCAAACTGGCTTGAGCTATTGGGAAACCTTATCACACGAATGTCGAAATTAGGTTAAGTATGACGCTCACTTAAGGTAGAAAGTAGGACATCAAGTCGAGACACTCCTAATACTTGAGAGTTATAGCTATGATACCGAGCTGCTGTTACTGACACGCAAGTCACTGAATGAAGAGGCCACTTTAGTGCAACTGCTGTTTCCAGCCTCTAAGGTAAGAAAGCAAATTCTACGTGAGTCTTCGGTGATGGACTGCTACTCAGCACGACCTCCCTTCTGAAGAGACATGGTGAAAAATGGAAATGACAAAGCAGTATGAGGTGTAACAGAAGCTCTTTTTGATGCAAACCCTGGTAGTAGCCCTAAATACCATACACAATCCTAACGCCGGAACTATAACAAGAGATTGGCCTGGAAATTTAACCACGTCCGCGAGAAAATCCTCCTCTTGCACCACCTCTTCCTCTAGGAGCAAAGCCACCGCTTCCACCTCGGGAGAAACCTCCACCACCTCTGGCACCACCTCTTCCACCAGCGCTGAAACCACCTCGTCCTCTTGGTGCACCTCTTCCACCTCCGCGGCCACCTCTCATTGGAGCACCTCTACCTCTGGCTCCTCCGGCTCTCTTCGGCTTCGCGGCTCCGGGGGGAGGCTTTGGCTTTGGCAAGAACTTCTCTAATGGAAGAAGCTTATCACCACCAATGTAGAACTTGTCGCCAGACTTGAAGGAGGTTGCTTGGATACCTTCAGTGGGTTTGATAGTGAAATAGACTTGGTTTATAGGGCCGAGAATCTCATCAACTTTGCCGATGGAAGTCTAGAGAATAGTTAGCAACCCTTCCAGTTTTCCAATGGAGTGAATTGGTGTCTGCGAACCTTGTTTTGTAGGTAGATTGGCGCATTGAAATATGGGATTTTTGTGTTCACAGACTCGCAAACAATCTCACCCTCGCAGGCATGAAGGAAGGATCCCATCTCGAAAACGGTATCTGGAGGTCCATTGTCTCTCTGCTGGAATCCACCGCGACCTGGTCCACTATGTCAGTTTCTTTCGACCGTAAAATTGTGCGAAGAAGCTCGCTCACCTCCAAAGCCGCCACCACCTCTGGACCCGAATCCACCTCCGCCTCTACCTCCTGGAGCTCCGAAATTTGCGCCTGTGCCGCGACCTCTTGGGGCGCCTCGGAATGACATTTTGAGTGATTGTTGGTGGTTTTGCTGATTGTCGAGAAAATTCGTACGGGAAAGCTTTAAAAAATACCCTGGTCAGAATTCCCGCTACTAGCCAGCGATATGATTGGTTGGCGTGGCCAAGACGTGCCCCTCACTGAACATCAACCTGAATTTACGCTCAGTTGAATTTACAAAGTATATGAAGTGAGCACAAAGGGCCTTGATACACAGAAACTATGGCCAATTACTCAGCTATATGACTATGACCACTTTCCTGCCAGTATCATGATCCAGCAACCCCACGTCAAATATCTCGATCCAAATACCAGGCGATACAACCAGCATGGAAAACAGCAATTGGACCGACCGTGCACGCATCTTTAACCCACCAAAACGACCACCAGAAACTGACTTGACCAAATATCTCCTACATATGTGTTTTGGGGGAAACCCACCAATTTCAAAGCATTTAGAACTTACATGATTTAATTAAAAAATTCTGAATTACCAAATACTATATTTAACGCTGAAGCAATGCTCGTATGTGAGACCGGAGTCAAATCCATGTGCTTTTGAGTCATTCGTTTGGGAGCGTTGCCCACCTGCTGCAACTTTGCCATTGTCCCGCCTTCTGATTCTTCTGAACACTTATTAACCCTCCCAGTCCACCCTCCAAAGCCAGAACAACACCACAACAAAACTCAGCCATGGACAAGGCGCAAAAAGCACTAGACTCCGTCGTCGACGGCGTGAAAAAGGTGGCTATTGGTGAGAAGAAGCCCAAGGTCAAGAAGGAGAAAAAGGGCGATGGCGGGGCAGATTCAGGACCGTTGGAACTCACTCCGGAACCCCAATTCATATCGCATCGCCTGGAGGTCTTTGACCGGTTGAAGGCCAACTACTACGCCGAGATTGCTGCAAAGCCACGGGAGCCAATTACCATTACCCTCGTAGACGGAAAGATCAAGGAGGGCATCGCATGGCAGACCACACCAGCCGAAATCGCCAAAGGCATTTCCACCAGCCTCTTTAAGAACACAGTGGTTGCAAGGCTGAACGGGGAAGAGCTTTGGGATATTGAGAGGCCATTAGAGGCAAGCTGTAAGCTTGAGCTGCTAAACTTTGACCACGAGGAGGGCAAAAAGGTCTTCTGGCACTCGAGCGCACACATCCTAGGCGAGGCATCGGAACGACGCTTTGGCTGCAGTCTCTGCATTGGACCCCCGATTGACGGAGGGTTTTATTATGAGATGGGACTTCCAGGTGGTGCTGCGGTTACCGAGTCGGATTGGAAGCCTCTGGAGACGTTGGTGAGCAAGTTTGTCAAGGAGAAGCAAATATTTGAGCGACTTGTCTTGTCGAAAGAGGATCTGCTTGAGATGTTCAAGGATAACAAATACAAGCAACACATCATCAAGGACAAGATAAAGGACGGAGAACGCACCACAGTCTACCGCAATGGACCATTTATTGATCTCTGTCGAGGACCTCATGTACCAAATACCGGCCGAATCGAGACATTCGCTATTCTCAAAAACTCGGCGTCTTACTTCCTGGGTAACAAGGATAACGACTCTCTACAGCGTATATACGGTATCTCATTCCCAGACAAGAAGCAAATGGCCGCTCATAAGAAATTCCTTGAGGAGGCTGCGCAACGTGATCATCGGAAGATTGGTAAAGATCAAGAGCTCTTCTTCTTCCATGAACTCTCCCCGGGATCAGCTTTCCTCTTGCCACACGGTACAAGAATTTTCAACGCCGTGCAGGGTTTGATCAAAGAGCAATATTTAGAGCGTGATTACAATGAGGTCGTAACACCCAACATGTACAACTCTGAGCTATGGAAGACATCGGGTCATTGGGATCACTACAAGGATGATATGTTTACACTCAAGGTTGATAAGGAAGAGTTTGCATTAAAGCCTATGAATTGTCCTGGACATTGTCTGATGTTCGATCATCGTGTGAGAAGTCACCACGAATTGCCATGGAGGGTTGCGGATTTTGGTGTACTTCATCGTAATGAAGCCTCAGGCGCTTTGTCAGGATTAAGCAGAGTTAGACGATTTCAGCAAGATGATGCACACATCTTTTGTCGGGAGGACCAAATCAAGGACGAGATGAAAGACCTCTTCAACTTCCTGGAGAGCGTTTATGGCTTGCTCGGCATGACCTTCAAACTCAGGCTCTCTACTCGGCCCGAAAAGTTCATGGGTAAGATAGAGACATGGGATATGGCTGAGAAGAAGCTGGGTGAGGCTCTCGATGAGTTCAGTAGCAGCCCTTCAGGCACACCATGGGAGATAAATGAGGGTGATGGTGCTTTCTATGGCCCAAAGATCGACATCGCCATTCGCGATTGCTTGGGGAGAGAATGGCAGTGTGCTACGATCCAACTTGATTTCCAGCTGCCTCAGAACTTCGGTCTCGAGTATATGAGTAGCGATGGGGTTAAGAAGTCAGCCGAAGATGAGGCTAAGCCCAAGGTCAAGGAGCAAAAGAAGAAAGAGGAGAAGAAGACCGACGCACCTACAGAAGTCGATGCTACTCTTGTCTCTGGAGCGAAGAAGGAGAGAGTGTACAAGCCACTTACACCGGGGTGTGCTAGACCTGTCATGATTCACCGTGCCATAGCTGGAAGTTTCGAGCGATTCTTGAGTATTCTGATTGAGCACTACGCAGGCAAGTGGCCTTTCTGGCTCAGCCCGAGACAAATTCTGGTCGTGCCAGTTGGCCCAGGTTTCTATGACTATGCAAAGGAAGTGCAGAAAATCTTCAAGCGTCAAGGCATGTACGTCGATGTCGACCTCACCGGGAACACCTTCCCAAAGAAGATCCGCACTGGACAATTGGCTCAATACAATTTCATATTTGGTAAGCAAAACCTTCATGAGACGTCTATGACCTCTACTTACATATAACAGTTGTTGGAGCCACGGAGGCAGAGGGCCGACAGGTCAATGTTCGGAATCGTGATGATGAAACAAGCAAAGATCGAGGACAACCTGTTGATTTACAAGTAGCCGTTGAGAAACTTGTGTCTCTGTTGAAAGAAAGAAGGTCGGACAACCCATTTCCTGGAGAGGCTAAGCCTACAGCTGTTCCCGCAGAGAAAGCCAGTGCTTGAGGTGGTAGATTACGGACTACTATAGAATCAAAAGCTGTTGGTACAATATGATCTTAGCTTAGCATAGCACATACTGCCATAAAGCCATGAACCAAAATGAATGAAAATTACAAAAGTATTTCGTATTAGCATTTGGTTTAGTCGTGTTTCTCATCAGTAGGTATACTCACCACCGCAACATTCCGTCTCCTCCCAGTCATAGCTTGTTATCCAGATAGCAACTCGTCGCTAGGAATGGAATGTGTCTGCTCTTTTATATAAGTGGCCATTATCTGTCCTCTCGAACACAAGTATCAACCTCAAATAAGAGGTTGTGCCATCTACAGTAAGTCCATCAAACGCGAAATCATGATAATGCAATAATGTGATTTGAGATAACGCCAGCAAAGGCTACATACATGGTTATTTAATCCCACCACTCCTATCCCGCTGTCCCACGCCACACTAAAGAATGCGATTCCAATCCCATACTCCTCCCCCCAAAAAGACCACAAATAAGTAAGAATTCAAGTTACAAACATGATGCACCTAATCCGGTCCCAACGCCCAGATAACCCACGACCATAATAAACACATATAATACAAACATATACCAGCTACACATCCCTAAGTTTGAATTCATCTTTTCTCAGCACGGATCCTGTTTCTCTCCACTTCTGCCGCCAGCTCTGCATTCTCTCTGCTCTTCTCCTCTAGTCGCTGACGTGCGGAGCTGCGGTCCAGCTTTCTTGCTTCTCTCTCCGCCTTAAGCTTGTACTCCAGTTCCTGCAGTCGAATTTGCCACTTTAGGTCCGGTTTGTATTCATCGTCACCGATAGCACCGGAAGTGGCGCTCCGCTCAAGACTCCCGCTGCCTGCTGCACTGCCACTACGAGAGCCGATCGCAACACGATCCAGTGTCTCTACTGCGCTCGCTGAGTGGTGCCGCGTCATTGTTGATGTCCTGGTTTTCTCATGGACCTTGTGTCGAGGGCCAGTCGGGACAGATGGACTTGGCATTTGGCCTTCATACTCTCGAATGGCATCTTGTGCAGCTCTCAGCGTAGAAATCTCGAGTTTCAGGCCTTTGTTGATCTCCTTCAACTTCTCAATCTCCCTCTTACCATCAGTGCTCACAGTTGGAATGGCACTCCTACTCATAGTTTCAAGTCGATCCAATCTCTTAGTGCGGAGCTCAAGATTCGACTCGAGGGTTTGGTACTCCCTCCAAAGGTCCTTTTCAACACTCCGTATTCTTAACTTGAAGTCACCGACCAAGGACTCAATAGTTTTGACAGCTGCCATGAGATTTTTGGCAAATCCTGGCAACATGGTAGTGATAGCCTCAATGGTAGGAAGGGCACGACCATTGATCAGGCTATTGTTGAGAGCCCAGTCTACTCCACAGAGCGCGCTGAGGCGATTCCATAGAGCGAGGAGCAGATTGTTACGTTCTGCCATCTGATCTTTGAAAGTATTTTCAAGGCTTGCAATCTTTCTGCGATCTTGCTGTCGTGAAGTTTCGAGCTCCAAAACTCGAGATTCTTGTTGGCTAAGAGTGCGGGTAGTATGTTGCTGAGTTTTCTGAAACGTCTCGAACTGGTGCTTTGTGGTGCGGTGGGATTGACGCTCTTTATCAAGCATATCAGCAAGTTGCCGGGACTCCAGGGCATGTGATTCTAAGAGAGAATCGCGCTGCTTGACTAGTCTCTCTTTCTCTCCCAAAGCTGCTTTAGAATTGTCAAGGTCACGAATGGTGTTTTCCAGCTCTCGTTGAAGTTTGGCAATAGACTATTTCATCGTCAGTATAAACACAACAAGAATGAATGAGATGGGGTCCATACATTCAATAAACTTGACCGGGTGCCATTAAGATCACCCAATGCTTCTCTGAGATTACTCTCCAGCTCCATTAGTCTTTGCTTCCATTCAGCAGCTTCTACTTCTCTAGATGTCAAGCTCTTCCGCAATTTTCGGGCTTCATCTTTGGCGGCTGAAGACTCTCTATTGAGCTCATTGATGAACTGTTGCACCTCCTGCTTCTCCCTGCCAGCAACCGCTTCACGCTGGTGTCGTTCAGTGGAGAGCCGTTGCTCGAGCTCCCTGGTGCGTTCTTTCTCCTCTTGAAGAGTGGCTTCGAGGTTCTTGATTGCGGCCTCTAAGTCTCCGATCTTGATCTTATCCCCATCCTGTTCTTCTCGCAGGAACGCAATCTCGCTTTGACTTGACTCTTGTTGCACCATGAGACGATTGATCTTCTCATTGGATTCAGCGAGATTCTTGTCCATTTGCTCAAGCTCCCCATTTGCGTCTTCCAGCTCCTTTTCAAGTTCTTGAATGCGTTTCAGGTTGTGCTCTTGATCATCCTCTAACCTGACTAAGGCTTCACTCATCTGGCGCATCTCATGCTGTAGAGCATTGAAATTCTCGGTTGTGTCGGACAATTCACCCTGAAGACGCTCTATTTCTGCATTTGCTTCATCGGCATCTGCTGCAAACCCATCAAGCTCTTCCTGAGCCTCTTTACGCAAGGACTCAAACATGATTTCTGCTTCCTCTTGACCCTGTAGTGCCTCATCCCGGTCCGACTGCATTGTAAGGAGGTCATTTTCAGCCACTTCTAGAGCCTCCTGCAACTCCGCAGCTAAGGCTTCGGCTTCTTTCTTTTGTTGTACAGCAGTCTCAAAATCTTCCATACACGATTCAAGTTCACGTTGGAGATCCTGATTGTGAATCTTCAGGCTGTTGATCCCATCCCGAAGCTCGGCCTGCTTGTTTTCAAAATCTTCGCGTTCGGTGTCATCCATAGTATTGTGCCGAGTACCTACGCTCGCTCGCGAGTTTGATCTCTCGTGTGCTCTGGAAACACCTGCTCTGGATGCTGAACGTTCAAATATGCTCTCAGCCACTGATGCAGCTCCATGCCGAATACCCAGCTTCAAGTCTTCGATTTCCTGATAGAGACGCTCCTTCTCGCGATTACGAGATGTTAGCATAGATGTCTGTGCTCCAACTTCTCGGCGTAACTCTGCATTTTCGTGTCTTAACTGCTCGCTCTCTTTGCGGAGCTCTTCCACTAATGTGCTAGCAGAACTAAAGGTTCCATGACGATCCTCGCTTAGGCGATCTGAGTTACCAGATCGAGGTCTGGATGGAGAACCAGAACGTTTCTTGGTAATGTTGTAAATATTTGTTGTGTGGTTTAGCCCAGCAGAACTAGGTATCGGAGCGGCCTCGGTCTTTAGTCGAAAAACCTCTTCACGGAGCCTCTTATTTTCCTCATCAACTTGCTCCCTGCGTGAAGTCTCTTGCTCGAGAAGATCTTTCCAAACATCCATTTCTTCACGGCTTTCCACATTCTGACCCCGTCTTTCGCCCATAGAACGCACTACCTCCGCTAAATTCCGCTTATCGTTTTCACGCTGAACACTATCGTTCCGGAGCTGCTCAATCTCTGTGACATATTCCTCGACCCTTTCTCGAAGATAATGTAATTCTTCTTCCCGCTCTTGCGCACCATCTTGATCGAACCACTGTGGGCTAGGCTCGCCATTTGACGTCCCTGAGCGAGCTGTGCCCGGTCTGCCTTCGTCCTCCTTGAGCTGCTTTTCGAGATCCTTGATCTTTCGCCTCAAAGCCTTGTTATCTCGCTGCATAACAGCGAGTCCAGTCTTCAATTCGACGTTTTCAGATATCATTTCCTTAACGCCTTCTTCTGACAGCTTATCAAGTCTGTCACTTAAGAACATAACTTTTAACTTCAAATCAAAGTTTTCTTTTGATAGCCTCTCGATAGTGCTACTTTGTTCCTTCAGGGTGAGATTCCTCCCATTACGGCTTATGGAAGATTTTGAGAATCCAGTCCTATTGGGTGAAGTACCTGACTTGTTTCGGTATTCCTTCGCCAAAGACTCTGGTACCTGGACATTCCTAACATGCCGAGCAATTATTGTGTCAGTAGGGGCAGCAAGAGATCTGCTTGTTGATGCCCTCGGAGTGTTTGGCGGAGACAAATCATCGACATTCTTGCGCTCTCGAGTTTGCTGCTCCTCTGTCAAGGTAGATAGATTACTTTCGAGAGCTCTTCCAGACACATCCGGGCCAGAGTAATCTTCAATTCCAGAAGCCATGCTACCCAAGCTGATCGATCTTGAAAGGCTCACAGTTCTTGAAAGGCCACCGCTTGCAGGGACGGCCCCACCTGATTGGAGTGCGTAGTCTGCACCCAATCCACCATCGGCACCATCAATAGAATCTGGATTTGTAACAAATGAAGATACGGAGGACCGCTGACTTCCATGCCGACTGCGAAGAAACTTTGGACGCCTTCCTGTTCGATAATTAAGAAGTGCTGCACCCGGGGTGCTTCCTGCATCAGCAGCAAGACTGTGATTTGACGCATGATAACGCAATGTTGATCTGTCATCTGCATCTGCATCATCATCGTCGTCCTCTTCCATTGTCTTTCTTGGAGTAGCTTCATACTCATGCCCATCCTCAGATAGCTCGTCCAACTGTGTTACATCTTGATTGCCCTTACTCACTTGTGAAATCGCTCTAGACACAGTCCGAGCAGCAGCCGCCGCTGTTGGAGAAGATGACATGGTTTCGAGGGACGAAGTAGTATTGCCAGCATCTATGGAATTCTCCTCGGATTCTAAATCCGCATGAGAAAACCCTGGTGTTTTGTATGCATTTTCGGGCGTGGGTGGGGAGAAATCTGGCAGCGTCTTTTCTGTTTTCCCATTATTGTTAGGCGTCCCCAACTCCCTCAAGGGGCTCAATCTGCCACTATCTGTTTGCTGTCTGTCGAACAAGAAAGTGTCGTCGACGCCTTTATTTGCAGATAAGCCAATTGGCGACAACGCTGGCAGGAAACTAGACTCAACATCATTGAGGTGTCTTTGCATGGCCTTTTCGTCCACCGAGTCGTCCATACGGCTGTCCGCATTCTCGCTGTGGGCATACAACAAGCTGCTTTCGGTAGGTGGTGGTAAGGAGGGCAGGGCTGTAGGGTTTAGAGATGGTACTCGATTATTCTGTGTGAAAGCATTCGCATTTTCCAAGTACGAGTCTTCGAACGACTCTTTGGAAGGACTTAAGTCGTCCAGGTCCTCACTCTCGAAACCACCGGGGATTTTCCGCGAATCCTGTCGTGCTGTCTGTGGTCTTGGTTCTTCTGTTGCAACCGATTTATCTCCATCCTCCTCCATCTTGTAGGTATTGAACGCGTCGCATTCGCTGCTTGACGTTTCGCTGGAACTGTGAAGTTATGTTTGCTGGAGAAAAGTAAAAATCGACTTTTTGGAAACGCGCTCGGTTCGCAATTAGAGCTGTACAATATCCGTATATCTTGCGCGAAATTTGTTGGTCAACGGCAGTTGGAACTTGATTTTAAAACTCAAGGTCAAAGTGCACAGCATAGTATATCGGCATGGTTGATTCATAGCATAGGGATGGTACAAAATTCAAATATCTATAGTGGATTTTATTATTGTTTATTGCGGCGATTCTGGTCGTCATTTCCAGCCTTGAACACCAAACCCACTGACTCCACTCGGCTGGTGACCAAAACCTAGTCCGACCTCGCCACGTGATATCGCTGATTCCAGTCTTGCCTATCTTCTCCTGTCCATGGCTAGATTCTCATCAAACCCAGATTTTTGGGGGTCAAATAGCTCCTAATAGAGCTTCTGCTATGTGTGATTTGGTATTAGCAAAATATTCTTTTATGTTCTCTTTGATGACATTCTGTATTCACAAATAATGACTTCATGCAATCAAAGATTTATATAATCTAATTATTTTTCCACAGAAGTAAATGCCACATATTGTATGCGAAATACCCCCGCTACTTTGTCCTCCTGCCAATAGCCCGCCTATAACGTGCGTGTACTGTTCTCCACGGCTCGACATATGTTGATGGGTTTTCGTGGACTTCTATGTAGAAATAGAACGAGAAGTGCCATTTTTGACCGCCATTGAGTCTTCGTGGTCTCTCTTCATATTCCCATCCGAATCTGTATTTTCCGAAACCTCGACTATGGTGAATGATCAAATATAGCGGCTTCTGGTGACAAAGGACCTACGAAAGTCCTTGTGTGTCTACCTTGTGAAGTCGACTTTCAACCATATTTGGGAATATCTATAGACCGAACTACCAGAGAGCTTATCGCACCCCGCCGGCCTACTATGTACGGAGGGGGTTTGGTGAAAGTTGTATTTCCAAGTCAAATAAGAAATCCTATCCTTTTGGTGAAACACTTGGAAATTTAGGGATGTTATAAATCCTTGTGGTTCTTGCCATTTGGCCAGCAATCCAACCTCTTTGCCCCTCTCGCAGAGGAATCTTCATCTTGAGCAATTTACCCAGCGGGAGAAGTAAACTCCACCCGCCCATGGTCGGGCCTGTGTGATAGTGATCCTTGACTGGCAATCTTCCTGGCGCACGTGGATACTGCACACATCCGTCTCCTGTCCTTCCGGGTTTCATTCTGTCGCCAAGATAGAATGGAACACTTGCACAGATATCATCCGCGAGCTGCTGGATGATTTGACGGCATACGTCTTGATTCTCGGAATTAGAAGTGGTGGGTGGCAGTTCTGACAGACAAGAGAGCATTGTCAAATTCACCTCGATTTGAGAAATTCTCAACTTGTTCCAGATGCTTGTGAGGAAGAGCGTTGAATAGATATCACAGTAGTCTTGGTAGAACTGTAGGCCCGGACTCATATCATCATCTCGAAAGACCCTTATTGGAACCCAGCTGTCAGGTATGGATTGTGACCAACTGTAAAATCGACTGTCAATGTCCATGGCTTCTTTATATATATCTAGTATTTGGTTCGATCGTAGAGGTGTCGATCTCGACTGAGTTATCGAGCGCATGGATGCTTGAAGGTTGGCAAGGTCAATATTTATAGTGTCGAATCGAAATACAGGTAATTGCTCCGATTCGGGGACGTGGTCTCCCCAGGTCTGGACGTCGCTCGCGACCGGAGTAGCGCTTCGAAAAGCATCATCGATCTATACTTGTTAATACAGCTCAAATTTGTCGATACCCGAAAAGGCTCACCTCACTTACCAGTAGGCCACGAATATACAAAAGTATGGACTTAGATACAGGGTTCTTGAAGTTTTTGGGATTTCGGTGTCTTATGAGCGCTAATGCGCCATCAAGATGTGGGTGTGGATGTTTAGTTTCTGACCTCTTTCTGAGTTGTCCAGTAGTGGCCTACAACATTAGTTATTTATTTGAACAATGAACACTAGAATATCCAGTACGGACCTCATAAAATTGTAGTAGCATGACCGCAGCAATTAAATCATCACTTGTGCAATCCCGCTGTGATGCGATCGCATTCTTTATGGACGAAACAGCACTTGTATAGAACGAGCGTGAGAGTTGTGTATCCGGAGGGAGACCCATCCGGGAAGACATAAGACAGACAGCCACTGCCATCGTGGATAAGTGCACGGGCGAATTCGTGCCAGAGCTCATATAGAACGGAGCTAGATATTCCAAAAACCCACGACGAGCGAGGGGGTCTCTAACAGGGAATACATAGTTGTTGAAAAAGAAACATAGGGCTTGCTCCTGAGGGATCGGGCGTAGAACAGTATTGTATGGGTCTTGATATAAAGGTGCTTCGGTGAACTTCTGTGTAGCAGGAGGGCTTTGAGAACGGGATGATACCGAAGAGCGGTGGCTCTGAGGAGTGAAGACATCTCCCGGCGAGTTCGAAGATGCTGCAGATGAGCTTCCAGCGTATTGTGAATCCGGTACTTGAGTGTAGTGAACCTTCGATTTAGATTTTGCAGCAGCTTCCGCAGCTTCCTCCCTTTCTCTAGCAGCTTTCCGCTTTGCCTTCCCCCGTTCTACACCCTTTTTGGCAACAGTTGTTTGATCCCTCCAAGCAAGATCAAAGTGATTTTTATATCCGGGACAGGTTTGCTTTACTCTCACGCAAGCTCCACATTGCGGAAGCTTTTCGTCGCACTACAGAAATCAGTCTGTGGCTACAATTTCTTATGTTATGGATTGGATCACCTTGATGCGCCGCTTTCGACAGGTCGCGCAACCATGACTAGGCTGTCCGGTATAAACCATAGTGAATTCTCCTTTTCAAACTCAGTTCATAGTTCATAACGGTCGAGCTTGAGACAACCGATAGAGAGTATATGGCGCGTGGCGTTCGAATATGTAGGAAGATCAAAGTCGTACGAAAATCGATCCGTACCTTAGATATTAAGTTTAGAACACCCGCTTGTGCCTATTACCTGCATTTGCTGCACGGTACTGTAGGAGTGCGTAATTACAGCTGCATCATACAGTCATACTTGTAAGTCATACTGAATGTCGGTATTCGAAGGCTATGGCGAGGAGAACGAATGGCTGTGAGGAATGTCTGAAGGCAAAAGCAAGCGTGGGGTATATAGGTGACCAGGAATCAAAGAACCAAGCAATTGAGAGGATTGAGGCTGGGCTAGTTCGTGTAGGGTGACATTGAAGACTGATTGGCACAGCTCGTGACAGAAACCTTAATAGTATAGCGCGCTGTGAGAGTGCCGTGCCGTGCTGTACAATACAACATAGTACGGTAGAGTAGAGTAGAAGGGTAAGTCAGAAATACACTAGAGAGACTAGAGATCTCGTTGATCTTCAAGGGAAAAGGAACCCGCCCGGCGCCAGCAAGGCTCCCAGGGAAGATCAGTCTGTGTGTGCTCCCATGTAGAAAACACTCTTTTCGCAATGGTACTAATCGTAGCGCCCATATTTCCATATGTACCTAACGATTGTGATAGGTGAACGTTGTGCATCGACGACGAGTTGGTCGCCAAATATAACATGCAAGCGCTGTCCATTACATCGTCCTCCTCATTAGATTGTCCTATCCAAAGTTTGCACATCTGCACGTCTTATGGAAGACAGCTTACTACCAAGTCCCAACCGAACAATCCCTCTATTGTTGTGTAAGACTTCCATTTTCATGCACAAGCCACTTTTCAAAAACAAAGACCAAATGTAGGCATCGGCATCACGCATTCACACTTGCTTGAGGTTCTATCTCTCCGGGCACGATCATCAAGCGAATCGCAACAAGAGTCACAACTGCGGAAATAAGGGTCTTCAAACATGGTGACGTCCTGAATCTAGGGACATGCTACACCTCTACCTCGCATGCAGACCCATTTGGAACATGGGGATTTGTTCCTAACCACAGCTCAGCCTTATTGCCACGTGCTATTAGACTGAGGCGTCGGTGTAGTGTAATATAATCCCAACGGCGACTCGCAAGGTGGTGCCCAATCTGGAAGTTTGCGCGAGTCCATTCCACATCGCTGGGTGAAGTGCAGAATCATTACATGTGGCTGCACTCTGTCTTTGATAAGCCACTTGCCATGGTAGCACCGCTAAGTGTCCCGTCTGTAGCTGACTATTTTTGATTCAGATATGACACTTGGCTAATAGTTCAAAGTGTGGTCCGTCTTCGACCAAAGAACGTAAAACAGATTTGTCCACGACATGGTTGAGCAGATGTTGCAAGTCCTGACTTGGTAGAGGCCATGAAGTCGGGAAATTCCAGCTGCTTTAAATCTTTGTTCAATGTCTCTATCGCTCTATCGAGTATCTACTCTCTCTCTCCTAACCCCTCCTCTACAAGATGGTCGTGCCATGCACAGCTCTATCAATCAGCAAAGCCTCGATACCATCACCAGCCTTTAGATTCCTCCGTGTCCATTTCCAGTGAAGACGTCTCCATTATTCATGAGCCGAATAATTAATCTCCTTTGATTGCTAAGCATTTCAGTGCTCCAATTCGTTTGATACCACTTTCTCGTGAGAGCCATCACAAGAACTGACATCTAGATATGCGGTCTCCTTCAGCTCCCTTTCTTACTCATAGCGCTTTGTTTCTCTATATGTTCTTTCAACTGGGAAGTGAGGGAAGATAACCACACAGACTTCCTGTATACGAAAGAGAGAATGGTTGAGATGATGCGACCGGTTCTATATGCGTAGAGAATTGGTGGTGCACTTCAGAAGAAAGTAGATGGGAACAGCTAGCAGTGTTGGTTGACCTCTGTGAAAAACGGACTTCGTGTGGGGGATATGGCACAATGTTTGGAGAGATCACCACTTCACTGTCAATGTAAATAAAGTCGGATTCCGTGCATAGGGTGTTTGTTACACCATCTAACAGCATGACCTTTAACTTCGAGGCAGACCTGAAGTCGATGCTGCCGTAGCAATGGGGGTTTCAAGTTTGCCAAAGTTGTCCAGTTGTCCAAGCTGTCCAAGCTGTCCAAGTTGTCAAAGTTGTCAAACACTGACACCGACACCCGACATCACAAGATGATACTTGGGATGCTCCAGCCAGCCGTAATACGTTTCCCCTCCTCAGCTCTAGGCCTGACACGGGACAGCAGATCCAACCCTAATTGATGCTCCCACCAGCAGCCAAGCATCATCAGGAACAATGCTCCAGAAGACCCTGAAAGCTTGATCCGTGGTACTACAGTACCGTCCATCACGATTATCTCATATGCCTAAAATAACACCCATCGCGGTGTTTCCAACCCTAGACCACACCAGTCGCAATGGTAAGTCAATTCAAGGAAGACCGCATTCCCGTGAAGGATATCGGGTCCAGCGTATGGAGGGAGCAGCGTGTTGGACAGTGTAGAGTCGTGCTGAGTGACGTAGTGCCCCTCCATTGTTTATGCACCAACAAGCCAACCCTACGCACTACGCAAGTGCGCGCAGTTCCACGCAAGCACAAAAGCAAGTAATCGAGCGCAAAGGGAATCTGCACCACCCGAACCAGCGGAAATCCAGCATTCCAAGCTAACAATGATGCCCTATTGGTGTAAAGCTGGCAAGCTTCGGGGCCGGTGGGGCGTGGGCGATGGTTTGAGCTGAGGAAGCTATGCTATTTAACATCAGACCGGTCTGCTACCCCTCAATCTCTTGTTCTTCTTTCCCTTCATCAACGCCATTCACACTCACACTCACACTCACACCCCAATCCAACTTCCTTACCTCACTTCACCCGATACCAACACGCCTTAGCAGCAATGGATTTCATCAAGAAAGCCGGAGAGTCTCTTAAGGGAAGCAGCAGTGGACAGCCAGCTGCTGGCAACAACGCCGCCGCCGGTCAACAAGGTGGTGCCGCCCCAGGCCAAACTCAAGACTATGGTGATAAGGGTATGTTCATTCAGCTCTTCAATTCTTCTCTTCCCCCTATCTTTCTCTCTCTCTCTCTCTCTCTCGCCCACGCTTGACCTATGTGATATACACTCGGTCATCGTTGCACTCTTTGTGCTGAGCTATACCCACCATCATGCCACCTCCCAGAAGTCTTGCAAGCTAACCCAACTCCCAGCATTCGACTTCGCATCCAAGAAGACCGGCCATGACTTCGCCCCAGGAACCGACGAGAAGATCACCGACGGTGCTCGCGGCTTGTACGAGAAGGCTACTGGGTATGTGCCCTCCTCTTTCTCCCTCCCCTCCCGGTGCGCAGCAACTAACACCCAAACAGAAGCAAGGTCGACTCCAAGTACTCCAACTAGAGTCTGCTAGTCCTCAAACACCATATGTGTAGGATTGACGTCTCGAGCATTGCTTGAACCACAACTTTCTTTTTTATAATGGACGGCTAGGGAGAAAGACAGGCCTTGTGTATGGATGGCGTATTTGGTATGGGGATACTGGAACGGAAATTCATATAATTAATCCTTTTAACACCCACTTTCAATGTGCCTATGTGACTATTTGCTTTGATATAATGGGACTTTTATCGAAATTTATGATGTGTATATGTATAACAAGACGTGGACAAATTCATCAGTACTGGTTTCTACCTTACCCAATTCCTGACAAGTAGTACGAACGGTATCATATATGAGGAATTGACGATACTAATTTCTCTTCAGGTCACTAATACATTGCAAGCAGTGTGGAGATGTGTGGTATGCGTAGATACGTGTGATATTCCACTACTCCAGCAAATCGCTACCTGTTGAGCAACAGAAGCTAAATCCCATACCCTCAATTGCTCCATTCCCAACTATACAGTAAATCCCGGCCTGTCCTATACGTACGTATACCTAGAACTCCATATATGCTCCGATCCGATTATTTATGCATTGTTTGCAGACTCGTCCATCCTATTTCACATGCCATTCATTCCAACGCTCTCCTTTTTTTGGTTTGGTTGGTTATTTTTTCATTACTTTCGTGTCACAGTCATATCAATCACGATAGACTTGATACGCCATGACCATCATCCAGAACAAGAAGATGCAGCCTACAAGTTGGAACGCCCATGCTGCTGTCCAGCATTGACCTGCATCATGAATTAGCTAAACCTTCGTCATAAGGTTTCCCCACCAATTCAGATAAGGGAAGATAAGAAGAGACGGGAATACTAACATATACTCCTCTGCTGCAACCAAGCCAACGTTTCTATCGACGCGCCTTTCTGCTGGTCACTCATCACATATATATTACAATTCCCATTCACGCTCCCACTCGGACCCCATAATTGCACACTAATCACTATAAGACCGACCATCCAGAGGATGAAGCAGATAAAACTGCCCATGATTACGATGCCCGGAAGGAGTTGCCGTTGGCTGATGAGCCAGAGCATGATAAGGATGAACGCGAGGGTGAGGGATCCTACTGAGACCCAATATGGGAAGTACCTAATTCCAAAGCATGTTAGCAAGTCACCGAACATCAATGAGAGCAGACGGCATAGCAAAACAGGCTTGACAACAGAAGCATAAATATCAGACAAGGTGAAACTAACCAAGGCGTTCCAAGCTGCAGCTGCGTTTGTATTGTCATGAAATTCGCAAAGATCCCTAGCACCGTCGCGCTGCCGACTGTCATAATCAACAGCCAGAAATTCAGCTGTACGGCCGGCCAATGGTATTTTGTTTTCGACCGTCTGATGATGACCTCTTCGCTGATTGTTGTCGCCGTGGATGCCATGATGGGCTATGCGGTTCTGCGTCGCAGAAAGTGCGAAGACAGAAGAAGTAATGGGTGGTGCGCAGGCGCGCCTTGTGGTGAAGGTTTGGATATCAATGTCGCGAAATGGTGTTGCTGTAGTTGTAGGGTGGTTGATGTGGTTGCCGCGCACTTTGTGAATATCTCGTTTTGACGTACAGCCCAATGTTCCCTTGCACTTCCGCTCTTATGAATACAATACGAGCCTCTCTTCCTCTCTTGCCTTGCACGCCCAAAGACCAAGTTCGTGGCAGATATCGCCCCACCTGCCAACTGTATCCAATCGCTCCTTCGAAGTCTCTCTTTCTCCAATATCGTTCCTTGCTTCGACTTCCGCACCGGTAATTCGTCCCAGCCTCGGGGGATTCGCTGCCAAAATGGATAACTGCGTCAACTTCGTGCGACACGTGGAGAAGGAAAAAGCGTGGGGTGGTTTGTGCTTAATAAAGTAAATTGCCCAAATAAAACGGGAAGTGAGGTGATGAAAGAGCGACTCGAATGGTAACAACCTCGGCGACACACAAGAACAGGATGGAAATCAATGAATGAATGAATGTGAACAGCTGATTTGGGTGGGGGGATTGTTCAAGTCCAGAATAGATGACGCAGACGCTGGAGAGGCAAGTTTTGGGGGAGGCTGGGAATCACCAAAAGAAGGTGGCAGGGCTTCACCGCTCCGCTTTTTGGGCTGCAACAAATGCGACCTGGGTATTTCTGCCGCTATAGAAATGGATTTCCTTTTCTATAATCCAATCTAATATAGACAAGTCGCGTTTTGGGCAGGTAGAACAGCGCAAAGTGCCGGTGTTTTGGTTCAATTGCTCGGCAAGTCACAGCTTCCACACACCTTGCGGAACATTCGGAATATTCGGCTGCTCTCCACCAAGAAGCCTTGGAAGAAAAAGGAAAATGTTGCAAATATACAGAAGGAGAGATGGTGGTAAGCTTTGAATCAAAGACTTTGATTTGGCTCAATGGAATTTATAGGGGAGGTTGTGATCATCTGTCGGGTTCTGGTTCCTGTTGAAGGGACCTGCTACATTTGTTCATGGACGTCACTCTGAAAACATGTATTGTTGGTTTCAATCGTAGTATTTGCATGTGTCCGAAGCTATTTACTTGATAATCCTATCTGGACTTATCGGGGAATCGTCGCACTGTTCTACTCCAAAATATGCTTATAAGATCCCATATCCTCTAGACATCCTCCCCACTACCTAAACATTTGCCTAAAGTAAAGACTCGCCAAGTGCGCAACGAACCAAAGAGCAACCTGCACGTACAGTCTCGTGTGCCCCAATATCATTGATTCCGGGTTCGAGAGTTGGGTTGACCTCTACCAAATCCATCGCCACGAGAGAGCCAGTCTCATGGACACACTCTGCGATGTAGTCACCTTCTCTCAAGGTCAGACCACCTCGTACTGGTGTTCCTGTACTTGGTGCCCATAATGGATCAAGCGCATCGACATCGAACGAGAGATGGATGGGGGTATCGTTTCCGATGTGGCCTAATGCCATCTCCATCACTCTTCCGATTCCATGTCTGTTTCGTTAGCAAAGGTTATTAATCTGAAGTCAGCGGTACTCACCGATCAATGTCGTGCATGCTGAAGGCACGAATGCCGTGATCCCGCAAAATCTGCTTCTCTCCTCTATCAACATCACGGAGTCCAATATACACCAGCTTCTTGACACTAATCATCATGTCTTCCTTCAGCCACCCGAAGACATCCTCTCTCTTCTCCTTTGCAAGCCCAGTAAGGAACGCAACAGGCATGCCGTGAATGTTTCCACTGTCGCTCGTTTCAGGAGTGTTGATGTCCGCATGGGCATCCACCCAGATGACTGCCATCTCTCTTCCTAGCCTTTCTCTAATCGCTTTGGCAGTCCCGCTGACGGTACCAATGGCAATTGAATGGTCACCTCCGAGAGTCAACACGCATCGTCCTTCTTTCGCATGTGCGTATACCTGCTCAGATAGCTTCTGCGTAACAGCGGAAACTGCAAGAGGGTTCTTCATGCCACGCACATCGGGGTCGGTTGCTGGCATGAGCTCTTTGTAGGAGTGGACCGTATCATCGTGATGCAATTTGTATCCTAGTTCGGCGTGTAGCTGGGTGAGGAGACCGTTGGCGATGAGTGCCGACGGGGCAGCATCAACTCCTGGTTTGCACTTTGTTGCGTCAGCTTGGTGAGATGGATGCAGGTGGGGTCAAACTCTGTACCTGTCCGCCGGAAAACCCAACGGCTACAACCCCGAGCTCATCGGGCTTCGTGAGGAATTTTGGCTGGATCATCGAAGTAGTGGTCATCGTGAAAATTGTTGGTAGTAGAGCTCGTTATGGCTAGTTGACGGCTTTGTGGTGGTTTGCGATTGTTGGCTGGCGGGGTGAATATTTTTGTGAAGTGGGAATTTTGGAAATGTGGGAGAGAAGAAAAGTAAGAGGAAAAGATGGTCGGGTGAGAAGTAAAAACGAAAAGGGTTGGCTCCTTCCTAGTTGCGGTGAAAACTTAGTCGTCGATATTCCCTTAAAAGCATTTGGACGCGATATCACTGATTCTCGCGTCGAAATGCACTTAGGGGAAATCATCTTGAGCATTAGAAATGCGATTTCGGAGAACACCTACTCTGGTTGCAGCAAGCGCAGAAACATCGATAACCGCACGACAGTTATGCAGGAAGGTATGACGATGGACATGGAGGAAGACATCATGGAGTTGCAATAATTGGATCATCAGAAGGAGACTGTGGTGGTGGTGTTGACATCATTTGAAGGTAGAACGTGGTAAAAATAAGTCCGGAGACAGGCGCATATAAAATTGTAATTGCTTGAGTATGAGAAATATCTCAAGAAGTACTAGAAACAGCTTCCCGGTTTCATAGAACAGGATCTATCAGGGCGTGGCTGTTGATGTTGTTGGGGATACTGGTTTCGACATCTTGATCACAAAATCGCATAATTTCACTGTGATGGTACAGGTAACGTGACCTCGGTGCATTTTCGCGAATAGGGGCTCTATATCCCAGCGTCGATCATCAGATCCATCTTAACACGCAGAGATACGTTGGTGATATTGATCGGAAGATACGTTTCACAGAAATAGTAAGGGCTCTGAGCGCCTACCGTATGACATCTACAACGTCCTGTGAATAAATACTGCAATGGAAAGTGTGATTGCTTTCTTCCCTCTCACAGATAAGGGTAAAATCTGTCAGAACTGTAGATGTATCCACAAGCAAAGTCGGAGATGAGAATAATGATTTTTCGTGGCGATCTCCATCACAACTCACTCGCCCACTCGCCCACACAAGTCAGATGCAGAGTTAGCTGGATACGGCTCATTTGGACTTACTTATCCGTGGATCCAAACTCTCAACGCCACCAATTGGCCATCAAAGTATATCAAGATCAAGTAGCCTATCTGGCCTCGCCATTGTGCCGTTTCCAACAATGGTGAAAAATAGCCAAGAGCGGTAGCGATTCTAAAACTCAAGCATTCGTGTTTAAGGATTGAAATATTGCGGTACATCGGCAGACGTGTTTGTTCAACAAGACTTGATGGAGACTTTCAAAGAGCAGTGGAAGCAGCAAGACCTCTCTGTCAAACTTCCAAGGACGCTTGGAAGGAAGGGGGCAACGAGTCGCGGGCCAGAATGTCCTTACAGTAGAGCTCAATCCCCACGCGGTGGCAGCAAGCAAACGGCACGGTCCAAGAAGACGTAGAAGGCTAAGGCCGAGTTTGTCCTGGTTCTTGGAAGAAAAAGGAATTCAGGAAAAGACGTGTCGTTGTAGAACAAGAGTAGAGTTAGTTAGTGCCTCTTACCCCAAGCACTTGACCCAGACTATGAAACCTTACTCGCATGAGGCTGTGAGGCCAGCCGAGAAAATGAAGAGAAGAGGTAAGATTGGGTCGCGACGGTCATACCAACAGTAAGACGCATGGTAACTGTGGCAGTCAGTTAATAATAGAGATAGAAACTGTATCTATTACCACTTACATTTAGCCTCACATTTCCCCTAAATCTCCGCTCCCCTTGCCCTGGTTGCCCGTAAGCGCCGACCAGCATAATAGAGTAGTACTGCGGTACTACGGGATCTTGCTGGTCGTTACATCCACCTGTTTGTTAGACATCTTCCTCCGGTGCTCTTCTCCTATCTTTCCAAAAGACCGTTGCTTCTTCCTCTATCTTCCGGTCCATCTGTAAATCTGTCATTCGCGTGCTGATGCTGTCTGGCTTGGTGTTTAGTAGGGTGTCGATGTGATCCATTCAATTGTATCGACGGGTCTGATCTAGACTTGCCGCAAGCCACCTCCAAACCCCTGGTATGCCAAGCTTGTTGGAATAAGCAGGGGAATGAGCATTTGCGCTTCAATAAATATATTGCAGGTGTCCCTCCTTTCTTTGTATTCACCACACCCGATATTCGTCGAGCTGGCACGACGCACCTCCAAACCGCAGGAGATCTCATCGAAGCAGCTTTAATTACACGTCGGGCTATGATTACGTACGCGAATATTGCCATCTTTCCTTTGGTTCACAACTAGTCCAACAAGCTCCTTGCTCCCAACACGCACCTGCAGTTGACAAGGGAGGAACAGCCTCAGCGATTTCTGCTCACTGCGATAGCTCTGCTAATGGTGAAATTGACCTCACCTATAACCATGGCTTATACTGGGTCCCGCCGACGCTCTGCTGGCTTGTTCCGGTATACGCTACTCGCTATTATCATCCTCACTGTCATGTACTTTTATCGATCTGGAGAATCCGCGGCTATCACAAACTCTCAGGGTGTCGGTCCCTCTCCCCCTTATACAAATCCAGTTGTCGCAGACCCACCTCAAGGCCCATTACGACCTGCTGAAGGCAAAGCAGAGCTGCCAACTGAGAAGGCAGAAACTCCACTGAAACCAGCAGAAAGCACTGAGGAACCTCCGATATCACCCCCTGCTGCACCGCCCGCTGGGTCTGCCCATCCGATTGACGGTTTGATCGAGGGAGCAGAAAAAGTTTACCATGACTTATTGAAAAAAGAGAGCCATGATATCAAAGCGGCTGCAGACGAGTATCGGAAGCGAAGGGGGAGACATCCTCCTCCGGGATTCGATCAGTGGTTCAAGTTTGCGCAAGAAAATAAAGCTGTAATGGTGGAGGATTTTTTCGATCAGATTTACCATGACTTGGGACCATTCTGGGGATTACCTGCGAACGTGATGCGAAAAGAATCTGCTGCTTATGAAATGACCATCACTGTACGAGATCGAAACGCGTCCGCTGGCAGTGATTGGTTTTGGACGAAGATTTGGTTGGATATGATGAAGACAATCGAACACTTGCTGCCTGACATGGACATTCCGCTGAATGCCATGGATGAACCCAGAATTCTTGCGCCATGGGAGGAAATCAATTCGTTAATGAACAGGGAAAGAGAAACACGCAATATGCCACCCCCCGGAGAAGTAATCCAAGAGTTTTCTAAGCTTCCTCCACAAGCCGACGTCGATCCTGGCATCAAGGTACGGCCAAAGGAATGGGAGGAAGAGAGTAAGTTTATCTTATTTGAGGACGATTAACACTTCTAACCGTTTCTAGGACCCTTTTGGAACCTTGCGATCCGAGGATGTCCACCTGATAGTCTGGCTCGAAGATCAGCACGTATGACTGACTTTTCGGGTGCACCAGCTTTGTCAATTAATCACGCTGCACCACATTTACATCAAGGATACGTTTCGAATTTCACGCTTTCCAACGATTATTGTCACCAGCCTGATCTCCAAGGGCTCCATGGAATGATGATGGATCCTCTGTCGGTTTCTTCCACTCACGTATTCTCACCAATGTTTGGTGGCTCAAAACTTCCTACCAACAATGAGATTTTGCTTCCTGCTCCAATGTACTGGAATAACGAGGAAAGATTTAGCGGAGGAGATGATCATGGTGACAAATGGGAAAGTAAAAAGGACAAAGTAATTTGGCGAGGAGTGGCAACCGGTGGACGGAATAAGGAGTCGAACTGGCGAGGATTTCAACGCCATCGATTTGTGGCAATGACCAATGCAACTCAAGTCTCTGGTGCCGAGTCATGGGAATTGATCCCCCAAAATTTTGTACTCCCACCACCCCAGTACAACTTAGCAGCTCAGCAAGAGACTCAACTAGGGACTTGGATGAAGGGTTGGTCAGATACCGGATTTGTTGACTTGAACTGTGAAGTTCAGGAACCGAACGGAACATGCAAATACACCTCCCCATTCTTCGAAGTTATTTCCGGTGTGAAGATGGCGGCTCAGTTTGATGCCAAATACCTCCCTGACATCGATGGGAACTCTTTCTCGGGTCGTTATCGAGGGTTTTTAATGTCAACATCTCTCCCAATTAAAGCAACCATTTTCAAAGAGTGGCACGATAGCCGGTTGATTCCATGGAAGCATTTCGTGCCGATGGATAATCGGTTTTTGGATTTCTGGGGAATCATGCAGTACTTCATCGGCTATGAGGGCAAGAACACCAAGATCGCAGGCCACGATAAAGAGGCCGAGAAAATTGCTCTAGAGGGCCAGGAATGGGCGAACCGCGTCTTGAGAAGAGAAGATATGCAGATATACACGCTGAGGCTGTTATTAGAATTTGCCCGTTTGAGTGATGATCGGCGAGAGCAAATGGGATGGGTACAAGATCTATTATAAGATGTGTGGCAGCCCAGTTTTGAAATAAGGGATATAAGAATATGGAAGTCTCAAGCATGGAAGTGCCGTGGAGACAAACAAAATGCGGCGTCTGGGGATATCTATATTGCCGACAGTAACCATATTGATCGAGCACGGATGGGGGTGGGGCGTTTAGGAAGCATTTGAAGGCACATGTATATATAACAAATCATGGCAACTCCGGACCACAGTAGCAGTAAGAAGTATAAGTAAAATAATAACCAGTTCTCTCAACCTCATAACAATGCAAGACCTTCCATCACTTCATGTTTGTTGCAGTTCTCCTATACTTTCTCGCTTGAAAAGGGGGGTATTTGGACTTGGACTTCTAATTGCTGACTGTGTTTACATGAGGCAAATTAGGCTTTCAAGGCGCTGAGGTAAAACAACATCACATCCTTTCGCGTACCGTTCTCTCTATGCAATCTCTCTGTATTACATTGGTCGGTAAGCAACTCAAGTAACTGGATATATAAATATAGGGAAAATCCAAGTTTCTCCATGATTCGGAGACTGGGACAAGCAAGCATCATGGTGCTGAAAACATACATATATATATTCGAGGATATAGTAGCCTCTACTAATTTGAGCTTTCTTCGTATCACGAGTGATTTGGTAAGATAGATCCTAGGACTTAGTTTATTTTGAGGATTGTTCTAGGAGAAAATGAGCCGGTGGTGTTTTCTATTATTTTGCGCTATTCATTATGTTCTCCATGTCGAGCAGGTCATCATCTGCATGTGAATTTTGGGCGAACAAGATGAGCGTTACACAATCACGCGTACTCCCTCGTGAATAAGTAGGAATATAACTTTTATCTTAAATAAATTTGACCAACCAATCCACCTACAACCTCGACATATGCACAAGTTACCACACATTTTCCCTTACTCAAAAGAACAAAAAACAAATTGGACATAGCAACAGATTCTCCATAAACTGCCCGATGATCAATCCAACCACTTATCCCAATTCATCAAGTACACATTGAGATTATTGAGAATGAGCACGAATGGACCTGAGAATATCGGCATGCAAAGCCCCAATGGACTAAGCACATTTGCAGAGGAGAATTGCAATGTTCAAAGCATTAGGACAACCTGCTAAAACAAAAAAACTTGAAAAGAAAGAACAGAAAATTGCCAACGCACGCTCAAGTCTGGGTATCTATCAAATCGTCAGTCTCTCACATCTCAAAGAAACGGGCCCTCTCTCATGCTTACTCGCAACCTTTCTTTCAACAACAGCCTCTGAGCTCCTCTTGCCACCCTTCTTCTGCTTAGGGAAAATAGACTGGAACCCGTCGATGTCCCTTGTTACGCAGGTCTTAAACTGTCTACGGCAGGAGATGCGGCACTCGCTCTCACTCTGTCCGATACGCTCGTGAGCGAATTTAAACCGTTCACACGCGTAGTTGCAGTGGTTTGCAATGTCATAGCACCATGTGTTTTCTTCGTATTTGACCCATGGGTAAGCCGGATTTGGCGATCGACGCTCGATCATGGACTCGTCTTGGGTGGCCTCTTCTGAAGCGATGCTATTCACAATAGACTTCATAGAAAGAGAAATGTTAGGATGGCCCTCGCCCTTCAAACACCTCTTCTCCGTCTCGGCACAACTATGCTTGCAAACCTTCACGTACGCATCGTTGTTGGGGGTACGAGTAAAGGGGAACCTTTGACATTTCTTGTCGCAGGTTTTCCTGGCATCTGCACATGTATCATCAACGCTTTCTAGCGTACGTTTGGAAGAAGCAAGTTTCTCATCCTCAACATCACGACCCTCGACTTTAGAAATACCAGTGCCGGCATCCAAGGCCGTTTGGTCGCCAACTTCATCGGATATTCCTTGAGATCGATCGATTCTCTGGACACAAGTTGTTCGTTGCAACATACACTGGCGCTTACAAGGTAAGTCGCTTCGTAGACACTTCGAGAGACAAACTTTCTGATTTTGCCAGCAGCTTGAGGAAGACGAAGACTCGTCAGTTTTCCGCTTCTCGAGCTCGATATCTTGTTTAGGTAATTCAATGGACTCCTCAGGGAGTAGCTCACTATTTAATAGTGGTTGATTGCTAGGTATCGTAGACCTCGTCTGTTGAAATTTGTTGCACTTTTTCTTGATGCAGCTTTGGTAGTGTGTGTTTATTTGGCAGTTTCGATTATACCAAGGGCACACGTAACACTTTATCATACAGCTGTCTAGTTTGCCGTTGACTCTGATCATATCTTCGCCTGGAATAAATTGATACTGTTCTGTTAAGATGTCATATTGACGCATCTCACGCTCGATAGCATCTTTATGAGTCTTACCAATCATGGATTTGCGGATCAGACTTCCTCCATTGACGTGATGCGGAGGTCGACCCATAGTGCCCTTGAGACACTGATCTCTGTAGTACCATTTGCACTCACTGAGGCATAATCTGCGCTCACCATCTGGCTTCTTGGGCCCCACCTCGCATCTGATCTTTATACATTCTTGTCTTATGGTATTGCAGTTGATCGGCGGTTCATGGGAGGAACTTCGCGCCGCTAAACTAACCGGACTAGCTGTTTCGTTCTCTTTGGTCTCACTTTTGTCCCTTACTTCCTTTACAATGCTCCTCCGGGAAGGATTACGTGACAGACGGTTTTCCTCGCACTTGCGATATAGCGTATCACACTGGTTCGAACAGATCTGGAAAGTATGTTCTGTTGTCCAAGGTACCGAGGCGTTACAAAATGCGTCGCATTTATCTCTAAAGATGAGACAGCTAGTTGGCAAATCTTGGCCGGCAGAAGATCTAGAGGCCAGATCCCTTTGAACAATTCCGTGGAAGCTTTCAACTGGTGGAGATATGTCTATACAGCCATCGTATAAGTGAACGCAGTTCTTCATACATTCTCTAAACTCCCAGGGCAGTTTTCGCCTATCAGCGGCACATGCGGTTAAACACTCATCTTTTTTAAGAACACACATCATCCTCCATGAACCATCATTGATTCCGTAGAGAACTTCCGGAGATCTTTTGGTAATAGACTTGGACGTTGATCCTCCACTGCTTTGGCTGCGAAGGGTTTTACAGCCCTTGAAAGCAGATTCGCATCTTCTCACGGCGTCTCTCCACTCATTGAGTTTGGAATCATCAGCCATCGCGGCGTCGAACTTTTTTGATATATCCATGTCTTCAGTTGCGATGACTATGCAAGTGTTTCTCTTGGACATACACATGAACTCCCAAGGATCTGCGGCCGAAGACATAATCTCCCTCTTCTCGGGATGGTTGGCGACACTCCTCTCGACGCTGATTTGGAAAGATTTCCCAGCCTGTTCGTCCAAGCACCTCTTGTAATCATCCTTACAGCGCCATCTACAACCCTGGATCTCCATATCCGTTCCTCCTTCGCATTCGTGGATGCAATAGTCCTCCTCTGCCCAACAGTCCTCGACAAGCTTGAAGGAAGCTGAGGATTCACTTCTAGCATGGAACGAGCTCTTGCTAGATCTTCTAATGCTATCCAAACATCGCTGGTGTGGTTGATGGCTCCTTGCCTCACATTGCCAATCGGCAGATTCTTTGGCAGCATGCTTTGCAGCTTCTCTTGCGTATTCCGCGCCATCTTTACCTTTTGGCGGGAGTGGGGACGAAGCGACCTTCCGAGAGACGCATTGGGCAATATAGGATCGTTTCTCCTCATCACAGTCTCGACCACTTTGTGGTACTGTTCCTGGGTCTCTCTTTTCTGGTTGGCTGTTAGACGCTGATAGTGTTTCTAAAGACGCAGCTTTGGCCTGAACACTATTTTGGGGCAAGTCAATGGTAGCGGAATCGCTGTCTTGGTGGATACAGGCCTTGTAGATGTAGTAGCATGTCTGCTTGCATGTGAAAAAGAAGTGTGTGCATCTGACTTTGCAAGACGCATGATCAATGGCGCAGGATTGGCTGTCAGATGAAGTATCTGTAGAAGGAGCGATATTTGCGGAATGCGCATGTTCAACAACCCCTGGAACTACCGTCTCACCTGGACCAGAAAATCCAGATTGGCGTGCTTGAGGTTTCCTCACATCTAAACATGTCTCATAAACAGCACTGCAGTTTTTGTGACACATGAGACCGAAGTATATGCAATCAAGAACGCATGTTGCTTTCACTCGAGTACAGTATGCAGCCTCTGATGAAGATTCCACAGGTGACGGGTTGATCCCAGCACGAGTATGGCTGGCTATTCCCCGACTCTTGATTTTGGAAGTGTCTGACTTTTGAACATGCTCCGGAGTCGCTGTTTGACTAACGTAAGTAGTCTCGCTCTGGCGAGGTGCAGGTAGCTCAGTCGGCTCAGTCGGCTCAGTCGGCCTGGCACCAGGCTTGTTAATGTTTAGACAAGTCTCAAATTCCTTGGTACACTTCTTCTCGCACCCGAAGATGAAATACTTGCATCTCATAATGCAAGTCTCACGTGCCATTCCGCAGATTTGGCTGCGAGCTTCGAGCTTCATGGATCTAGCTCCACTTGCTGACTTCAACGACTTTTTGTCCAATTTGGTACCAGAACTACGCTTCTTGATCACATCATCCCAGTCTTTATCATTCTTGTGATGTTCCTTGTTTAGACAACCCCAGTACTGCCTGTCACACCTGTTTGAGCAAAATATATTCATATGCTTGAAAACAGAGTTGATGATTGCTATGTGATGTGAACATTTCTGGGCGCACTTGACCCTTTGAAACTCACAATGGGTATCACCCAACGCTTTTCTAGCTTCCAGTGACCTAGGCTCAATGTTGTCGTCAACGGCCTTGCTGGAGGCATGCTCGCGCCGTTTCTGACATTCTTGGAGATCATATGCACAGAGCGCTTCGCAAAACAGCGGCTGCTTGGGATCCTTGCATCTCTTGAGACATCGGTCACCTTTGCGTACGCACTCATCTTTTCGCATGGCATCTGCAGGCGGTGTATTCCCCTTATGGTGAACCGAGGACTTCATGACTTGGGTAAAGTGTAGAGTAGGTGGGTGGGCTTTCTCCCAATTCTTTTTCCTCTCGTCCATGTCGTCTTTCCATTGCTGCTTCCTTTGTCTCTCCTCCTTCTCTCGCTGCTCTTTTCTTCTTTCGTTCCTGTCATTGCTTTTTCTCCATTCGATACAGGCGTCCCAATCTTTTTGGCAATCGCGATAGCATCCTTGAAGAGTTCCAATGCCAGTATATCCTCCAGAGCAACACATCCACTTGCACCACTGCTGCGGAATGTCACACAGATAATGGCCAGCATTTTTAAACGAGCTCACCGAGCGAGCAATGACAGGCTTGACACAGACACCTTCATCATATGCCACGCTGACAGGCAAATTGCTAGGTGTATTGATAGCTACGAGAACCGAATTTGTCGAATTTGTGGGTACGGTGGTTACATTGAGAGACGCAATAGACGTGTTACTGAGGCTGACGACCGTCTCGTTGACAGTTTCGCTAAGCACGGGGACGCAGTGCACAGAGGTGCCGAGTAGGGATGCTGCGAGGATACCTGCGACTGTTAGTTGATAGGCTACGAGAATTATGTCGAAAAGAAACCACAAACAGCTTTTGAAGAACTCCATTCTGGCAAATGAACAAAGTAACAAGCTCCTGCTATCGAGTGATGGTAGAACCTAGGAAAAAGCCAACAGGGATCACTTCTTATTTATGAATAATTTTTGTGCAAAGTGACTCTGCTAAGAGTGTGTCTGGTCATGTTTAGTCTAGGCTTAGCCTTTTCCATTTGAGTATTTGGAGTTGTTGTAGCAGCATATTTCATGGAAAGTGCTCAGCTACCGTGAGAAGCTCATAGCCGCTATCCTCCCTTGCCTCGGCATACAATCCACCAGAATAACTTAATGCCAGCTATTTCAATTTCTATTGGGTAGTACCTAGCATGGAGTGGCATCACATGTTGGCTTCAACGTGCGAATATATTCATAAATCAACGCAAACGCGTTTACGATCTCTGCAGAAAAGTGGACTTGCACCACTAACTACTGGAGTCAGCAGGCAGTTTCGATGAGACGGGAGAAAAGGAAAAGCATAAAATTGCTCAACTCCATAATTTCAAATCCGAAAAATGATTAAGTTGCGGCTCGATGGTTCGGCTCGCGTTAAGGGGGCTTAAGCGAATGCCAAGGCCGTATCTTTCAACCATATTATCTTTGGAGCAGAAAGTGTTGGTAGAAGACATATTTTCGTAGCTGTGTAGTAGGGAAATGATGTGACCAATCATCTCGTTATTCGTACCACATTCATGGGAGTGTCTTGTGTCTTGTGCCTTGAGTCACAGTTGGAGAGTGATGCGTAGGTTGGGTCCAAAGTGTAAGGCGCAGGTGTAAGTGTAGGCTCCTAGGCTGACCCACCATTACCTGGATTTGAGCAAGTATTGCCTTTTTTTTACGAACATACACCAAACGCTTCACACAAGTAAGACGACATTTAGATGTAGGAACCTAGTCAGCTGATCGGTGGCACCAAATAAGATTAACCGAATCCATAGTAGGAACATAGACACAAATAGAAATGACTAGTGACTTCATATCAAGAAGATGCTTTCAGATAAAGGAAAGGTGAAGCGAGATAGAAGATAGTCGTGGACGACTTCTTGGTTGCAACGTTGAGCCACCTAATGAGGACCTATCCATAGACATGGAGGGGAGCAAAGTGCATGTACTTCTGCTTCTTTTATATGATTGTATTCAAAAGGGAAAATGCAAAATTTGTTCGCATGCAAAATATCTGACATCAACACTGAAACATGATTCAAATTAGGCGCGTTTGTAGCATATAACCTAACTTCTCACCGAGTGTGTTCCCCCTATTATCTCGGTATTTAGGTAACTGTACTAATTTATTTCTATATGCGAATATGAGTGGACAAGTTCGCTTTGATAAGCCCAGCAATTGGCAAACAAAAGAGAGGCTGTGCGGCTGTGCGGCTGTATTTCTGATATAGTACTGACTATATTTGAGATGGCACAGGGTTTTGAAGGTCATAAGCGAAATCGAGAACAACGAGACGGCCGTATGGAATAATTTTTGATGTCCCTAAGCAGGGGAGCATCGAGCAAAGTATAGCATAATTTCGCTCGATTTTCTCTCCATAAGAGTTTTGAACACTTGATGGTGTATGGTGAAATTAAGCCAACTAACTCCATAAGATTTCTCACCTACGTTATGAGCCCCTATCGCAGTTCCGGTCCAACTTTGTCCGTCTGGAACCAAGCAGAGCTCGACCCTTGGAAATATATATATTTATATATGTTTTGAAACGGTGACTATCCTCTACATGACTGAGAGTGGCTTTAGATAGAATGTGGAAATACAATAAAATTGGAGCACATGCTCACGGAGTACGTGTTGAGAAAGATGGAGGAGAAGCAGAAGTTATAAAGTAATTCCAAATATACAGATCTAATTAAATCAAGTAAGAGAGAAGAATTGGGGCGTGTGATAATAGTGTTTGGAGACCTCCAAAGCAACCATAGTTTGGATGACCTACCTAATCCTTCCTTTATGATCAGTTGTGAATGGCAGATAGGTAGCCGGCTTCGACTTCTCTCCTGAGTCTTCTCTTCACCTTTTCTGTGCCCACGTGTTGGGTAGTGTCCTGGTCCCATCACAGGATAGATTCTTTGCTTGCCCACAACTGCCCACAGCATTATCAATCACAGCCATTGATTGCCAGCCAACCCATTGCGCAGGAAGACATCTCCGACGGGCTGGAACCTGATATTATCGTGTCATTTCTCGCATGGCTGCGCTGTGCTATGAGTGCTGTTCACGCCAACTCTCCTTTCGCCAGCTGGGCAAAGCTTCTTTGTTCCTTTTCCTGATGGCTTTAAATTGGCGGCCTTGGCCTGGTGTGCAACGCAACAAATCACGGGTCATGGCAAGGGCACGACTGCACGCCATGTTCATGAAGACTTTATGACTTCATGACACGGCGGGCCATCACACCTACGTGATTGCAGCAAACATGGGGTTGACTGTGTTTTGGGTGTTCACCCGTCGGGTTGGGATCCAAGTGTGTTTCTCGCCCTGCCGCAAAACCGCTGCGGCCAAGAACGGTTGCCAAGAGCACGTGGTCTCCTCCATCAAGTTGATTCATGGATTCGAGGATTCCTGGCTTCACTTGAGCCTATCTTGTCTGGTGCGCCGAACCCGACAATTCCAAGCGTCCACCACGGTCCTGGAAGCTTAACCCGGACGAACACTGCAGGACGTCGTAGGGTGCAGCATGTAACATGCAGCGTGCAGCGTGCAGGCTACAGTTTATAGGATGCAGCTGTACCTAGAGACTCACCCCATGGAGGACGTACGGTGCTGCTCTGCGGGAAGCGTACTGCAGGATACTAGTAATAATGCTATACTGGCCTGCTCCATCCTGCACATGTTGCCGATCCAAGCCCATGTGAACCTGTACCTGCCTAATGAATTCGGGAGCTAGTTGCAAAAGTATATTAAGAGGAGTATATATAAACCCGGTGCTGCTCGTACCTTGATGTCCTTGCCATCCCCTTTGCTTTCTCCACCTGCAGTGTCGTGCTCTGATCTGCCAACATGGTTTCATTCGTGAGGATCGCGGCCGCCGTGTCGACTCTGGCAACATTAACAGCCGCCCAAACATTCCAGAGACTTGGAGCTTGCCCCAGTAAGTCATCCCAAGAAACCCCACGGAACCCCGTTTGACCTGGTTGGTAATAGCTCTCGGATGTGTTCTTCCTCCGGACCAGACCGACTTCCTGGCGGGACAATACTTCGATATTCGTCTTGAGGTATGTCTCCCCAGCCAATGGCTGAGTTTGATCTAATGAGTTTAGGTTCACGCCCCAGTCAATGGATCTGAGGCAAATGGAGGCATTCCGGACCCCAACTTCAGCTTCACCGTTGCAAAGGCTGGAGCGGCAGCGCAGCCCGCTGCTACATTTTTCAACATCGCCGAGCCCGCGCTTGAAAGATGGAACTTCACTTGGTACGAGGATCTTTTTGCCGTGGATGCCAAGACACCTTCTATGGTTCGTGTCACCTCAAAGGCATATCGTCGTGTTGCTCTGTACGAGCCAGGAGAATATGTTGCTACCCTAAGCTACTATAATGGTACAAAGACTGTGGCCAACTGGATCGTCCGCCCCCTTCAAGAGCAGAAGAAAGCGAAGAATGTAATTCTGTTCATTGGTAAGTGACTTGAACTTCCAACTCCGAGCTAGCTAATGGATCTAGGTGATGGTATGACCACCAACATGATTACCGCGGCGAGATTGATCGGACACAAGAGCATCAATGGTAAATATCAAACCACCATGGCCATGGACAAGTTCCCTGTTTTGGGACATCAAATGGTATGAAAAGGAATGTTCATTTGGTAATACAGAAACTAACATAGATAGACCCACTCATTGGATTCTTACATTACCGACTCTGCCAACAGTGCTTCTGCCCTCTACTCCGGCCACAAGAGCACTGTGAATGCTATGGGAGTTTATGCCGACTCTAGCAAGGATCCATTTGATGATCCCAAAGTTGAGACCATTGTCGAGCTTTTGACTCGTATTTGGGGTTCTGCTATTGGTGTTGTGTCGACTGCTCAAATTGCAGATGCCACCCCAATTGCTTTGACTGGCCACACACGTGCTCGATCTCAATACGGAGTCTTGATTGATCAGGCCCTCAGTGGTGTCAAGAACTACTCATGGACACCATACTCCGGTGCTGATGTCTTTGTAAGTTCTCCTATGACTGAGAACTATTTCATGTCTAACCCCAACAGTTTGGTGGTGGTGCCGAGCAATTCTATCCAGGTAAGGATTCTTATCAAGGAAAAGATTACTACGCAGAGTTTGCCAAGGCCGGTTACTCTATCTCTTTGAACAAGACCTCGTTGGCACAAGCATCCAACACTAGCAAGGCACTTGGTATCTTCTCCGTTTCGCACTTGCCTGTCTGGCTCGACCGAAACGTCTACAAGGAGAACCTCAACAAGACCACCAATGACCCATCCGGAAACAAAAAGCCAGCGCTAGACCTTCCAGGACTTAAGGAAATGACCCTGAAGGCTATCGATGTTCTTCATCAACGCGGTGGAGATAAGGGATTCTTCATGATGTCTGAGGGAGCTTCTATCGACAAGCAAATGCACAGTCTCGACTATGACCGTGCTTTGGGTGATTTACTCGAGATGGATGACACCATCAAGGCCACTATCGAGAAACTCAAAGCGCTTGGAGAGCTTGAAAACACCTTGATCATCGTTACTGCAGATCACGGTCACGGTTTCGATGTTTTCGGTTCCGCAGACACCACCTACCTCAGCTCGCAATCCGGAGATCGCGAGAAGCGCAACGCCATTGGAACATATGCCAATTCGGGTCTGAGCCAATACACTGTTAGCAACGCCAGCATCTCGTACAACACTGGCGTCAACTTCCCAGTTAACTGGGATCCAAGATACACTCTTGCGCAAGGAGTCGGTGCAGCCCCCGACCACCGCGAGAACTTCCGTGTCCACAAATCAGGAGCTCGCACTCCAGCTACCAACATCACCGGCGAGCCCACCGATGAGTACTATGTCAACCCAAAGGATAACACCGATGGCTATATCGTCAACGGTACCATCCCAACGTACGTTGATCTCCTCCCTCCCCAAAGAATTGAAAACTAACAATACCCAGAAACGAAGCCCAAGGTGTCCACTCCCTGACTGACGTTCCCGTGTTCGCCATGGGTCCTTGCTCCGAGAACTTTGGCGGAGTCTACTCCAACATCGATATCTTCTTCAACATGGCCAACTGCCTCGGTCTCGCCCGTGGCTCCAGCGCACCCGGTGTCCCCGGTACCAATGCTAGCTTACCTGCAAATGCCGTTTCTAACGGAGCTGAGCCTATAAACCGAACCCAACGTGGCTTGTTGGCCGGCATGATGGTCTTCCAGCTGTGCATTGGCTGGGCCATTGTGAACATGTAGATGTCCTCTAATCTAATGATGCATGTGTGTGTGGAGAAAACAAATGTCATAGAATTTAAAATAATGAGTAAATGAAAAATACAGGGTTTACCACGCATTGCCTAGTCCTTAATTACTATGGTCCTTTTGTATAAACTGGTCTTATACTTGTAATAGGTGCCTATGAAGATAGCCAAATGCTTATCTGTTTTTATTCTTCACATAATCAGTCACCTGTTATACTTACCACTTGGCTTGCTCCTAGTTAAAGATTACTATACGGAACTTGTTAGAGCATGTGCTTTTAATCTGGTCACCATTCGCAGTGTCGAGAAAATTCACACACAGAGAGTCTGATTTGAAATCAGGGAACACAAGTAATAGCTAATGAGTGTGATGTGATTTGTGACTCGCGAAACTAACTAATCTTCTCTTTTAGCGGCCTATCCATTGCACATTGTATCAAGCAATTAAATAGGATTAGTTCCTTCGCTTCCCATCCCAGACCATCGTACAGCAACGCCGAAATGTAAATCAAAAAAGCAGGAGGCCAAAATTATCATGTAAAACACCATTTCCCAGAGTACCCCCGATCCCAGGTCCCAATCCGTCCTTTTTTTGTCCCGTCCCTTAGTTGTACATTCATCGCATAGCATTAAAACCACCCAATATAAAAACTCCCAGCCTTATAACCGTTCTGCCTTGTCATTCGCGCCAATGGAATCTAGATTCAAGTTTGAGATCAAAACCCTAAGGACTACCGAAAAACGCACTCTCGTAGTCTCCACCGCTCACAAATTCTTCCTCGAACTTTCCCATCAAGAGCCCTGGGTCACGTTCTAGCTGTGTCATACTATCATTACTAGGCGCAGCTGCGAAAGCCTCAAGGAACATCTCGTCATCGTGCTCCGAGATGTTAGCCAGGCTCATCTGCTTGAAGTCACCATGGGGCGAGGTAGTATCAAGATCGTAGTAGTGATTGCTTGGTGCAGGGGATGAGGAGGATTCGCAGAGCCCGGGAGGAGAGTGGTAGCTGTGGGTTGACTTTGCTGGGGAGGCTGGGTGTGATGGGAGATGGTCGCTGCTAAATGATCCACGGTGAGAGTTGTAGTTGGAGTGGTTGCTGAACGTAGATGGAGAGTGAGCAGTTTGGGTCATCTGAGGCGATACGCAATTGGTCTCGATGTGAGATGGAGTTTGGTTCTGAGAGTACTGGTAGTTATCGGCAGCTGTGGGTGCTTGAGAGTACTCGTATTCCCCGAATGGTTTATCGTCGAGAATGTCGTCTAGATCACTTCGAGGAGAATGCCCAGAAGTGCTATCCGAGCCTCCAGATGAAGAAGAGGATGACATTGCCTTGTTCTTGTTTCGCGTTCTTGAGGATTTTTCCATTCGCTCTTCGTTATCTGGGCGGTTTTTGCGGGGCCGTCCGCGCTTGACGGTCTTCTTTACAACTCCTTCAAACGCTCCGATACACATGCCACGCTGTCTATGTCTGGTTAAAGCATCATGTCTAGCAAAGCTGTTTCCACATTGGCATGGGTATGGCTTCACACCGCTGTGAATCTTTGCGTGGCGCTTAAGGTCATGCTGGCGGACGAAACACTTCTTGCAGTGAGGGCATTGGTATTGTCTGTCTCCCAGATGGGTCTGAACATGTGATTTGATATTTTCCTTGCGTCCGAAACGTTTTTTGCAGTCTGGGAACATACAATCCCATTTCCCATCGCGAGGATCGGGTCCAGAAATGTAGGTTGCAATATCGTCGATGGTGATCCCCGTATCTGTGACTAACTCGTCGATATTTATGCTCGAGACAGACTCTGATCGACGATACGATGCTGGAGAGCTTGAATCGTTCAATCCATGTTCTCCATAGGACATCTGTGGCTCTAGATTGGGCTTATTGATGAAAGGATCACCAAATAATGCCATCTGAGCGAGCTCTGGAGAGGAATGGTAAGAGAGACTAGATGATTCTGGGGAGTACTGAAACCCATCGAACTGCTCTCGCTTCATGAATTCCGGATGGATATTTGACATGTTCATGAAGTTTCCGGTGGGCATTGGAGCTGAGTCAAATGTGTTCGAGGTCTGCATTTGCGCACTATGAGGAGGACTCGGCATTGTCTTTTCAGCCTCTCTCTGCATGTCAGCAAAAACACCACGAGCACGTTGATTGCTTCTTGGCTTGATCGTCTCCTCCATGGAGTTATCATAGTTGTCAAGGAAACGTGGATTGATTTGCTCCTGCTTGATATCACGCCGAAATGGGGAATCAACTGGCGTTAGAGGGAAGTATTCTACTGAGATTAGTGACAACGAAAGAAAGAAATCTAGGAGGCTTACCTGTAACATTCTGATTTGGAGGTGTTATTGGTCTTGGTGACTTGAGGGCTAGGTGTTCAAATTGAGCAACCCTACCCACAATGCCATTGCTAATTCTTCTTCCTGACGATCTCTTATTATCTTCGTTACTTTGGAATCCCTGCCCGTTTTCAAAACCAGCTGAGAAGTCTAAGTACGCAGAAGAAGAAATGGCGGAATCTGAAGCGAAGAGGTTGAAGCCATTGCCCCCATTGAAAGCATTGGGGTCGACTTGCATTGTCGAATTGATTTGTCCGTTGAAGGCATATGAAGAACTTGTTCCTTGTTCCCCATATTGTGCCGAACAAGCGGCATCAAATGATTGTCTTTGTGGGGTGACGATTGGTGAGTGAAGGTAGTTCTCGTCATTGTCGAATGTCGTAAATGATTGGCCCGGGCGTGCCAGTCTTTGCTGCTGCGTTTCGCGCAATATATGCTGTGATGTCGTTTTATATCCTTGGTTAGTATTACTTACCGAATTGGTATCCTGCGGTGGTGTTTGTCGTCGAGTGTCCAGGCTTATTCCACGGCGGTGGCCGTTTTGTCTCTGGATCGTTGGCAGGTCGTGAACCTTCACTGAGTCGAATGCATTTGGTGTTGAATTCTGTCGTCGGTGTAGTCGTTGTCGATTTTGAAGGTTGTTGGTAGGATTGGACAGCATTATGAAAGCTTGAGGAGTACGGAATAGATGTCGTTTGTTGAAAGTATTGCAATTAAGCAAACCTGTAGGTTCCGAAACTGAATTGTATTAGATCCAGTACATGTTGAGTATTGACTGGGCTACTTACCTCACGCAGCGCAAGCCGTTAGGCCGGGCAAATTGAGATTTGAGGTCTGTTCAGCAGGTGTTGACTCTGTTGGAGTCTTTTCTAATTGGGATAAAGGCCTTCCTCAGGCCGGTGGAAATGTAGTAAAGGATTTACTTTTTCTTGCAACCAGAGGAAGTTTGAGTGGAGTGTGTAGGAGGTTGTGGGTATGGTAGAAGATTTTTGCAGTTCTCAAGATGGATTGTGTATGTATGTAGATGGAAGTTCTGGCCGATGCGACAGATCGTCACCATCTTCCTTGCAGCAACAGCCAAGCATCAACAACTCGCGTGTTGACACGGCAACCCGCGCTAAGCGAGAAGGGATCGCCCCCTGGCTCGGGCCCGTGTTTTTCCAATCCCGATGCTGGTGATGGCCCACTTAAATTCACCTCCCTGTTCGGATGAAGTTGTTCTTGGATTCTGTTTCCCTTCCAACCAGCAAGTCCCGTTCTCCTGTTTTGTTCTGCAACGAGTTCTCTACCAACTGATCGAGCTTCATGCAATCCGCAAGCGCTTAGAAACTCCTACATCACACTTATTAAACCACGTTACCGAACCTATCACCCTCCCAATAATGGCTGCTAATAGCGGTACCATGAGAGGGACCCCAAGCCGAGGCCAGGGTCGCGGGCAGCTTCCTGCTTTCTCCAACAGTCCTGCTGCTTCAAATATTCCCAGGCCTGCTTTCGAAACACAAACCTCGGTATCTGCCATTCAAAGTGAAGCTGGCGGAGCAACCATGAGTGCAAGTCGGCAGAAACAGACGAAGAGGGATGAGGTATGTTAACCCCCCCTTATCTCGACGTTGCTGAGAGTTAACTCTATTCAGGCCATCCGAAAAAAAATAGAGACGGATCTTAGCAAAAAAAGTAAAGTAACTGGACGGGCACGACAAACCCGCAAAGCCCCTCCTGGATCTGTGTTAGCCCTCCGACCTAGCCAAGCTTTACAAATAAAACCAAGCACCACGGTAGCAGAGGCAGCACAATTGATGGCTGCGAAGAGAGAGGACTGTGTTCTTGTTACCGATGATGATGACCGTATTGCCGGTATTTTTACTGCCAAAGATTTGGCTTTCCGCGTTGTTGGAGCAGGAATCAAAGCTAGCAGCATCACCATTGCAGAGATCATGACCAAAAATCCCTTATGTGCACGAACAGATACGAGTGCCACAGATGCACTGGACCTCATGGTCCGCAAAGGCTTCCGCCATCTTCCTGTCATGGATGAAAATCAAGACATATCTGGTATCCTGGACATAACAAAGTGTTTCTATGATGCTATGGAAAAACTTGAACGAGCATACAGCTCCTCCAGGAAATTATACGATGCTTTAGAAGGTGTTCAATCAGAACTCGGTTCTAGCCAGCCACAACAAATCATTCAGTATGTCGAGACTCTTAGGGCGAAAATGTCGGGGCCAACTCTGGAGTCTGTTCTTACTGGAATTCCTCCAACAACGGTATCTGTGCGGACTTCGGTCAAGGAAGCAGCAGCATTAATGAAGGAAAACCACACCACAGCCGTTCTTGTACAAGATCAAGGCCAGATCACTGGTATCTTCACGAGCAAAGATGTCGTCCTGAGAGTGATTGCTCCTGGCTTAGATCCTGCGACCTGCAGTGTAGTTAGAGTAATGACACCTCATCCTGATTTCGCCCCAATGGATATGAGCATTCAAGCAGCATTAAGAAAGATGCATGGTACGTCGATCCAATTTACAAGTGACAACGATGCTAATTTCAGTAGATGGTCACTACCTCAATCTACCAGTCATGAATGAGACAGGAGAAATCGTTGGAATGGTTGATGTTCTGAAATTGACCTACGCAACCTTGGAACAAATCAACACAATGTCTACCGGGGATAGTGAAGGGCCTGCATGGAACAAATTTTGGATGTCTTTGGAAGATGGGACCGAGTCGATTATGTCTGGAGACGGGAGCCACCAGCACACTCACGGGGCTGGACGATCATTGATGTCGCCTGATATGTCCCGAGGGCATGAGAAAATGGTGGATCACAGTGTTGCGCCCGGTGACTCCGCATCACATACCGGAGCAGATTCACCTCCACGCTCGACTTTGAACGGCCCAGCCGAGATCCCAGTGGAAGAAATTCCATTCCCTTTCAAGTTCAAGGCCCCTAGCGGTCGGGTTCACAGACTGCAGGTTGTTGCTGTGAATGGAATGGCCGAATTGATCGCTGCCGTCACTGCTAAACTGGGTGCTGAGATTGAAGCTGTTGGAGGAGCGGCAACTTTTGAAGAGGGGAAACTCGGTGCTTCTGGATTTGCTCTCAGTTACCTAGATGACGAGGGTGATACCGTCTCTATCACTACAGACCAAGACCTTCTTGAAGCAATTGTTCTTGCGAGACAAGGACATCGGGACAAGGTGGATCTCTTTGTTCACGACCCAGAAAAGCCAGCCATCGTTGCTACAATTGATCCCCAGCCGATTATTACACCAGTACTCACCCCGCCAGCATCCACAGTGCGCGAGCGTCGACGTGCCATCTCTGATGAAGAAGATGAGAGTGAGGACGAAGTTCCATTGAGGAAGGCGAGAAAGAACGCTCCCAAGCATACTGAGCCGGAGCAGGTCATCGCAGGTGTACCAAATGAGCTACTGCTTCCAGGTGCTATAGTTACTCTCGCGGTGGTAATTGTTGGAGTGTTTGCTTTAACAAGAGCCACTAGCCGCTAATATGGTGAGATGATGTACTTATATTCGTAGCATGTTTGTGCTGTGCTGTACACATTTTGGAACGCGGCATCATTGGCTGGTAGTGATGATGCATAATACCCTTATAGACTCGTAATTAATGGCATCTCAACTTATCTTGTCTCTTAGTTTTTCACTCTTAACTTCACGAACCTATCCAACTTTCAAAAAATACATTCATCCTTTATGCCTGAAAACGTATAAAAATCCGTTGCATGATTAAAGATGTGAATCACTTATTTCCTAAGAAACAAAATTCTAGTCAATACCTCTTATTAATTAGAATATCTCACAATCTCTGGCTTGATCAGCTTTCATTCGCAAATGCTCGCCCTGAGAGACAAACTGCTAAACTGGACTAGCGTTGCTCCACAATTATCACGTGGAGCCGTGAACCTCAAAAAGTCTGGATCAGGAACATCAAAGAATACAAGTCAATTCTCCGCAACCATGATCCTCCGTAATGTTGCAATACGGCATGGTAAGTACACTTATAATTGAGTTGAAGCTTTGGAATTCTAATTGAATCTTACTAGGCCGAAAGTCGCTTGCCGCGCCGCTTCGAATATCACTCCTCCGATCACTCTCCACCGACACTCAGGTACCCTCCCAGGAAACGTTACTCGCAGCACAGTCTTTAAGCAGTCCATCGACAGCGACTCAGTCGATCAAGTCCAAAGCAAGCGTACTTCTGCCAAAGAGAGTCGTGCCCAAAACCCCGAAGTCAAACCCTCTTCGAGTAAGACATGATCATAATCTCAGGAGAACAATAAAAAGGAATACACAGAAGCTTGGTTCCCAGATTGAGCCCCATTATGAGCCCTCGGAACTTATCAAGGACCCTCCGAAACCCCAGGATGTCACGTTGGAATTGTTGATGTCATCACAAAGTCATTTGGGACACGCTACTAGTCAATGGAATCCAGCGAACCAACGTTACATTTATGGTATCAGGCAAGGCGTGCATATCATCTCTTTAGAAGAAACTGCCGCACATCTTCGGCGAGCTGCAAAAGTTGTCGAGGGAGTTGCTTATCATGGGGGACTAATCCTGTTCGTGGGCACCCGCAAAGGTCATTCAGCGTGTGTAGTGAAAGCTGCACAAATGGCTGGTGGCTGTCATCTTTTTGAGCGTTGGCTGCCGGGGACAATCACCAACGGCGATCAAATTCTGAGAAATTGCCGGATGAAGGCGGTGGATAAGAACGACAATGAGCTCTCAGGTTACGACGAGAAGATTGAGACTTGGGCACCTCTAAAGCCGGACTTGGTTGTCAATTTGAACCCGATAGAGAACTATTTGATGTTGCACGAGTGCAGCTTAAATAACATTCCGACAATTGGTGTAATAGACACTGATGCGGATCCAACTTGGGTTACTTACCCAATTCCAGCCAATGACGACAGGTTTGTTCCTATTTTCTATATATCAAATTTCGGCTGTACTAACTTAGATCGCAGTTTACGATGTATTCAGGTCATAGCCGGTGTTCTCGGACGAGCTGGAGAAGAAGGCCAAAGAAGAAGACTTGAAGCTGCCAATAAAGGAGAGGTAACATGGTTACCACCACCGAACCTTGGAGCACCGGTTTCCGAAGACGAGAAGAAGAGGATAATGGAGAAAAAGAAAGCTGCATTAAAGAAGAGGCAGACTGACCTAGAGAATGATGAGCGGAACAAAGCTTCGTCTCAACACCCGTTGGGAGACTTTGATGATTTCTAGACCTGTATGATAGTTGTACGGTATCACGTGTAAATTAAACGGTTCGCGCTGCTGGATAACGAGGGCCTAAGTTCATAGACTTCACTAGGTATCAAGTATAACCCTGTATATATATCCTTTATATAAATAAATGATATATCTGCGCGCGCTCCAACTTATCACCTATGGCAGACCAATATGACAGTGAAACACTCATCTCTACAATATCTTTGTGTCCAACATGGCCAGTCAGATTCTTCATGATCCATCGAATCATCTGGGTAGATCCTTCTGTTGGAAATCCACACTGAGTTGTTCATACTGCTCCGATAAGTTCTATTATTCACGTTCTGGATTGAAATAGGTGATTCTGAACTGCTCTGCGGCTCCTTATTAAACCCTTGTGAGCCCGATCTCAATGTCGAAACGAATACTGTAAGCAGCATTCTGTTCTTACGGTGACATTTCTAACAACTTGTTCATTTTGATTACTTCTACAATCTGACTCTTAAGAAAGAGCTGTCCAAATTGTAGCATGTATTGGAATGTGGCCTAGACTTGTACTAGTACAATTGACGACGAAGAGGAATGCAAACATACCCGATTATATGTGACAGGGTAGTGGATTCATAGTGGAATAGATCAGAGATATATGTACATGGAAGCTTTATTATCACAGATCGTTCAAGTGTCGTCGCCACAGTTTATGCTTGCTTCATCAAACCGTGGCCATCCTCGCAATTCCTACATCGACATCGTCCACCTTTGGGCTTTCCCCGTTTCGATATAGCCACAGGCGACTTAAGTCTTTGACTCTAAATTCCTTATCCTTTCCATCTACACAGACCTTGCCATTGGGGCCATTGTCGTCCTTGTTTCGTGACTCAAGTGCATTTTGGGCTGTGACTGGACTTATGGGACCTGGTGCTCAAGTTAGCCTGTGGGAGAGAAGTGCTAAGAAGGAGGGAGATATTTGAGGGGAAGCGCCTACTCATATCTTGCAGCAAAACCCTCTCCTCTCCACTATCTAGAGGGTCGCCCTTAGCAGAGTGGAAACTTGTCTCCAGGCCTTCTCTCTCATCCTTGCCATCAGCATCCTCCTCCTCCTTCTTTGGACGAGGAGCCCAATCCACCACCGAGTTCATGAAATCACACTCATCAGACGCGCCGTCAAAGCCAGAGCCACCAATGCCACCCCCCTCTTTCTGTGAAGGCTTGAGTGGAAACATGTTATCAAGATAATGCTGATTAAATTGGTGACCCTCACCCGCACGCTCGAAAACTCGACCCATGAATCTTGGAGCTGTAGGTTCTGAGCTGAGAAACGCGGTAAAATGCAGAACTCCCCATTGAGCTACAAAGTCAGAGGTGTGTGCATAATGCTCAATATATCTTATTGTTTTGCCTGGACCAGACGGTTTGCGAGTCGTTGAGGTCGTATTTGGGATTTGAGCAGACTGATTTGAGATATTGGCGATGGGATCATGGTAATGGACTTGTGTTGTTGTTTCAGTAGTCACGATACGCGAAGGCGACACCATTGATGCTACTTCAGATAAGACGTGCAAATGGGGGTTGTTGAAATGGTTTGCTGCATTCCCGAAGGTATAAACTTCCAACTTTGCCAGAAGATCTTGTGGGACTTCTTGTAGAAGCCAGTCTATTATCATACCACCTTCAATTCCCCCTTGACTGTGGAGAATGAAAACAACCTTGGTGAGTTCTTTGTTATACAGAGTTTCCTTAACAGCTACATAACAGTCGCGTATATCCTGGGTAGCGTAGTTAAAATTTCTTTGGATTAAACACTGTACTACATCAAACAAAATTCCATTTCTGCATTGTCAGTATGTCAGTAGTGTAGTAATCAGTTTGAGAGGGTTACAAACGTCTTATTATGTATACCAAGGACTGGCCGTCCAAATGTTAGTGCGAGTCGGTTAACATTGCTCTCCATCCAGTGTCGACTACCATGAAATCAGTACGAATCTAACTTGTGTATTAAAACGACATACCCCACTGCGACTCCATTGAGGAAGATCCACTGTTCCTTTTTATGTTCTTTCTTATTCATTGAATACTCTGGCCTAGAGACATAACGCATCTGAGGCCCATTTAAAAGAAAGCAAATCCCCTGATTAATGATCCCAAATACCGTAGCACCGCAAATGATCCACGACAACGGTACAGGCATAATTACCCAAAACGGTATCGACAGAATAAAAGGTAGCTGCATCAAAACTAGGATGAGATGCAGAAAGATATTGTATAGGTTTTCCTTGGACGCGTAAAGTTCGCAAAAGGGCCCAGAGCCTTGAGGAAACAGAGGCCATACAATGTAAGGCAAAAGCCTGGCGAGTTTTAGGGCTGTCCAGACATCAGAACGAAGTAGTCGAGCGGGAGAACCTGTATAGCTGTAAGGTACGACCACCTTGCCGCCAACCTGCGAGCCATAGAACTTTGTGTGCGACATTGTTAAACAAACAAAGATTGACAAATGCGTGCGGACGCAAAGTTTCAAGATTCAGGAAAGATTCTTGCTTTTAAGGATAACAAGAATGAAAGTCGTGACACCCACTGCCTAGGGCATGAGATGTCTGTCAGGTCAGGTGGCTGTGTCTCAGCAGCGCTGAATCAAAGTTTCTTGGATGACTTGGCCAATCATGACCAGGCTATAAGGCAAGCTGAAAACCAACTGTAAACTATGCACAAGCCAGACGGTCATTAGAGGCTAGGTGTGCACGATATGTAAGGAATGCAGACATCCTCACTTCGAGGTCCGGAAAGGGGTCGTTTGATATCACGTGATACAGACGACTCTAGCTTACTATAAAAGTGTTTTATTTGGAAGCGTCTAAAGATTCTCATAATATCAAGAGTAGTTATGGGTGTGCTAGGTTCTTGACATGGAAACAAACACAGGGTGCAAAGATCTCCTTCTGTTTGAATAAGTCACAATACATCTTTGCGTCCAAGTGAATATTAAAAGTGGAAATGGTCGTTGATTTAATTTTGAGCAAGATGCTACAATGCTACAATGCTAAGCACAATTACACGGTTCAGTAAAATATGTAGATGATTTCTTATATTATGGCCTAACTAATTTATTCTGCTCTAGAAGGGGAAGCTAGCCGGGTAGTCCAAGCATGCTTCCACCAGGATACTTCTATAGGAATGGCACTCATTTACAGAGTATATCTGAAGCCCGGTTGTCCTTCGATAATCTTGCCTCCAGCGTCCGCGCGCTTATTCGCGCGATGGAACTTGAAGCTCAATAAGCACGTGATGATAATCACCAACCCATTTGCAATCAAACAAGTCATAATACCAGGTCCGTATGAGGGTGCATCTTGGTCACGGAACACTGTGCCACCAATGATACCACCGATACCACCAAAGCCAACAAGGATTGCGGAACACATCGCACGCTTCCATTGCCCTGTTGTCGAGTATTAGTAAATTGTAGTCAATGGCTAAGGAAGTATATGAGTGAGAACGAACCTCTGATGTTATTGGCTTGATAAGTGAGGATAGCAGGTATATTGGCATTTGCTGAAATGGTGGCAAGGAAGACACCAAAATAGCGAGCACCACTGTTTGTTGAATAGCCAAGGATGGGAAGTCCAATGAGGCCTACAACGGCGAAGAAGATGATGAATGGTGCACGCATGCGATATTTGTCTGCTAGCATTGCTGCTACAAACATGAAAACTCCGGCAGCGGCATAAGGAGGTGCGACAAGACATTGCGCTTTGGCAATACTGAATCCCATGCTACGGTTCAAAATGACAGGGAGGAAGTAGGCAATGGCGTAGGACTGTGTTGTAGTCAGACCAAATAGGAATCCAAAGGCCCAAACTTTGGTATCTAGTGCGTTTACGAGATACTTCTTAAGGGAGAATTCAGTTATCTCAACATCGGCTCGATCGTTGTTGATACGTTCGACCATAAAAGCGGCTTCTCTTTCAGTGAGAAAGCTCCATGATTTCGATGCCAATTCCGGGAAGTCTACGATGAGGAAGTAACCGCAGATGGCGGCGATGCAGGTAATCAGACCTTCGATCTGTGATCTGTTAGACTTGCACACGCTTTGAAGAGAGTTCTGATTTTCTTACTATGAAGATCCAGCGCCACCCTCCTAGCCCTGCTAAACCATTCATTTGCATAATTCCGTATGCAAGAATACCAGAACAGGCGGAAGCTAGGGATCCAATAAGATAGAAGACGGCATTACGTTTTTGTAGTTCAAAACGTGTGTACCAGCATGAGAGAAGGTAAGCGCATCCAGGAAAGAAACCTGCTTCGAGAATACCGAGCAAGATTCGAAGTCCCACCAGTTGGTCCCATTTCTTAACGAAACCAAAGCCCTACAATAATTAGTACCACCTAAATCAGAAGGGAAAGAGAGGGAACTAACAATCATACATCCTCCCCAGAGAAGCGTGATGAGGGAAATGAAAATTCGGGGACCAATCTTGCGAAGAACGATGACCGCGGGTGGTTGGAATAAAACATATGGGACGAAGAATATAAGCACGATTATACTGTATCGATCGCCGATAAGGTTCAGACCAACTTTCATTCTAATTGCCATTAGCACTGTATTACGCCGCAGCTCCCATGCATATTTACCCAGCAATATTGGCAGCACTGAGGTTCGTCCGGTCCATCAAACTGGCACAGTATAAAACACCGAGTGTACCAACAAGTCGTAGATCAACGCGCCGGATAATCTTCTTCTGTTGTGCCTCTGTGAATTCAGAGGCAACATCAGTTGAGTTCACTTTAAGGTCATCTGACTATTTTACCATCGCACGTTAGTTACCATCTCGTTGCAAAGCTTTTTGGAAAACGCCCACGCGAGGATTGGGTTTACACGAGCTGGGGACTTACCGTGGCGCGCTCCACCTGGTCATGATTGACCTTCTCAAGATCTGAATTCATCGTGAACAGCAGTTGTGGTGTAAATCGCCGGGACAGACAGGAATGAAAGCTACAAGTAGATGTCCACTAACAGAGAAACTTGTCTGGGGAAATGTAATGGGAGGAACTAGGGTACTTATGTCTGGAAAGTTGAGAGAGGGATGCGGGGAAGCGAAGGTAGCTTATGCACGAGCGACATTACTCGTACGGCCAGTGCTAACTATTCTCCTACCAATACTCAATTTTGAGCAGAGTTTACCAAGCCGCTTGTGTTTTCAGTCTGAGAAAATCCCCGTCAACAGTGACCAAGCCCCACGATCCCCAGAAACACCTCGGTATGTCTAGGTTGGAGGCGTTTTGGGGCGTTTGCTGGGCGAAGTGTTTTGCAGATGGGCGGAGGTGAGGCTGATCCCTTATAACTTGATAATCCCATCTTGAGCGCATCGTCCCCGAGCTCCACATCCGCCCCCATACCCCGCGAACCGCAAAGTCTAGTTGGTCCGTCGATATGGGGGAAGCGCGGAGCTAATGCTTGGCGCCAAGATACCACACCCCCGGAACTCCACTGCATAATAATACGTTCGGGAGCCGGCAGTCCTCCCAGTCGTGAGTTATCTGGTCGCTTCGCGAGAAACATCCCTTACGAATATCGCATCTTCCCTAGCACAAGACGTTGCGTCGCAGGGCACCATCGAAATCAAGCAAAAGTAGCAGGAACCCAATGCTGCGATTTGATCCCGCTTGAGAGTTGGGTGCCGCAGATATCCCATCCCATCCTCGACAGTTGTGGAAGATACTCCGAGAATTTGACCTCCAATATACCCCTCAACTTGGCGGCCGGAGCAGCCTCTCTTTGAGGCTTTAGTTTTGGCCTCCCCGGACACTATGGATTGCGGGCCAATAGCACACGCGACGTGCGTCTCATATTCCAGGTCATCAAGTAATGACAAGCGCATCGTCTAACTTGTGATCGTAAGGAGCGGCATGCTAATTGCTGGTGGTACGAGCTTGGGCGATATATACTTCCAGCAATCGTATATAGCATGATCGCATTACTTGGCTGATGAGATGGGGAAATGAACTATCCAAATCCACAGTCCGAGGTACATTTCCCCAGCTTTGTTATCTGTTGTCCCTCACACTTTGTCCGTAACCTCCATCCCGTCCTGGATGCTGTAGGCGGTAGATGTCTAGAAGTAGCGCTAGGCACATATCGAATTGATCTGGGCTCTGACACGGATGCAATGAATGCTCACGGGGGTGTGCCGCTGCCATTCGCGTGCACGTCTTTACGAGGTCCCTCAAACCTGTTCGACACAGACAGTCAAATTAGCAGACAGAAGTTTCAACCACCTGGCAATTTTCGACTGACTACACAAATAGGTCGAGATGGAGCCGGACAGCTGACTCTTGTTGTATTGGTCACATCTCAGTCTGACAGAGCCCTAGGGTGTCTAGGCTGCCACAGAGCGACTTTATACGTCTGATCGTTTTCAAACCCATTGGCCGGTGAGAATAAACGTGAAGAGGAATGGTGTATTATTATATATGCCGAGGCTCTATTTTGCTTCTTTCGTTAGTCGTTCCCTTCTCTCCTTCCATTCCCGCCGAAGCTCAAAGCCCACCTCCACTGCGATAAGTATGATAATGATCCATTCAAGGTGAATACTGTGTTTCTCACTCAATGTCTGCCGCATAATGCTTGCAATTTCTTGTGCATAGTCCATCTTTTCGTTCAACGTCTTGATCCTAACCCCTACATCTAGCACACGCCCTACTTGGTCATAATATCCTTCAAGGCCCAGACCGTGTCTGCTATCCCAGAAGAGGTCTGGTAGGGAGTCAGTCAATTCGGAATAGTGGTTCAGCTGAGCCCGCAGCTCCAACAACTCTCCAGTCTTCTGCAACATAAAACGACGGTCGAAGGGTAACCTAGAGCCTTTAGATAGGAGGGTTGGGATTGTTCTTGTGGATTCAAAGTACTTCCCCAGCATTGTTTCTAACACTGCAAGTTTGGTAGAACGTGCAAGGCCAGAAGAAAAGGCGATCTTAGCAAGCGTCGTATCGACTCGAGGACTAAAACACCATTAGCTAGAAACACCAATAGGGATAAGGGGAATTACTTTGACTCTGCTTGTGAGTGTGACTTGGTCCCTAGTAGAATTATATCACCTTTGATGCTGCTGCTATCACGCTTTGGATCCTCTTCATATTCTAGGTCTTCCGACTCTATTTGGGCTATGTGAGGGTTCAGTGCAGCAGGTAATAATGTTTGCGTAGCAAGATTCATTACAACATCTTCAGGTAGAGACCATGCAACAATAGAGCCGGACGGAAAGACGAAGATATCTCCATTGTTGACTCCGCGAGTATGTATAACCTGGTCCGATTCGAAGCCAGTCTCGTCTGGATCTATTGAGAAGCCGTGTGATCGTAGTATTCGACTTACAACCTCCATATCAAATTGATCTGCAATCGATATAGCCGTTACGGTGCTGTTCCTCCCCTCCTTGCTATTGCTTGCATTTTGCGAAGGCGTGGTGCTTGTTCTTGTAGTTTGTGCTTCAACCGCGACTCTTAGCAGAGACGTTTTTGGAGTACGATTAAGCTTCCTCTTGGGTGCTTGAAAAGCATCTTCGACCCGTGCCTGGGCAGATGTATTCGATTCCTGCTGTGACCGTACGCTGGATGAGAAGAAACCTCGTCTTCGTGAGGCTTGACACGAAGGTGATGCGCTACTGAGCTGCAGTGGGCGAATTTTGGTATCATTGATAACTTGCTTCAATAAGGAACAGTATACCTGGCGGGAAAGGCCGTGCATTATATCTTTGATACGCGCCCAGCGGAATTGACCTTGTACTAGGTAATCGCGTAATCGGTAGATCAAGAGTTATTGATCAGTGATATTATCGAATTTGATCATATAATCACTCCGGTCTTACCATCTTTACCAAAATAAAATCGAAGCCGAGGCTTCCTAGTGCTCTCACCGCCATCCTCTTTGAGTCTAGCCAAGCCTCCACTCCTAGTGCTTCGGTATGACGATTAAATCAGAATTGTAGAGTAGCTAGGTAGCTTTCAGTTGTCAATAGATGCGACTAAATCGTGCACTGCCATGCCCAACGCGTCTAAGGACCCAGGGGAGCCCAAGGAAGGTGCAGAGGAAGATTCCAGTCGAGAAGAAACAGAAAGTCTGGACGAAGAAGAGTCAGGGAGCTCTACAGAAGAGGACGAGGACGAGGACGAGGATGACGAAGATGAGGACGATGAACCAAAGTTGAAGTATGCCAGGTTGACGGGCCATCTGGGTGCTGTCTATAAAAATGGAGATGCTACAAGTACCTTTCTGGTGGCCGGTGACAAGATGAGTAGGTGATCCTGACGTTTGCTGCTCCTTACCTGTTATTACGGCTCAGTCTAGAAGCAATAGCTGATTGTCCGCGCAGTTATTGGAACGCATAACGGGAATATCCATGTTCTATCTTTGCCATCTTTTCAGTCTCTGCGAGTCTACCATGCACACTCAGCGTCTATTAGTAGCATTTCTATATCCCCATTTCCACCTCCAAGACCAAGCGGAATCCCCGAAGGCGTCAGTCGAGTAACAGCACAAACTCCGCATAGATCGCCTTCTATCGCCTCACAATCCTCTACAACTCCACGAACTCCCAAAACCCAAAAAGTACCACTTGTGTCCAATGTGCCATCAAATGCGATCTACATAGCTACGTCGTCAATTGATGGAAACGTGTGTGTAGCTTCACTTGTTGACCAAAAAGATGTCCAGCTCCGCAATTTTGCTCGACCTGTACAAGCTGTTGCTCTCTCGCCAGAATACAAAACAGATCGAACATATGTCTCAGGGGGACTTGCTGGTAACCTTGTCCTAACGATTGGAGGAAAGTCTGGCGCTAGCACTTCAACAACCACTGGAAGTGCTTCGGCTACTGCTGCGGGATGGCTAGGTACCATCGGACTTGGTGGTAATGATGGAAAAGATACAGTACTGCACTCTGGAGAAGGTCCTATCAATACTATAAAATGGTCACTGACAGGAAAGTACGTGGCTTGGATAAACGAGTATGGTATCAAAATCATGAGGTCAAATTTGCATTTGGAGAGTGCAGATTCTGAGTTTGCTTGGAAGCGAATCGGCCATGTTCCTCGACCCGAGGAAGAAATTTGGGAGGAGATGGCCGGAGTATGGAAAGGGCGCCTTGAGTGGATTGATGAGACCAGCCTCGAAACGGACGAAGACGACAAGACTCGAGAAGCCAGCACCGCTTCGCCTGCCACAGCAAAATTGAAACTCCAAACCACCAAGAAAAGCAAACGCATAGAGAAGCTTTTAATTGGATGGGGAGGGGTTATATGGATCGTCAATGTTCATCCTGGAGCAACTGGAGTAGGGAAGAATGTCGGGGAACGCACAGCTGGGTCGGCTGAGATTATCAGACGGTAAGTTCGATTATTCTAGCTGTATCATTCTCTAACCTTCAAAGTTTACACATGGATTGTATAATATCCGGCCTCTCCTTATACACCCCGACTTTACTTTTGGTACTTGCTTATACCCCGCCTGATGCGGAGGATGCTGAAGAAGTCGAAGAGGTAAAGGGCCACAAAGCTACCGGATCAAAAGCTTCCACCAGTAGTGAGCCAAGAGGTGGGATTCGGCATCGACAAAATGCATTGTCTCCAGAGCTTCGGCTTATTGATCTTGGCTCATCACAAGAAGTCGACACAGACCGATTGACAGTCAGCCGCTTTGAACGACTATCAGCAGCGGATTACCACATGGGTGTTTTACCAGCGGCCCGAGCTACACCCGTTACCCATACCTCGCGTGGTACTTTAGAAACATTGACAGGAATGGGCAGTGGGATGTGGAACGCTACCATAAATGCAACGTCTCTGTTAAGCTCAGCGGCTAGTATTCGCAGCAACGGCAGCCAAAGTGACAAAGACTCTAAGGCGACAAGCTCGACAGGCACTAACGCAAAGCCTCGAAATAACGTGGCCCATCCCCATATCGCCACTCCCGGAATGAAGATTTTCATACATAGTCCATATGACTGCATATTATCAACCAAGCGAGATCTTTCTGATCACTTATCATTCCTTCTGGAACATCACAAGTTTAGGGAAGCCTGGGAGTTGATTGATGACCACCCAGAGGTTATATCTTCATCGCCCGAGAAATTAGCTGAAATTGGACCTGGGACACCTGACAAAGCACAAGCAAGTAGCGATGACTTTTTCGATGATGCTTCGTCCATAGTTGATTCTGCAAGCAAACTCATCAATTCGTCTGTTGAGAAAGAAAAGAGACGAATCGGAGAACTTTGGATACACCAAGTGATAGAACAAGGGGATTGGGTCACAGCTGGTAAACTATGTGGCAAAGTGCTTGGTATTTCTTCACAATGGAAGGACTGGGTCTATAGATTTGTTGCCGCAAAGAAGTTCGATGAAATTACACCATACATTCCTATCACCCAAATGAAACCGCCACTGGAATCAACTATATACGAAGTTATCCTTGGACACTATATCGCCAATGATAGACCGAGAGTACGAGAGCTCCTTGATCAATGGTCCCCTGACCTATTTGACGTACAAAGTGTCACAAAAGCACTTGAGAACCAACTCAAATATCGCGACGTAAGAGAAGATAGTGTTCAGGACGGAGAAAAAGGACGAGATTGGAAAATAATCATTGAGAGTATGGGTAAATTATACCTCGCCGACGGAAGACCTCGAGAAGCTCTAAAGTGCTATTTCAAACTGCAGGATGCAGATACCGCTATGAGCTTAATCAAAGAGTACCATTTGTTGGATGCTGTTGCAGATGATATTCCTGGCTTAATCTTGCTACGGGTCACCAAGGAGCAACAAGAATCGGCATCTATCGAAGAAATCCAGAAAGCGTCTTCCGAAGCAATAACCCTTTTGGTAGAAGAGGCACAACACGGTATTGTACGACCTGAGGTTGTGGTAGATCAACTCCAGGAGAGAGAGCTTCCCTTATATCTGTTCTTTTATCTGAAAGCACTTTGGACAGCCTCTGGAATACACGAAAAGAATTACGAAACTCGGGAGCGCCTTGTCGCAGAGAGCAGAGCGCTTGTGGATGATTTTGCTGACTTGGCGGTACATCTGTTTGCGTCGTATGATCGTGAGCTATTCATGGAATTTCTCAAGTCCTCAATGGAATACACTTTTGAAAAGGTAAATTTAAAAATTTGATAGTATTGTGTATATGCTAACATAAATAAGGCAACCACCGAATGCGAACAACTTGACTTTGTTCCAGAGCTAGTGTATCTGTATTCCAAAACAGGTCGGACGAAACAAGCACTGTATCTTATTATCGACCGGCTTGCAGATGTTTCCCAGGCCATCGCCTTCGCCAAGGAACAAGACGACTCTGATCTATGGGAAGATTTGCTTAAGTATTCTATGAACAAGCCGCGCTTTATTCGTGGACTCCTCGAAGAAGTAGGCACAGCTATAAATCCAATAACTCTTGTCCGCCGCATCCCAGAAGGATTAGAAATTGAAGGACTTAAAGATGGACTAAGTCGCATGATAAAAGAGTATGAAATCCAACACAGCATTAGCTTTGGTGTTGCAAAGGTTCTGAGAGGAGAAGTTTCCATTGCCCAGAGCACACTCCGCTCCGGGCAACGAAAGGGAGTCAAGTTCGACGTTGTCCACAAGAAACAGGACCACGTGGACGTCGCTGTCTCAGATGTACCAACTACAGTAGATGGACCTGAGGCTGAATTGGTCCCCGCCGAACCGGGGCGAGCACCCGATACTAATGTTAAGGCAGGCCATTGTGTAGGTTGCAAAGAACCATTTTCGGAATACGAAATTGAGACCCTCGTGGGGTTTGCCTGCGGACATGTCTTTCACCTTACTCATCTATTGAATTATGAGAACAACGAGCGGCCAGACACACCGCCAGACGTGGAGTACGATGAAAGAAGCGAGTTCTCCACGACGCATAGCGTGGGTACCAAGGTTACGCATGCGAGGTTACTGAGAGACAAGATACAAGACGGATGTCCCGTTGCGAGATGTAATACCACCAAAATTCTGCCCTCATAGATGGTACTTGACATCAATAATAAAGAAGTACGGAATAATAGCTTACCAAAAAACCTGTTCCTCTATCCGCTTGATTTGTTGTATGTAACGAACGACTCAATTTGTCAGCAATATCTGTAAAGTACCGGTCAAATTTGGGATCCCATAAACACCACGATGTCATCTAAACTTTGTTTTTGTGTGCTTGTACTTAGAAGATCATCAATAGGGCATCGACCATCCTCCTCGATCCTGGTAAAGCTGGCAGGCGTGATTTTTGAAGCGAAGCTAACTAAGAGTGTGTAAGAGTGTGTCGTGCACAGCTACTCTGATTTCACCGAGAAGAAAAAGAATACATCGATTGTTCTGGAGTCGATAAAGCCAATCGCATCCTTTTCATGTCTTAAATAATAATTGGCAGTGCGATATATCGTGAAAATAAAGGAAAAAGGAAAGATGCTGTTCTATGGTTGTGTACCTAGAACTCTTCACGCTGGAGATTTGAGTAAGGGTGACGAGGCCTTGTTCATAAAAAAAATAGTATGGGAGTCGGCCAACAGAATTCTCACCTTCCAATTACTCAATACATGCTTTGTCGAGCGAAACGTTGCCAGATTAGGGAAGTCGTCGGGGTCGTGTACAGTTTCCCGCAGGCTGCAAGGTTTCTATTTTTAAGGCCGCCCTAGCGATTAGTCTACTTGAAGATAGAAGGTATAAGAGATGCGACGTGCAACAAAGTCGCTCCAGGCGACATACCGGACTCAGCTTATTTTCTTTCGCAGGTGGATATGGCAATTTCGGAAGAAGGCTTTTCCATCTTACGGTGTTTTTAATTTGGATATGAATTACCTTGTAACACTACCGACGTATTGTTTCACTCACGATGTTCACTCACGTCTTTTCGAGACCTAGCTTATCTCATACCCCGGTCATACTGTAGAAAGTCTGGTTCTTTACAGAATTAGGTAATCTAGGCTAGTACTTCGCTCTAGGTTATACAAGAGAATAAAACGATGACAAACGTGCGTCAGTGTGAATTAAAGATTAGGTTCTCGTGATATTGGATCAACATGGCGTCGACACAACGATGTTCCCCACGATGTGGATTACCTGGATCTTCTGAAATCAGAATTATTACTCCTCAACATTACACTACTTTCTTCTCTTTTCTTTTCGTAACAACAGTCTCACTTTGTAGCCTTTCCTCTTCCAGGAGCAGCCTCGAACTTTTCCTTCCATGTCGCTTCCTGCTTAAATAAAGTTACCGCCTCCATTGCGCTGGGTGCTCCATGGTCTGGATCTGCTCCTCCCTCTAACAACGCCTGGATAGTCAGCTTCATGAATTCTATAGACTATGAGATATTGAGGTACCTCAATAACACTGGCCTCAGCCTTGAATACCGCACCAGCTAAAGGCGACTGTCCTCTGTCATTGATCTTGTTGGGATCAGCGCCGTGCTGTATTAAAAGTTTGACGAGAGGTGCATGGCCGTGGTACGCTGCAAGCATAAGCTGCTTTGGTGTCAGTCTAATGATCTATCCTTCCTCTAGCTTTGATTGATTATATATGCGTCACTATTACATGTCTATGAAAGTTGTAGCATAATCAGACAGGTCCAGCATTCCACTATATTCCTTTTGCCACTCAAAGATCACAAATTCCAAATGCAAAGTACTTCGGAAACACTCGCCACAAAAATTAAGAAAATGAACATACCAGTGTATCACCCTTCTCATTCGTCAAATTAGCAGGCAAGCCAGCCGGTAATGCTTGCTCAAATATATCGAGTTGTCCTGCTCTAGCCGCATCGTACATGCGACTTGCAAAAGCAATTGCTTCCGGTGGAATAGATGGATTTCCGGGGTCGATATTGAGTTTATCAGCCATTTTTGAATATAATTATCATATAGATGTGACCCGGGCCAAGTAATCTTTTTTATAGTAGATGTAGGAGGCGATATGGATATTGATTTGGTAATCAGTTCCCGTTGAGACCGTTGACGAATGCCAAGGACTCCGAACCAGGGGAAACCTCGGCAACTTCGTTTTTTGGAGCTCAGCTTAAGCTCAAGCTCAAGCTCACGCTGCAATTCACAAGTTCAACCACCCATCAAGCTATCCATCATGCGTCCGCTCTTCCGCCCCATTCCTTCCACCCTCCCCAAGGTCATCCGCCGGTTCTACTCCTCCCCGCTTGCAGGACAGTCCACCCCTCTCATCACTATCACCGATGTGCCCGCCCCCTCATCTGGCCGAATTCGCATAATCTCTCTCGCCCGCCCGTCAGCGCGGAATGCCATCTCGCGGCAGCTACTCTGGGAGCTGCGTTCGCATATTGACGCTGTAGCTGCAGAGTATGACGCCGATGGTGAGGAAGTTCCAGCTCCTGAACGTTTCGGGGGTGCAGCTGGGGTTGATAAACGGGGCCCAACAAGGGCGTTGATTTTGGCGAGTGATGTAGACTCATGCTTTTGTGCTGGGGCAGACCTGAAGGAGCGGGCAGGATTTACTCCGGAGGAGTATGTATTCAGACTATTATCTGGATAGGCAGAGATGCTAACCTGGAGTAGAACAAGCACATTTTTGGGCAAATTGAGAGATACCTTTACATCACTTTCCATACTACCCATACCTACAATTAGTGCGGTAAGCTCCTTAGCATTAGGAGGAGGGCTGGAGTTGGCACTCTGTACAAACATGCGTGTCCTTGCGTCTACTGCCCAGGTTGGTCTTCCAGAAACTAGACTTGGCATAATCCCTGGTGCAGGTGGAACATATCGTCTCCCAGCCTTGATTGGTCTCAGCCGAGCTCGAGATCTCATTTTGACTGGAAGAAGAGTCACGGCAGCCGAAGCCTATTTCTTGGGTATTGCCGACAGGCTAGTGGAAGTGCTGCCAGACGAGGGTAAAGCTGAGGGCGAGGAAAGAAAAAAAGATCTGATGAAGAGAGCAAATGATGAATGCCTGAAGCAGGCTATTATACTGGCCGGTCAGATATCTGAGGGAGGCCCAATAGCAGTCAGAGCTGCTTTGAAGGCTGTAGGTTGGGCGCGAGAGGATGTAGAAAATAAGATGTACGAGCGGGTTGTAAAGAGTGAAGATAGAGATGAGGCGTTAAAAGCGTTTCGAGAGAAGAGGCTGCCCGAGTTCAAAGGTAAATAAGTGTACCATGAATTGCATTGAATGCGTAAATATAAAACCATCTTTGCTTTTTATCAATTGTAATAAAAGGCATATACGTGATAATTATCTATTCGCGTTGCTTCCATTTAATTGCTCAGCGTTGATTAAATACGACGCTTCTATAAGCCTTGTTAGAACATTGGTCCTCGCAACTTTGCGCGTACTGTAGTTTTGTTATAGACGAAAGCAAAGGTCGGAGTTTCCTTAAACGAAATGATTCTTCCTATTTGATATTGATCATCTCGGAATTATTTATGTTGTTTACATTATGTCAATATTGAAAAAGAATATATGGTTTTCTGCTGCACCAGATGTGGTCCTGGCAGCAGGGGTGTGGCGTAGACCGGAGCAAAAGTCCTAAGCTGGCTCAGAGAATCCCATGGTGGCCAGTATCGCATTGTCGTCACCCTACAACAATCCAAGACTTCTTGACAGTAAATTCTCAGGAATTAATCAAAGCCACAGAGTTTTATTTGAATTATCGATAGACTTACTCGAAGAACCAGCTAAACTTGCAAGTCAAATGCTCGGAAGGAGGATTCGCCTGAACATGCAATTCACAATTCGCTTGTGACTTCCCCACACAATACCATGACATCACCGTCATACACTTGAGCTAGAGCTTCCTTTGACCTCATCCTTTAAACTTTCTTTTCTCCTCTCTTCTTCTCTTCTTCATTAAATCAAAACAAACTCCAATTCAATCCAACCTTCTCAATTTATCTAAATCAATCCTCTCCGTTACACATACCAAACGTCAAACATGTCTTTCCTCACACGCACCGCTCTCCGCGCTCCACGCACCATTGCATTTGCTCCCCGCGCTTTCTCTACCTCATTCATCAGCCAAAAGTCTGCTACCGAGACGGTAAAGGAGACCGTCCATGCCGCAGATAAGGCTGTTGCCGGCAAGATCGTCGATGGTATCGAGGTTGGCCGTAAGTCCCCATCCTCACTGCTCAGTTTCTTTGCGGCCCTGTATTTCCCTGTCCAAATATCGAGCTACGCTAATGAACGTTCGACAACAGAACAGGCATCCGCGAAGGTTAAGGAAGCCGCAGGAATGAGCTCGGGCGAAGCAAAGGGCAAGGCCGAGGAGCTTAAGGGTGAAGCTAAGGGAAAGGCTGCTGAGTTAAAGGGTCAGGCACAGGGAAAGGCGGAGGAGATCAAGGGAAAGATGTAAAGCTGTGCGAATAATAATGACCTCAAATGTATAATATAAAGAAGCGGAGGTGCGGGTTGAGCTCACACAGACTTGTATAGTCTTTTCTCAATGGAACATATATTGTCCCATACCCTCTGGCGAAAGATGATTGTTTTCTAATGAACTTGTATCTGGAACATTGGTTTATCATCGGCTGGCATTGGATCTTTGAGCCGTATTCAGTGGTGAACGTTTATGTACTAAAGTATAAGAATCTACTAGACAGTTGAGCATCATATGACAATTAGTTTACTTTTTGGTCAAGAATAAGCATACTATACTATGATTCAACATGCTCAGGCATACTGTATGTCCTCTAGCTTAACGTATCTGCTAGAACTCAAAGGAATAATTACCCTACCTGCTTGATTCGTAGAGGACAATCTTCCTGTCGAGGGAGTGATATATGCGGCTGCGTGTAGACACGATTAATACTCTCAAACAAGTTTAATTCTCTTTTGTTTAAAGTGTTAGCAGTTCTAAATCAATAGATGAATCATCGTCTGTCGAAGTCCATCCTCAAGAAGTCTAGGAATTGATGCCAGTTGTTGGTTTGACAGCCTTATTCCGCTTTAATCTGTATAATATCAGACTCCTTGATCAAGCTTAAACTCGATTAAGAATTGGTGCTGTTTTCGTGTTATATTCATTTTCTCGTACTGTACGGCGTTATGTGCTCGTATTGATTGGTTGCATAAGACTAAATATAACTGATACATGAAAGCAAGGTAGCATTATCTTGTAAGTATAAAGCCATGGCTTTCTTGCATAATCGTACTAAGAACTTAACCCCAAAGCTATTCCCCAGACTTCCCAAGAAGTAAAGGCCGAATCTGAGATATAGTTTCGCTATAAGAGCAACGGATCTTAGTACACCACCGGTTTAATAAGATGAACTACTCAGGCATAGCATAAGGACTCCCTTGACTGAAAAATATCTTCAAAAGTATGAATCCATATTTTAGCAATATCGAGATCACGTGTGAGTGTTCCTCCCTGAGCATAATGAGTAAGCGAATATTACTATTAATGCAACGTCAGTCGCGGAGACGCCCGAGATTCTTTGCTACCTTTTCCACGATGGAAGACTTTACCAATGGTATGCTGTAAGTATCTGACAATATAGTTATTGGGTAGTCTTGCGGGTGCCCTACCTAACTTCAGAATCCGAGATGTTAAATGAGATGCTGATACAAGGCATGACTATTTGGACAGCCTTATCAGATTTTCTGCTCTGATTTGTATATCATTCCCAAGCGACCGCAGCTGCCTAGTTTTCCTTTCGGCATACTGCCCGACTGGCCGTGCTTCTTACAAGCCGGGACGAATCGTGCCGTGGACGTATATTGAACGTTGCCCAACGCCGCAGAATCACAAATTGTGATGCAGAGCTTGGCTGTCTCTTGCCCTAATGACATCGAATTATGTACTAAACGTTCATTCTTTCAAAGGACATTTTTCAAACCTCATGCGTACTCAACCCGAAATGAGAGCATCATCGGCCAACACAAGATCAGCTCATTTCTGCCCGGGCAATAGTGATACTGGGGAAAAATTCAACTGCTTGTCTGTTAAATCTGCCTTGTCCGTGCTGTCGACTACAGGTAAGGCGGAAAGTAGATTACCAATGGTTCTGCATCAATTAGATTAGGCGCTAGTGTACCAATATCTGTGAGCTCACTGTGACGGTGTAGAATTGAAATACGTCTCTTGTTGCCACGTATCTCCGGATTTTTTTTAGTAGATGTCAAGCAGATGGGCTCAGTCGCCCTGAATCATCCTAAACGACCCGATCTGCAAGCATGTGCTTCTTTGCAAGTTGCGAGATCCCTGGTTCCCGATCGATTTTTGTCGTTGGAGCCAACCAGCCTTATGTTTCTGCACTGCTACCCTATTACTTCACAAAGCTTTCTGCAGACAAGGTTCCACACGTGGCAGATGTATCACGCTTACAAGGGGTGCTTGATTATCGACAGCTTGTTGATTTCAGGGCTGTTTAATCATATATTCCTAAATCAAATGAATATAAAATCAAGGCTGACCGTGTATTCCGTGCCATGGGTTGACCGCAAGGCATCTCGCGAGGCAAACATGGTTTGGTAAAAAGTTTGCATTCTCGGGAGTTTGAACCGTTCCATCAGCTATCTAGCCGATGTAAAATCCGGGCAAAAAGTACGTGATCTGGAAACCAACGAGGCAAAATGGTAAGGCGGTCGGAAAACGATTGTATTAAGGAGCAGAACCCCAACTTTAAAAGCGTATGGTCCACATCTGTCAAATTTTTGCCTCTAACACTTCCAATGCCTTGATGCCTAAGAACGGCCAAGGTGTATGCTGCGCCGCGAAGCTGTCTTTGTACCTCCCTCGGTGCTCGGTGGGTCGTTGAGAATCTCCTTCAACGTGTACGTGCGTGAGATTGGAAGAGGATAGAGTGTAGCTTCTATGCTGTTTCTTTTTTTGACTAACGCCATAGGCACGATACCAGAGCGTTTGATGAAAGCTTTCGTCTGATGATCTGCAGATTTCTAACATACTGGCACTGCTGGATGCTGTTACAGTATTTTTGAAATTTGTTAATCGGGATAATTTCGCAGCGTAGCAAGCTGCAGCTCATTTCTTTTCCAAGCAATCAACGAATTATGCGGTTTGGAAGGTTTTGACTCTTTTTCGGTTGGCTGTAGAGACCATTGGCTTAAAATGTGCGCGAGCAGTTGAGCCCTACTTTTGTCTTTGCTCCATTGTGCTATTCTTAGCCATGTTAATTATATGACGAGTAACAAGTGACTACTGGACTTGCATGGATAGGCGGGAGAATTATCAGAACATGGGCTGATTTTGCCAGTATTGAAGAACGCTCATCGAGTAATGTAGCCAGCCTTGACACGGCTGTAAAGTGTATGGCTTTCGAACTTTATATGATTCTGAAACCACAGAATGTGCTCTACTTTTCCTTCCCATAGTACTGATTAATGATGATGCTGTCGTGTGCTTGTACCTTTGGTTGTACAGTACCATATAAGGTTGGCTTCGAATCAATTTTCCAGCAGTCAAGCAGTGTTACAGTCTAAATATCTGAGAAAGCACTGCCTGCTATCGGTGAACATGCGGAAGGAAACTTTTCCAGAAGATGAAGCTGATTGGATAATGGTGGACAGAGAGTCTCCTTCGGAAATAACCAACTTGCCTGAAAACGACGTCGCATCGTTTTCAAGTGGTGATCAATGCTGGAGCATTGAGAAAGCTAAGGGATCTGAGACTGACGATGTCAAAAAGATTATCCCAACTATGCCAAAAAAAACGTGAGTTATCTGACCTTTCCCACAAGCACTATCCCCCTAATATTTTCATTAGCATCAAGCCGGGGAATGATCCCGTTGACCCCAGCCAAGACAAACAGACCACAAGTTCATCTGATCACCACAAAGTAACATCTTTCTCCCCAAAGCAAGCCGTCGTCAACTCGGAGCCCTCTCAATCTAATTATGTATGTGGAAAATTGCCACCGACACCGACAGATAACGAGGTCTCGCGTCAATGGGATCCAAAAATGGTGGTGCCGCGTACAAACACAACGTCACTTTCCGACTTGCCTCAGCTCTTTCCTCATCTATCAAAGTATCAAATTGAGGACTGGATGAGAAGAGATCCGCGCCCTCACGAGATGGCTTTTATCGGAGAAGGAGCTGTATCCAGCGCTCGAGATTATAAAGAACCTTTAGAAAAGCCTTTACCACGAGTAAGGGCACCCCAACAGGACGCCAATTCGGCGGTAACGACAGAACCGGATTCGGGGCAAACAGTTTACCCAAACGATTCGGACTCTTCTGATAACGATTCTTCTTAATTACAGCATTTCAATTTTTATCTGGTCCCATACCAATGGATGCCTAGCACTTTCAATTCAGGTCAAGGTGGCTGTTTTGCATTTGGAGGATTTTAGAAGCAACTTAGATAATGATCCAAATCAACATCTGCAATATGCACGCACAATAGATCCGGCTCCAGAGTGCGCTTGCTTCATATCACTAGCCAGAGAAATGGTGTTTCAAACCTCGTGAACAACTTTATTTTCCAGGTGGCTCCAGAGCTTTGATTGTTCGTGGTCTGAGATAGGAAATGGAGAAAGGAAATCTTGACACGATAACGGGGCGAAAAGTCTACATCACTTACGGCTAAATGAACGAAATACTGACATTAAATCATATCTTGACACGTTGCAGTACACTAGGAACATCTACTCCATTTCTGCTCTCATATTGGATAAGTACTAGTCTCGTTGGGCATCAATAATTGTGCAACTTTGCTATGCAAACTTGATTTATTCCTAATTGGACCCATATCCACTGCCCTGCATCCATATGTCACATAATTGGCCAATTATCCCAGCGTTGGTCAAACAGTACACTGACCAATGCCCAATGAATTGAGCCATCGAGTAATATCCTAGCTTCTAATTGATCAGTCTTCGCTCCCACCGTTTATTTTGTACAACTTCTATATATTGAAACTTTCGTAGCTTGCTCCGGGTCCTGACCCTTCTATTTCTGCTGTCTGACTCTATCTGCTATTTGACTAGTCTAAAGTGGTGTGCAACACTCCATTACGGGGATACCTCCTAAATCCAAACGTCGGTATAGCTTTCTAAATGCCATGTCAGCGACATGGCGTATTACTTCAACTGTTACTCGATAATCTCACTTTGCGATCTCATCATGCTGGATTTCCGGTCACCAGTGACCAGGATATCACGACTGGGATTCAAGTAAATCGCGGTCATGGGACGAATAATAGTCTCTCATGCCAAATATGTCTGCTTGGAGATTCTGGTTGATTCGTGATCTTGGAATCTATAGTAGCATTTAGAGGCTCAACACGACTGATCAGAAGATGTAATTTCATCATGGTCGTCATCTCGCCCCTACTCATCAATACATGCCAACAGAGAAGTCTGTCAGACGTTACACTTATGGACCAACGTATTTAGAAAGCTCGTCTCATGCTAGAAGTGATAACTACCATGACTCGTGCCGGAAGCGTAGAAAGATTGAAGACAACTCAACGTAGATCCAACTCGATCGCACCTTGGCAAGAAGTGTCTAGTAGGTTATTGATTTTCACTTCAAAGTTACGACGTAGCTAAGCGCAATTAGGAACTTTGTAGAATCTATACAGACTACTTTTTGGCTTAATATATGGATAATCATTCCTCTTCCGCCAACAATGGCTCTATTACCACAGAAAAGAGACCATCTTCGCAAGCTGAGCCTAAGATGAGGCAAAAGAGTGCTGGAGATGGATTGTCAGCATCCAAAAACCCACTATGATTAATGTGAGCTTGCTAATTCTTTCCCAGTGCAGCTACACTTCAGGACTTTGCCCAGAAGTCCAGCCCATCGCAGTTAGAGAATTGGGCCTTGACGCCGCTGCAACGTTTCGAGAAGCTAGCTGTTCGGTTAGCCAAAATAGAAGACAACATCCCAAAGAGAACGTAGATGGTGAAGGCAAATAGCTTGCTTAGTGAGAATTTGTATTTAGTAGCTGTATAGATATTCATTGGCTATCAACATGGTTTTCTCTTCCTTTCTGTAGCAGTTTCACAGAATAATATTAAGCATTCCTACAGTTGGTTTTCCTTCTAATATAAAATTAGCACCATAAAGACCGGGTAAAGAACGTCCAATACTCGGATAGCTAATACGGTTGCAATGCCAACATACAAATTGAACTTTGACGAGTAGCTTCATCATAATTCTGGACTTTGTTCTGTGTTGTACGCATGGTGCTTCTCATCATCATCATCATCATCATCATCGTCGTCGTCGTCGTCGTCATCTGAGCTGCTCGATTCAGAAGAGCTATCAGATGATACACGTGACTCTCCGACTTCTTCATTGTCACTGGAATCTTCCGAGCTAGACCGACTCTCATGTTCATCATCGCTGAACGAACCTTTCGGCCGTCCTACTCCGTTGGGCAATGGAAGGCTATTAGCTTCGTAGAATGAAGCAGGGAGCGAATCCTGATTCTTTGCAAAAGGCTGTTCAGTGCTGGGTGTATCGGTTTCTTCGCTTTCTTCCTCGTGAAATGATTTGACACTAAGAGCCTCATCTTGTTCACTGGTATTGTCATTACTTAATTCGCGGTGGCCATTGGTCAAACCGAATCCATTTGGATGTCGGTCTTCATCGATATCCATATCAATGTTTTGTGGTACTTGTGCACTCTCATCAATTAGCACACCGGCACTTTCTTCGTCCTCATCAAGCTCATCCGAGCTGTCTTGTCCAACGCTGCTTCCAGTACCATGACGCCGTGCCGGGCTTTCGGGAACATGGTCTACCATATCAACATCTTCTGCCATGACATCTTTTCCCACCAGATCGTCTGCGAAACCTGACCCAGTATCAGGACCAACCACTTTGTGTCTTTTCGCTTTGGGGGAGGGCGTTGCCATTATTTTAGGTGAACTGATATTCTGGGTATACAATGGCGGAGTGTTTCGAGCAGCAGGCTCTTCTTCGTCACTCGAATCGATGACCTTTTCCTCACTCAAGAACATATTGCTAACCCTCGTCCTCATGAGTGGGGGTTTTGCTTTTCTTGTGTAAGTAGAAGGCGATTTAGTTGTCCCTTGACCTCTACGAGCTTTACGCATCGCCGCAGGAAATTCGCTTGCCGAGACATCACCAGCACTTTCATTAGCCTCATCTTTGGTTCTCATTAATTCATGCAGCTTCTTTTGCTTCTTCGGCCGTGGTTCCGAAACAGATGCAGCTCCAGTACCGTCACTCTCCAATCCGTCGCCGACTTCGTGATGTTTTCTTTTCCCATTGGTGGAGCTCTTGTCTTTCTCACGATGCTTGCCATTCCTAGCTTTCTTCCCTTTCCTGACAAGACTACCCTTATCAAATTGGAACCCTTCTGGTTCATCCGGAACAGAGGCTTCAAAGGCACTTATCAAATGATCTAAAATATTACGAAACTTCATTTCTTTGTATCCCTCAACCTTTTCTTTCAAGAGCCTGAAGCACATTTTCCATGTCATGCGTTTGTTATCCTCCTTGAGTTCATGGCGAATCAGATTCCAAGGTATCTTGCCTTCTCTACTGGCCTCTGTGTCTCGGATTGTCTTTAGAAGTTGTAGCTTCTCAACTGCAGAGAGCACTCGAACCTGAATTTCGGCATCCCCGGCCCGCCAAGAACTAGAAATTGGTTGTTGGGAAACCTGAGCTTCTCCATCAGACTCACAACGTTTTTGGATTTGATTCCACTTAGAACGGCATTGGATACGGCTTCGAGTATGATTAAGCTTTTTTGATACGATATTCCAGTCAATAAGACTGTCAACATTGTCAGTCGATGTATTGCCGGCGATTCGTCCATGTTCAATTATCTTGGCTCTACATTCCTTCATGATCTCTTTAAGTTGGTGCTCCTCCTCCTGGTCCCATTGTGAGTTACGTTTATTGTCTCCGCAAACTAGGTAATTCCTCCAACGATCTCGCACATCTTCCGGAAACCTATTAAGCTCATGCCCAATCTCAGCCCACTTCTGGGGATGTCGGTCATACGCAACCTTAAGCTCTTCATCCTGTTCTTCAGTCCAGCCACTTCGCTCAAAGTTGTGAAACAACCGTCTGCATGTACTAATCACTTTTCGTCTAGGAATGTGTGATAATTCGCTCGTGAGTCCTTGCCAGAATTTTGCGCAGTCAGCGTTGCCAGACTTTGCAGGTTGCTGGATGACATCGTTCATATGCAATTGTGTCCAATCTTTCGAGTCCTTATAGTTTTCAACGAACTGTCTCATAGAGTCTAGGTCTCTTTCACCCATGGACAGCTTCCCTCCCGGAGTTGAGGTTACTGTGCTCATCATAGAAGCCGTCATGGAAGCTGGAGTGTTCAGATATTTAGGCTGTCTTAGAGTCTTCGGGGTTTTTGGACTTCTCAATAATTTGACCTGTTCTTTTGGGGTGCCATTCTTCCACTTCGAACTTGAAGGTCCAGCATCTTCGCCATCCACTGGGAGTCGTCGCTTGAGACGCCCATTTGCTTTGGGTTTGACGACCGACTGTGCCTCAGAAGAAGTGTGGTCATGGTGCTCCGGTGACCAGCTCTTGGTTCTATCAGCTGATAGCGATGTAGAATTGCCTGTCGGATTTGTGGTGAGTTGGGGCGGATTAGCCACTGCATTTGGAGAAACTGATTGCGTCTTTAGGAGCATTTCTACAGCCTTCATTGCGAGGGGATTGTCCTCGGAACTGTTTCTTCGACTTTCGGAGGATGGAGGGTACGATAACATCTTTCGCAAATCTCCGTTAGGCAGACCCCTATCTTTAGTTCGCTTCACTCTCTTCGCTGAACTTCCTCCAGAAGATCTACCTGGAAATAGCCGCTTCGTGATTTTAGCTGATGGTGCTGGCTCATCCTCACTATTTATTGCCATTACCGAAGGTTGTGTCGATTCTTCTTCTCTTTCTTCTTCATCGACAACTTTACGTTTGCCTAGTACTGTCGCTGATGGTTGTATGTCTTCATCAGTATTCTCTTCGTCTTCTTCCCTTTCAGATATAACAGAGATGCGGTCTGTCTGGTGTTCGACGGAGATATCATTGGATCTCTGAGAACCAACATGGTATTCATATCCATGTGTATCATGTGTTGACTCTGATAAGCTCGATGTATCGGTTTCAAGCGGAGCCCCGGATTCTTTCAACTTGCTTCGGGAAACAGACAATGGTTCGGGGCTATGGTTTAGGATATTTGAGAGGTTCATGACTTTGGGTTTGGATGATATTTCAACAACTGCTCCAAGAGGAGAAGCCGTCTTGGGACGGTTTCTTGCGCTATTCAATATCGCAATTGTTTCCAGATCCACCTCCTCATCTTCCTCGTGCTCGGACGAAACTCTGATGTGAGATAGCTTTGATTTGGCTTTCCGTTCAGATCCACTGACTTTCTGTGGCTGTACCTCTTCATCTCGAGGTCCAATCTGAGAGGAGGAAGTGTATAGGTCCTGCCCTTCCTGTTCATGCTGATCGTTGGCTCGGCTGTGGTCATTTCTGTCAAACTCAGGCGACCCCTCCTCTGGCTCGATACCTAGATGGGCTCCGGCCTCCTGAGAAGCATCTCCTCCCTTACTTTTTCTCTTCTTACTTTTTCGCTTCTTCTTGCTGCGCTTCCCCGATCCAGGTTCCGTTTGTGCATATTCTTCTTCTTTCGGGGTTTCTTCCGGAGCATGATCTTCCCTGAGATCTTCCCTCTTCTTGCTAGACTCTGCTTCTTCTTCTCCATCGCTTGTTCTTGGCTTTGTAGTATTTGACTCTGCCTCATCGCCCTGCACTGCATGCCCTCACACCATTAGTAAATTCCCCTCACTCAATCGTGCACAGGGAGGAAATAAGGATAGAAATAAAAGACTTACCAGTAGGCGCACTATGGTTGCCTCCCATGGCTGATGTTGGCGGCGACTTCTTTGAAAAAAATCGTTTGGCCAAGTACATTCTCCTGGTTGCATTAAGCGCGTTTCTTGCTACAAACGCAAGTTCATCGTAGCGAAGTCACGAAGCTTCGTGACTTTTTGAGATTCATGTCGCGTTCTATCCTAAGTGGGGCGTAGCTGACATGCCTGAGGCACAAAACTTGGCTTATTGATTGCCCCTTTTTACACTGATTAATTAAGCGAGTTGTGAATGAATTGGTACAAATCTTAAAGGCTTCCACTGTGTTGATACTGGTACACAGTCAAAGGGCAGAAACAAGGTCACTTGATTGGCAGCCTATTTTTATGGTTCTAAGATATAATATTTATATCAAACCTTAGCCACATGAACTTCACCAGGGTGACCTTCTACAACACGGAATCTAGGTGAGAAATAAATACTGTAAGCAGAGTATACAATGTTACAGGGTATTGGTGCGTAGACGCTGGAATACGAACTTGCATGACCAATACAAATCACAAAACTAACATAGACAAAACTACATCAAAGTGCGGATACTCTACTGTGGGACTCAATTACTTCTACAAAACTCCTTTCTTGATATTAATATCAAAGCCCATTATTTGTCGTCCTCAGCTTCGTTAGCACCATCACTAGCTTCCTCAGATTCATCATAACTATCAAAGAACTTCAGCTTCTCGGCTAGCTTCGTGCGAGTATTGCGTCGGATATTATCCAATTCCCCTGGAACAACAACTTCGGCACGTTCACTCTCATGTCGGGCGAATTCTATATCGTTCAATTCTGATGGCGTGGGTTTGGAATTTTGTTCGGAAGACCAAACAACAGAGTGATCTGAAGGGTCATTCTTTAGCTCTAAAAAGGCTTGGTAAGGGTTGAAATGCTTATCATGGTCAAATTCATCCGTAAAGATTGGCGTGAACCTGTCGAATGCAGTAGAGAAAGCTGGATAATCACACTTGATACGTTCGAGATACGCTTTAGGCTCAGGTTCTCTATGCTCTCCCAATTCCTCTTCTGTTGGCGAATCAGCAATGCTCAAACATGGAATGTATCGCTATACTTGAGACATTCTTAGATGTTAAGAAATTAATTACCTTGCGCGTCTAATTCCATACGTTTTCTGAAACCGGGCTCTCGTGCAACCTCCAAAATATCATCGAGTGTCGCTGGGCCATTATGCCTCATCATACGAATCATTTGGGCCGTAGAGAATCCAAGAAGCTGTTGGGCATAGGCGCGATCATCCTGGATATCATCATGAACAAGTCCGTGAACATTTTCTTCGAAGTCATTCCGAAAATCAGTTTGGAAATGCTCCTGTAATTGGTCTTGACCCTGGAGATCGTCTCCTCGCAAATAATCTTGAAAACTTTTCTGACTATCGCTTTGAGAATCATATTGTATATCATCTTGAGGCTCCCCTTCATCACGGTGATATCCCTGAAAAGTACACCCGATGATAGGATTGTTCTCAAGACGATACAATAGAGCATGTGTCTCCTGTGAAAGGTCTTTCTTAGGTCTGGGCTCAAATGCATCCTCGAAGTCGTATTGTTCGTCAAAAGATAACTCTTCCTCTTCCTCATCAGAGAATTGAAAATCGAGATCCCAGTTCTGCAGTTCACCGGTCGTGGGTGAGGTAAGTGGATACTCCCATGAATATTCTCCTTCATCATCTTCAGAAGTCTCGCCTTCCATATCTGTATCATCTGCTTTTAGAACATCTTGTTTCTTCTTCGAGCTAGAAGCTTTAGAAAGTGATGATCTAGGGCTCATGACTGGAGTTTCATCTTCCCCCGATGTCTCATTCTCATCCTTATTCAGAACCCTTCGGTGTGTAATTCTCTTCAAACTAGAACGTCTTGAAAGTGAAGAAGCTGACCTTGAATTAATGATATCAACATTGTCAGAAACGATTATTGTAGCATTTGAATCCTCTGAACTGCGCAGTGAGATACCAAGACCGTGAGATATGGCGTTATTATCATTTGTAACAGAAGAAAAGCTAGCCAAGTTTCTTGAATTTCCGTGCATGGAGTAGTCTCGATATCTTTTAGATGTACATTGGGAGGGGTTTAGTGTGTAGCTGGCGTCACTTCGAAGTCTTGATGCGGTTCGAGTAGGTTTCAGTACGTCCGCAACAGAGCCTGAACTCGACCTGCTAGCTTTTCTAACAAGAGCATTGAGTGCCTTCGAGGGTGACTTCGAGGATTTCTGTGTTTGTTTAACGCCTTTAATAGTGGTAGCTGAATTACGAATATATGGCGAGTCAAGAAAAGCTATATTACGGGACGAAGGCTGTGAGTTCGGAAGAGTCGGAGTTGTATATGGGAATACCAAAGCAGAACTGCAACTGGTGTTAGGGTTTCTTCGGCATCTACCTAAGTCTCCAATTGTGATGCTTGATGGGTTATAGACATTGCTCGCAGTCTCAACATATGGTGAGCCGAGAAAGGCTAAGTTATGAGATGGAAGACTCAAAGCTCTGAAAAATGGGCGTGGAATGTCAATAGTAGGTTCATCATGACTTTCGGTGGATGATCTACGATATATCCTGAATGGGTTGTCACTCCTATTTATTGGAGGGTATGGATCAAGTCCCCAGTTAGGCAAAATTGAGTCGTTGTCCCAGTTTTTATCGAGATCTATAGAGCTAGGTAGGTAAGGGCTCTGGCTTCTTTTTTTGCTGGGAGGCTGTTTCAAGAGTCGACGTCTTTGAACAGCAACTGGAGTTGACTCTTGACCGGAAAACGATCTTCTGCCTAAGCCACGATAAGACGCTGCTGATTTTTGTGAGAACGGAACTACTCCGCCTGCAACGATTGTGGGTCTCCGGGATGTTCTTGGGGATGGCGATCTCCAAAATTCGCTTAGAGAAGGCGATCTTCCAATTGAACGAGTATTTGTTATACATTTGCCTGAATTATCGCTGTCTTCATTTGCTGATACATCAAACAGACCTTCTCCAGGTTTGGGGAAACGTTCTGTATGATCAGATTTTAATTGGCAGTGAGCTTCCATGAGCGTTCGAGGTTGATTATTCGATGGGTGGTCTGGATACTTTGTCGACAGCCTTAAAGGGGAGGAATTATTTTTCGGGCAGGCTTTCCAAAGAACAAGTGTCGAGCTTGTTTTGACCGAATCTGTTTCACCCGAATGAGCTTTATCAATTGCAGCTTTCCGGGTTGTAACGTTTCTAGATATTTTATCAGAAATATTTTGCGACGGAAGCCCGGAAGATTTAGAGCGCCCCCGAGCACTCTGACACATTTGCTGGAATTTTAGTTGACCCTGAGAAGGGATTGGATTGCTGTACTTCTGGGATGAGCTTGTATTTGGCATTTGGTAGCTTCGTCGATACATAACTGGTGCTGTGAGAGTCATTGGGGACTCATTCTCAAACTTTGAGCGAATGTAATCATCTTTAGTATCGATAATACTATTCCAAGCAGGATAGTATGGAGCAAGAGATACCTTTTCGGCCAGGTCATCGTCTGGCTCCTCATGGCTCTCGTAGATATACTGATAGGATTGTTCAGTGTTGTTAGATGAAATAGAAGAAGTCCTTCGAGATGAAACGTCAAATTGAGCAGCGGATGGCATTTTGTATGCTTTTCTGGTCTTGTAACGCAAGAAACAGGGTATTTGGGTAGTCGTGGCGAACTTTTCAACCTGCTGGACTGATTTGATTAAATTTCTTTGGATAGGTTGATCTTTGACAATTGGACTGAACTTTAGTCTTTGGGTAACATGCTAACTTCACCTTGGTTATTGGTGAAGTCAACACGTAGTGTTGGTGGTCGTTCTAGCTGCGACACCACTTGATTCGACTAACATTCGCGTTCTTGTTTCCGATCTGTTAGATCGTGTGAGTGTTGTCTCTACCGCAGCTTAAAGACTTAGGCAAGGAAAGAATGTGTGTGCGTAGCATCCAAGTTTCGGAAGAAACCAATAACAGCCTGTGATATTTGATCTTGGTATGAAGTTGCTACAACTTTAACTGTGTGGCAATAAGCGATTTAAAGCTGAAGTTTAGTCCAAAATTAATGCCCTATGTTCAAAATCCGTTGTCGGTATAGAGATTTAGGGAGACCACGAATAAATAGCCGAGATATGCTTATCTTTGACGCGTCCAACTCGATCGAAGGAGTAAGTTACACCTTTAGCCTGGAGTTCTGAATCCTATTTAATTTCGAGGCATGGTTGGATGCAATTGAGTCAAGTAGAGGCTTGGCTAGGCTTAGATGTATTAGGATTAAGGCAGGGTGGAGTTGACATCACATATCTCGGTTAGTATTGGTAAGGCTCTTTCACATTCTCTTCGTTACTGAAGCTGGATGAAATGAGTCTTGGTGTTTCGACTCTATTTCTTTGTCAATACGCCACTTTGTGTGACAGTACTGTTTTATTTTACGAGTCCTCCTCGTAGAGATGTTCTTCTTGGCCACCGAAGAATGAAGAAAACTATTCGGAGTGAATCCCAGAGCATGTAAGAAAACCTCCTCCGCAGCTAGAATTGCATTGAGACATCCCAAACACTACGGGAGATGGTGAATATGATAACTTATTGATGATAGCTGAGCTTGCGGCTGGTCGTCGGTCACCTTCGCCTACTAAATGTGAACTCGCTTTCTACTCTTCAGCCTTGCGTACTGGACATAGTAGATTGCTAGCTACTACAGATCTTATCCGATCAAGCTTTCTTTTGAACAGAGATGGATACCTCCACAATACTTCCAAGCGGAAGTTTTCTTTCTACAGGTATCTTGAATATTGCTAAGCCCCAAGAACTCCGTTAGGAAAATAAAGCATCAAAAAAATTCGTACTCTAATTTGTATACATGTGTGTCAAATTCTCGACACAAAATAATGGAGACATGGTCTTAATCATGCTAAGTTGGTCCCTGCCATATTGATGGAAAAGAGATTTGGAAATATTTTCCAAATGAGAGACGACTCAAAGAAGTCAGAACCCAGAGGTTTTATTGACACATAGCTATTAAGCCTTCACTATAGAAATGAATCCAGAATGTCACTAGACTAAAATATGAAGTTCAGAAGGCACAAGGAAAGAAGGAAAGCTCCTAATAAGACAGTCCCTCACGGCTAGCGACCTTGAGTCCAAGAAGGTGTAGAGGAAATCTCTCAAATGCTACCTGTGTAGCGAGACTACCGATTCCAAGAGTTTTTCGGTTTATGCATCACGGCAACATTCTCCGTTTCCCTCCAAAACTGATCATAATAACATAATTTGTTGTGACAACTCTGGTAGCTGAAATCATAGAACTGGCTGTATTATGTTTCGTGATGGTACGGGACATTTAGCCATCTAGTCAATATGTGTGGATATATAAGTGCACAGATTCAGCTGGTTCAGAAATAGCAAGAGCAGAACGTCGTGACCGGATATCTATCTTTGGTTGCATGAGGTATTCGCGGTAAAGAAGATCACATCTATATGTGCTACTTTAGTAACGTGGATAACACTGTTGCGAAACACGAGATGAATATGATGCTAAGAGTAACGGAGGTTGAAATAAAGTGTGCCGTCGCCATTCGTAAAGCCAAGCCAGGCTTGGCACTACCATAATCTTGTTCGCGATATGGTGATTGACTGACTCTCTTCAACAACACTCTGAGGAGAATATTAAAATCAATTCTAAAAATCCCAGAATCAAGACGCATTCTTAACGGCGGCTCCACGACGTACCCTATCCCTCACTTACCTCCAGAAATATCGAGTTTCTTTTCATTTCTCCCATTGACGCAACATCTTGGCACCTTAGATTTGACACAACTAAAGCGCCCCGCACATTTTGACGACTGGCACCATCATCAACATGGTTTGTTAACTCGAGATTCAGCCGTACCCTTCTGCTTCTGTCATGAAAAACAAATCAGATGAGCAAAGCAGCAATTCAATTTAACTCCACGGTCTGACAACATGAGGTCGGCAACGCTGCAGCGTTTCCACCAACTCTCAATATCGTCTAAACGCGTCGCAATCAGACGCAAAACCCCTTGTATACAGAAACAGACGAGATGGGCTTCAACAAGCGAGACTGGAAAGGAGAAGACTGCAGAAGCAAATGACGGTGATGGTAATGAAGAGGGTCCGCCACGTAAGTTCTCTAGCTCATGCAAAGCAAAACTTCATCACTTTCTGGTCCAGAGAAGGTTGGGGGCTATCCAGGGGTCGCTAAACAGAGAATTGCTTATTTACCAACACGGCGATCTGGGAATCTGGGCATCTGGGCATCATTCTTAGGCAAGAACAGTTTGAAAAGCTGTTACTATGTTCTGGGAAGTCCAGTATCAGTAGAAACGGTGTAGGGGATAGCTAGCAAGCCCCTGAAAATATACACACGTGAATGTGCATCACCTGACTAAATCTTCATCCAGGTAAAACATACAATCCGTTCACGAACCAAAGCAAGCGTTCGCAGCCATCATCTCAAAATGGCCCCATGTTTACTCAGATGCTGGAGGCCGCAGCCACAGCTTTCGCCAGTATTCTGGTCGTAGGATCGGGATTTGCTTTGGGTGGCTACATGTATCACAGATTCTACAAATGGCTCGTCATACACAAAATGGAGAAAGCCTTCGAACCTGGCGATCCTGTCCTTGAACTTGCTGCCCTGGGGAAGAAACTGCCGGATACCATGACAAATCTTCAGGCTGTTTCGGCGGATGAGACTCATTGGATCCTCCGGGATGAGCAAAGAAAGATAGATGCCATCGTGAATGGGAGCGAACGGGGCCGTTATCACTTGTTGATTGGTGAAAAAGGAACAGGGAAATCAAGTATGTTACTAGATGCCATGCAGAAGATAGATGGCGAAGGCGTCAGCATGTTTGAAGCGCATGCCGATTTGGAAATTTTCCGAGTACGCTTGGGCAAGGCACTGAACTTCGAATTTCATGAAGACTATATTGGATCATATTTTTCGGAACGAGGTCCCAGAGAAAGTAGTGCGCTATTGGATATCGAGCGTGCCTTTAACAAACTGGAAAAGGTGGCACTTAAACGAAGAAAGCTTGTTGGACGACCATTAATCGTGATCATTAATTGCATACACTTATTGCGTGATGATGAAGATGGTAGAGACTTGTTGGAACTCCTTCAGCAGCGAGCAGAGCAATGGGCAGCAAGCAACCTTGTGACTGTTATATTCAATTCGGACGATTATTGGGTTTATGAGCGCCTCAAGCAGTTGGCTACTCGGATGGAGGTTACGTCTATTACTGATCTACCAAAAGCTCAGGCTATTGCTGCACTTTCCAACTATCGACAGAAGTATTTTAAAGAGGAAGTAAAATCCAAAATTCTGGCGGAAGTTTACGATAGGGTGGGGGGCCGTCTCACATATCTCAATCGGGTGGCTAAGTCTAGAGATATGTTAAAAACCTGTGACGAAATCATAGACGTCGAGAAGCGCTGGTTTCTAAATCAATGTTGGATTCTTGGAGAGGAGATGGATGACGATGTCATGGATCAGCAGAAATTTGCCGTAAGTGCCCTTCTTCTTATTCAATGCCAATTCTAATTGAACCCGCAGTCAGCTGCCATGGTCTTGGCTCAAGCTCTTGTGCGGGCAGAACAACATGAGGAACATGATGAGTTTCATCCAGATGATGGCTCTCATAATATACCACAAATACCGCTGCATAAAGCTCGCCAAATCATGACGCGTGCGGACTTCATCCGACAATACGATCACATAAATCTTTTCACCATCACCAGCACGGCATATGTACGTGCTGATTCAGTGCCAATGCAACGAGCTTTCCGGGACATCTGCGCCGAAGATGGGTTCGATGAGCATTTGGAGGGCACATTGCAGCGCATCGCTGAAATCGAAAGCTTAGGACGTACTAGAGAGATTGTGATGAAAGATCTAGTCCTCGGTGGCAGGTATCAATTCTTACTGAAGGATGGAGAAAAAAGGGGCGACAAGGTTACAGAGGTTACAATTAAGGACGCGAATCCTAAAACGATTGCAGGAGGTTAATGATATTATAGACTGTATAGATACTTGTATCAACTATAGATCCATTTAGAGCTAAGAGCAAATCTTGCTGTTTGTCTTAGTATTATGCTTTGGTACCCGAATATACATTAGAGTGCAGAGTTTGTACTTCCTGAAATTACGCAGACCGCCTAGATGAGTGAATTTGGCAGTTGCCTTGTAAATTGAATACCTGTGTATCAAGGAAATCTTCCTTCTACTAGGAGCACTGGCATGTGACTAACTCTTGAAACAACTTACTAGCGATGTATTTGTAACCTCGTCCTAGCTTAAGTTCAAATACCTTGTCTATTCACCACAATTACTATCGCTATCCACCATGAACAAGCACTCTCATATATTTCGTCTTAAACAGAGATTTCACATCATATTTTTTTACCGTTCTACTTACAACTTCACCTCTGCAAACTTCGCTATTCACTATGCATTACCAATTGAGAAAGTCTCGCTTTTGGCTTCGCTATAGTACAGAAACATCATATTCTGCTCTATATAAATATATAACAACAGCCGCCGAAAGATCATTGCTACTGTCCCCAGCGTGGCTTTCTATATTATACGTAGCCAACCAAAAGCTCCGAGCAGTTTTGCCTACCTTGAATCCGAGCGCCTCTACTCTAATTGTTGAAAACGAGCTATAATTTACCAGCACACAAGTAGCTCTCTCAAGCATGTTAGTATTCTACGATCAACTCAAAAAAGAATCTCATCCTGACGATATTATCTTAGTCAATCTCAGGACTTTCGGTTATAAGAAGTGACAAAACAACCTACAACGCTCCCAAGATGTCGAGAACTCCATACAAGCAACTTGGAAGGGCATCGATCACAAAGGCAAGATCGTCTCGATTCTCAGGCTCTTATAGTACAAGCAGCTCTGTCTCAAATTTGTCAAAGTCGCCATCACCTACCAAGAAGAAGATGAGTTTTAAGCTAGTCTCTGCTGCTTCCCGTTGTTTGGCCGAGGTTGAAAAGACAATTCCGAGTTTCGCGTAAGCTACCTTCTCCCTTACCACCAGGGAAAACATTTACATTTTTCAGGAATGTACAGGAATTGATCACAATCTACATCGTGGAGATGAATGGAGCGACAACAGAATTCAAAGTCTATAAAGATTTCCTTGTATATAGTTCTGAATTCTTCAACGCGGCCTTCAATGGTAACTTCGCAGAAGCCAATTCCCGGTCAATGACGCTCCATGATACTGAGGCAAAGACTTTTGGTTTGCTTGTCAGTTATATCTATGTAGGAGAGCTAGACAACGCTGGAATAATCACCGCCGATGATCTTCTTCGCCTCTGGATTCTTGCCGACAGAGTCCTTATTCCGAAGCTTCAAAATCATGTTCTTCGAATAATTGAAACTTTGGCTGAGTTTAAACCTTCTGTTGATCTTCTTCATCATATATATCACCGCGATCATCAGTACTCTCTCCTTAGAGACTTCATCAGCGAATTCTTCGCAATGAGACAATGTGCTGTGCTGGCCGATCCGGAAGACCTTCCCAAGGACATGCTTGCAGAAATTTTCGTAGTTGCTAGGGAGTTGCTAATTAAGAAGGGTGGCAAGTTCACACATCGACGTCTCTGCAAGTTTCTTGTCGCGGAAGAAGCGTCGAGTGAGCTCTGAATGACTTCAGCTGACTAACATTTGAGGAGTTGATTTGATCTCATACTAGTTGAGCTTAAGAGTAATATCTGGATTGTAGCGATATGGTTCTCGGTTTACTTAGTTTTTGTTTCACTAAGATTTGGGATATATGACAGCGAAGTCCTAACTAATCCAGCGGAGCTGAGTTACAATAGGATAAAGTCATGCCTGTATTTATGAGTTTAAGATGCTTTAAAGCGGATAAAGTAGTCTCAGATCTGCCACAGTCAATGCCATTACAATGTACTTGGGTGATCTCTTATGCATGTGATAAACAACATGTTTAAGGGAAGTAGGTATTCAGAGTCATTATCTCTACCTTACCCACGCAACAGGTTATGTAATTAAATTGAGCCATCAATAAACCACAACTGCTAATCTTATTTCCAATGCGTCTTCAAATTTTCTAGATTTTTCGGGACTGCGGAGACCCCCGAAACTTCCCAAGCCTCTATGCTAAAGAACACACCAATTTTTATGGCACTGGAGTCTAAAGAACGATCACGAAGTATATTATGCTTCAGAGTAGTTTTTTGCAGGATAATCCTTTCTGAAAGCCCCAATATCTTGTAGCCCCTGACCGAGCAAACCGTAGAAATCATTCGAAGTTATTTTAAAGCTCTTAGTTTTGGCTGTTCGCTTGACCGTCTCTGGATCACCGATCGCCAGTCCACTAGCAGGCATATTATGTTTCTTCAGAGTGTCTTCATAAAGCTTCACAGCATCAAGCCACTCTTTTTCTTCCCCCCAAGCTCCAGCTGCGGCAAATTCCATATTTGCCCTGGCATCGTAGCTACCAAGCCATACGGAGTCAATTTCGGTGCCGACTTCCGTCAAAATAGCATCCAGATTCTCGATACCCTTGATAGATTCAATCTGGATGATTATTGCTGCTTGTCGGTTCAGGTTCTGATACCAGGTAGTCGAGGCATCTAAGCAAACATCTCCAATTCCGGGAATTAGGCGACAAGGTGGTGCAGAGCGAGTGCCCGAAACCTTTCTACCGAACTTCGCGTAGGAGACAACGGCGCGGGCTTGCTCTACTGTTTCGATTTGAGGAACAACGAGACTTGCTCCAGCATCCAATGCATAGCCAATTGAAGCGTGTTCATGACCTGGAACCCTGCTTCCAGTTAGCAAATCAAGGGTCTTGAAGTCTACATATTAAAAATACCTGACAAAGGCCATTGAGCGTCCCTCGCTGACAAATTGTATATCATGTACCATCTTTCTAATGATTAGCATTTTCAAACTCCTGGAATATGAATGCGAGAGTGATCATACCTGTGTCATCGTTTCCACACCCATGGCAGCGTGTTCCCAGTCAATCACGGCAATATCAAACCCGAGCTGTGCAACCACCTTTGAGATAGCTGTAGAAGGAAGTCCAATTAAGTATCCAATTAGTGGCGTAATTCTTCCAGCATGTGCGTCTGCTAGTGCTTCTCTTGCACGATGAGGTTGAAATAGAGATGGTGCCCGATATGCTGACATCCCGAGCTTAGGCACGAGGCTCGCTGGGGTTGGTATTTGGCTGTTGGCCGCCATAATGACTTTTATCTACAAGATCTGGATCAAAGGGGGAAGAAAGTAGGAATAAATAAGGTGACTGGTTTTGTCTTTCCGGTAGAGTCGGTATATATAGCTATCCCCGCCTCAGTGCTGTCGATAGTTGCGAGAGCATGGAGTTTAATCGCGCATCCTCACGACTAGTGCTTACAATCAGCCTATTCGGTGCCAATATATACCCAATTTTAATCACTTGAGAAAATTTGTTGGCATATTCTATCGTAAGGTAATCCAATCAGCTCTTTCTATTATCGAAATCCAACACGAACCCAAAGAACCCCGGTTCTTCTACAGAATACATCCTTAATACAGAGTATAGTAAGAACCTTGGTATATTTGATCTTGTTGAATGACCGAGGTATATCAGGATTGAAATTTGACAAGCGGATTAGTAGCTAACAATCTCCTGCAGGGAACTCTTCTTAGATAATTAGGAAATCCGATAACCAAACGTACAGTAGTTTACTAGAGCGTTATAGAGCCATGTTTCCATATAAGCAAAGTGGCCCAGATTTAAGGTCTCAAATCAGATCTGTACGTAGATAAACAAAGATAGATGTAGGAATGAGACCCACTGGTCTACCACATATCGAAATCTCGATAGTTTGACGTTCTTGGCTTCATCTAAACTAGAAAAAGGGGGCGGGGTTGATTAGGCGAGGTATGACAGGTGAACCTGAAGACCTCGTACCAATATTAGATTATTGTTGCACAGTGAAACCAGAACTTCTTTGCACAGGTCTCGTTCATATTTCTCTTCCACGATAAACCATGTCTCCTTCTTCTGTTTTGCAAAACGCCCCGGATCATAATTCCCCCAGAGACAGCTTATGACATATTCGCCAAACTTCTGCAACTGACTAATTGAAAGGAGTGGGCGATCTGGAAGATGGCTAACAACTCAGACCCATTGCCGGTGGTGTTAGTACTTATTTTCTTGGACACGTATCCTTCTTCCTAGAACCTTGTTGTGCATGATTTCAACTTCTCCATTTCCATGCTGTTTTTTTAATAGTGTCATGCTATATCGTCTCAAGTTCGAAAGTACATTGGCTTTTCTGAACTTGGAATAATTCCTCTACTAAGTTATCATGGCTGAAAAATAATTATCCAGAAACGAGTATATGCCACTTCTTCAAGATGATAGGCTGAAGCCTAGATCCTCAAAACCAACACTCAGAGTTACCACCGGATCATTAGGTCTCCCGTCACCGCAGACACCTTCTCCTGATCTTGATGAAGAATACGTTAGGCAGATGGTCCGAAAGATTGATTGGCGTATCCTTCCGATCATGTTTCTCACGCTCAGTTTTAACTTCATTGACAAAACTGTCCTTGCCAACGCTTCAGTATATGGTTTGACCGAAGATATCGTGGGTTATGAAAGCTTCTGCATAGTGTTATTTACTGACAGGTTCTAGAATCTACGTGGGAATCGCTTCTCTTGGGTATCCAGTATATTCTATTTTGGGTATCTACTGTGGACATACCCAGCTTCCATTCTAATTCAAAATCTTCCTGTGGGCTTTTATGCAGGGGTGAATATCTTGTTGTGGGGTGTTGTAGTTGTCGCAACTTCTGCAGCTACTGCATATGGTCATCTTCTTCTCACTAGATTCCTCACTGGAGCCTTAGAAGCGTCAAGTAGCCCAGCATTTTTGTATATCACGGCAATGTGGTATACACGAGAGGAGGCACCACGACGGGTAGTGGTGTGGTTTGCTGGAAATGCGTGTGGTGGAATTATTGGAAACCTACTATCCTTCGGCATAGGTCACATTTCTGGAGAAGTCAAGCCTTGGCGATACCTTTATCTCGTAAGTCTCTCAGCAAGACCTGTTGCTTTTCTCTAATTCGTGTAGGTATTTGGAAGTTTAGCCATTGTCTGGGGGATTATAGTCCTTCTCTTCCTTCCAAACGACGTCTCTACAGCCCGAGGTTTTACACCTTCTGAAAAAGATTTCATCGAACGTCGAATAGGTAACACCAGCACTGGAATAATCGGTTCCGAGACCGACGGATGGAAAATGAAAGAAGCACTCCTCTGCTTGCTCGACGCCAAAATATGGTTCTTCATCCTCATCGTATTTCTTGGTCAGGTCCCTAATGGTGGCCTCCAAACCTTTTCTAATCTTGTGTTGACGGGCACTGGGTTTTCTAGCCTTATGTCATCCTTGATAGGAATAATCCATTGGTTTATGACCCTTTTGGTGGTGCTCAGTACTGGGTATCTCGCTTCAAGATTTAGAAATATCACTACGATACTACTTTCATTTGTTACTTTGCCTCCTCTTGCAGGATATCTGATGATGCTTTTTGGCACCAACAAAAACTT
>Ga0247810_10000057_pt1 | contig 191914 bp, 181 predicted proteins | sample UWRJL119311C1_FD_179918 | JGI IMG/M metagenome (GOLD analysis project Ga0247810, IMG submission 179918) | Plant litter microbial communities from Arlington Agricultural Research Station in Wisconsin, United States - UWRJ-L119-311C-1 | ecosystem: Environmental > Terrestrial > Plant litter >...
AACCCTAACCCTAACCCTAACCCTAACCCTAACCCTAACCCTAACCCTAACCCTAACCCTAACCCTAACCCTAACCCTCAGCAGTATACGCTCTATTTCTAAGCAAATAAGATATAAATAATTATTATTTTACTATAAATTTGCTATTTTTTCACTATTATTTAGATCTTGATTTGCTTGCAAATCGGCATCTTTGCTTTGTCTTTCAAAAATATACTGCTAGTTTGATAAAAGAATATAAACTTGCTAGCTAGCAGATATAAAAAACTCTGGCCGAGAGATAATTTTTGAAATATTTGCAAATATCAGCTTTTGATTATATTATATTAAGTTTATATATTTATATTGATTTGTTTCTATATCAGAATTGATATATTAGCAATCAGCTATTTGATAAATAGCAATACTGCAGCTTTGAAATTATATTAAATATTAAATAAATTCAGCTATAAGGTCAATATTGTTATTTAAAGAGCTTTTTTGCTATAATTAAATATTTAGTAATATAATATTATCAATATTGCTAATATTATTCAATTGGCTTTCTAATATAATAAAGCTTAAGTTATTTAGATATTCTGAGTCGGTATCTTTTAAGACTGAAATCTCAGAAATATTATTAATCTCTGATAAAGATATTGCTACTATATTAATATTGCTTTGATTATAACTTGCCTGCAATTCGATATTGGTCAGATCCAAATTTATAGACAATTCAAGATCTTACAGACTAGCTATATTATATAGCTTAATAGAATCTAGAATTTAATTATAATCTGGCTCATTATCTGCTATAGATAATATAAAAAAGCAAAAAAAGACAGAGAAAAACTGATTTTCTTGATAATCAATAGTATAATTATTATCTAATTATATATTATTTTTCTCAACTTTAGATATTTCAAAAGACTAAATAATAAATAATTGTATTTATACTAGCTAGAAAGCTGGTTCAGGCTAAATATATCTAAAAAACTGGAATCCCGAGCTACTAGCAATAATATCTGAAGAAATCTGAGCTTATTACCGATTTTACTATGCATTTTTTCGATATTGGCGTTCTGCTAGTAAGAGCTTTGATCGAGGTATATTAAATAGCGAATAGTAAGCAAATAGCTAATAAGCAATTAAATAAAAAATTACAATTAGATAAAAAAGTAATAAAGATTTATAAGAATTACAGAATATAAAAATATACTATAAAAATTGAAGAAGAAAATAGCTTCAAGTTTATAATTTTATTAATATTATATAATAAAGTCATTTATCTTTTTGGAAATAAATAAAGATTATATAGTAAAGTTATTTACTCTTTTGAAAAGATTGTCATCTGACTTATATCTATTTCTAGCCGGCTTATATTCGGTTATATAAAGAATACTAGTTGTTAGTCTGTTATATTATAGCATATAGATATCAAATAAATGCTATAGCAAAAGAAAAACATTAGAATTTAGATTGCAAATCGTCTAAGTTCGGCAATATGTTTAGGATCGCAACATGTTTTTTGCCTACTAGAATGTATGAAACGATTAACACTCTCTGTAATCAGTTCTTCCTGCTTTAAGAGACTCGACTTGCTAAAGGCATGTGACAAAAGCCTCCGCATCTGGCCGTGGATAATAGGGTCACGCTCTGACACAATTGAGTGAACTCCTTTGGCTGCGAAGCTACCGCCCTCGTAGAAAGTGGATTTAACAAAGGTCTCATGCCCGGGACGCAAGCCGTAGATATCGCGGAAAGACTGTTCCGAGTTGAAAGAGAGTTCGTTGGGCGCTACGCGGACGACAGAGCCTAGGTCCCGAGTTGGTTTAGTATGTTGATGAGCTTCCACTCCCCGCCATTGGATAGGATGGGAGTTTCATGGAAACATCTCTTACCATAGCGACAATGAAGACTCAACATGTCATAAGGTTGCCTACCGCGGAGGAAGCCTAGGGAGAATGGTATCTTTACGCCAATGACCAGAATAAATGAGCCTTTGTATCTCAAATATCTCCTTCACAGCTTCATGGCTATACGAAGACATACATTGCTATAAGCTGCCAGTTTAGGCCCCGGAAACTGGCTGAGTGGGTGGAGATACACATTGTATACACCATCGCAGATGACCTGGCCGAAATTTCTTAATTCACTATCAAAGCAACAAACTAGGACTTGTATGATCGCGCACCTTTGTGATGATCGTAATTACAACCAAAATAAAAAAGCTTCTACACGCCCATACGACAGCATAGATCACAGTAAACTCGAACGTGTCTATGCTGAACATGCTGTTAATCGTCCAGCCCAAGCCTCGCGCAGTGATTCAAGTCAGTAGCTAGAGAGTCGCAAACTGCAAGTTCGTTCAGCAGACCAAATTATCTCTTTTGTTGTTTTACAATAGCCAACTGGGCATGCACTCTTGCCTCAGAGTAACCTGCTAAAGAAAGGCGCAGAATGCGACTCCATATCTAGCGTTTTGTTGGTGTTGGTACAGCCGCTTTTGGAAGTGGCCGAGACCCCGGAACTAACAGAAATAGGCTAGAAGGGATGATAATCTGATGAATAATAAAGTGTAAATATTGTAAAATTGATGATTACTCTTAATAGGCTAGATTACAAGACAAGTGGCAGTGTCCTATTTACAACCCCGGTCACATGATTCACCACATGACTCAAATACAAACGACACCATATTTTAATAGGACACGACAATCATCTAACCAAGGCTCAACTGCCGCCTGATTTAATTTAATCTGTGCGTCCTGGTGGTGGCCCCATTTCATCCAGTAGGCCCCTGACAGCCCTCCTACACACACCTAAACGTCTGCCCATTACCTCGCTGCATAGCTGTCTTCCAGCTCCCTGCAGCGCGCTGATTAGCTCAAATAATCGATCCAATCCGAGGCGCAGCAATACTCGGACGACTGCAACACACTCTGTCTCGCTCTCGACTCGAAATGCACCTACCACCGTTGTCAGGGCCTCTGTTGCTGGCGGCGACGCTCTGCTACATGCGCGACAGCACAGATCGGTGAGCCTGCTTACTAGGAAAGTAAGGATCGTCATATTCTCGACTCGCACCGCGCAGAATGGGCAGGCCAGCATGCCCTCTGCTTGGCGCAGTGCTTTGTGGTGCGCTGAGAGAACGCCGTCGACCGGCAGATTTGCGTTGGCATTTGGCTCAGTGATCAGTTCCAGCTCGTCTATCAGGAGCACCACCTCATGGAGGCACTGGCACTTGGACGGGGGGGTGTCGGCTCGACTCTGTCTATGCGTATGTATCTGGTTGGAAAATAGGGCCTCGGCTTGTGGCACCCTCGACTGCAGATGCGGCGAACAGTTGTTGTCTGCGCCCGGGTAAATTTCTTGATGTTGCCCGCTGCCGAGGAGTGAATGCTCCTGTCCAGTCAATATCTGTTCGGGTATAAGCATGTTGTTCTGGACGTTGTTGTCACAATGCGCCGTTGGAACAGCTGGAGAAAGCGTGAACTCTTGATCAAGCGGGAAAGCAAAGAAGTCTGTTCCGCCCGAATACCCCCCGAAGTCGTCTGTTCCGCTCGAATATCCCCCCTGGGCTTCGCCGCTCCGCTCGTGGGCGGCTTGATCTCTGGAGGCCAATGGTCCTAGTTCTTCAGGAATTTCTGTTTCAAGTAGATCAGGCCACTGCTCTGTGGCTGAGGAGCCCGGACCAGAATCCCCTGGCGCTAAAGAAGTAGCAGTGCTGCAATGTCGTGGGGGATATGTACACTTCCTGCCCAGAGTCTGGCATCGCTTGCAACTGCGCCCGCCAGTACAACGTACCTTTTGCGCCCTACATAGAGAACAAGCCGACGGCATCTCTGTCTTGGCTGTCACAGGGTCGAAGGTGTGCTTGCGTTTGAATAGCAAGACGCTACCGTCGTCATTTGCGATAGGCTGCCAGCTGGTGAACATTGCGAATCAATAGGAGGTAATTTTAGCTGCTTCGTTGCGTGGTCATATCTATGCTCTTATGCAAGTCTCTTGCAAGCATTAGCGGCAATTTCAACTTTTGCGTACCAATATATAGCTTCAGCGTTTTTACTTCGTTTATATGCCGCTTAGGTAGGGTTTCACAAGTGCTGCTGCATCTCCGTATGCGCTATTCATTTTAAGGAGCATGATTGTTAGTGGACCAATCGGGGACTTCTATTCTGGTTACTGTACTTAATCGTGCTGCAACACCCGGGGAGACATTTAAATCGAACCAGCCCTACAGACTGCGCGAAACCAGATAGATGCACGCATCTCGGCGGCACATTCAATTCCAACAACAATTCCAACATCGCAATTTCGATAGTCAAGTCCGACAACAATTCCAACATCGCAATTTCGATCGACAGAGCGTTCATCGTTCGATCACCCTGTTGCTTCGATCTCTTGATAATTTGGAATCGTTCAGTAGACAGAAATTACCTAGTCCTTACTTTTGCGCCTCGCACGCAGGCTAGCTAGCATACGTACGATTCACGTTTCAACATGGTCAGATTGGACTTCGACCTTGAGCGGGACGTGCCTGAGCTCACAGGCAAAGTCATCCTGATTACTGGCGGTAGGCAAAAGTCTTAGCCTTTTGGTATCTGAATATTAAAGTACTTACGCTTCTTGTTTCTTAGGTACGAATGGCCTTGGTGCTGCTACAGCTAAGATGCTAGCAACCCGAAATCCCGCCAAGATCTATATCACCGGACGTAATATACCCGCAGCGCAACATGTTATTGCCGATATCAAGTCGACCGGTTCGAATACCGAAGTGGCCTTTATTCGTTGTGACCACGCTGATTTAGCGTCCGTCAAGACAGCCGCAAACGAAATCTCTAAAGAATCCCGTCTTGATATACTTATGGCCAACGCTGGTATTATGGCATTCCCTCCTGGTAAGCAATTCATAATGATTTCTTATGCTCTCAATCTACTCTTTAAACAATAAGACATGTTCTACACAGCGCACTCAAGCTAGTGCTTCTAGATCTTCCCACGAAATGCCGTATTTCTCATGCTATATTTGGCAACTACTAACTCCGTAACTCGCAAAGGCCTGACAAAGGATGGCTATGAGCTACATTTTGGGATCAACCACCTCGCACACGCTCTTCTAATTCGCATGTTACTCGGGCTATTGCAAACAACGGTCAAGGAGCACGGAGAAGCGCGTATTATTACTATCTCTAGTCTTGCGTTAGTTCTCGCGCCTCGAGGTCATGGCATCGTGTTCAAAGACCTGAGAACGACTCAGGCGTACTTCATCCTTGGAAAATGGCAACGCTACGCCCAAAGCAAGCTAGCGAACCTACTCTATGGCCGGGAGCTCGCTCGTCGCTATCCAGAGATCACTACATTAATAGCCGATCCTGGCCCAAGCAATACAGGACTAGTATCGAGTCTTGGGTTTCTGGATAAAGCTATCGTACATCTAGGGAATATAAATCGATTCCTTGACGAGGATCAAGGCCATTGGAATCAAGTGTGGACTGTTGGCGTACCCAAAGCTCAAGCGAAACAGGGAGAGCTATACGAACCAGTCGGCAGGCTAAGTAACGGATACACCCATTGGTGCCTGGATAAGCAACTAGCAACAAAGTTATGGGACTGGACCGAGGAGGAGCTCAAGCCTTGGTTGGCGTAGTGTAAGCCAGAGTAGAGTACCTGGATAAAGTATAGATGGGAAGGCATACGGAACAGTATTAAAATGTGATCAGTCCGTGAAGGTGAAATTCGGATAATCCTGACCTCGGAAAATGGCTATATACGAAAGCTGATATTTACATGGTACTTAGCTTCATCTCATATATCATATAATCCGAATCTCTCTTGCAATTCATTTCTCGGCTATATATATTGAGATACTGGTTAGGCTAGTGGGAACCCTCGGTGGAGAAAATGCTTCAAGAAGCCGTCTGGGTCATATTTATCTTGAATTGCGTTTAGTTTTGGCAAACTTCTCCCATTAGCATAACTTGCAAATGGGAACTGGCCTTGCGCAGAGTCTCCAAGATAGATAAATTGGTTGAACAACCCAAGTGCCTTGGTCTGTTCGCGGATTTGCTGCGCCGAGACTCGAGAGAACTCCAGCACCTTTGCATCGTCTTCAGCGTTCTCCCACATGCTAAGAATGATGCCCGCTGTGCATTTGACGAATCATTAGCAAAATTGCCTACAATAGGTGAGAGAAGAACTCACCAATAAATGTCTCATCGATATCGGGGTCTAAACCTAGGACATTGTTGCCTCGATCTTTGGACGCTTGGAGGTATTGCTTCGAAACTGGCTGGTACACTGCATACGTAGTCAATCCCGCCACTTCACTCAACATTGACACCGCGTTATTATGTATCGTGTTGTTGTAGAGTTTGATGCTCTCTTCCGTCGCCTCGAAGCTGATTGCGTAGAAGAGATTTCGAAGCGCCTGCGTCGAGAATGGGTCCAACTGCTCCGGAATCGCAGTCCAACTCTGATGAACAGCAACGCCGTTGGAGATCGTCGCACTTGCAGAGATAGCAGTGAAGTTCTCTAACGCAGTTGGCTTAGCCTCACTTCCTGGATATAGCGCAATATTATAGTATGATAGCGACGGTGAGCCGTTAGTGAAGCTAATCCCAGAAAAGATATCAATATGCGCGTTTGGATCGTTTACGCCTCCACCTGGCTCCATATAGCTCGTCAAAGCGGCAAAGACCTCAGATCCGGCTGCACTGGACCATACCGTCAACCCGCCGAAGGTGCTCGTCATGGGAAATGTGCGCACGTCGAAGCGTGTGACTAGGCCAAACAAATTGGACCCCCCTTTGAGAGCCCACGCGAGGTCAGCATGAGGATCTTGTGCAGCATTGGTGACTTCAAGGACCGTGCCGTTCCAGAGAACAACTTGCCAGCCTACAATGTTGTCAACTGCCCATCCGTGGTGGCCGGAGAAATAGCCTATGCCCCCTCCGACCAACAAGCCGCCCACGCCAACAGAGGGAAAGCGTCCACCATTGACTGCAAGTCCATACTCTGCAAGCCACTTATATACATTCATCCAGGTCTGCCCAGGGCCAATACTGGCAACTGAGCCGTCTGCGGAGATATTGTTTGTGTTGAACGTGCTAGCGGAGATCATGACACCGTCATCTAGAGACTGCGCGCCTCGCACTGGCATATGCCCTCCAGCGCGAAAGGCGAAGTGAAGCTTCGCATTTCGAATGATTATGAGCCCCTGAGAGAGATCATATACGGTAGACGGCTCGAAGACGCACTGGGGTGCCAGGACACAAGTCCGGGACCAAACATCTACATAAGAATCTCAGCCAATCCGTGTCTTATGCATACATTTCGCAGGAGAAAGTACGTACTCTGGGTTTGGGTCAGGTACTGCGAGCTATTCGGCCAGAACACCTGCTCGGGTAGTGCAGCAGCCAGCATATCACACCCCCCCACGACGATCTCCTGTCGCGAGTGTCCCAGCCTAGGCTTCACTTCAGTGAACTCTAATGACGACAGAGCTATAGCTTTTGATTCCCGAAGCCCGATTTGCAGAAGTAGCAATCGGCAGAGCATATAGGTATGCATGATTGTGAACGACGGTGTTCCTCGTTTTCCGAGATAGGTGGGATGCAAGCTTATATTGAGCGGCTGTGCTGAGCCACGGTTCGCGTATGAGGCAAGGAGTTAGAAGGGATGAAGTGGGTTCGTTGATTCTATATGAAGGGGGGAGAACTTCTGTATTCATTACCTGGAGATCCTAGGCCAAGACTAGTTTTCATGTGCAATAAAATTTTATATGAGCGTATTCCTTAGGTGATGTATATATTGTCAGTTGATCACGCCGTCTTTTAGGTTACCGGACCTTGCATACTTGCAATCTGATATTGCGTTAAATGTGTTGCCTCGGCTCGTAAAAGATATTGATAATACAAAAATCCTGGTGCGATTATTATTAGGACAATATGACTGAAACAGGGAAAGCGCTTACAATAGGAGACTACCTATCTAGGTAGGTATGTTTGCTAAAATAGCAATGACCGCCAGGTGGCAGCGAATATGAATGTTGCTTTGAACCCTGAAAGAGGAAGTCACCTATGGTTGAACCTAGGCTATAATACCCGTGCCTCGCTTAATCAATTATTCAATATAATAAATATATTATAAAAAGAATTTCTTTATGAATATCAAAATTTTAATTATTGGTTTTTTAATATTATAGATTTATCAGATATTATTTATATTGGATAAACTAGTTTCAAAGCCTTTTTATATATAAGGAGCAATAGACAAAGTAATATAAGCCTTAGAATTCGTATTCTAATATTTATAAAAGATAATATATATTATATATTTAATATCTATTTCTTAGCTTATATATTCCTGCATGTTACAGGCGCCCTCCTAGCGCTACTCAAGTATAGTAATTACCCCTGGATTTAAGCCGCATCATCATATATTAGGCTTCTGAGCCCTCATGAATTTTAGAGCCTCACACTTATATTTTTGAAATTTACGAGCCTTCATGGAGGGAAGCGTATTCATGATACTGGTGGGTTACTGGCTCCAAGTGACAGGAACACTAGTGAGATAGCTGCTGTCCTTATCCATTTGTAAAGGGATCAAGTATCTAATAGAGTTGACAAGATTTTCAGCTACTTCCTGAGCAATATCATTTACAATCTCTACTTTCACCCACTTGCTACGTTTCCAGGACCGTTGTTGGCGCGCTCTACAATGGTGGGTGATTTTTGCTATGAGTAATGCCAATAGAATGTGTATAACAGTCTGACTATCATCACCATAAACAGTTATGGCGGTTCAAGAACACAATGGGTGGTCGACAGCACCGAGTGTTCCGCGCTGAGCATCGAAAATATGGTACTTCACCGCGCAGACCCCCTTTTGTCTGCCGAGTTCCTGACAGCTCAATATAGGCGACGTCTTCCGTGTCTCTCCCAACGAGTTGAGTTTCGCCTCGGTTCGATCTTACCGCGATATCTATGGTTTTCCGCCGGCAGGAAAGCCACAATTTAATAAGAGCGATTTTTACGATGTATTTGGGTCGGGTTTCGACACACGGTGCATTGGTAGCGAGCGAGATCCGAAGGTAATACTCGTTCAGTTTCCCCACACACACACATTCCCCCCTTTGAGCTTGTTTGAAAGAATGTTAAATTTAAGGTGCAGGTACATGCCTCTAAAAAGAAGCATCTCATGGGCGCATTCTCTCCGCAAAGCCTCGCAGCCCAGGAGAGTATTATACAAAGATGCACAGATGCATTTATCACAAAAGTTGGCACTTTAAGTCAAAAAAACAAGTTAGGCATCAATATAGTTGAGTGGCTTGAGATGAATTCTTTTGATCTCCTGGGTGAGATGGCATTTGGAGAAAATTTTGGTTGTATTGCGGAAGGTAAGATTCCCGTTGCTCTCTTTCAATTTAGAAGCCAGTGTGCAGCTGACAAAATGACTGGGACGCAGAGAAGCACCACTTCTGGATCGATCTCATACTTAAACACCTGCGCGAAATCGTTTTAGTAGACAATCTTCGCCGGTTTCGCTTATTGGCCATTCTAGGCAACTGGCTCCTTCCGTTGCTTACGACGGAAGTGAGAGCAAATCATCAGCGGTATAGTCGGGAAAAGGTGCAGCGGTTTGTCAACTTACTTTTCTCGCGAGCCACATCTGAAAGATTGACCAAAATATAGTCGAATAGATAGCGAGTCATCGCGGCAAGACTTCTTCACAGATATTGTTGCCAAGGTTAAGAATGGTGAAATTGAATTAGAGGAAATGACAGCACATGCGAGCACGTTAATGTATCTATACCATTCCTTCATATCTCAACTCCCTAGACTATATATATCTTTTGACTCGTCCTATAACCTTTACTACGACTGACATATCCGCACAGTATAGCTGGCGCCGAGACCACAGCACTAACTTTAACGGCAACGCTTTACTACGTGCTGCGGTCAAAAAAGGTGCTCTCTAAGTTGACAAACGAGATACGCAGCCGCTGGAACTCCTACAGTGAAATTAGTTCAGCCTCTGCCCTCCAACTAACCTATCTTCAAGCTGTCATTAATGAAGCATTGCGAATCCACCCTTCTGGTGCCAATGGCTTTCCGCGTATCTCACCTGGCGCAACGGTGGATGGGCATTGGGTGCCTGCAGGAGTACGTTATTATTCTATCTTGTTTAGTGGTCATGTCAAGCGATTTGTGTCTAATGCGATGCAAAAACAGACGGAAATATTCACCAGCACATGGACGGTGTCGCATGACGAACGTTATTTCGCAGATCCGGACGCCTTCATACCGGAGAGATGGGTTGATCCCAACTGCAAGGACACCAAGGAAGCCAGCCAGCCGTTCTCACTTGGCTATCGAGCTTGCATTGGGCGAAGGTATGGCGAACCTGGAGAAATCCCTGAGCTTTATACATGCTGCGTGTCCTCGTATGGAATATACTGATAAATGGCCTAGTTTTGCTTTCGTCGAAATGTCACTAGTTCTCTCGAAGCTGTTTTTCTTGTATGACATGGAACTCCTGGATCAAGAATTTGATTGGGAAGGCCATTCGAGGCACTGGGTCATGTGGTGGAAGGCGCCGGTTCAGATACGGGCCTGGAATGCGCGCTCTTAGTGAAGTACGGCAAATAATCCGCCACAACATGAAGATAGTAGATTCGTTGGTCAATTATTGTTCAGCTTCTTCAAAATGAAAGGCAACAAACTCTTTTTTGCGGCTACGAAGTTTTCATAAGAAATTTATAGACTTCTATGATGACAGCTCGGGTATACATGGGGTGCATTAATTAATGAGTCCAAAGAGCCCATCCAAGCTCTCCCGTGAAATACTATGAAACGCGGTGACTGCCCCTAAAGCTACTCCTAACCTGGCTATCCTACCAATATCCTTCACCTGACACTACGCGGTACAGGAAGCTGACATATATTGCATGGACGCATTTTGACTGCCTCAGATAGCTACGATTGGCCCCTTTTCAACACCTTCGTGCTCTTCTGGTCGCCATCCTTATAGTAGCAGTTATTCTCTTCAGGTAGCGCCTCCCAGGGGTGATATGTCTGTGCAGGGCTGGAGAGCTCTATCTCATCCGTATTAGTGATTCTATTCCATGACATGACAGGCCGTCGGTTGGGTTCATCGCTTCGTCCTGTCCTGCTGGGAGTCTTCCCATCACCAGGACTAGACCGTTTGGATACCAGCGTCTTGCCTACAACACGGCGGAAGAGCTTCGGATATGAGGGAAGACATGCGACAAAGAAGCCTGCAAGAATTTCGACGGCGGATAAGTATGCCGCAGGCACGTTATCCCCTTTTGAGTTTTAGTAATCGGACTGGTAGTACATTTCACATGCAGCGACTCACAGGTAGGATCAACAGTAGCATTCAGCTCCCCGATCCAGCCGGCTCTAGTTATTCCTACAATACAGGCGCCGCCACCGAGCGCAAATAAGACAATCAAACCCCAACGTCTCCGGCGAGTCACGTTGAGCTTCCAGACTAGCGGCAGGGGCAAAACCAAAATCGTAACATCTGTGATGACGTTCAGGATGCTGGTCACGAGCGCAAATTTGCCAATGGCAATGCAGTGGCCACCCTCAATCGTTGTGTTCCAGTTATATTCAATAGGCAAGCACTGGAAAATGATGGCGAACACGGTCGTGAACATCCAGGCGCCCATGAACACGGCCACTCCTATAAGTACCCAATGGAACCACCTCTGCGGAAAAATTCGTCTGTAGAAGGCGAGAATGCTCCATTTGATGGTGACGATGACGACGGAATATATGACTTCGGAGGAGATGAAGTACTGGCACAGGGTATCAGCCTACGAACGAGAATAACACAGCTCGGAATACGTACGATCTGCAGCAGTCGTGGGTCTGTTACAAATATGACATGCTTTCCTAAGCCGCTATCTGTACATAATCCTAGTGCAACGCAGAATGGGATATAGAGAATCTACAATACGCAGTGAAATTGTTAGTCTCACCGCAATTAGCTTGGATCTCCATAGCCGACATACCAAGGCAAAAATGATCAGATAGTCTGCTAGCAGCAGCATGGTTCCACCAACAAAGCGTGCAAAAAGCCTTGTTGCTACAATCATGACCGAGAGGAATGCACAAATGCTCACGCAGACGATGATGTTCGGTCGTAGATCGTCAGAGGCATGTGCCGCCATGTCGGCGATTTGCTCATGGGACGGCAACGACATCTTAGCACTGATCTGATGGCCCTTACTCACCGTGGTAGAGAAGAAGAAGAATGAGAGGGATAAGAAGATGAGAACTTGTGTTGGTGGCTCTAACGTATAGTACAAGTGCGAGGAATGCGAGTATGGAGTGCGATACTCGCACTGTGCGCGAGGTCTCAAACATCAAGAGTCCGTGAACTTTCGCCCACCTCGCGTTGAGAACGAACTGTCATTGTTTGTGAGTGAATGTGCCATTTCCCAGCCTAATTTTTCTCGAAGTCTGGTCTCTCGGCTTCTCTTGGAAAGATGCAGCATTGGCGGAATATGCTCCTCGACATGCAGAGCACGGAGAGACCAATAAGGAAGTCACCGGTAGTAGGTGGAGGAACGATGTAGCTTCATGGTTCCGGATCTGCAAGAAATGGCTGACCGTCTCCCATCTGCGTCTTCTTTGGCCGCCTTCCGCTGCAGAGCTCTCATATCCTGGAAGACTGGGGTGGCTTCTTACGCAATGGAGGCACCTCCACCGTCTGCATCGGACATCGGGCCAGATGGCTTGCATGTAGGGGGGGCTTGTATGCAGCTGCGCCCCCGGGAATTTGAAGATACATCGATCATCCAATGAAACATGGGATAAGATGGCCGTCTTGTTGGTCTGACGCAGCTCGTAACTTGTAATTTGGCAACATTAATATAGAGAAAGACAATTTTGATAGCAATAGTAGTACTAGTATTGATTTACAAATAGCGCGAGTATTTAATATATGTCACGATCGCGATCCTTATATGTAGGACACATAGGGAGGGGGAAATCCAATATGAAACTTTAACCTAGAAAGCTATAATATATGTAAAGTGCTGTGCTTATGTAGAGGTAATTTGAAAAGTGCATGGCTAGTTACGGGGCTGAAAAGCACTTTGTGTCTATGCGATTCGATTATACGGCTTTATTATATGGCTTTTACATACGTAATGTAATATCAGGTATATTACCCTCCTCTTTCGGCGAAATTTGACTCCGGATCTAAGATAGTTATCATTAATTGACCTATCTTTTAGATGCTTATTTTCTAAGGCGTATTTGATTTAGTAATATAGATTGTGAGAACATCTTAGCAAATATAAATTGGCATTGAAAAACTCTTTCAATATAAATGTTGTAACAGAAATAACTGAAGTGAAGTGCTCCCCCATTGCACTATAAACAAGAAACAGGCAATAGTCACTGCGCGATTTGTACGATTTTAAAGATCGGCCTGATCTCGAAGTGTGCAGATGCTTTTTCCTCCAAAGGTGTTCCCGGAATATATAACTAATGGGGGCCTTATTACCCAGGCTTAATATACAAATACTCTTAATCAAGGGAAAAAGGCGCTCTCTCAGATATTCTTCTCACAATTCTAATTATAAATATAAATTGATCTCGGCTTCTTTAATTTAGGTTCCTTCTATTGCTATATATAGATTGTAGACTACTTATAAGCTTACTAAAGGGTATATAGACTTCTAATAGGGGACTCTATACCTATTTAAAGTCCTCTATATTACGAGGTGACTTCTCAGCCTCAATTATAACTGCATCATTATTATTATTTAACTGACCTTGACAGTAAAATAGTAAGCTTTTAAAGTTTTTGTCTATTATATATTTGTTATAATTATAATATTTATATATATAAACTAATTAAATTAGTAGTTGATTATTATAATTCTCTAATTAAATTAAATTAAGGATTATAAGGCTCCACAAATTATAAGGCTCAGAAGTCTGATATATAATAATGCGGCTTAAATTTAGAGATAATTACTATACTTAGATAACATTAAAAATGCGCTTATAAAATACTAGAATATATAAATTTATAAAGGGGTTAATTATATAATATAGATTATTTTATATAAGTATTAGAATATAAATTCTAAGGTTTATATTACTCTGTCTATTGCTCCTTATAAGGATATAGCTAATCAGAGTAAATTAAATTAAATTATATTGATTTAATTGGTAATTTAGTAGTTGATTATTTATTTTTTATACTGTTTAGTGATTGAAATGTGTATTAGCTGTAATTAACAGACTAATCTTTACCCTTCTAACTAAAACTCCTCTTATAACACTATATATATATTGTCGGCTAACTGTGGATTCACTCTTAATACATAGCACCACTACGTGATATCACGTATGTGCCAGTTGTATTGTAGAGTAATCGATGATTCCTATTAACTACAAAGGGGTGTTGATGATATCTCTAATCGGGGATCCGCGTTGGTCATATGATACAGTATGTGACAATATCACATGACTGACAATGGGTAACCCGTAGTGAGAATACACCAACACTAACCGTATACTTGTCGGGCAGGATATAGAACTTTATTAGAGAGTTCCACATCTGGTTAGCCCTTAATGTCGGAAGGCGATATTCAGCCTTGAATTACAATCTCGCATCGTGATCACATAACCGACCCTGATACTATTTCAGAGAGAATGTAAATAATTTAGGCCTTACAACTAAGATATGAAGAATTGACTTCGAAATAGAAAAAAGGAAAACAAGAAAGAGCCTTCTAAATATTTTTCCAAAATAGTAGTTGATAAAGTAATATAGTCGCTGCTTTAGATATTGATAAGTAACCTTTATCTGTTCGTCTGTCTAAGAGTGATATGTAATAGACAGCTTTATCTTAGTGTCTAGTTACTAAAATGGTTCGCTTAGAGAATTATAGTCTATAGTTGAAGATTAATCTATTTAAAAGCGTATAAATCTAGCAAACCTATTTTAGAAAGAGGTCTGCAATTTTGTATGTAAGGTTGCCAACTAAGATACTGCTAGCTAGCACAGATCTAATATTCAAATAATCGAACAAAGGGCTTGCGATCCTGTGCAGACGACATGACTACGCTCGCTACTTCTATATAGAGTACCTCATATTACGTTTGATGAATGCAGCCTACTGTCGTGGTTGGTCATGTGGTCACGATGCTTATGTCGTAATTTGAGCCTGAGTTATAATTTCGCAACGCAAGAGGCTTTGATCAGGTACGGAATTCTCTATCTGGGGTCCCGTATCCTTCCTGATGAGTATACAGGTAGCCTACGATGTGTATATAGTACGGGACAACTTTCTACTTAGAAAGGTAGAGATTAGTCTGTCAACTGCAACTAGTACCCGTATCATCACTCTATCACCGAACCTTAAACCTACACTTGCCAGGGGCAAGGAGCAGAAAACAGTTCTTAGTAAAAAGCCAAGCAACGCAGGCACTCTATCTTGCACAGTCTTTATACTGACTCTAAATAAACTTTCTTTTCTTATCGATCTCACGACTTGTCATATAGCAGGGCTCTAGACTATTCTTCGTTTCCTGCACAAGATCGTGGCAGCAGGATCTGGCAATAACTGGGTCTCCACTTCCAAGCTTTTCGGGCGTACCTGACCATCCGCGAACTTTATGTCGTAGTTGTTCAGTAAGTGCATAGTAATTGCCTTGATTTCATCGCTAGCGAAGAAGCGACCAGGGCAACTATGCCTCCCATATCCAAACCCCATGCTTTGTGGATTAACCTATGAACAACATACGTCAGTCACAAACCCTCAGTTCTGTACGCGGTGTGACATTCTCCAAATCAAGTCTGCTTGTGAATGAGTGCCCCTAAGCGACTTCGTTCCAGTAGTTCAGTTGAGATGAAAGTTATCTAATTTTGAATCTACATACCGCGACAAATTGTGTCCTACCTTTCAAAGTAGAATCGTCGGTAGACTTGCGGAGCTTCGCGAATCGTAGACCATCAAAACTTTCGGGCTCAGGGTAGAAGTTCGGGTCCATGGCGATGGCTTGCGCCGGTACGCCAATGGTAGTGTGTGCCGGGATGACGAAATTGTCTGAGAGGCGCCAGTCCTCAGTTATGATACGCTCGAAGGTGACTGTATAGGCTGATCAGTTCGGAAACTCCTCGGATAGATCAGTGCGCTAAAAGGGCTGGAGCTGTACTCAATAGAAGTGGATTGAATCGTTGGCTTTCCTTCATGATGCTGTCCATGATACGCATGTTTAAGAACCCCTTTTTGCTAATCTTCCCTTTCTCATCAACGACGCTGCTAAACTCCTCTCTGAGTAGGGGAATCAAATAGGGATGTGCACAGAGGTCGAAAATCAGCTGACTGATTCCCGCTGCTGTAGTGTGGATTGCCGCGAAGCTGATCTTGAGGAGAATCCCTGCTATAAATCGGTGATCTCTCTCCTCATTCACGGCATCATCTTGCATCCACGCAAGTAAATCCTTTGGCCTCTCCCCTGTGCGCTCCCGCTCTGCAAGTATGGGAAGCGCAGCTTTCTCAGCCTCCTCGTGATACTTGGCAAGGTTGCGTATCTCGGGGATCAGACGCGCGGCAAGGGGCTTGAGAAAGTTTGGGTATTTTTTAAGCTTCTGTGCGCCGATATACCCATCCGTGGCGAATGCGATAGATGTGGCTACCCAAGAGCTGTTGTGACTGAGCTGATGCCCACCGAACATACGGGACGAAACGCGCGCCACAATACGTGTGATAACCCTCACGAGAGGCACATCCGTCCAATTTTCTTCAGAGCACTTTGGAAAAATCTCATCAAAGCTTTCAACAATCTCGTCCTGTACATCTATCATGACATCTGATAAATGATGGTTCAGATCTGCTTTCACCGTCCTAGGGTGTAGCGTGCTGCGGCTGCCAAATGTCGTGTATTTGCCCTCAAACATCTCGATGAAAGTACCTACAAAGTCGACCTTATCGACTGGCGCTGTCTTCAGGTCCTCAAGATAGCGGACTGGGAGCATGAGACGCTCACCTAGAGGAGATGGCACATAGAAGAAGCCGCCGTTGACATTGTTGCGGAAGTAGCCCTCCGCAAGCATCGCTTTGGAATCGTGGCGAAAGCGTTCCCGGCTATGCATCCTGTCCTTGCTGTTGGAGTCACCAACAATGGGTATTCCGGGAACCAGACGCTGCCTGGTTGATGAAAAAGGTCTCCATATAATCAGCGTGAGAGTGGTTAGGAGCAAGACAATACAGATGGCATTCTTGTTCAGTAAAAATGCCCCTCCAATACACCTATCGAACCAGCGTGGACCAAGTAGAACACTCGGACTTAATGACATATCTATTGCTCCAGCTGCTATCACCAATTGCAAACATGAATTTAGTTTTTATTCGAATATGTGGTATGAAAAGGGTGTTATGTGTAGGTCACGATTAGAAACGCTGTAGAATCGAGAAGTTCTATGCCTATACGCCGTTCGATAGCCTAATTCCTTGCTGTGTCTTCTTTGCCTTGTAAGCCTCGTCTCGACTCCAGTAAAGCAATTCAACTATAGATGATTCGGGTCCAGTGTCGCAACGTGCCTTACCAGGAAGGTAGCAGACGAGATCGCCAGCATATCACCAAAGGAAGGACAATAAGCAGGGCGCTTCGACGGTCGCCTACACCATAGTGGTCTTGCGGACATTTCTCAGCTATTTTTATCAGTACGTACTATTAGATGTTGGTGGGGCTGAGATTTATCCAGCCGGGCACTTCCTTTTAGGGATTTTGTTGCAATGTAGTAAAATACCCTGGTGTTAGTACGAAGTGATCCGATGCATGTACACACAGCGCTTGTAGCGAAAGTGTGATTGGGGTCGTCAGCCTTTCAAATATGCCTTTCTTGAGTTACTCTTGATTACAAAGTACTGTCTATATAATTTGCTGTGTATGAGATCCTTCATATTCTTTTAGAAGTGGGTGCGAAGGACTCTACACACTCTATATATAGAAAATTTGACAGGTTTGTGTTCTCATGTATAATAGGCTTGCAATTAAGTTACTTTTCTTCGTGGTATACCATGTACCGGCTAAGTCATTAACCACTAACACTAAGCAATTGATACATATGATATAGCTAGTTAACAACCATCGCCTAGTGCTACCAAAACACCAAATCCAAAGAAAAAGTCATCCTTCGCCGAGTCCCCATAGCCTAGGAGTAAAGCCGCCATTTCCATGGAGTATCTTGCTGCTGCGTCTGCAGATATTCTCACCCGAGAGCAAGCAACACCTGCAGCTGCACTGATGCAACCGCCACTTGACATCCCTTCATCAAACTGGACAGCACAGATTCATCCTCTTCACGAAAAAGTCTGTGCCGAGGTGGACGACTATTTCCTTGAGCACTGGCCTTTTCCCGACGAAAAAGCACGCAGAAAATTTGTGGGTGCAGGCTTTTCGCGAGTAACATGCCTTTACTTTCCTAAAGCACTCGAACGCCGCATCCACTATGCATGTCGACTGTTGACACTACTATTCTTGGTAGATGGTAAGAAGTTCTCCTAATATTCCTTATGCACGACATTGCAACAGAAACTCGTCGTTGACAAGCTGATAGACATTCTCGAACACATGTCCCTCGAGGTAGGTCGCGCGTATAATGACAAGTTGATACCGTTATTCCAGGGTTCTGTCCTACCGGACCGCCATGTGCCTGTTGAGTGGATCAGCTTCGACCTTTGGGAATCCATGCGTATACATGATAGGGACCTGGCCGATGAGATCCTTGAGCCTGTGTTTACTTTCATGCGCGCACAGACGGATCCTAAGCGTCTGACGGCAATGGGGCTGGGCCAGTACTTAGAGTATCGCGAAGCCGACGTTGGAAAGGCGTAAGTTCTATCTATTACCGTTTCCACGCTATCGGAAATGATAAGTTTTAATATATCATACTAAAAGTCTTTACTAAGCCTCCTTGCCGCACTAATGCGCTTTTCTATGGGGCTCTCAGTGCCATCTGTAGACCTTGAGATACTCCGGCCAATCGACCAGAACTGCTCCAAGCATCTCTCGGTTATTAACGATATATGGTCATATGAGAAAGAAGCCTTAGCTGCCCAGGTTCTCCATGAAGAAGGTGGAGTCCTGTGCACGGCAGTCGCTATAGTGAGCAAGGAAGCCGAGATCAGTACTGACGCAGCAAAACGCGTTCTCTACGCTTTGTGCAGAGAGTGGGAACTGAGGCACCGGGTATTAGTAACTGATCTTCTAGCACAGAGGGACACAAAGGTTTTAAGAGCGTACGTGCAGGGTCTCGAGTTCCAGATGAGTGGAAATGAGCTTTGGAGCAGGACTACAATGAGATATTTACAACCAAGGACATAGCATACATTTTGGCTGAGAATTGATATCATGATCTATGCCATCAAGAACGAGAAACAAACTTGTCAAAATAATTTCGCAAGAAACTCTCAAAGAAACATTCGGATAATAGATTTGTTTACTCAGAGTCTGTCAGAGTCTGTTATATAACCATGATAATAGGGTCAGGATCTGAGGGTTAGAATTATATAGTTTAAGATAAAAATCATGCTATAATTATATAAGATTATATCTCTTCTAACAGGGCGTATCTTATATATTCTAATAATTATCCCTATCTTATTTCTATTAGAAATGGGATTTTTTAGCAGAGTATAGTTAGCCGGCTTTTTTTTATAAATACACTTTTAATTATATTAAAATTAAAATATTAAAATATTATTTTAAAAATAATTACTTAATTATTTTTGTAATAGTAAAGTACTAGCTCAGCGGGAGAAGAGGAATCATTGATTAATTAGAAGAGCTTCTGTGAAGCTCTTCTAAAGCTCTACTAAGGTGCTAGATTAGACTAACTATATTTGGACTGAAGCTCCGCTTTAGTCCAACTACACGAGCTCCACATAGTAAAGTCAGGGGCTCGGTAAGCCAGCCAATTCCGTTTCCTAACTTAACAATTATTATATTTAAAAAAAACTTATATACTTTTAAATATAAACTCTTTTATTTCAGTAGTATTATAATTATAATTAACTTTATATAATATTAACCCTTTTAGAATTTTAATAATTGTGAGGCTCTAAAATTCATAATGGCTCAGATGCCTAATATATAGTAATACAGCTCGACAAAGCTGGTGCGGGTAACGCAGCTACTGTTGGAGTCGTTTCACCGAATATCGCGTCCTATGCTGAAGGACTTGGCAATAGTATTGTTGGCTATAGTACCACAGATTCTGCAGTCATCGGGCAGCAAATCGGTGCTCTTGAAGTTCAAACTGAAACTGGCGCTGGGAACCTCGTGCCAGATGGAGCGCCTGGAGCAGCGGCGCCCGCTCCGAGCCCTACTAGAGCTGCTAAGCCAGGGCCCAAGTCGTGAATATAATTAGATGGACATATAGCGGCAGGGAACTTTTGGTTATTCTTATGTGCTGTAGGTGTATAGATACGTATTCTCGGGTTTATTTCTCTAGCCTGCGATTGTAGCGGGGAAAGCAATTAAGAGATTTAAGAGTATGAACTACTATTTATTACTATAAATTTGCAGTCAGTAGCACGATTTAATCAATATCTAAAACATAAAGCAAAATCTTGAGGTACAGCAGGTTGATATGAGGGTTTGGTAATAGAGTGATACGATCCAAATGGCAATATTTATATTAGTTGCAATTGACAAACTAATCATTACCCTTCTAACTAAGAAGCCGCCTATGACCATATATAAATCGTAGCCTCCTTACAGTTATAAGATATAAGACACGCCCTGTCTGAAGGGATGTAATCTTATATGATTATAGCATGATTTACATCTCAAACTACACAATCATAATCCCTAGATTCTAAACCCCCTCTATCATGATTATATAACAGACCCTAAAAGTTGACCAATATATGTAGAGATCTTCTTAGACCTATATACAATAAACATATATAAGCCTTTCTCAATTATCCTTGTCAAATTCCTCAGTACCGTTGATAGTCACGATCTGAATGCTGCCATCTGACAGCTTATAACTCCTGGTCTTGCTAAGAATAAGCGTAGTAGTATATAGTCCTCTTCATTCTCTTCAAACGCTATTGTGCACCGTATTGTTCACTTAACTTCGGCGGCAAAATCAGAACACATTTTAAAGTACTACTTTCTACTTGATATATAGATACTGTCCCTTAGCGTGGGGTTTACTCTTAAGTTAGAGCCGCATCAGCACATGTTAGAATTCGGAGCCTTATAATAAATCTGGGCTTTACGCTAAGTATACTTTGTGAACCCGAATAGGTTAGATGTACAATAAAGATTTTATTCTATAAATAATTGATTATAAATTCTAAAGCTTATATGACTCAGGTAGTTGCTCTATGTAGCGCTACTCTACTGTAATATATTTGCTTATACTTAGTCACCATGGTCAATTATTGTATTTAACAACTAAGTTGCTACTCTGGACTATTTATTATTCTTGAACTTTACTAATATCTATATTTAATCTCTGACCCCTCCTTCTATATGTCAGGCACGCTAATATATTAATTGTAACATCTTTTTAGCCTATTAGACTCTCGAACTTTTCTTCTAGATATTAGCACTAATTTGAATAATCGTTCCGCAATTTCTGCTTACACCTCTCTTTAAATTTTTGGAATGGCCCTTAATAGTGTAGCATTCCTTCTGATTCCTCTTTATAGTCTCCCATGTCATACATTGCTCACTAACTATCTAATCCCTCCTAAAAAGTGTCATATTCATACCCGACCTACCACCGTCCACTCTTACCGGAGTGGTAGCAAGCTCTATTAGCGGCATACCCTCTACTCCCTTCACGCCACGGCCCTTTCTAGATTTATCCCATTGTGGCGGTTCTTTGAAGGTCGGGCTAAACTCGAGTAGTGGTTTGGATCTTTCCTTGTGCGTGGTACTTCTGTGGATACCATTTCCTGAGGTTTTAGATCTTCTTTCCTTCCTAGAGTTCATTGATGTGAAGCGCGAATTATCTAATGTTGACAAAGATTTCCCAGAGCTTCGATGCATAGATTCTAATAGTAGACCATCTGCTGATATAAGAGGAGATGTATTAAAGCCCATATCTGTTTTTTGGGCTTGTCGCTGTTGGAGCCTGTACTGCCTTCCTAACAGACGAGATTCGGCCAGAACTTCTTCCTCTGAGTATCGAGGTTGAATTTGAATGGCAGAGGCTTGGTAGTTTATGGTTCTTTGGTGCGAATGATGCTCACTTGCTGGCAGAGCTGCACTATACCGAAGTTGGAATGGTATTTGACGAGGATGAATTTCTTCTCCGTAGCCATAGTGATCCTCGTAATTTAAGTGTGGCTGGGGGTAAGAGGGTTGCTTTGCAGGAGAACCAAAACGATCAATATTATCTATGAATGGTTGGGAGAAGCTAGTTGTATGCGGTTTGTCGTCCATAGAAACTTCCACGATATAAGATTCACTACATTCTTCATCACTTAAAATTGATTTTTGAGTTTGAGCTGATACCACCTTTTCTTCACCCATCCGATATACCATATACCAACTTCTCCACTGTTGGACTGACGTATACCACTTTTGAGCGACCATCTCATCGTCAGTACAGAAGAAATGTATGAAATGTGGGGCATCACGAAACCTGTTGGTCTCTTGCTGACACTTAATGGCATGACAGTGCTTCTCTGGGGGCTTTGAGACATTCCTTAACTGACGTGGTGTAGGGGTGTAGATGTCAAAATTAGACATATGGCATATGTTTACAACATTTTTGTTGCTTCCTTTTGAGTCTGGACTTTTGGAGATGAAGATTTGGCCCATTGACGTCAGAGTTATATATTGTTTACTCCATTTACCAGGTATCTGAGAGTGGTACATGTGTACTGTCAGGTCTTCTGGTGCATCTTTTGGTACCTGCGAGACATCAAGATCACGATCGCAATGCGCCGAGTTAGAATTTTGAATGAGAAGTACATTCTGCATGTCATAGTCCCATGAGTTCATGATGTCTTGGACGTATTCATAACTTCGCAGTTGTCGTTCCAATTCTAATCTTATACATGATTCGAGCAGAATTGAGTGAGATAAGCTAATATCCTGAGCCATTAGTTTTGTGACATTTTGTATCAGATCAGAACAGGTGGTGTCCGGGGTTGTAAGAAGCTTGATGGCAGATTTCTTATAGCGAATTAAGACTATCTGCAAATCGTGAGCAAAACAGAACTATCAATATCAAGGACTATTACTCACTCGTTCTTTAGCATCGGAGATAGTGGTTGAAGATTCTGGCTGCGAAAATTCTCCCTCGCCTTGGGAAATCGTATTGGGAGCCTGCATTGGTGATAGTTCAACTCTCAGCGGTTGATCTGATCTTGATTGTAGAGGTGCTTGTACAAAAGGGTAAGAAGCCAGTAGCTGTTGTGGCTCTTCAACCTTAGCGTGAGTTAGGCGTTTGGTTATTTTCCTGAGAATAGCAGCTCTGGGCGTTTTCAATTCAACCACCGGCGATTTAGGTGTACCTTTTGTTATTGTCTTCTTCCTCGAAAACAGAGTGAACTTCTTATTTGGACTGGTTATGGGTTGCAAAGATCCTCCAGCTCCTATCTCAGCCTCCAGCATGTCATTTTCCTTTTTCTTTTGCTTTGCTAGGATACTTGATGCTTCTCCTTCTTTTCTTGAAATCATTTGCGTATTTGATGCCCGTTGATGCTTTGTCGCCACTCGATTTTCTTCCTGCTGAATCTGCGTTTCTTTCCCTTTCCTTTGCACACGTTGCGCCTGAGTCCCTCGTGCAGGTAGAGTTCGTATGTCACTTATCTGTGGGCTCTGTATATGGTCTGTAGTTCCTCTTTCTAGGACTCGGACAAGGTCCGATAGATTTGAACCCGCATTGTCAGACTGAAGACGGGTTTGGTGCGGTATCTGAGGCACTGGTGGAATTTGAGGTAGTGATGAAAATGCTGGATTGTCTAAAGGAGTGCCTACTTTTGCTGTATTGGGGTATGGTGCTGTGTTCGTGGTACGTCGCACAGTCCCGTATCTCAAGTATTTCTTGGAGACAGGCGTACAAGTAGCCATTTCTGTTTTGTGTCCCGCAGATATCACTGTGATTTTTTTGATGCGAAACCTTGTGAGGGGCTTAAATAGTCAATATACTGGTGTACGGATACTGAAGTGCAGTTGCGAAACTATAGCCCACTTCCCTTTCCAGATAGGGGTGTTACAACGCTCGGTGAGCTGAACTTATTGCTCGAAATTCTGATGTCTGTTGATTGTACTATGTTCATTAGAGTCTCAAATAAAAACGGTATTAGATTTAATATTCCTCTACTGAGAAATAAGTCTTTCCATGTCATTTGAAAGCTGCAAAATAACTTGGCATATTACTGAAGAACCCCAGTTAGACGAAGTTAAATTGATTTAATGACGAATCCTAGTTATAAATCTCTAAATGAGTGGTCCAAAATAATCTGAAAAGCATATTTAAATTATAGGAGTCGATGTAACGTCTACTGTGCATGCAGACTGTCCTTGTTGAAGTAAGGCGCAGTGAGCTTGGCGATTTGGCAACACAGGCAGGATATCGAGTACTCTCACATCTTTGAACTACCAGTGAGTTCTTCTTCATTGCACAGTTTTTGTAGGATCCACAATATACTTACAGCTCTTATTCACTAAATAACTGCTTTTGTCATGTAGAAAGCACAAACGCTTTTACTGTGCGTGGAGAACTCCGTGGCCCGGCCTATTGGTGCATTGACATAGACAATTATTAGCTGCCATCATTCTACCGCTTCCATACCAAGTGGCATGGCTCTATACTGAGTATTCTTGGATACTCCGCCTCAAAAGACGCGCAATGAACATCTTACAAAGATATTATTGCCGTCCTAAGCTGTTTGTCACAAGCAGTCCACGTCCGAGCGTATCCAACCACATTTGTATACCCCATGTTCGCCGATCTCCGTTTTATCCTTTTCCACTATCAATATCAGCTAAGATTTTAATGCTTAGCGCCATTTTCATGTGTCAGGTGACTTTCAATGGTTCATTTCGGCATATTATTAGTTCAGTCTGACCGCTCGTGTAACAGGGGTGCCCATTTAAGACAACAACATTCCCTCACGATATTTTTCAATGCGCAGCAATTCATTTGCACAATGACATCATGACTACAGAGCTGTAAGATAGCCGCAAAATCGCAAGCTTAAAATAATTCTCTGTCATTCCGCACGCCTGACAGGCACGGTTCGGATCGGAGAATGGATACAACAGCGTACACACTAGTTTCCAGCACAGAAGACCTACCACCTGATATCAGTATATCGAGCAAGCACTGTGCTGTGCCGAGAAGTTTCAAGCTGAATTTTTGGCTTGGGATCAAAAGCAGGCGGGATGAGCAACTTCTTTCCTCCTCCCAGCCGAGATCTGGCAAGTAGATTCAGAAGAAGCACGCCTAGGTCTCGTGGTGGCTGCATAACTTGCAAGTACGTGGTGCATAACTATCATTTTCAATGTTTTAATGTGCTGATTTATGAACTAGGGCAAGACATGTGAAATGGTATCTATATTATCTTTAAAACTTAAAGTAACCCTTACTGTATAACATGAGCTGAGACATGTTATGTTAGTGACGAGTCAAAGCCCTGCTGTACAAGATGTGCCACTTCTGGTCACAAATGCGATTACGTTCTTCCGTCATCAAAGAAATCCGGTCCCCCCGCTCCGATCACCCATGCAAGACCGCATGCGAACCCAGTCATCATTATTCAATATCAGCCCTCGGTAGATATTCCAGGCAACGCCGCCGAAAGAAGAAGCTTCCACTACATTCGAGCCAAAAATCTCACTGAGATATTTGGAAGATGTGAAATAGATCTATGGGACACTACAATGCTTTTGTATAGTCATTTTAGTCCTGTAGTCCGGAAGTCGCTGCTGGCCTTGAGCGCAATTTACGAGGTCCACGAAGGAAAAAGCATAATATATGACCGCACTGCAATCAGTCTTGGCAGTCTCCAAGAGCATGCTCTTTCGCTCTACATCAAGGCTGTGGCAGAGATAATACGGTGTTTAAGAAAAAACCCTAAGAGTTCATCCAGTTCATCCAGCCTTAGAAGCCTCCTGCTATCCTGCTTGATTTTCTCGTGGATTGAAATCATGTTGAGTAATCTTGACACTGCCCAATGGCATTTGGATTCTGGGATCAAAATTATTAATAGCATTGCAGCAGTTCCGGCTAATATCAGTCAGCGTGAAGATCCTGATGAAATTTATGGGTCTCTTCATCGATCTTTTCTACGCTTGAAATTCCAGACGACCATTGATCTGAAAGGCGTTCCTATGATTGAGGAAAGCTCAACAGAGACACGATCGAAGCGACCAGGCCGTGTAGTACAAAGGCAGTCAAACTCAGTTCAAGCTCCTATGATGAATGAGGCCGGAATTCAAGAACCACAGAGTCCAAAAAGTGAACTTAGCTGGACATTACAAGGCAGGCTTCGCCAGATTGAAAGGCTTCGCCAGGCAGACGAAGCTATCAAACAGATGCCAGCCAGTAGCATTCAGGCAGAAGATCGCAAAAGAAGCCTGACCTACGTGTATGTTAGGTTATCTCGAGCAGTTCTTTCATTGATGACGGAAGCACGTTGCAATGGCCAAGAAAGTCTTGACGACTCCCGATATACGGATGTGATAGATATTGTACAGGAAATTTACGAAAAAAGGAAGTTCATACAGTTGTCACCCATATCCTTAGACTTTGGGGTGAATGCACCTCTCCTCTTCACGCTTCGAGTACGTATTCCAGATATTGCGAGATTGTCGAATAATTTCTCTAATTTGAGTTCTACATCTTTGCTCAAGCATCATAAACTTGTTTATATGCTAACGATAGTTAGTGGTGTAAAGATATAAGAGTTAAAATTCGCGCCTACGAGTTGCTAAAAGCAGGATCTAGACGTGAAGGGCTCTGGTATAGAGAAGATATTATTGCCTTTGTGGAACAGCAAGGTTTGCTGTGGCAGAACTAAGGGGGTGCTGTGTTCGCCAATACTGCTTGATTAAGATTGTATTTGATATATTGCTCCAGAGTCTCCTAGCATCAAGCATTTCCATCTATTTGCTATATAAGCCTGGATTGATATAATATGAATCCTCAACTGTTATATTTGGTACAGAATTTGAGCGTTAGCAGATCAATGAGTAGTAAAATATAGTCTCATTTCACTCTTTCTAATTGAGAAGTAATAAGCCACTTAAACCAAGAATTGGAATATATAATCTGCTGGCTTTAAAAGAAGCTACTAATTAGGCTACGATCATGGAATTTAATGCTAAAATGCCAGTGTGGTTTATATAATCATGATGCTAAGGTTGCATTTGAGACTGAAGTTTCAATAGAAGTAGACTCCGGATACTTTTTAAAAATAAAATTACTAATTGTTGGTATATTCTCATTATGCGTATTCACGGTTGGTCGTGTCATATATCCAACATGGATCCCATTCCAGAGATATCATCGACACTCTGTATGTAGTCAATACACCATCACGGATTACTCTATGGACACATACACTTGACAATCTTTGTGATACGAAAGTAGTGGCTCTGCGTACTCAGAGCGAGTCGACAACAGATTATACATATAATTCTAAACATAGTTACCCACTCAAATTATATTATATATGACAATATCGGAAAGTCGCAGATATGACACACGGACTGCGCCTTCACAGGATTTGCATGCTAATTGCTTCCTCGTCGAGCTAGGAGAGCGTCAGCGGAATAGGAATACGTCCAATCACGAGATTTTGATCGCTGTAGGCTCTTGTAGGCATATTATCATGACAAAAACCACGTATAGATGATACTGAGCTGATGAAAATAGTTTCAGTAAGGTCAGCAGCTTTGAACGGAGATGTGCTTGGGCGTTATATCGGCGGTGATTCATCCTAGACTTCATGTTACGAGACTGCACAAAGTTAGCTTGAAGTATGCGCATCTCATGCAAAATATAATGCAACATTATTCAGCTCAGTCCATACCGATCCTTATCACGCTCTACTTCCTACCCGAGTAATTGAGATTAGTCAAGACGATTATTAGCAGCGACTTAACCTCCGCCACAAGGCAGACTGTATGACGCACACGTTATGTTATACTTACTCATCGCTGGACGAATTTACTAGTAAATCTATCACAGCTATTCGCAATATTGCTTGTGGGAACTTCGGACGGCAGTCAAAGCTTTTCCGAAATTTCTTCGTTATTGCAGAGAAACTGGGCATCAAATTCATCTGTTGTATCATCTAACAAGAGGACAATCTTACTGACTCGTGGCGCGAATGACCTAAAATGATGCAATACTGCTAATTTTCGATCTGAGCTTTAGCAGGAATAGCATCAGACATGACAAGTGGGGTACTTTAGCCTTACGGGGAAGACGCAGTAACCTGGTGTGCGAAGCTTGCCAGCTTGCCAGATCGAGATAGTCCGAATAGAATGACTGGAACTTCCTATTATTTCCAACGGCGAATCTCAGTTTTTGACGAATACATAGGCCAAGTTTGGTAAAGCATTTGTTCCGCCGGGGCTGGATCCTCCAAGAATAGTTACTAAGTGGCTACTCTGGTGCCCGCCGTATGGGCTATTTTTCATTTGTCAACAAGCACTCCTGATCATACAACTAGCCCTAGCTTACTTACACTTGGGCTAGGTCGAATCTAGAAGCGAATTTGCGACTCAAGAATCCATTCCACTTCTTAAACAACGATATACTAAGCTTTCAGTGCTCCGCCCTTAAGGTTTAGTTCAGTCGACATCTCACCAAGCCCGTGCAGATATAACGGAAGAAATTGGACTCCTTCCCGCAAATTCAAAGCGTCTTCTAAGCCCGAAGAACGACACGCAAAACGAGGTTACACATAACCAATCTATGGCTTCGCGATATTCGCCATGGCCTACTGTAGGAATAATATCACACCGCTGCACTATGTACCGGCAAGCTCAAAGAAGTGTCATCGTGGTCTTGGGCATCACTTGGTCTCTCTGTTAAGCTGGCCAAAAAAAGGGGTACTGGCACAAAGTTGCATTGCGGTTGACAGGGATGCGGCAGAGTAGGCACAACGATCCAAGTTATTTCGTCTACGATGACTGCAAACTCAAGTCACTCAATGGTATGATCGAGCAATTTACCTTCAATATTATCAGCATGTTTTATTGCCTGCAAATTCGTAGAAAGTTGCACACCGTCCACGTCCAGGGACATCTCGACACGGAAGAAAACATGAGAAGTGCGACATTATGTACAACTACTCTCCGATCCCACTCCCAAATCCTGTAATTTCGTGCGATATGCTTCTTTTGACCGCATATCCCCGCATGCTAGGGATCCCTTGAACGGCTGGAACTGCACCTGATAACGTACGCCAATATTAGAATTGGAACGTATACGTTGAACGTTTCCACGCGATACTTGTTTCATGGGTTCTGGATCAATAAATCAGTGCCTGTGTTGGGTGCTTTGTTTCTGGAGGAACAAACATCCTGAAGTAAGACACAAGAAAATGTCTCTGCGTGTACACATTTTGTATAAAGACGGGCAGACAGTAATGACCGTCTAGGTATGAGTTCTGGCTGGCAAAGGTTGTGAAAGTGCAGTGGGAACCGATAGGGGATCCTGGCTGGGAAAAGAAGCCTTTTTGGGCCCCTCGTCAAAAGTTGAAGATGTCTGGTGAGATAAGTGAGTAGACCTGAGCAGACATGAGCCGAAGCTGAGCCAGGCTTGAGCCAGCCTGAGCAAAGGCGGTACGAGATCACATGAACTAGATGGGTGAAAGGTGTCGAGATTCCAGTCATGTAATAAATCATCAAGAAAGCAGTGAGTTATATTACCAGTATTACTAATATTCCAATCAAGTTTCTGACTTCCAAGTTTGTGAAATTAATTTTTAAGAGATTTATTCTCTAGCAACTTGACATTTATCATTTATTTACTTCGAGTCTGTTCTGTACGCCAAAGTACAATGATGTTCTGTGAAGGCGGAGAAATTTTCCGCTGCTCCGAATTTCCTGCTCTTGGGTAAAGCTTAGGAAAAACTGCACCAAAAGACAGCTCAAGTTGCGCTTGAAGCCCTTTAAAACAACATTATCATATGCGAATAAATTTAAGCACAATTAAGGTATAGAGGAACTAACCAAAGTTGTTCGAAAGTGCTTGTTCTACAAGTGATTTCTTTCTAAGACCATAGGCCACGGAGGAAGCAGCCAACACAAGTCCGTTCTTCAATCACTGTATGAGAGCAATTGTGCAAGCTTCCGTTTGAGCTTATTTACCACGCTTAACCACTTGAGCGGTCAACCATCCAATTGAAAGGTATGAAATGAAATATTTTTTATTTTATAGTCACACTCCACCTACTTGACAAGATCTGTCAAGGGACATCTGATGCAAGGTCATATGACTGTTTACATGCCATACTGGTTTATCGTCTAGTAATGATAGCAGAAAAACATTCGATTTACGAATCGAGCTATTACGCCTTTTTGGCCCGTTTAGCCTAGCGGTAAAACTTTCCTTCGCCACTAGCTCCTGTCAACAACGTATAGGAGCGCTTTCGAGCTGCCTTGTAACATAAAATGGTTAGAGATGAAATATTAAGCACGTCACTCTTTATGTCCTATTAGCGGTGTCTCGTGGTTTGTCTTAACATCTTAGAAGGATCTATTTAGACTACAACTGTGAATTCTGGAGTGCTGGAAGAATATATGATAGATTACTCATTGTAAAAGCAACGCCAAGTTAGTGGATTCATAGGCTGAAATTCTAGACATTCAATCTAAGTTTTTAATAGCGCTTTGAGAAGGTGAGCTTTTGGCTACTTTAGAAGAGGTTCTTAATACGACTGACGAGCAGCTTTAAGATGGCACGAGAAATGCAGTATAGAGTTTGGATAAAGAAGTGTAATCTACGCTTTAAGTAGCTGAAAACGTTAGTTCTTCTAAGTAGCTTGTTATAATCAAAAATATATACAATTGGGGGCTAAAAGCGGTCTATTGGTTGTCGAAGAAATGCCAGGAAACCAGCCGTTTATAAAAAAAAGATGTTCGCATAGTTCTAGGGCACGTGAAATATCTTTGAGAGAAACATGGCTTCGCTAGCATACTTGTGCAGAGAGGGTCAGAATGAGAGGTTGACACGTCAAGTCTGTCAAAAATGAAGATAGAAAGTCAGCGCGGACAGTTAGACCTGTGTCTGTTTAATTTTAGGTTACAAAATGGACAAATGGAATAAATTTGATCATGATTTTGAGGCCCCAGAATGGTCATAAGTAATGGTGACCGAAGCACCTTCCAAACTTTTCTCCGTACTTCAATTTTCTTTTTTTTAAACGCGCTGTTATATAGTAAAAGTTCGATGGCTCTGGTTTGACTATCCGTACTTCTTTAGCTGAAAGTACCAACTAAAGGTAGAGTTTATAAAACATTGTGGCTCTGGAGCTCTAGAGCTGCGGCGCTCCCGTTAATGAGTTAGGATTTCTCCAATTGCCACCACATTCTATATGGACTATAGTAAAATCTACTCACATGTCTTTAATTAGCACATACACAAGGAGATTATGTAGAGCATAGGCAATAGAATTTTCTGACGACTCCCGAAAAGTTCAACCAAGAACGGGACCTCCGGAGCATAAGACAAAAAACCTAATAGTAGCTCTATATTCTAAATAAGGATGAGGTGATTATGATTAGAGTTAGAGTTCAAGTCGGGCAGCTGTTGTCTCACCACCCTTTCGGAGAAGCCTGCATTATAAATTCGAAACGGGATGGCGTGTGAAATTAAGTGACTCGTCATTTATTATTTAGAGGTAAAATGTCAACAAGCCGAATTATACAGAGATTTGTTTTTCCCTATGGTACTAAGCATACCTTAGAATGGCTAATTGCTCTCCTGTATCCTTAGATACCTAGTTCATACTCATAATTAGGTCCCCCCACGCAAATATTGGCGCAAATATCTTTTCACCTAAATTATACTTGCAGGCGTAATGCACCGAAACGCCTCTTTAAAATTAAACTTGAATAGTCCAAAAAGCTTTCTATACTTTACAATTGACAGTAGAAAAGAAGGCTATAAACCCTAATCTTTATCTTTGAATTAAATATTATTACGTACTAGCAAATCAGTTTTAGAATTCGGAATATTACTAGTATATAGAGACAAGAGGGTCAAATTCCTGGCAATACTAATTAATAGTAATAATACAACACGTAAGACTGGCAGAAGGCACGTTACGTATTATTTTTGTATTATGCAAGAGTTTTCTTTTTAAATGCACGTCAAAGTAGCAACTAAAACTTGCAGGAAAAGTATCCAAAAATGACAAGGGACAGGTAGAGGGGTTTGTGCTACATAGAAACTTTGCCACTACTCTGTTGGGAGACCCATACCGCTGTCAATTTTATATTTTATTAGAAATAGTACTGGGTTTGCAAGTCTCTAGTCTAAGGCTTAACCTAAGTATCAAGTGTATTGATTCAAACACGTGAAAAGTAAAATAGTCAGGTATTTCACCCAATCCTATCCTCTCAGCTAATATTAGGGATATACTATTCCGTGTAAAAATAAACAAGCCGCCTAGCAAAGCCGCTTGTCTCATTATACTATACTATTCAATAAAAAATAGTATTGTATATTTTAATTTAACATATCATTGAAAGGACTACTCTAAAAATACTAACATATATATATATATCCAGATTATAATATAACTATTATCAGACTTTATTTATAATAGTTTATTTCGCCAAAGAACAGCTATTTATAATACGTAGATATTGAACTTCTATGTTTATTAAAACTATTTTTGATATGTGGACCAGCGTATTTCTTGTAGCGGCTGAGGAGTTAGTAGACAACATATCTTCTAACTTTTTACTTCTGCTATCTAACCTTCCACACAAGCGAAATGCCATTCTATTAGTGCTATATAAAAGATGAGTTGTCATGTCTTAAATCGCATTTGTATATCAGATGTCGGATATCATGTGTGGCACTTACTTCTATTATTCTAGTCTTGTGCGTATTTGAGTAACCGTTAACTACTGCAGAACTCAAAAGTGTGGTCCACTCATGTCTTTATTCAAATCAACTGGACTTTCCTATAGCGCCCTATTCTCAACCTTTAGTGAACCATATTTCATAGTCACACAATGTCCGAGCAGCGGCGGTGTGAGAAATGTCACCATCTACAACTTTGAAGTTACTGCAAAGTAACCCGATCTCAATCGTGTATAGTACAGTTACACGAGCCGAAGTCTATAAATACGGCTCCCTCCTCGGTGAGATTTATTTTTCAGCAGTTCTCTTTTGACTATTACTTCCAATAACCTCCAACTGCAAACCCAAAGCCTACATCAGACAGCAAAATGAAATTCTCTTTGATTTCAACTTTCACCTTAGTGGGAGCCATCGTTGCTTCACCTCTTGGGTTGACGGAGAAGAGAGACTCAAGTGTTGTCGGCACGATCGCTTCGGTCGTTACCAATGTCCAAAATGTAGTTACCGGTAGTACTGCTAACATTGGTAAGTTTCACTGGGAATTACGAGATTTTAGAGGAAATATGCCCATAGATGTAAACTGCTAATGCTACCTAGTAAACGCTGTGAATGGTATCAATGGAAATCTTGAAGAGTCGTTAGCAGTAGTAGGCATTATTGCTGAGAACCTCAATGATATCACAGATATATTGGAAACTTCCGCAAATGGAATTGCTGCTGTTACCACTAACGCAGTTGGTGGAGTTCTTTTCGCAGCCTGGGGTCTTTCACAAGCTGCTGTGGATACTTTGGCAACCAACGTGGGTTTGGTGGCAGATGCTGTAGACGACATTAGAGTTGGAGTACAGCTTGCCCTAGATGGTCTAGCTCCTGGTACGTTTTAATCCTACGTTGACACAGATTTTAGCACATATGCTAATATGTTTGAAAAAGCTGCTGTGACTGCTCTTAGTGCCGAGCTAGCTGCGCTTGAAGCTGGCCTTGCCCCATTCGTAACTCCCCTTGGTGCATTTGCCGCCGCAGTCCAAACGTCTATTACTAGTATTGGACTTACTCTCACGGGACTAGGATCAGTCACAAGTGCTCTCGGAACTGCTGTCGGTAATCTGCTGTTATTGATTTTTGGATAGTTTTGGAATGATGTATGAGTTTCATCATAAACAATGTTTCGGTGCAGACACATTTAATTATTTGATTATGGGTCTGCAGTTCACACCCTGCAACAAAAGGATTTTGGACCGAGGTGGAATTTTCTCAATGCTTTTCTATATGCTGTTTGACCATGTCTCATATTCTTAGCTAAATTCAAATACTCTTTATAAAAGTTTCCCACTTAGTCTCATATAGATGAGTATACAATAAGAGGATTCGAAGAAGTTTGCTAGATGTTAAGGATGATAATTAGATTGCGGTTTGGTAACCCTGCTTCTGACACATACTATCTTATGCATGCCATAGAAGATAAATTTATAAAGTGACTGCAAGGGAATATATAACCATGTTATTCAAACCGGCACTTAGCCAAGAAGATGAGACATCAAAGAGATAAGTAAACATATGATACTGTTTTAAATATTAAATGTAGCACAGTACACATAACTCCAGGGTTTGCAGAGTCTCTGGTACGGTTAATGGTAGATATACTTGAGCTTACTCAGGTAGAGAAGCTCAAGCCAAATGAGCATTCGATTTACTTTTGTATGCTAGCCGCTATTACTTTATTTTGAATTTACAATTGCGTTTTGCTGAATGTTGCGCTGTGAGTGTAGATTTTGTAATTGCGATAGCAAATTCGAGGCTAATATCTTCTAGTCTAATAATGTTAATATTACGTGTTCAGCATCACTTCTATTGTTTCTATAACACAAAGGTGCGGGTAATTGCTTTTCAAACCAAGATAGGTTACTGTACATTTTATCACCTGGGCAACTAAGGGAAAGTCTTGGGTATTAGCTCGAGCATATTTTGCAGAGAGTTTGAAACTACTCTAACCTCGAATGTATGTATAGAAGATATCGCCTTAAGTTTTAAATTTTGTCTTACTTCGCCCTCTTTTATTAAATAGACGTCCAACATTTTTATAATACATTAGAGACGAGGTTTTCTGGCAAATGGCACCAATCCAGGACTGCTAAAAATCCCACCTAGCGCGTCAGATTTGCGCTAGGCCGCCGTCGACGGCGATCTCGCTGGCGGTCATAAAGCTGCTGTCCTGCGACGCGAGAAAAGCTGCCACAGCTCCAATTTCCGCCGGTTCAGCCATGCGCTCGAGCGGATTAAGCGAAGCAAAGAGCTTCATGCCCTCCTCGCCTAGCGCTGCCTTCGCAAGTTCCGTCGCCGTCGGCCCGGGTGAAAGCACGTTTACTCTGATGCCGGTGCCTTTCAAGTCTTCCGCCCAGGTCCGCGCGAGATTGCGCACTGCGGCCTTGCTCGCGCTGTAAACGCTAAATGCCGGGGAGCCCGTAGTACCAGCGCTCGATCCAGTCAGGATGATCGAACCTCCCTTGCCCATTAGTGGCAGTGCTTTCTGGACTGCAAAGATAGAGCCCTTTATATTAGTGTCGAGGATTTTGTCACAGTGCTCAATGGTAATCTCGCCGAGTGGAAGTTGGCTCCCTGTTCCGGCATTGGCAAAAACAATGTCTAGCGTTCCGCGCTCAGCCTTTACTGCCGCATAGAGTCGGTCGAGGTCAGCCAGATCGGAGACCGAGCCCTTCACCGCGCGGGCATTGGAGCCGAGTTTAGCTAGAGCGGCGTCCAGCGCTTCCTGTTGGCGGCCGAAGATAAAGACGAAGGCTCCCTCCTCAATGAAGCGTTTTGCTGCGGCGCAGCCGATACCGGTAGCGCCGCCGGTGATCAAGGCGGTTTTTCCATTTAGTCTAGTCATCTTGTGTATCTCTGTTAAAGTTGCACGGAGGATAAAAAGATGCGTGCCTGAGAATAAGTATACATTTTAGCAACATTGGGGACATCGATAACCTCAAGGGCTTTTAAGAGCTACAAGAAATGCAATGGGGCAAGACTTTCTCCGCAGTGACAAATCAAGACCTGCAATCAGCAATTGCCGATCTTTTAATCTCGCTGACATATATAACCAGCCACTCTTTAGCATAGTTCCATGCTGTGCATTATGCCAGTAGAAGCTATTATGATTTATCAGATTATCAGAGGGCGGTAACTGAGACTGTTCATCTACAACGCCATCGCTCTTGCTGATTATTAATATTATTGGCAAAATTATCTCCGTCCCGAATCTTTTACTAATCTGCATTTGCATTAACATAAATGGCAATAGTACTGCCGCTCCAAGTCGTTTTAACAATTCTGAAATTCAGTTATCTCTTTTAGGTTAAAATAATTATACTAAAACACACATCTATCTATATGTCTACTCATTCTTATCCATCAAATCAGGACTAAAATATCGGTTAGGCAGTTGCTCGGTTTCTTGCGTTAGGAATCTATAATGTTACTCTCACCTAATTCTGATTGCTCAGTCTATTCTATATTATGTTCAAAATACTAAACAGGTTTATAGGACAAGGTTGACAAAGTAGAAGGATGGTTGGACGATTATTGGTCTGGATTCTGTCAGAACCCGGACTAAACATAGAATTTCTACCTTAAGACAGACACGCCGGTAATTTTGGAATGAAATGCTTGACAATTAAGGGTGGGTTAAAGGTGGCCGAGTGGGCTCTGACGGGAAGAGTCTACATTAGGAGCATTCAGCAATTTCTTACTTTTATACCCTTGGATCAATAATATATACTAGTCCAGTATAATTTAAAGCTTTATTAGAAGCAGGGTATCATTGAAATGTGCGGAAGCTCGCAAGTTATCAATATCGAGATGTCATACAGGACCTTGTTTGACCCCTGAATGTTGGTGGGTCCCCCGGACCCTACATAAAGTCCGGATTATTAAGACGTATAAGATGTCTTTTATACTAAATAACTGTAAAATTTCTATCTAAGTCCTATATCTAAATTAATATCTCTAATACTTTGTTAATTACATTTTTTTCTTACAAAAAGTATATATTTTCGACCGTATATAGGTCCTAAATAAGTAAATCTAGCAGGTAGCAAGTTTCAGGCTGTAGATCTACGTTGAAATACACATACAGGCGGACTCACATCACGATATAATGCAGAGCATATTTTAGAAACTATTACAACAGAACAAGTTAGGTCAATGACCATCTTCATCATAGTCCTCAGTCTCGCCTGGCCACGGCGTTCGACGAGACTCGTCATCATGTCATTATTCGTACGCTAGTGTCATCACATAGGAAGATGGCTGATAGCTACATGTCTAAGCGGGACTAACGTCGCGGAAACAATACTGATTCGAAGTGCTCGCGGCGTATTTGCGATAAGGAGTGTATGATCTTACCCAAGTGAGTAAGAAGAGACATTGAGCTCATCGCTGTTGCGTCTTTTCTTTCCCTGGAGAAATGCTTGTCGAAATAGTGGAGGTTCAAACCTCTGCCCTGCACGGTCCTCGCATTTTCTATCGTGTATATATATAGTTAGACAGATCCCCATTAGTTAGAAGAATTGGTCAACACATTATCAAGCTATTATTTCTTTTAACAATGCTTTGACAGCCCTCTTTTAGATATTTTTCCTTATCTCAGTCATGCTAGGCAAGCTCGCCTAGCTCCATCCTTATCGTTTTGTGAACCCCAGCTTGGTTCTTCCATCTGATCATTTTCTCGTAAGCCTTGGCTATCTCCTTATTATGTTCAACGTCACTTCACGCAAGATGTTTCAACAAAAGAATTTCATGGATCGCTTTCCACAGCATTTGGCCAGGATTAGTTTTTCGACCTACTTGTTACATGCCCAAATCTTGATGTCCATAAACATTCCCCGTAGTGACAAGTTGTGTGAGATTCTTCGATTGTGGAGAGACCACCAAAAAGTCCGGTTTGAGATAGGCTTTCTCGTATGCTCGCTAATTTTAGCTCCAGCTACATTTGTGCCTCGGATTCTTTTCTGCCGAAGGGCAGATGAAATAGTGTTAATTCCAATAGGCGGATAGCATTAAAATAGTTGACTTTACAGAGGGATTAGACCTTTTTTTAACTATAAATCTAATGTTTATTTATGGGATGTAATAACTTGATAGAAATGTCCTTACCTTGTAAATAGATTCCCTCGTCAGTAACGTAAGGTCAATCTGCAATATCTTTTCTTTCGTAACTACGATAACTTTCGCAAACTGGGTTGACTGAAGCTAAGGTATTCAAATCCCTTCTGCTAGTTACAATGGAAAAAATAAGATTCTTATTGAGAGGATGTCTTGTAATTTCCTTGCACCTAATCGACCCAAGCGGTGTTATGAACCTTCGCTGATCAGAGGGGGAAGTCAAATCGTAAACCCGAATGAATTGATATCTTAGATTCAAATCAGAATAACGAAACTATCCAAGAGACTAACGTTAGGCAGCCAATGCTGAAAGACATACATATCTCAACTACAAATGTACTAAGTTCATGACATCTGTAATATACTATATTATAGTTTGAATACTTTTCTGTTATATCTCTCTGTATACATAGTTGGGTCTAGATAAAAAAGGGTGTGTAGACGGAAAGTAGCATTCCAATGCACGATCTCAGAACCCTGGCAGTGCTGCCTGCACAATCATTCAGAGATGAAATCATCACGTGCGTACGAACACAAACTACTTTTCGCACACTCCCCACATCTGAAGCTTTTGATTATAACTCTCAGTTCATACTTCAAACTTGCTGGCTCAATATTCTCTAACAATATTGAAGCTTCGCATTTGAAATGCCGACCATGGTAGAAAACAAAGACCTAATAGACATTCTGGCTGATAAGAGAGAAGATCGCAAAATTCAAACCGCAGAAATTGTGGACAAAATAGCCAACGAGCACCCAGAAGCAAATATCGCTTCCAAAGGTGAATGGTGGGTGCCCTCTATCAACTTCAGCTACGATTTAAAGGTCAGAGCTCTCTCTTCATTGGGACTTTGCTTGAATTCATAAACTAACAGTTACAGTTGCACTCAAATATTTAGAAGATACAAATTTAACTATTCTATATTCATCTTCACTGGGAGTTTGGTGCCCCCATAAATTCATCACGGTTTGTAAAAAGAGATCAGTGGAGGAATTTGCGTAAATCACCACTGCCGGCTCATAGCTCTTCTAAACTTGAGCCTCCAAGCTTGAAAAGACGCTTCCCCTCCTCCAAGGCTGACTTATCAGGCATACCTGTGACGCAATTTATGTTAGAGGGTATTCAGTCGGGTTGAGCGAGGGTGCACGTGACATACATAACAAACACCTCTCCTCACAGTTCGAATCGCTCTTTCCACCCTTGCATGAGCAAGTGATTTTGTTCCCACTGGCAGTACAGGTTGCCGTCTGCTCTGACAGACCGCAAAATTCTTTGCAGTCTTCCTCGTCTTCCTTATCGCAATCGGATTTGGTGACCGAGAAAGATGGAACTGTGCGGTAATTAGAACAGTTTGACAAGCTCCACTATAAGAGAGCTCGCATACCTTGAGCACTACCCTTCTCTGCATAAGTCTCGGTCAGAACAGACATCTCGTCATGAGCTGGAACTATTTATTGTGCATCAGTTGTTGACCTCAGCCAAATGTCAAACAGCTCCTACCATTGCGGTCAAGATTCATCCCTGATGCCAGTACTAGCACTGCCGAAAGAACTAAGGTTGACTTGAAAAACATCATGATGGGAATTCAGTGTTGTGTTTTGATACTTTTCGTGTAGTATAGAGAAGAAGACGGTTGAAGAGTGTCTTTGGCCTTATCGTAGAGGTTGAAGTAAAGGTAAGGCAGATGAACGTGATGACGCTTATGTGTCAGCCAAGACCAGCACCACATGATCACGAGGCGACGAATAATGGGCCACCGTAGTCTGCGTGGCGGTGTTTGTGCCACAACCCATCTAAGGCATAACGCTATACCCTAAATGGCGAATTCCGTTAGAAACGAATTTAGAAGGGAAGCGTTGCAAATGGGAGAACAAACCCCCTTTTCCAAGAATCCTCTCGTAACCATTCTCCTTAATTTTCTTATATTTTAATTGATCATCCTTGTGAAGTCTATCGTTTAAGAGAGAATTTTGTCTTCCAGGAATAGAAAAGTCAAAAAGCAGCTTGTTCGAACTACTCAATTGGGGAAGTAGTCTTTTCTGCAGCGCTAGTAAAAGCTGCAATGCGCGAATATAAGATTTCGGATCACGTCTACTTTGTGTTACAGAATGCCATTCTGCTTTGGACGGGCTTTCCCTGAAGCGTTACAATAAAGTTGGCAAGTTCTTGCAGCAGTTTCAAATGTTAGCACTTGTGACAAAGTAAACAAGTATACTAGATCGCCTAGAGTCTTTCTATAAATAAGCTCTCTCCCTCTCAGCTTATGTCTCTAGCTAGAAGAAAAGACAATTCATAGCGTCTACTTTTAAATTTAAATCTGCTGCTAAGTAATAGCTAGTTTATGGTTATTTTGACTGTTTGGAATATGTATATTCGACTTTCAAGAATGTTTTACTTTTTGACTCTTCCAGCGAAAAAAAAAAGAAAACACGCACAATATAACCTACTGGCTCGTGTACATTTTACCAAATGTGTGAAATGACAAATGACGTCAACCTCTTGAGCTGAGCACGAAATCTCGAACGCTCAACGAGCGTCCATATGAAAAGAAACCCTGTCAAAATTGCTAGGTATCCGTAAAGCTCCCATCGACAACATTTTACAAGCACCCAATCCGATACGCGTTTTGAATAATCCCTTGTCTTGTTTCTTATTGTCATCTTATAATAGCTTGATTAAATTGAGGATTTCTTTCTATGGCAATTCTTTTTAATCGTATAATGATAATACTTGAATAAATATATCAAATTGTTTTAAGCCCACTGCATTAGTACGGCAGCTAAGATGTTTACCACAGTACTGGGCTCTCGCACATAGTCTAAGCAACAGATAGTAATATTAGAACATTCCAAGAAAGTTCACTTTGCAGAGAATTCTTTCTCAAAATCTAGATCAATTCCATTTTCCTCAGGACTAGAAAACCCGATTCGTTTCACAAGTTACTATTGCCTAACCACAAGAAACTTTGAATTGGCCACAGCTCGTGCAGCGAGAAATATTGGGTGTCATTCTGAGCCCTGGGAATAAATCAGTGTTTATTATGGGGTAGATCCATAGTCCCCCAAATTGCGATAACTTTGCTAGGCGAGCTGTTTTGATTGAGGCTGAATTAGGCAGGTAAGGAAGGATATATGCAAAATAAATGAGCCGGTCAATGCTACGTGGTGTCAGCTATTGAATTGCTTGCATAAAAAGAAGAGGTTCGTCGCTCCTCTTCGCACAAATCTCAGAACAGAGCGCCGCCCTGGTTCGCTCACGAGAGGGGCTTGAATCATGACGAACGATTGGTCCTCTGACAGATAATAGTTGCAATGTCGCGGCCCGTGTAGGCCTCAAGTCATGCATTCCATACAGAACTCGTATTGTTCGGACGGATTTATGTCTGCCAAGTTCCGACAAATCTGGCCTGCCAAGGCATGAATCGATATGTCGTGCGTCGGTCAGCAATTTATTTGGTAACATAAAGGGAAATAAGCTATTTTTTATGGGCTACGTTGCATTACCTAGTGCTGCACTCTAACTAAAGGGTATTGAGATTTTTCTCTTATGGCGTCCCTATTTTGAATATAATGTTCTGGCAACCTCCTCTTTTTGAGGGGTATCTACCACTGGACTGATAACATGTGGGCATTTTTTATTCTCTTCCTCGTTTCCACAACATTGAGCCAAACGCTCAACAATTCAGTCGAGCCGGTCTGGAATACCGAGTGTAAGACTTGTCCGTACAAGTTGTGTCCGAATTCGAGATACTACGGTACTGGTTATGGTACTTCTGAACTTACATTAACATGCTGGACACGCGGCACTGTGATTGACGGTGACAGGTAATATGATCAGTTTCTAACGCTTTGGCATGAGGATTAACGAGTGCAGCACATGGTTGAGAACAACAGATGGCTGCTATGTCACACAGTATGATTTACTTGAGTATGCCGGCGAGTGTGAGTGTTTTCCAATATTTGAGTGCAGAAAATAACATGGAATTAACAGCCCGTAATCAGACAGAGAAGACTTGCCCTACTGTGGACGCGCGTCCGAGGCTGAGATATACACCACCCAAGCGGCGCAATTGAGATACAACACAGAATGCAACATAGGACCGCACCTCAGTAGTGACAACGTGCACTACCATAAATACGGCACGCCATTGTCAATAACTTGCTATACAGAGGGTGATGTGATTATCAATGAAACGTATGCTTCTTTCGCCTTCAATTTCCCTCTTCGTTAGATGATGTTATGTAACGCTAAGTACTAAACCAGGACTTGGCTGAAGACAACTTCGAATTGCTATGTAGCACAGATTGGCCTAACGCATCCCGTAAACCTTGCGACGTTAGAAGATTGTGGCCCTATCCCCCTTCTATACGTTAACCATACTATCACCGATGAACCGGAAGAACGGTCAGCCTACCTTACCAGGAACGGGAGAAAAAGCACAGAATCGCACAAAGTAAGCAAAAGACATCTCTTCAGTTCCCTCATAGGCGAAGACTATGCCCTTTGCCATTCGGAACCCAAACTTTCGTCACCAGTGCAAAGAAGATATGTATTCGAACAAGAGGTTTGGGTGCAGTGCCTGGTAGTTGACCCGGATGCGGGAGCTAATGAGACGTACTGGAGTAAGTCATGTTTCCTTTAATGTACTCATAAAGGCGAATAATACTGATATGAACTATAGGCCTTTCTACAGACTTTTGTTACGTCAGGAGTGTAGATTTATGGGATCAGCCGCAAGAAAATAGTGAGTTATCTCGTCTCAGTTTGTAGCTATGTTGCTAATATAACACATCAATAAAAGGCAACAGGTTCCCGCTATGCGAGTGGTTTGTATAAGCTATAGGGCGTTGTCTTCTGCTTTATTATCATATCATCAGAAATATCAGCACGGGATGTCCCACAATTCCTGTTTCTGTAGTCACCTGTCAATATGGTCCAAGCATGTAGCACTTTGTGGAGCAATCAAGGAATTGTAGGATGGCTGTAGTCAGTTTCAGTGATTCAAGCGACAGAACTTTTTTATTCAAGGCATTAATTAGGATTTATCACCCTGCGTTCCCAGAGCAGCGAGGCTGTGCCGCACTGGTGAATGTGGAGAAGAAACAAGCTTTCACCTAGCTTTTACAATTTTGGACCCATTAATCAGCCGCAATTGATCCAGAAACAAACACGTCCCCACCATTCCAAAAAAAGATCACATCAACTAACCCGCTTCCTTTGGCTATGCCATCCTTATTCTACCAAAACAGAAGGTCTTGGTTGAAAAATCAATGCAAATGATTAACAGAAAAGTACAAAAGGACTGGATTTCCCTTCAAAATTAACACCATCATCTACACATTCACAACAGCAAACAATCAGTATCATTCTTCTATAAACACATCTCTTTTCCTTACTTTCTGCTACTCAATAAACATACATGCATCATACTTTCCAGTACTTCCTAAAGACTTCCAAGTATCAGCCGCAAACATGCAGTTTCAACTCACCACTCTCTTCCTTGCCGCTCTCATGAGCTCCACGTACGCACCAAGAGTGATTTCACATGAAACTACCCACGATGGCTAACTTTACACAGCGCTCTCGCCGGCTGGAACTGCAAGTGTCAAACCAGCACCGACAAAGGAGGAGTTCAATACGACTCTCGTACTCAAGCCGTGTGCCTGATTATGAAAGGCGAGAAACGCGATGCAATCAACAAGATTGTTGGCGCGGCAGCCGGCACAGCTGGAGCTATTGCCACTCTGCCTTTGGTAAGTTTGGCCTGAAAGCCCATATGCTATGAGTCAATCTTACTGATGACCTGCAATAGCCCGGCGGACCAGCTGTCAATGTTGGAATTCAAGTAGCCACAATCGTTTCCGCCTGGGCGGGTGCTATCTTCTCCGATGCTAAATATCATGGAGATCAAAAGCATCAATGCTCTAGCGCTGGTGGACAACTTGATAGTGGGAAGTTTGTTCAACTTTGCACAGCTATGGCTAAGGAGGCTAAGACTCCAGCCGGTGTTGGTGCTTACTGCTGGAAGTAGGTGTGGACAAGCTTGAAGCATGTGGTCAACGTTCGAAACTGTTTTATGCTTGGGGACTGGGTTGTGATTTTTTGCTCGAGTTCATAGGTAGCGGCGTTTAGGAAGGGCAGGTATTGAAATTCCAGATAACTTTCCGTAAAGAATAAGCTTCGAAAAACATGCGTGATCCGATGATTTCGTCCTTCAACTCGTACCCCAATAGGTCTTTCACATTTAACAGTAGCTTGGATAGAAACCAGCGGGCTTATATTTTGATTGCAGACAGGAATTATTCAAACGTAATAAAAAACCCCGGCGAAAGGGAATTCCTGCGTTTGAGATCCGAGCTATCAGATTACATCATGCAGCAGTGGTCTAGGTAACAGTTGAAAATGAGTATGAGACGAAGCACTAGTGTTCAATTGGTAGTTGGTAGACGTGAATTTATAACTTACTGCCCAATCATGAAATTAAGCTTCCTTCTAGCCTGTTCTTAATAGGCTGCCATCATGTTAGCAGGTCACTTTTTCAACTTAGTTGAAGTCTATTTTCCTGTGGGAATCTTTTTATTTGGGAAATTCTGGACACGTGCTCTTTGAAAGGTCCAGAACAGGGTGAGCTAGACCGAGTTTGCGGGACTCATCCCAATGTTTTCCAACGACCAAGCCAGCTCATTTGATCCGCCCACAATTTTATCATTCACAGGCTCCGCAAACTCGGATAAGAATCTAAGCATCCATTGATCGAGTCGAAAAGGCTCGTCCATTGAGCTCCTACATGCGCGATGGAATGCTCTTAACCTCGTAAAGCAAATATCGAGCGTAGGCCAGTACGTCCTCAATTGGCTGAGGATTGCAAAATTGCGTTCCAGTCGTGTCCTCGCTGCAGCAATCTGCTCCTCATTGTCACTGAATAGCAAAGTGTGGATCTGCACAGTAGATGCAACGACGAGGATGTGTCCTACCATTGTGTATTGCACATCGCATCCAGGAACAGAGTGAGCGGCGTAAACCATCTCACAGAGTGACTCGGCAAACACCTTGCACTTGCTTGCGTAAAACTTTGCGTTAAGAATAGTGCTATGGCAATCGCCGTGTAGGAATTGGTAAAATAGGAGCTGTCCAAAATGGTAGTAGCCAAGATATACAGCCACGAACATTCTTCCAAGTCCCTGTGCTGCATAGCGATGAATATTACTTGAGTTATCATGCATATAAGCTGGGAGGTTGTCGTGCCAGTCACTCAACGCATTTGAGAGATCCATGGCTTCGTTCTCGAGTGTGATGCCTGTGCTTGTTCCTGCTACTGTACGTGCATTTAAAGAGTTGATGTCGGCGAGAATTCGGTTGAGTTTAATCATTTGTGCGAGAAGGGAAGATGTTGAAGTGAGAGCTGCATTGAAATCTGGAGTCTGGGCGCTCCCTCTTCTGAAAATTAGGAATGCTACCTCATCGATAGGCAGAGGTACATTCTCCAGAGTCGGCATCTGCCTTGGGAGATTTACTCCGGTAGATGACCAGACATCAATCATACATAGAGACCACCACACTAATTCAATCAAAAGATGTATACAAATATGGAGGGTTACCTACCTCTAATATTTACCTCGCGATCAATGGCATCAGCGGCTGGCTTATTTACCAAATCGAGGAAGTTCGCAATGCGGCAGGCGGTACAATAGTAGATCGACTCCGCGGCTGCTTCTCCTCGCGTTATACTGAAAGCCCCTAACAAAACACAGGCCTGTACAGTGGCTAAAGAAACATCTCGCAGATCAAGAAGTCGATTACTCTGATCGGCGTACGAATCTCCCCTTTCTCTGGGATCGCTGCCACTAAACAATGGGTTTGAAGAGAAACTAGTCATGATGTCAGATCTAGCTTCATCCCATAGAGTGCAAAATGGGCTCACCGGGCAGACAATGCCATCATGGCAAAAGTGATTATAGGTGGTGCTCGATCATTTTCCACATCCTCGATGAAGGTTGGCCGGTGAAATAGTGTATGAAACTGATCATGGATGAAATCAAAATACAGGTGCACAAGCTCCAAGTATAACTCTCGCGTCGGCAGCTCATAGGATTGTTGAGTCACTCTCTGGGGATACATGTTGCTGGACGACGGTGCCAGTTCCCGCACAGCTACATCTTTTGAAGCGGACTTGGATTTGACTGATCGTGATTGTGAGTGTGACGAGGATGGGGACTGGGTTGACGAGTCTCTAGTACATTGTAGACCTCTCTCATTGCAATAGGTACATGCGGCTCCGAGTTCAAAAGCTTCACATTTGCGTCGGCGAGCACTAAGTGTATTCAAAAAGTCAGTCATCTATCCACGAGAAAGTTGTTATCCATCTTCTACTTCAACAAACCACCACTACAAAGTCTTGCAACGTGACCAGGGCTTTTGGCTGTGTTTGAAGTCTTATTCCGCAGACTTCATACTGTAGTCGCTACATATGAATCCGGGAGGGGATATACCGGCACGCTTGACAAGAGGTAGACAATCTCATCCTTTAGTCTCGTAGTCCAAAACCATCAACAACAGAGCCTTGATACGCTAGCGGCATAACAGCTAGCGGCGGAGCACAATAGCTGAATAAATCAATCGGGATTGGAAGGAAGTGATGTAGTGTCTAGAAAGTGACTAGGTTGTTACCGAGGCTACACGTGATTAAACTAAGGTTACCCCTCGATTCTCCTCACTCAAATTCATTCCCAGATTTTGGGCGTGCATGGGCCCATGTATTTTTAGTGATATATTTGAATATCACAATTCAGTAGACTAATATTATCTTATAGATGTCATGACTCCTCTCAATCTACATAATAGTCACCGATCTTCGTCTACGGTGATGCCAGATTACAATTCATCTTTCGCATGAACCTTTCTCTTCCCTCCATCCCCAACACTCCTTAATCGAAACATCTCCGCTGAATGCCGCTTCACCGTAGCTGTCAGTATTCCACTTGGGGCAATTCTACTAATCTTCTTTCCCAGCAACCTCAAGTCACTGTTTTTCAATCCCTCCTCATAAGAGATCTCCGTTGCATTATACCAGTTTGCATCTTTGAACAACTTCTCCAATTTGTCTGCTGGCGCATCAAGAATATGCTGTGCCAAAGAACTGTCCATACGATTTGCCCATAGGTCATAAACTTCCCACTCTTCCTGGACTTGTGGCGCCGATCCCTCTGGCCCGTCATGCAAGAAAATCTCCTCGAGGCTGGCACTGATTTCAGAGTCTTCTTCAGCTGCGTTCAAAAGGATGACAACCTGGTCACCGCCGTAGAGTGATCCACTCCAGACTTGAATCTCTCCCATACCATACTTATCCTTTGGAACTTGGGTGTCACGCCGCACGCGAGCAGCTGAGCGACCCTCGGGGTCTTGGCTAATTGCGATCACGGCGGGGTTATTTAAGATGGAGAGAGAAAGTGCAGAGAGACTTCGAAGGTCATTGCCCATAAGAAGAGGAGATCGAAGAGCAGCCCAAAGGGAGAAGTGGGCCCTGTACTATAATCAACATGAGCGCAGTCCTTGCCAGATAGACACTTGACTGGTATAGAAGAAACCTACCTCATTATCCGTCATTCCTCCGTTGCCGACTTCCAACATGTCCAAGTCATTCCATCCACCAGGTTGACCTCGATCAACGTATGGTGCGACTTTATTTATTATGTTCAAGACAGAGCAGTGTGTACCTGGTGCCACGCAGAGTGGGCTCGCAGGGTCGATACAAGAGCAGAGGTCATCTGGACGAGTGAAGGAGTCGTATATATCTCCAGACATTCTCCATGAGTTTGCGATGGACATCCCCCACTACCAATCAATTAGCCAAAGGCCTTCCGTGACTTGAAGGTAAGTACCAAACATACTGTATGACTATAGTCCTCTCCCCAATTGCAGAGACTGTAAAGGATCGGACGCTGGGTTGAGTTCAGGGCATCCCACATAACTTTATATCGATCAAAGGAAAGTTTGGGGGTTCCGAAACGTCCCATATGATAGCAATTATCATATTTGAGATAGTCAACATCCCAACTTGCAAAGCTCTTTGCATCGTTTGACTCGTAGTCCAACGATCCAGCTATTTTAACATCAGCCCTGTTTGACTTTGCATGAGACGTTACGTACCATAGCGAGCACAAGTCATTTCTCCAGCGCTTGAATACATCCCAAAGAGCAATCCTTGTCGATGGATCTCGTCTGCAACTGCCTTCATGCCACTTGGAAACTTTTTGAGGTCCACTTTCAGAAAGTCATGTTCGTCACGTCCATCGGACCAGCAATCGTCCAATACAACATAGTTATAACCAACATCTCGAAGACCAGAGTCCACGAGTTTTGTAGAGGTATCAAGGAGGAGAGACTCGGAAACGTCACAGCCAAGGGCGTTCCAGTTGTTCTACAAAGAGGTTAGATATATCGAAAACGTTTCCTTAGCCACAATCTTGACTAACCCAACCCATCTGAGGCGTCCTCGCCAGGCCATTGTTGACACCGAAAACTTGGACGGTGAAGAACGCAATGGTAACAGCAATTTGGAGTGCTGCAGGCATCTTTAAGGTATATCAATGATGAGGGGCAAATTGATTGAGACGTAAATTCTCTCGATGAGTAGAAGGCGAACTCCAGGTCTCAAGCAGCTTTTAGAGAGCGAGGCGATATAAAGAGAATTCATGCTTTCCCCATGGCGGGGTTGCAGGTCATGTACCCTCGCTCCTCCCCGCTTACCGTATCATCGACTACATGATAAAGAGGAGAATGGTCTAGAGATGTCCAATTTCCCTCCTCTGTCTCCACGAACTATCTAAACAACATTATCTAGTTCCAAGGAGGTGCGGACTTGGGACGATATGATTGGATGTCAAACCCCATATCGGGCAATCTTTAGAGTGAGCGGCTATGGCAGCGATTGATTGGTGAGCATCTCCGCCGCGGCTCCAAGCCCTTCGTTCCCTTGGCGATTGACAGCGGCGGAGTTCGAGTATTCTCGTTCGCTCAGCCGAGCATCTACGGCACTGAGTAGCATTTTAGCTGCCATTGACCAACCATCGCAGCGCTTCTCCGTCGCCAGAGCGGAATTCAAATAATGAAAAAACCTTCGTCCTGGAATTCTGTGGTTATGATAGGCCACTCGGCAGTACTCAGATCACTAGAAGCAGTGAATAGTATGGCCAAGCGTCTCAGATCTGGGGAATGCCTGGGGAAAAGTATTTTTGGGGAACCGCGTTCCCCAGATTCGCAAACCAGACTAACTGTCATGCGACCAAATGCCACACAGTGTGTTGCAAAGCGGGGAGGACTAAGTCAAGAATATTGTCGCCGTCGACCAGGAGCGTCAGGAGCATCGAAGTATAAGTAGGGCGCGATTTCCAACCTCGATAGATCTTCATCCCACCTCAGTTGAGACCTTCTGGGCCGCAATACATACTTGAATTCCTCTCGATCAACCCTCTATTGTTACCTGGTCATGGAGAAGAACATTAAGGACTTGAGCAAAGAGGTCACCCCCTCGCGCCTCGAACTTGAAGATGTCGACCTCCAGCTGCAAATGCAGGGCACTCAATTAAACGATGCCGCACGACACGGCGAGGCCATGGAGCACGAGCTCACAGCTCTCGAAGCTATCAAGGCGTACCCAATTGCCATCATGTGGGCCCTGCTGGTCTCCATGTGCGTGATCATGGAGGGATACGACACCATCCTGATCGGAAATTTCTACGCCTACCCCGAATTCGCGAAAAAATACGGCACTTACTTCCCTGGAGTGGGCTACCAGTTGACTGCAGCATGGCAAGCCGGTTTAGGAAATGCTTCGGGTATCGGGGCATTCATTGGCGCACTTCTTAATGGTCTACTTGTTACCAAATTTGGGGTGAAGCGCGTAATTGTTGGGTCACTTGTGTTCCTTTCATGCACTCTCTTCATTGTGTTCTTCGCGCCCAACATCGAGGTTTTGCTGGTTGGACAACTGATATGCGGTTTGCCTTGGGGTGTCTTTGCGACGATTGCTCCAGCTTATGCGTCCGAGGTGCTTCCACTCTCTCTCCGAGTCTATCTCACCAGTTATACAAATATGGTAAGCTGAGAAGAGTACCATAAGCAATTTGTAATTAACATCCCTTCAGTGTTTCATCATTGGTCAGTTGATTGCTGCCGGAGTTCTTGCGGGCCTCGTCAATGTCGAAAATCAGTGGGCGTTTAAGATCCCTTTCGGTAAGTTCATGTCCTTGACCAGATCACTTAGATCATTTGTCCATTCTAATCTTTTGATAGCTATCCAGTGGGTGTGGCCAGCGTTCTTGATCCCAATCTTGTGCTTTGCTCCCGAATCTCCATGGCATTTAGTCAGGGTAGGCCGCCTCGAAGACGCCGAGAGGTCACTCAAGCGACTCATTCGCAAATCCTCTGGCATCGAACCTAAAACAATCCTCGCATCTATCGTCCATACAAATGAGCTCGAACAAGAACTTGAGATCGGAACATCCTACAAACAGTGCTTCGTAGGCGTTGAACTCCGCCGCACAGAAATTGCGTGTATGGTATTCGCTGGCCAAATTCTTTCTGGCTCGACGTTTGCTTACAACTCTACCTATTTCTTTCAACAAGTCGGCCTCAGTACTGATGTAACTTATAAGCTAAACGTTGGTGGTACAGCTATGGCGCTCTTTGGTACATTCATGTCCTGGTTCCTCTTCATACCTTATTTCGGTCGCCGCACAATCTATCTGTGGGGTATGTTCAGCATGGGTTGTGTTCTCTATGTTATTGGCATCCTAAACACAAAGACATCTATTAATGGTATCGGAATGACACAAGCTGTATTAACTCTCGCCTGGACGTTTATTTTCCAACTTTCCGTCGGCCAGCTAGGATGGGCCCTCCCTGCGGAAATGGGCTCAACCCGCCTCCGACAAAAGACTATTTGTCTCGCTCGAAACTCCTATTACATTGTTAGTGTCATCTCGAATGTCCTGCAACCATACTTTATGAACCCAACCGAATGGAACTTGAAGGGATATACGGGATTCATTTGGGGAACTTGCGCGTTTCTTACCTTCACCTGGGCCTTCTTCCGCCTTCCTGAGACCATGGGACGTACTTTTGAGGAGCTTGACATTTTATTCGCCAAGAAAATCTCAGCACGAAAGTTTAAAGATCATCAACTTGCTGGTTACGAGGGTCAAGATGTGGCAGAAGTAGCAAAGAAAGTGTTAGTTACACCTAATATAGAGTAGGATGAGAGGTGTAGCAAATAATAATGAGAAGAATAAGAGTATAAACTTTCAGAATTGCATTGTTTCTTACATTGTGACCCCTTGGATCGTCATCAAGACTCCTCTCTCTTTGGTGATTTGCTTCTAAAGCTTTTTGACATCAATGGTTTATGACAGTACATGATGAAATGAAGCTCGCCTCTTGATACCTCCGTAATAAAGAGCTAGCCTAGTTGATGTAATGTGGCTTACCGACTGGCTTCTGTAAATTATGTAATAAAGTCCTCGATGTTATTCCAATTTTCGGACACCAGTTACTTAGCACCGCAGAATCTGTCCGTTTTCATCATCGTGGTTGCATATCTAGCTTTCAAAACGCTACTTGTGCAATGGGAAATACGGCGCCTCAGCCCTACCTCTATATATACCTTTCCATTCATTCTCCCCCTTCGCTCCCTTCATTTCTCAGTTTCCAGTGTTTACAAAACCAGATATTATATTAAAACGCCTGCGCCGTACTTGAATGAATGTCTCGAGATATATAGACAAAGGTCAGGGGATACTTAGTTACAAAAAGAAAATGCTCTTGATAAGCCACTCACGTTAAATATATGCGATATTCAAAGTTTTCCCCCTTGAAAATGTAACTCATGAGATATGAAAAGTTTACGTTTCATACATCTACTCTGAGTGCTTACTCCACTCTGTGCCTTTGTTGCCTTTGTTGCCTTTGTTGCCTTTGTTGCTTTCATTGAGCATCTCTCGCGTAGTCTCGTTAATTGGATTGTGCTCGAGACAATGGAAAACTGATCTCGGTGTGGTTTTCTTATCTTCAAGTGGCCACGTTGTTACCAATTTGCTATTCCAAGTTTGAAATTTAATTCAGACTGTTGCCACTGTGACTACGACAAGTATTACTTTTATTTGTAAATCGAGTCTATAGAGTCCTAGAAACTCTCTTGATCTACCCAGCTGCACTATGGTGTGTGAATTGTAATTCAATTCGAGTACATAGAAGCGCGTGATGATAAACTGTAAACATACCAGATAGCAAATTTTCCTAGGCTTGGATAGTCTAAGTGCTACCAGCAATCAGTGTTTAGCATTTGGCACGGTCAGTCCGGTAGGCATACACGGGAAGTTGTGGGCAATAATAACTGTCTCCGCCTTTGATGAACTAAGCAGTCTAATATCAATGACTTTTAAGATAATGCTAGTTTGTAGCTTATGAGTTTTTGAATTTTGTTATTGCTTTGCTTTATTTACCGATTCATCAACAGCTTATTTGACTGTCGTAAAAATGCTCCGCAGAAATGATCTCACGGGAAAGTTACATAGTATGAGTTTTATTACGTTCATTGACTAATTTACCAAGACCAAGACATTGTTTTGAGAATATCACAGAGCTTTACGCCCTTGTCCGAGCAAAAAGATTTCGAGTTCTTAGCCAATTTCCCAAGGCCCTAAGAAAGTTAACGTGGAGTACATCTATGCACACGTGGGAAGGATCTATTATTCATTCTTGACATACTACAATAAAATTGGGGTAACTGCAAGAGGTCATAACTTGGTCCTATTATGAATCGTCAAGCGCTGAAATAGGTGCTTGGTACGGTCATGTAACCTTGCTTATTGGCCAGTCCTCATGGTTGCCTCCAATATTCACTCGACGTCGTAAGGCTTTGTTGCCCACGTAATACAGGTCAACTCACAGCTTCTCGGACTTCTTCCCAAGATATGTTAATACTTCTAGGACTGGTGATATCTTACTAGTAGCCTCAAACGTGAAATTCCATAAATGAGTATGTATTCTGTTTATAAAATACATAGCTCTAATACATTTACACATGAAATTAGTTGCGCTGATGCAATGCTCAGTCTCGTTTCAAAGACTTGTTTTACCAGCGCACCCTCCACCACGGTGTTAAGGGTTAGAAGAGACGTCGTAGATAAGAACCAATTATCTCAGGTGGCCCACCCACGTGTGTCAGCTATGCGTTCTCAATTGGCGTCCTTGCCAAGTTGCTGAGAGCCCAGTACAAAGCTTTTTCTTGAATGCCCCCGCCGTTCTCCGCTACATGAACTTTCCGCCCAGCGCCAATATCTTGGCCCGCTCAATCGAGAATACCAAGAAGCATCCGATCTCCGCCAATGTTTCTTGGAACGACAAGTAACATGTGCTTGTGCTACACAGAAGCAGTGCAGACGACATTCCAAGCAAACTCCAAGGCTTCCAAGTTGAACGGGCGTAGCCTTCTATGATTGAAGTCGGATGCTTTGCCTCTTTAGTGGGCCAGAAACGCTTCCACATGGATTCAACCGAGTCCACGGTCTCGATACTGGGACTACAATTGGATGCGTGAGTCCTCTCTTCTAACCAGCCATAAATTGGAGGAAGTGTAGGAGTGGCAAGTCGATTCTTATGTGCAGTGGTTAAATATGCTCGATATGCCAGTCTTCTATTGCTCCTCAAGGAGACACACTCTGCAGCAGCAGCATTACCATTACCACCTAGTCTCAGCGGGCAGAAAGCTCCGTCATACATCTTCAAGATGCCGATCCTCCATCAATTTGACTACATCTTTGCAACTGCTATGATATTTGCATTTCTTGATGCTTGGAATATTGGTATGTGCAGATAACGAAGTTTCTATAATACAACTGACAAAACAAAACAGGTGCCAACGATGTCGCCAATGCTTTTGCTACATCAGTCTCTTCTCGATCGTTGACTTTGAAGCAAGCTATGGTGTTGGCCTCCATCATGGAGTTTGCTGGGGCCATCGGTGTGGGGTAAATTCTATTACACTGTGGTCACAGTCATAATTGCTAACATCCTATAGTGCTCGTGTGGCTGATACCATCCGTGGAAAGATCCTCACCACCAAAGCTTTCGAGCAGGAACCTACTATTCTGATGTTGGGTATGACGTGCGCTCTAGTCTCATCTTCTCTATATCTGACACTGGCGACCCGCCTCGGAATGCCTGTCTCTACAACGTAAGTTCTTCCAGAATTCTCATAGAGCACGCTGTTCAATCTCGCACGGTGATTCTAAGTTGTGCCACTCTCGTCTTTTCATTAGCGGCCTTCCCATCTATAAGACTGCCCTCATGTGGCACTCCTCTAACTGGACACTAGGCATTCTATCATTGGTGGTGTTATTGGTGTTGGAATTGCTGCCCTCGGCACGGAAGGTGTTAACTGGGGCTGGAATGGTGTCTCCCAGGTATTCGCAGCTTGGGCTATCGCCCCCGGAATCGCTGGAGCCTTCGGCGCAATTCTCTTCCTCATCACAGAATTTGGAGTAATGAGGAGAAAGAATCCTGCTCGCATGGCCTTCTTCACAGTTCCCATATACGTTGCATTTACGACTGGTATTTTGACCAGTAAGTTGCCTCCACGAAGTCAATCTTGGGATAAAGCTGACGTGATTTCTTAGTGTTGATTGTCTGGAAGGGTGCCGCATCTACTACAGCTACAACGAAGAAATGGGGTGCAAAAGAATTGGTTGGTGTTATAGTAGGGACTGGAGTTGGATGCGGTCTGCTTGCGACCATCTTCCTACTTCCTTATCTTCATCGCAAGCTGATTCTGGATGACTGGCAACTAAAATGGTACGACGTGTTCCAAGGACCGCTACTCCTCCGACGAGGTGAGGTCCCACCAAACCAGTCTGGAGAGGAAGTCGTTCAAGATTACTACCGTGGACACAAGACGAAGGAACAACTGGAAAGTGAGGGATCAGCGGTTATGAACCCAGTCAACGATGTCGAACACCAGCGAGTAGCCAAAGCCGATGGTATGAAGGTGGAGTCCGTAAATGGCGATCGTGTCTCAGCTGACGCTCCCTTATCATCTCTTGGAGCACAGGACAAATCTCTCGAACTCGCCGCTGGTAAGCGCGATGGACCTTTCTATACTCCTAGCAATCTCTGGTATTATTTCAACTACTACTTCTTCCATGGTGTCAACCAAGATGTCGTCGGTGAGCAGAACAAAAGGTCTCTCCTCACTGGTGATCTAGAAAAGATGCACGCACAGGCCAAACACTTCGACAACAAAGCTGAGCACACGTACTCGTTTCTTCAAGTCCTTGTTGCTTGTACTGCTTCATTTGCTCATGGTGCTAATGATGTTTCTAAGTAAGACTACCCCATCTGATCTTTATTATGGCGTCCGATGATATTAATATTCATACAGTGCCGTTGGTCCATTAGCCGCCGTATATCTCATCTGGAGTACTGGAACCCTGGCCTCTAAGTCTCCCGTTCCAGTTTGGATCCTTGTATATGGTGGTGCTGCCATCTCCATTGGTCTTTGGACCTACGGTTACAACATCATGCGTAATCTTGGTAATCGCCTAACGTTGCACTCACCTTCACGTGGATTCTGTATGGAGCTGGGTAGCGCAACCACAGTCGTCATGGCAACTCGTCTTGCACTCCCTATTTCGACCACTCAGTGTATAGTTGGTGCAACAGTTGGTGTTGGACTTTGCACAGGCACCTACAAGAGCATTAACTGGCGTATGGTGTTATGGATTTATGGTGGATGGATTATAACACTGCCAGTCACTGGAATTATTAGTGGTTGCCTTATGGGTATAATCATCAATGCCCCTCAATGGGGAAATGCATTTTAAGTAGCGGCCAATTTTGTGTTGCAGGCGGACGGCTTGGTTTGGTTAGAAAGGTAGGAAACGTTGGTCAAAGGTGACTTGACTAGAGGTATTTGGGACAGAATAGTAAGAATGTTTTCTGAATTCTATCTGCTGGATATTATTTAGAGTCTTTAGTAAGATAGAGATACTACACTGAGGTAGTGGGGGAAGTCTGTAATAGCAATAGTATGCCCAACATAAATGCGAGAAAACCTCATAGGCGCCTTCTATTACATAACAGGAAATCATTAATACCAGTTGGAATAATACGTCGATTTATTGACTAGTAGGATATCTTGGTGAATTTTATAAATATTTAATTGTTGACATAGTTGTGAAAGCGCTTGGGGATCTGCAAAGAGATATACTCAAATATTCTCGGTTTCCTTAGGTAAGAGGTAGCTTCCCGAAGTTTTAGATGGATAGTTGAGACACAAATTGATATAGATATATAGATATATGTATGTCATTTGTAAGATACTGACATACCAAGTTACTTCGCTTGTGATTTTAGAGAAATCTACATACAGTCGAACAAAGCAAGTGTCCCTCCATAGCTAGCTGTTTCGCCCCTAATATCCGGGTCTATTAACGATAGTGATACAGTAGCACACCTGTGATTGTTGACTCTGATATTTTTAGGGCAACAGAGGCTTTGCTTTCAATACTAAAGGTATTGACTTTTTAGTAAATAGCCGTGTTTTTTAATCTTGAGCTTGAGTGACATCTTGAAGCAGGCCAAACAAACAGTGCATTCCCAACTTCTACTATTCTCTCTCCGTAGACGCTTTAAAGCCAGTACGACAGCATGCTTGTATCCTATTAGTAGTAACATATGCTATGGATAATATTTGCTGTCAGCTGTGGTCTGGAATTTGTGTTGCTGTACTGAAGTTTTGATGCCTTCCGAGAAAGTCAAAATGCACAGAGTAGACTTATGGAATTTAATCTAAAGATGGTTGTTGCTAGATTATCCGTTTATTGAACTACTGGATCAGGATTTGTGTCGACTCTCTGTTTCTGGACACAGTATAAGCAAATTATTAAAGCTGAACAGACTATGCAAGAGTTGAAAAGCAATATTTGAATATTCAGTTCTAATTCAAACTCCTCGAAAGGGGTGTGTTGTATTTGTTGATGATGAAAACTAAGCTATAATCTAATAAAGTCTAATAGCTTACAAACCTTGCAATATGGCTGGCTAAATATACTATAGTGCTGCAATACTAGAACCTGTTGCGCCTGGCCAAAGATTTATTCATCTAGGCTTCCAAATAAACTTTGACGACACATGATTGCCTGTAAACCAGAAAATCAGTAAGAGGGGTGGCTGATCAAAAACGTTTGATTACCCTGCGTTAGATCGTCCCAATAAACAGTAAAAAGTTGATTGACACACAAAAAATTGATAACATAAAAACAGTACTTCTTAAAAATATTTCACTTGCCAACAAATAATATAACATCAATTTCTTACACTGTCCAGACATATGCCTTAATCTACTCCTCTTCTCCTGGTTTTCCTTCTACAATGTCTAAAACTCATCTGTAACCGTAATAACGTGCATCACGCCTCTTCAATTCCCTGGCTTGCTTCGGTGTTCATCATCTGTAGGGCTCTCAACTGCTGTGGTATGTCTTGATATCGACCCAGATGTTGCAGCTCTGGTACGAGAAGGCGTTGGATTATTTTCTGGATCTGGATTGGCACTCTCATACTCCAAGCTTTTGATCAATTTGTATATCGCTGCTGCTAACAAGGATCCCGTCAGCGGCCCAAGCCAATACAACCAATGGTACCCCTCAAAGCTTCCAACAATGACGGCGGGTCCAAAGGATCGTGCAGGGTTAAGTGAACCGCCAGTCCAAAACACACCTAATTCATCAGCAAGAGATTGTAGACAAAACGAGAAACTTACCAGTTAGTTCCGCTATAAATAGAGCGAGTCCGATTCCAACAGGAGCGATGAAAGTCCCAGCGTGTTTCTCCGCGGCAAGCATAAAGATAGCAAACACAAGTTGTGCGGTAAGAATCATCTCAATAAAAAATCCTTGGGTTATTGATGTCGTTGTCGCAAGCGTTGTACTAACATTTAGACCACCAGAGAACAGCACATTAACAAGAGCGGCTGCTACAATCGCTCCGAGAATTTGAACGATTATAAGAAGTGCAGCGCGGAACCAAGTTATAGATCCAATAATCCACATCCCAAATGTTACCTGAGCTATTAAAAATGTGTTTCAGGTTTGGAGGAGTACATACTGCAGGATTGAAAAGGCCCCCACTGATTCGGAAAAAAACCCAAGCATTTACTGCTAGAGAGAATCCAAAACTCAAACTAATATAAAGCAACTGAGCAGGATTCTTTTGTGCTACAGTAGTGACAATGGTAGTTCCGGTATTAGGATTCGATGAGATATTGGCGACCTGAGTTCCTGCAAATGCGAAGAATAGGAAGAATATGGTTCCAGCGAATTCGCCGATTGCTGCGACGATGTGGCCTCGAGCAGCTGGAGGTGCTTTACGCAGAAGTTTATTAGCCCAAGTTACGTGAGCATTACCCTCGCTTGCTTGAGCTGTGTTGTGCTGGCCAGGGTTGGAAATATTCATTTTGATCAATATGGCGTTCTAAAAATTAAGTAGATGTCTATTTCCAACGTCAATACTGGCACGGACGGAACCTTATAATGAAATTAATGATTAGCGTGCCAGTAAAAGAGTATGACGGCAAGCTTAATTTCCATTCATTCCATCCATTGCAAGCTATCTACAAGATCAGAACTTACTACCCCTAATTTTGGTCTCATGGTATGTTTTGGTAGCTTTGCTTGTGCTCATCGTCATTCAATCTAGATGTCAAATGGTCGGCTTGGCAACATTTTAGACTTTGTGGCTGAACCCATCCCTCGGAAATGTGAACAATGCAAGGAATTTAGCGGTGGCGTGAGAAGGGGTTTGGGAGCGTCATCATACATTAAAGAGTATCTTCGCATTATTTTAATGATCGTTTAAGAGTTCCAAAATGAGGGCCAGTAAATCTATGCTAAGCTCGTAATATTCCCCCTTAGACTCTATGTTTGAGTCTGAAAAGTTTTGGAAATTATCCTGAAGATTGTTATTATTACCACATATGCACAGTATTCTTACCCTTCAAAGGTGATAAAATTAGGTGTAGTGGGCAATGCAGAATAATAAAAATTATCCAACAAATTAGAGACATACTGGAATATAATGAAAAACGATTGGTGGTCACGCTCTTGTACAAAAGACACTTGAATATGCAACTTGAGCGATCGGCAGATCTAGAAACCTGGGGCTGACAGATTTTATAATGACGCAGTCTAGCTCCAGAAAATCATCTTACTACCGAGTTCATTATTACAACGGTAGCAACTGAAAATATGTTGTCTTAACCGTGAGTTTAATTTGAATTTGCACTCCCATATATTCGACTCAATTTTTTTTTCGATTGGCATTGGTTGCTCAAAGGTTAAACCATACACTATGAAGGTGTTGACATGTGCGACTTCTATGATAATCATCTGGTAGCTGCCTAACAATTCCATGCTAATCTGAAGATGTATTCAAACATGAACTATAATTACAAAATGTTCACTTAATCATATGTGAAACATGATTTGATATCACAATATGGTCTGGACTGTATAGCAATTATATTATAGGGGTTTGAAAAATTTGGTTTATACCATAAAATATCTGAATTTTAACTAGAAGGTCATAGAAAATTCTTGAATCGTAGAGTGACTGCTTACATAGAAATTCTACGCTATATCGAATATAATTTCTTCGATATTGGAGACTAAGAGGCATTTGGGGCCATATCCATAGATTGTTATAAATCAAAGATAAGCATGCCCAACTCCACATGAGGCAACCGGTCTAATAATTTTCTCAATCGATTCTATCTAACATATCTTAGGCAAAATGCTTAGCACAGCTTCTTTAGTCTGTCAATTTTCCATAATAAATTGTGACATTGCATTTTCGAACTCAATAAAACATGTTTAACACAATCAATCTGCTCTTTTGAATAATCATTTTTTATAATCATGCTTATATAATAACTTAGCGATGAGAATTGTACGGATTGCGTATTGGTTCTTATCCTTCCCAACAGAAATAACAGTCTGTATCTAATATATAGCATTATGTAAACCCGTTATTAATATTTTATTCTCTTTCTTTTTGTATGACTTGACTAGCTTGCAGAACCCTTAGTAAGTCATTATGAAAACTAGGTTTAAGGCTATATGCATTTGTAATATAATCGAACAATTACGGATCTTTGATTTCTTATAAACCTAGATTCAGTATCGAATTTCAGTCAAATGCTGATAGGAATTATGGCATTCTATACATATATTCATCTGCTCGTCTTAGAAATAGAGGGTTTCAAGTCTCTATTTTATGTCGTGAAGTGAGATTTAGACAAACCCGCTCACTGGCAACATATGCCATATTATAATTAATGACTTTGAACTACTTCACAAATCTTTTGTAAGGATGAGAATGAACCCGTTCTTATTTATGGTAAACCGTTATATGCTTTCAATTATAACTGTATTACCTTTGTGTCTACTATATCTGCTTCAGCATGGACCTTGCTGATTTCATGGTTATGGTTGATGGTCGAAGTCTACCCGACGTTGTAATTTCTAACATGATTTCGCCGCTGTCGATAATGTTTTCAGGCAAGAGGAGAGATTGGGATTTGCGGTACATTTAATCTCGTATGTGTGGTGCGCTTCCAGCTCTACCTTAACCGATTTTATTTCGCAAATTCGGCAATGTATTAACCCAGGTCTAAACTTAGCCGCCATGCGCCTTTGAAGACGCTAATGACGAAAGTAGCTACTATAATCAATTAACCATCGCTGTACTCGTGGGAAATTCAAGTTCTATCCACTGCCACATATATTATAACCTTGCCAACTCCGGAAGATAGCAAACTCAACCATAATCTGGTAGCCTTTGGATATTAATCATGTGATTGCATAGCATTGCATGGCACTAGTAAACCATGAAGCAACAATATATATGCAAGAAGATCCGAAATTAGCCGTGTCTGTATGATCTATGTGGCAAATTTCTCCGCATCTGCTACATAAATCAATCTCCTCATTACGTGACTAGAACATCCCGATCTATTGGTGTCAGATATTATATAACCTAGAAGAAATCTTTCCTTTTATCTTGTGTTTGCTTTAATGGCTGTCACCGTGTTACGGTTGCAGAACTCGATTAAAATGGCTGTATTTTACTCTTACTTTATCAGTTATCTCATATTATCGGTACAATGTGCAATCATAAATCCTCCAAACTCTGCTTCAAATCCTTCCAGGCTGTGGCAGACTAGCGCGGGTGTACAATGGAATGATTGCTTCCTCATTGGCAATGGTCGCCTCGGTGCCTCTATTCCAGGAGACGCGAAGAATGACTCAATATGGCTAAATGAGGACTCTTTCTGGAACGGTATGCTTCAGTCACGCATCAACCCGAACGCGTTGAAGACGATGCCTACTATTCGGAGTGAGATTGTTAACGGAAATTTTGCAAACGCACAAACGCTTGCGACAGCCAACTACGATGGCGTGCCAAACTCGGCGCGCAATTACAACTCTCTAGGCCAAATGGATCTCATAATGGGCCATGATTCCACAATTGGAAATTATGAGCGTTGGCTAGATATCAGTGATGCTACATCCGGTTTATATTACACCTCTGGTGGTGTCGCCTACAGTCGCGAATACATCGCAAGTAATCCTGAGAATATCATAGCTATTCATATCTCAGCGAATCAGACCAAATCTCTCTCCTTTTCAATCAGTCTCCGCCGAGGAAGCACTGTAAGCACCGGATCTGGAAGTGATACTATTGTCATGACAGGAGATAGCGGCGGCAATGATCCGATGAAGTACGCTGTAGGTGCTAGAATCGTGGCTCCTAGTGGTACCGTAACTGTCTCAGGTAACCAAGTCAAATGCACTGGAGCAAACGAAGCATGGGTTTATGTAACATCATGGACCAACTTTAGGCAGTCTGACCAACTCTCTAAAGTTCTTTCTGACTTGCAAGCTATCAAGACACCTTATGATACAATTCGATCAAAGCATGTGAGCGACTATCAGGCTATCTACAGGCGCTCACAGTTCAACTTTGGCAATTCAAGCTCGGCTCAGAAGTCTAAATCAACTTCGCAACGCATCTCTGCAATATCCCAGGTCTACGATCCAGAGCTTGCAGTGCTTTTCCTTCAATTTGGGCGATATCTTCTCATAGCTTCCTCTCGAATAGGGACCCTACCCGCAAATCTGCAAGGCATTTGGAATCCAGATGGGAAACCGATGTGGGGCTCACGGTTTACGATTAACATCAATTTGCGTAAGGTTCCACACTGATGAACAATGTTTTGCCTGTACGTAGAAGCAAGAGCTTGCTAATGAGTCTTATAGAAATGAACTATTGGCATGCTCTAGTCACCAGTAAGCTCACCATCCATTCTAAAAGAAGATGTTAACACCTACACATAGACCTAGCTGATGATATTTATGAACCATTTTTTAACTTCATCAAGGTTGTGAATACAAACGGGAAGAACACAGCTAAAAAGATGTTTAATGCTCGAGGTTCCTGCGCTCACCACAATACCGACCTGTGGGGTGACACTGCTCCCCAAGATGACTGGCAGCCAGCAACAACCTGGACCCAAGGCTTAGCATGGCTTGTCATGCACACTTATGATTATTATCTTTTTACAAAGGATATTGAATTTCTTCGGAGCAATTTTGATCCTATTAAAGATGCTGCAGCATTTTATATTGACTTCTTGACCGATTATAAAGGCTGGAAGGTTACCAATCCTACAACGTCTTCGGAGAACACGTTTCTTGTTCCTAACAAAGGTTCAGCTTCAGTGACATGTGGCTCAACTATTGATAATACACTTCTTTGGAGTTTATTTGGAATTGTTCTCGAAGTTCAAGATATACTAAATATCACAGATAGCTCCTTTACTTCCCAAATCATGACGCTTAGAAACAAATTGGCTCCCTTACGACAAAACCAATATGGTGGTATCATGGAGTGGATAGAGGACTATGCTGAGACTGAACCAGATCATAGACATGTCTCTCAGCTTATCGGAGCTTATCCTCTGGCACAGATCACTTCAGCAAATCAAACGACATTCAATTGGGCTATCTCATCTTTGAATCGGCGTATAAGCAATGGAGGGGCGGTTGCTGGATGGCCACGTGCTTGGGCTATGGCACTTGGTGCTCGATATTTCAACTCAAAGCTCGTCGGTGATAGTGTCATTGTTCAGCTCCAACAAGGCTGTAGGTCCTCATCCATGATGAACATTGGCTCGCCGGCCCAGTTTCAAATTGACGCAAACTTCGGGAGTTCAGCGGGCATGGTGGAGGCTCTGCTCCAAAGTCATGAATGGCTGAGCGCTGATAGTAGCGTGAACAATATGAAGGCAGCATACTATAATGAAAAGGGTCGTATTACACTCATCAGACTGCTGCCAGCACTTCCCATCGCCTGGGCTACAAATGGTGGAGGCTATGCCAAAGGTTTGCGTGCTCGCGATGGCTTCTTTGTAGACATCGCCTGGGACTCGAAGGGTAAACTGACTTCAGCGAATATCACGAACTCCAAGGGTAGTCCAGCCTGGGTAACTCTAGGCGGGACTCAAATTGGAAAATCCGGCACCATCATCAACATACCCAACAGTGGATCAGGAACTTTTGTCAAATTGGCCAGTGGTAAAGGAGAGCAATCCGTGATATCGGTGCTATGAGGCGCAATATATAAATCTTGGTGATGAATAGTACAGCTTAACATTACCATTTTGATTTCTATCCTACAAATTATGCGGGGCTGCACAACTATACCCTTTACAGCATTGAATCCTGAAGCATGCATAATTACGATTTGATAACATTCGTTACTCTTACAATAAGGAACGTTCGGTAGTTCTTACGGTCTGGTATTAAACTGAAATCAAACGCGCACTATACATTGAGAGTTGCTAGCACATAAAATACAATTCGTAGAAATCCCAAAAATTGTACTTATTATTATTATTAGGACAATTCCGGTGGTGTGATTATCAAATGTACCCCTCACTACACCAAATAGCCGACGCGATTTGTCTTGCGTCACCCCACCTCTCGCTTATAATAACCTTATTTTGGACCTCTTCTTCTAGGCGCTTCTTGTACCTGTAATTCATTTGAACTACTACTGCCCTAACAGAGCAATGTCTTCAGCATCCTCCTTCAACAGCAACACGTTACCGATTGATTCTACCTCGAATCTCAGAATTATTCTAGTACCAGATCAGCAGCACCCAGATACACCTAAAATGCAATCCATACCTAATGAACAGGCAAATATCCACGCTGTGTCCCCTTCATCATTCAGTCTAATTTTCGTGCTAGGCGCATGGCAAGATTGTCGACATCCTAATACTTGGAGCCGGTTGGACCGCAGATTTCCTTATCCCCCTTTTCGAAGAAAACAAAATCTCGTATGCAGCAACCTCCACGACGGGTCGTGATGGTACATATCAATTCAAGTTTGATCCTGACGACCAGTTGGAGCAATACGCTGCTCTGCCGCCCGCCAAAACTGTTTTAATAACCTTTCCACTCAAGGGGCAAGGTCAGAGCAAGCGCCTATATTCGCAATACATTGCATCTCACCATGATTTGTCCTGTTGCTGGATACAACTTGGGAGCTCAGGCATATTCCAAATCCCAAATCAAGATACCCAAGTTTCAAGGCATTCTAGATATGACACACATGATGAAAGGGCAATTGCAGAAGATGAGCTACGCCAACTTGGCGGGGCTGTATTGAACCTTTCCGGTCTCTGGGGTGGGACACGGCATCCAAAACACTGGGTAGATAGAGTTGCTGCAACTAAGGAACAACTGAGGGGCAAAAGAAGTTTGCATATGATCCATGGGCTGGATGTTGCAAGAGCAATCGTCGCTGTTCACTGCCAGTTTCAAAAGGCCTCCGGACAACGATACGTAAGTGCTTTTTGTTGATTGATTCAACCCCGCTAACACATTCTGCCTTTAGATATTGACGGACCTAATTGTACATGATTGGTGGGAACTTATCCTTGGATTTGCGGGAGAGGATAAACCCTCTGACGGCACCGGCTCTCTAGTCGAGAAGCAAATAGAGTGGATTAAAGAGTTAATGCATGAAACCGGGGTTTTCGCGTTACCGAGATCCAAAGAAGAGCTTGGGAGGTGTTATGATTGCCTCGAGTTCTGGACTTCCTACGGCTTGACGCCAATCAAGTCAAGAATATGACGAGATATTTTACAAGAGTCAGCTGTCTATTTGTAAGAACATCTTTAATGTTGATACGTGAATCCGATTGCGGACACTTGACTAAGTCAAGATGTATTGACTGGTATAATAGTATGCAGAAATATTCAAGTAAAACCGCTCTTTTAGGCTACGTCTAATCTCTGGTTCAGATATAAAGTATCAACGCTGACGAAGCAACAACAATAGCAATTTCTATCTCTTGGCCGGGTGGGAAATGTATTCTTTGACATTCGAAGCCCCTCCCTCGGCTGCATATCATCGAACTGATTTTCTCCTGGCCATTCGGTATTGTGATAGATGCTATCATAGCTTCTTGTGGGATTTCATATACAACTTCCTTTTCAGCTCGCTCAATTCCGCTTTCCTCAATTTGCAGAAGCTGCTCGTCGAAATCGGCAGTCTTTTGACTACACCATACCCCTTCTCTCCAAAATACCCGCCGCAGTAGAGCAATTGCCTCGCGTCGTACTAGGTGGTCGCGGCAGAATCTGGCCACCTTATGTAAATGCGGAATAATTCCAAAGTCGTTCGTGTACGGAGTTGCGAGTGCGATAGGTAGACCTGGCAATACCATGTGCAGTAGCTCAATTTCAGATCTGGCCGTTTTAACCAGAAGTCTGTGCCCTTCCAGAAGAGGGTCAACAACACTTTCGGATCTATGTGTCGTCGCCTTTATCAAACTAGCCCGTGCAGTTATCCAGTGAATATAGAGAACCTCTGCTTCGACAATTGGTCGTGGGTCCTGGGAATTCTTTTTACGAACAAGCCGAAATGCGTCGTTCCATCGCTTGAACTGAAGCAGTCGCTCTCCAGCCTCTGCCTGTAGGCTAACATATTCTGCATCTGGTTTTATTAAGGCGCCTTCCATAGAGGGTTTCTCATATTCATGGTCAGGCTTATTAAGTTGGCTCCAGTAATTAAGGTCGTGGAGATATTGACTTGTACGAGCTTCTAATAACGTTAGATATTGGCTGGCCTCCTTTAGATTAAAGAACATCTCCGGCATATTTTCAAGGATCGAAGTTGCTTCGTTTTTCAGCTCAGCTTGTATTCCTGATGGCCTTTGGTCGTTTTCTATTATATCCTGCATATTCAACCTAAAAAAAGCTTGTACTATAGAGTCTTCGATAGTGTCTGGTGCTGGCGAGCCAAGACAGCCACGGCCTCGTGAACTTGGAGGCTGTACCATAATCCAATCCCTCATCAATCGACAACCCCCTCGTGCATGAGTCATTGCACTGACATAACGTCCTGATAAATTTTCGTAACACGAGACCAGAAGACATGCTATTAGTGCTTTCCTGGTGCTGTCCCATGAGTTTGATAATGACTCTCGCATCCCAGTAATCGCTTTGGCGTATTGACTAAGTGAAAATGCTACCAATCTTTTCCTCGGCAAACTGTTCGAGTTTTCCAATGTGCTTAGTACAGTGATTGCGATACTACCAGGAAATCAGCACTCAAGTCACACGTACATTTCCGAACATTTAGGCTGAGGGCTAATTCACTTGCTCCTGGCGAGGAAACTAACAAGACGATGATGACTGAGTAATAGAATATGACTTACATTGCATGTTTAATGAATTTTTCCTCTTGCGCTCCCTGAAGCATAACAATGTCCCAAAGGTTGCTATAAATCGGGCCTTCCAACCAGTGAGACACAGCATTTTGGTATAGTCGAATATAATGATATTCTAAGTCTGAATAAGGCTGTATGTGTATGGCCATTTCTGCCACTGGCGTTAATATACTATCTGAAGCCTTTGGCAGCAGTGCTCTCCTCTCGGAGGCTTTTGTGACGTTGCGATACCCAGAGCATTCAGTTCCCCAGTCTTTGCATCTTTTACATGCAGGCTTCTCCTCATCACATTTTACTCTTCTCGCTCTACATCTTCGTCTTAGTTCAGGCGCATAAGAAAACAAAAGATCCAGGCTTACTTGCAGGTCATGCATCCTCCACGAGACTTTGGTGTGAATGCTCGCTTCCTCGAATTACTGGCGACAACATTGGACCGCTTGTCTACGTCCATGGCCATGATAAGACCAGTACTCTGCGAATATGATGTCCCCTTAACGCACGCGACGTATGAGAAGGCGAGAAAAGTTGTATCTATCTAGAGACTGATCCCACCAGAACAGAAATTTTATGGGGATGTTCTGGTATCCTTATGAAGCGGGAATATTTTGGCTCGCATCGATAGACGAATGAGATCTGGCCATAGACTGCTCCACTTTTCACTCAAGCGCGCTTACGGTATCAGGCGGTTAAATGTGGGTAAGAGGTAGCGATAACGATTGAGATGAACAGAAGTTAGTAATAACTATTGAGATGCCGATTGTGATCAAATATTATCTCAGTCCCTCCCCCTTCCAGCCCCCCGCTGGGTGTTATCATGTATCATATCAATTGGAACACGCTCGAGTCTCCGGGAGTGAAAAGATCAGGAGATAGAATGACCGGTATTCTAGTTCGGGGCTGAGTTACGCGCCAATTTCGCCCAGTCTTTTCTTACTGGGGAGCTCGTACAAATACCAATGTTACACTGCTGTGCGGAAGTACTATTTATGTATGGATAACCAGTTCAACCCCTACATTCCGACTTCGCAGTTTGTTCTTTGCCATCTTTTTCAGTTGTCTATGGTATACTACTCTTTTTACACACGGCACAAGTTGCTCCAGATTGCCTTTCTCATGAATGTAGCCTGACTTTGTAAGCTGAGCAGTTTTAGCATTTCATTCCACCCAGTGCCATGGACAATGTAATCTAGTAAAAATAGAAACTTCCATAGGCTATGCTTACGTCACAAAATAGCTAACTCAAAATCACGTGGGCTGCCTCGTGTTCTAGTGTTCTTTACATTCAATTAGCACTGCAAGATTTCAGTTGAATTATAGAATGAGAGATCCAAGTTGAAATTATGTTTAATTCAGTTCGGAAGAAACCATTAATATTCATCTGTGGATGTGCTAAGATGTTACAAGCTATCTTAACCTGCGGTCAGGCATATGGTGAATTCCTCGAAGCGTCAGATCCCCGCATCACTATTCTGTTGTCTTTCCATCACCACTTCTCCAATAACAGCAATTCCTTTCACGGCGAGTTATGTTCTTTTTAGATACGTCCAAGGAACTTACTATCTTTTACTGCCTGTGAGTTCTATTTTGGCTCGTGTCCTGGTTAGAGAAGCATGAAATATATGATCGGTTGCTCCACTAGATCACATTACTAATAATGTGAGACCTTTGGACAATTTTTTTAAGATAATGTAGTCTATTGGGTGATGTGCTTGCTTATTTCGAGTGTATAGCACTTGGGCAATCAGTGGCAATTGCTGGACTTTAATTGGCTGGTAAAATCAAATGGCTGATCATGCGGATATACGTTAATCACTTTAGGATATAGAAGGGTTCCGACATCCTTTCTGATGAGATCATGTCAGTGGCTATATCCAAGGATTGCTATATAATCAAAACCATTCGTACTATATCATCAAATTCTAAACGAATTTCACTATTTAGCAAAACAAACTTCGATCATGTTCCCCACCCAAGTTCTTGCTGGCGTCACCGTACCTGACACTCCTCTGATCACTAAAGCGCTAGCCTTCGCAAAGTCACAGCTCGATCCTCTGCTTTATAATCATGTTGTGCGCTCTTGGCTATTTGGAGCTTACATTGCATCCCAAACAAGCGAAAATATAAACTACGATGCAGAGGTCCATGCTATCACTGCTATACTCCACGATATGGGCTGGTCGACAAATTCGTCCCTAGTGTCTCCCGATAAGCGCTTTGAGGTCGATGGCGCGAATGCAGCGCGTAGCTTCCTGAAATCAGAGGGGAGTCCGGAAGAATGGAACGAGCATCGTCTTCAACTAGCTTGGGATGCTGTAGCACTTCATACCACCCCATCGATTGCAGCAGAAAAAGAGTTTGAGGTCAAGATCTGTCTCTATGGCATCACCACAGACTTCTTGGGGCCGGAGAAGGCACCCAGCTGTCCGATGCCAAAGGATATTTGGAACGGGATCTTGAGAGAATTTCCTAGAGATGGTTTCAAAGAGGGTGCGAAAGAAGCTATCTGTTGCCTTTGTCAAAGGAAGCCAGAAACCACCTACGACAACTTCACGGCTGACTTCGGGGTCAGGTTTGTGGACGGCTACAGCTTGGAGGGTAAAAGGGCGATCGATATTATTCTGGCTCCTGATGATTGGAACTGAGGTGTTTATTACATTATTTGAATACAAAACAATTGAGCTTTGACTCTTTCTAGTTGAAGATCATTCTAGTATTTCCCCTGGTGATTCCAATTCCTTTGAAGTGCTACAAAAGCTCATTGTACAAAGTAGTTCAGACAGGAGCAATTACTATTCAACCTTCAGGCCTAATCAGTAGCTTCTATAGTCTGAGCCAAGTTTGAAAATTCTTTAAACAGCTTTCAAGACCCTTCAACAGTGAGACAGATATTCTCTTTGGATTTCCATAGAATATTTTGATGGTTTCTCTCGTTTTACATAAAATACTGTGAACATTCACCGCCTTCTTTCTCGCAGCTTTCTTTTCCAAACATTCAAGATAACAATAAGTTAGAGTAGGGAATATAGTTTAATATTTGTATAAACAATTGCAATAATCTTTCCTAAGGTATATTTGAAGCTTCTGAAGCTTGAGCTGCATGAAAGCAGAGCCGATTGCTCTTCTATACGTCAAACTATGTAGATCTAACCCTATAGCCAACATTTCAACCCTTTTTTCTCCGTTGTATAAACTCGTTCTCTACTATTCATGACAATATTCCTTTATTTCTGTTGATACATAGCACGACGTGGATGATTCGTCTGATTTTGGATTTATAACGCACACGATATAAGATAGGTAAGGGAAAATAAGGAATTTGAGCTTTTTGCACATTACTGTACTACTCTCAAAGTAGAGATGTTTTAGCACTAGGGAAATCGAACAATGTCAAGGACCTAGACTCACGATGCGAAAAAGGAGAGGTTCCTTTGAGTAAATGTGAGATAAGGTTCTTGGTTTCTGATAAGTGTAGGGAAGGAAGCTCTCCGTACGGGAGAGGTCTAAGTAGACTAGCTAATAAGGGTGTGTGCCTCAGGCCACAACAAACAACGATGACTCATTTAGTCTATCTCACTAGCGTTACCATCCCCTCCTGGAGTAAAAGCCTTCGGACATTATATTCAGGCAATATTCAGCCAGGCCAAACCAGTAGTGCCGCAGATGGAATAATCTAAGAAACCTACAGCGAGGACATAAGAAGGATCTTCACAACACAATGACCCAAAACCAGACAAAAAAAATGGAAGACCCAGCAGGTCCCCCTATGGCTGTGATGAATTACCTTTCAAAAGTGCAGGTATGGCCCCCCAGAAACAAAACGGCTTCTTGGTGGATGCTATGCCTAACAATGCTTAAGGAACGATTCTCAGATGATCCAGTTACATATAAACAATTCATTAAGATCCTCGGGGACTACCGGACGAATGGCAATGCAAGACATCTTAACGAAGTGGTGCAGAGTATTGACCTGCTTTTCAGGAATCAACCTGACTTGATCGAAGGCTTCAAGCAATTCCTGCCAGCGGAGAATTCTCAGCGAAATCAGGAAGACAAGCCCCAGGTTCCAGAATCTGAACGCCAATTGGAAGTTTCGAAGGTCTTTGCAGAGTATAATGAGAATCCAACATCGCTGAGCGAGCTTTATAACAAGCTTAAAGAGTTTTTTGGCGACGATCCGGCTACCTTGAAACTTTTGGAGCAGCATGTGCCTGATGCAAGCAGCTCGACCAGGAAGGAGGCAGCGCTCGATGCCCTCTGAAACTTCTTAGAGAAAGAGAGGATTGATGGTCTATGATGTAGTTAGACGAAAAGAATAATGCTCATCTCTAGAATGGCCAGATGTACTGTCAGCCTATCAAGCATAAGTAGAAGGACTTTAGAACAAAAATTTCATATCAAAGGCATGAAATCCATCAGTGTTAAATCAGATGCTTATTTCGTGGACTACGAGTCTCTATATAGTTTAGTGTAACGGGTCGACTATAGTCTCTAGCTAGTAGTATAACTGTCGGGGTTGAACTACGCGGTAGTTCGGGGAGAGATAGGTATATTAAGAATCATTATAATAAGTAACTTGATTACTAAGTATATAAGCTAAATACTACATTTAAGTTAAACAGAAGGCTTTTATTATAAAAAAGGTTTCTACTGATATAAAATCCTTATATATTAGATTTATAGAGACTTTTGAGCCAAAAGGGTCATGCTAGACTTTAGAATTTATTAAAATTTACTAAATGATTCCTTATATCTCTACTTAAAGGTTTGAATTATGTATTTTAAATTATAGAATATAACTAAGTTATATTGAAACAGTTCTCTCCTAGAAGACTTCTTCTAAAAGCGTTAGGTTTTATAATCAATCTCTTCTAGCCCTAGCTGCCTTTTAGAAGCAGGATGCTTCCTAAAGACCCTTATTTTGAAGCTTTTATCATGACGAAACAAAGAAATAATTGTGGTATTTCAAATATTAAATCATGAGTGTGGAGAGGAAAATTTCTCATCGTTTATATATCTAAAATGTAAAAGTCCAGCGCAAAAACATGTTCTCCACTTCAAAATCTCCTGTTACCCAGTACCAGATTTTCAGAGACTTTATCCACAATGGCTTACTATCAATTTTCAAACGATTTATGATGGCTCATAGGTGAATTTGATTCAATTTCGAGAAACATAGGCGGCCAATTACATCACCTTTCTCTAAGGAAATGTCTACAATTCAGAGTACTACCGCAGGTCTTGGAGATAGCAAACGTCAATTCCAGGGTTCTCTCAACCAGAGGCATTCCTGGAGTTGGAATATCAAACAAAATTATAGAATTTGTGGTTATGAGAATGATACTTCAGCTGCAGTCTGTACCCGGAACATAGAATTCTGGTATCCTCGCACAACCTGCAAGGCATCCAGAATATTGACAATAACAGTAATCTTCAGCCCAGAAGGATAGCCCAACTTCCCAGCAAGCTACAGTACCATTATAAGATGTGGAGGGTGTAGACTTAGTACTATATCTAACTACTATAGCATGCAGCCCAGGTTGAATCATAATACATAGCTAATATGGTGACAATAGGTTTACAAAAATATTGCTTCATCGAAGCTTGACTTGTGCATGCTTGTATCAAATAGCAATTTCATGAAGGGTCACGTCAAAATAGTTGTGCTGTAGATAATTACGGGAAAGGTTGGCTTTTCTATACTTATTGTGTTACAGCTTATGGACAAAGTCAAACATTGATCAATCTCCTAGTGCTGGCCTACCCAGGATTTTCTTACTATTAAAAGTCGAACCAGAGATGGATTAGAGAATTAAGAGGTAATGTATAAAGCTGATGTATTTATTCAACACACCAATCAGTGAATCTCGACCGGATGTAGGCTCTCATTCCTATATGAAGCAAGCTAAGCCTATATTCTTTCTGCCGTGACCTTCACTCGAACTCCCTTAGATCCTTGCACTGGCATACTAACGAATCCATCCCGTGCCACATCGACATCTTTCCTATCAGTCTCAAACAACTCCATCTCAAAGCTTCTGAACACTGCCGCGACAGCGATATATAGTTCTGCCCACGCCAAATTCAGACCGAGGCAGTTCCTGCTCCCTTTCGAGAATGATACAAGATACTTTTCCAACCTCACCCCATCTGCTTGTGCTTTTATCCATCTTTCAGGGACGAAATTGTGAGGAGATGGGTGAATGCGTGGGTTGTAATCTATGAGATAAGAAGACATGCTGACGGGTATGCCAGCTGGAATAGTCCAAGTACCATACTGAAGAGTTTCATTGGGGGATATGCGAGGAAGACGAGTCAAAACAGGACTGGATATGCGAAGCCCTTCTTTGAGGATCGCAGTTAGATAAGGCAACTGTTCGAGCTGTGTCCATTTGACCTCGGTGGTAACAGTTGGCATTACCCCATCTAGTTCCTCTCTCAATTTGGCTAGTATGCTTGGATTGTCCAATAAGTGAAAGCTCAGCACTGCCAAAACCTGGGCAGTTGTCTCACTACCAGCCCCGATCAGGATGTTCCCTTCATCCGCAAGTCTAGGCATAGTTTTCTCTGATGGAGGCAAATCGCTATCCCTGAGCTCATGAAAGATTGTATTGGTATTTTTCTCCGTTGCTGGATCATGGCGAAGTATGGCAGAGACATGTTTCCTGGTGTTGCGGTGATGTCTAATGACAGGTCCGGCAAGAGAATCAGGCAATTGGTTAATTACCTTTAGAAGCCAGGGAAAATGCATTATCAGATTTGCTTTTTTGAAAACGTCATCGAGAGTGAACTTCCACTCTTCTGCCAATTTCTGGTTGGATAAACACCCCCAGGAGGCACCAAAACAGTAGTTTGATATGGTATCTAAGGTTAGTGACGAGTAGGCAACTCCAAGATTCACAATTGATTTGTCCGTCAAATTTTGTCTAAGCAAAGAGCAGAGATTTGAGACTTGTTTTTGGATGATTGGCTCAATATTGGTAATAGATCGCTTGCTGAAGAATGGATTAAGAGCCCCCCTTCGTAATCTGTGGTGGTCATGCTCATTTGTTTCAAAACTTGAGTTAGGAGAGCCGCCGCCAGCTGTGAACCATGGGTATCTACAAAGTAATTAGCTTGTAACAGTACGTTGGGGCACTTTACTCACTTATCTCGCTTATTTGCATTTGAGGTGTATAGTTCATCGTAATAGTCCGGATCACTGATATGCAATTCCCATGGGTTGATTCTTACAATTGGACCTAGGTTCAGTCCCTTAGTCTAAAAATACTCGAGACATACTTGCAAATATTTTTGTCAGCGATAGAAAGGACATACCATATATTTCATGCATCCTTTCAATCTCTCGGAAGAAGACACCAGGCTTAATGATATTGTAGTAAAACTCATACCACTGTGTCAATGCGGCAAGTTTGGGTCCAGGAAACTTAGCAAGGGGGCTGAGATATAGTCGCCATATAGCTCCGTAAAGTATCCATCCCACCAGTGGAAGTATTCCATAAATAAGGAAACCCATATCGAAAGTATGCGGATGCCAGATCAATCTCACAAATGCCCCCAGTGCGAAGCCATGGGGGCCACGGCTTTATAGTATTTCCCAAGCATCCACTCAGTTTCACTAGAATAATTTACCCTACTACATGTGGGTTGAGGGTGTGGGGAGTAGGCTATTGAGGTCCATAAAAAAACTTATTCGGAGTATAGGGTAACCACATGCTTCGTAACACAACGTCCACCAAAGTCCAGGTGTGTGAACGTTTGATAGGGCCATACCTGAACGCCGTTGCCTGGTTGGCCGAAAATTTCGGTAATCATGCTGAGTTTGTAGAACTGCGAGGCGTGTGCAAGGGGGTTGCAGCGGTCGCGCGTGGATCTGCTGACTGAGCCATTTCTTGGTTATATGTGGTGGCTACGACGAGACTTGGATGTTCAATTATGTAAAGGTTTTATTGATATCATTCTCGAATCTATGATTTTCATGATTATGATAGCCACGGGACAAGAGAGTCTTCCATATGAGAATGGAAGGCGATATTCGAAATCCTAGCAATTAAGACTCACCAAATAGTAAACCAGCGGGAAAAAAGGGCGAAAGATATGAAAGTAAGATTAGATGCAGAAAAGAAGAAATAGAGGGAATCACTCAAAATATGACGACAGTCAACTCGTAACATGTAGTTTTCGATTTTGAAAGGGCTGTGAGCTGAGAATGGGGAAATGGGGAGAGGTCACAATTATGACTGCACCCGATTTTAGGGGATATAGATTGCCGCTTGCCCGGCAACCTGCTGAGATTCTCAGCAAGATGAAGCTGAACACTTCTTATTCATGGACACATGCCGAGGTATATTCGTCAACTAATAAGGCAACCTGTAATGAAATACCACTTAAACTCGGGCCACAAATGCATTCTCAAACGCAACTATGCAAATGCTTTTGTTTATAGTACACCCCGGGTATCCGCCCAAACGCCATTATTGTAAGTCTCCATCACAGATGCTGTTTACTCCCTTTGTAATACGACCATTAGACCCATCAAGCCTAGCATGACCGTCTTAAGCCACGGATGCTCGCTCAACATGATTGTCACGTAGCCAACAAAAGGGATATAAGCCACCACGCTACCAATGATGTCTTCGCGTATTAGGAAATCTTGTCCACGGGCGTAGAGTTCAGTATCGTCTGCGAGATCTGTCCAGCGAATTAGTAAAGTAATTAATTGAATTTCAAGGAGTGGCCTGAAAGCTGAGAATCACTGATATCAGCTACAACACCAAGAACTAACGAAACCGCTCGTGAAGTGTTTTAGCTCTTGCGATGGCTCCTGGCTTTCAGGTTCCCACTCATTGATATATCTATTATAAACGAATTTGACGAACTGTTGTCTCCTTTGGTAAGAAGCTTCGCTTGTGGTCTGGGAAGAGCATTAGTATTATTTCCTTTAGACGCCTGATTGCACTTCTCCCCGATTGACGTTTGTATGCAACATGGTATTCTCTGTCGGTGAAGGAAGCTTACCCTGCGCCGAATTTCCGAACTACCCGATGCACAATTGGAATATCTTTGCCCTTAACATTGTATACTACGATCTCGCCCACCTTCGTCTCCTCAACCCAGTTGCGATTCCACTGTTCATTGATTAGCATTGTGGTTGCTGACTATGTTATGAAAAGTTGAGACGTACCAGGAACAACAAATCTCCACGTTGGAAAGCAGGCTCCATACTACCAGACAACACAACTACAATTGGGGATGGCGAGTCGGAAACCACACTGAGGCCCTTCCACATCATGAACGCCGTAGAGAGGATGAGGGCGAAGTTAAGAACTTGTGCGAGTGCTGCTCTCGGGCTTTGCAAGGCGGAAAGCATGTTGGGCAAGCTATCAGGGATCTCACAAACAGCAGCAGTAGACAGAAGAAGTGTTGCGGAAGGGACACAGGTTGGGAAAGTCCTATGGTAGTAGGATTGGTGGATGTGATGTGGTGAGGACACAATACCTGGTGTGTAGATTGAAGAGGAGTAGGGGTACGTGCAAGGTGTTCTCAGCCTCGACAGCCTCGTCGACGACACGTGACGTCTATCACTTGCCTGGATAACACCATTTGTCTAAAGAATATACAGCGAGTTTCCTTTGGGAAAAAACAATAATGTAGATTCCAGGTCTACCATATTAAGCAGAAGGCGTGGATGGTGAGCTACTGAATATAATTTCTTATAGAATCTGGGCACCGATATTGAAGTTGGCCGATGGTACTGGGCTAACAAAACTAAGGCGAAATGTTCTCTATATCCTCACAACATAGAACACTAACATAATTCAAATTGAGTTTTGTTGCTCTAGCATTAGGGTGTGCAATAGTTTTGGAGTGCATCAGGGTATAAGTTGGCCCTTGGGTTTTACTTGATGATAGTCAAAGCCGAAACTAACTATTGCTGTGATCCTGATTTGAACGACCACCGTTAGAAACAGAAGATACAAATCCAGCTCGGATGACCATTTAATAATAATATTTAAGCAATATTGGCTAAATGAACCTCGACAGGTCGTACTTTTTAACAACGGTACCGGCATTCATTGACAATAATGGAGACAACACCTTTCGGGCTTTCTCTCTACTCATAGCAATTTCATGTTAGCTTTGATCATCATCCTCCTTCAAATCTTTCTATTGCTATGGTAACTTTCCTTTTAGTCTGTGTTACAAGTCTAACTTATGAGATTGTACTAGAGCGCATCGCTGATAATCTTAAGCATGGTTGATTTATGGAGGAAGGCGTCTCTGCTGGACTTTCTTGATTCAGCCGCTTCATTGAAACCACCTTCCGCGTCACAAAGCATCAAGCTTTCCCAATTCTGAAATGACTATTTTGTTGTCCTTACCACCTGTCTTTGTACTTCCCTCCTCTTCTCTCAATCCATCTTCTTCTTCTTACATTCCACAACTTCAGCTTCAGCTTTGGTTTCATTGTAACTCTTGAGAGTCATTCCCGCCATTCCTCAAGACTAAATTTGTTTGGGGGTACTTGCGATTCTTTCTCTCCTACGCTTGCTAAAGTGTTTGCTGCTCAAAGATCGCCGTAACGGCGAGCTTTCTTGACGGTGAGCTTCACCACAACCTATAGTAAGTGCTTTCTTCTTGCTATACAATACAGTATTAGTTCTCACGGCAGATCTTACCTGTGTGAAATGTGGAATACATCTAACTACAGTACAGTATTGAATCTACCTCGCCAACCCCTTCTCCTGATTTCGGATACAAGTACAGTATGTCTGCCAACACTCCGCTCCTTCCGGGAGGCAGTAGAAGAAAGGATGACCATGTGAGTTTGCTCCCTAAGCTCGCCGCAATGCAATCATTGATTTGTTTATAGCCCATATTCTCTCGTATCTGCCATTCACCATGGTCTAGTATTGGCCAAAAAGCCTTGGTCTTCCTCCGAGGAGTGGTACTCGCCTATACGTTCATCGCCTTCTTTCTCGTGCTCGACTACGAGCTCAAATGTCTTCATCGTTACCGGTCCCCCAACAACCCCAACGGTCCTCCCCACATTCTTGAAAATCCCCACAGCCCTGGTGCTCCCGATAGCCCGGATAGTTTCCAAAAGGTCGATAGCCGCTGGTTGATACCTTTCGAGTTTCCCAATATTGTTTTACTTATTCAGCTGATCTACTCCTGGATCGCCTTCGTATGTTAATACAAACCATCTGCACGTGCTAAGCTGACTATTCCAACACAGACTTGGACTTACTCTCACCTCTATTATCCTGACTACAGATCTGACAATGATGATTCATTCTCTGCCAAGATTCGTCTTTTTTTGTCACCACCGAAGCGAAACAACACCACCAAAAACCAGACCTTGTTCAGCATCTTCTATCATGCAGCAAATAGCTACCCTTTGGCAATTTCCTTTATTTATTGGGCGATTTTAGGACCTCAGGGAAAGACTACCTTGCCAGGTAATTAGCCATACCCAAGCCTATTAATTTTGTACTAAATACAGTGACAGAGGGCGAAGTCTTCACTTATGGTTGGTACACGACCTTTTATATCACACACAAATACATCGTCAGCGCTGTCCTTGGCGTGTTCGAGGTCTTTGTCCTCAGTAGCATTGAGCGTCAGGATGTAGGTTACTGAAGTGTGACCTTGGAGATATTTGTCAGAAACTAACACCAGACAGCCTCTCTGGGCTCATGTTAACGCTATCGTTACTTTCTCTGGCCTCTATATTGCCTGGGCATACTTTGGTTGGTGGCTCACTGAACGTTTATCATATTACTTTCTCGACTATCAGCAGCTTGGATGGGAGTACGTCCTCACTTCCATTGTGCTTTTCATTGCCATTGGTATTGCTGGTAGGTTGTTGAAAATGATCTCACTGAAGAGTATCACTGACCGCGTAGCTTTCGTCCTCATCTACGCCTTGATCGGAATCCGCACCTCACTTGTCAAAAAGGCCAAGGACCAATCTCGCAATTAGCAATCCAGGAATGATGGTCATGATGACGATGATGAACCAGATGCCCAACGTTTCAAGTATTCCTTTTGGTGGCTAGACGATCGTGGTGCTCAACCAGAATTTGGATGGTCAGAACACTATCATCCCAATTCGAAGAGAGAAGACATACATTTATATTACCCCAGTTGGCATGGACGGAGTATGCCTAAGTTATCAAGCAGTATGGCGTACCATTAACCCTAGTATCTGTTCCTTACATTGCTTTTCTCATAGATATTGTTCTTCATCTTCAAGGGGCAAAGACATGAGAGTAGTGGGATACGTGAAAGCGGAGTGGGGACGGATATCGGTATTCGTGGTTAGTGTTTGAATGCTCCGTGTAGCACTCGATAATGGATTTCCTTGGAGGAAAATGGCCTTTAAAAAGATTGTACTTCTTAAAAATAAAGGCTGCCGGCCCATGTGGTTTCTATGTTTCTTTTCTCGGTCGTGCTTTGATTCTGGATCATGCTGAGCATCTAGGACAACCATAGGTGGGTCTCTGAGGGTTATCACGATTGACTCAACTCATTATTATTTATCCATATTGCTCCTTGTCAGTATTTGATATCTCTACCCAACAGCTCCTCCTTATCCTACGGTCCTGTATCTAAAAAATGATGGGTAATGTGAGCCGCATTGCTTAGGCGTGGATCTAACAGGGAGCTTAAATTATGGATCCGACCTTACCGTACCACAACAGGTATCTTGCCTGACGCAACTTCTAATATTGCATTGCTGGACGAATAGCGTCTCATTGATGCCTATACCGCTGCATTTATGCATACCAACGCGCCAATTGTATAAAGCATAGCGATCATGTGATCAATATGACTAAGTGTTGCTCCGCCCCGCCAAATCATAAAGTCGTTTGTTGTCGCGTCTCCCTCCTTCTCTTCCCTCCTTACCACACCATTCGGGTCGCAAATCACCACATCAGAGTCAACTTCTCTAGTCTTTCTTTAATTTAAGAGAGACCATAGCGATTTAGACTCTTGAGCCTGGGCCCCGGCAATCTGAACGTTCTTTTTGTGTGTCAATCTTGTAAGTTTTGACCGCGCTGGGATCGCGTGGGTGTATATCTGGTACTGTGTACAGTGCGTGGTGGTTGCAGTTGAGTTGGGCCGCACTATTGGGTATTTGCGTACTGCGCTGTGCTGTGCCTACTATTCTATCAGCTTCTATGCTGCTTTTGATTTCATTTCCTAATCAAAATCCTATTGCTCACATTATCTCTTCGTTGGCACTTCTCTTTCCGCAGCACACACACTTGTCATCTGGTCCCCCAAAACATTAGGCACCGAGACCTCTCACTGACATCTGCGATTCGTCCAATAGGTAAGGTGGGAGATCAGGAATCAACACGCTCTTTTCGTCACTCTCTTAATCCACGCTGTGCGGTGGACCGGTATAAGACTTCTCCAGAAACCCCCGCGAACCTAGCCTAAAATTCAACATTCCCGACTTTTCACAAAAGACAGGATATTGGTAATTCAAGACTAGGAATTCGTACACGATGTTTCGCTCGTTCCGCTCCCAGGATCGCGTCGAGAAGGTCGTCAAGCTGAAGAAGGCTTCATATCGGGATCCCGCAAAGTTGGCGAAGGTGCAGCAGTCATTTGAGGTTCGTCCATCGGGAACAAACTCTAGTCCTGCCGTAGGACGGAGTCCCCCAGTCGGTTCTGGTGGTCCTCGTAGCCAGCATGGACCCGATCGAGATGGCAACCTCACTTCTCCTATTGTGACCTTTACAGTAGGTAAGGAGGGACGACTGTTTGCGGCGCACGAGGATGTGCTGAGCGCGAGCTCCTTCTTCACGAAGGCGTGCCGTGGCCAGTATCGCTCTGATGCGCTGAGCAAGAGGATTGATCTTCCGGACGAAGAACCGGAGATATTTAGCTGTGTTTTAGAGTACTTATATGTATGTGACCCCATTCCCATTCGTAGCGATACTTTGCTAGTTTTGCAATGGCCACCCAGGAGGACAATCTCCTTGGCCATTGTTATCAGCCTATAGCTGCAACTGGATGGCCCGCAAGAGATTGTTCAAGGACTAGTGGAGATTATTCTTGATCTGCTTGCAAAGCCCTGTACTAATGATACTGTAGAAGGGCGACTATTACCCTCGCTTGTTGCACAACAAGCGCCGTGACTCTTGGGAACTCGAAGACGCAGTTCGGTCTCCAAACCCCGAAAACACAGGTGGTCGCGGATCCGTCGAAGCCACAAGTTACATATCTAGTGTTGGCGAGCATTTGTTGAAAGACACTGTCATATACTGTGCGGCCGAAAAGTATGGGCTAGATGAGCTCAAGCGGCTGGCTTTGCGCAAGCAAGGCTTGCAAAGTGGGATCGAGGTGGCAACCATCCTGCGGTCAGCTCGCTATGCGTATGACAACACGCCAGACTCGGATTCGCGGCTCCGCGCTCATTATCTCGCGTTGATTATTAGGTGTCGCAAGACATTTAAGCGGAGTGGTACCATGCAGATGGAAATGGAGGGTGGTGGAAAACTTTTCTTTGACCTGTTTGTTGCATTGTGTAACCACGTTGATGATATTGTGGATATTGGGTATGTATTAAGCTTCTTTTCATCTCTCCCCCGTCATCCTCGCACCCTCATTTGGTCGAGCTTTGCTAATTTTGTGCAGCAATGCTCGTTCCCCACAAACCATCTAGGTTGTACTATGTAATATCAGGTGCTGGCAAGGAGTTATGGGTTTGTTTGAGGTGTTGTCACATCTCCATCAGATTGGAACCATTTACGGAGGTTTGGCTAGCACAATTCTCCACTTCGCTTGTACGAGGTTGGCCGCCTTTTTGATGACTGAGACTCATCTCCTCTAGAATTTATAATACACCCTGTAAGTCCTTCATCCCACGATCATGGAAGTCACTAACGGCTATTGTAGGCTTTGTTGTTTTTATGGACGGAAGGAAATCTGTTTTGCGCTGCTGTTTGAGTGAATACATCAAGTAGTTTGTCCACCTTCCTTTTCCCCAGCTCTACCTTTCAACACTGGACCTAGGCTGATAAAAGATAGATTGCGAGCAATGCTTGATGACTGCAACTCACGACTTGGTCTACGACCGCCACCCTTTCTCATTTCGGTTGGGATGCATGGATGTTGCTTTGTAAGGTCTGGAGAAGAGGCCGAGAATGATCTTGAAGGTTGTTGTAAGATGCTGGATCCGCTAGTTGGATCACCGGACTGAGCCCGCATCAGGGCGAGATAATGAGAGATTCGGCCACCTCATTCACTTTTCAACTGTACTCTGTGACTGAATGTGATTTTCCATGTGCACACGCGTTTAGAGTATAGATAAGACACGGTAGCATCTAAATGCGCACCACATATATATTACGAGTAACTTGCGACAAGCCCTAGGGTAATTGTAAGCCCGTCTCAATACCCAGAATATCCTGAATCTTTATTTTTGTTGATATATTACCGCATCGAGGCAACTCTAGCCAGCCCTGTCTTACTCCACAGCCTTGTGGAAACCTTATACTCTCCTAGCGCACTGCGGGGCAGTACACGATTTCTTCCCCTCTACGAGGCGTTGGCTAAACATTGATCTCAACACCACCGACTTGCACTTGCATACTTCACGAACGACTAAGAAATACTCAGCTACACTTCAACGGAAGAGTACCGAGTTGCAAGAACACCCGCAGCACCAGGCACCTAGATTGACGAGTACGATTAACAAATTCGTTCCCAACGTGCATTTGGAGAAGCAAAGAGAAGCAACGCAAAAACCGCATACAAGGAGTGCGAGAGTTGAATAGAATATAGTTATTATGGCGCAGAAACGAATTACCAAGGTTTGTACCCCCCCCTTCTTCCTTCCCAACCCTTGTTTGCTGCCCCCTACTGCGTTCATGAACAGCCTCGTGCATGAGCAGTAGCAAGCTTCGAGCAGAAAATGCTAATGAGAAGTATGCAGGAGTTTGCAGAGATCTCGCAAAACCCACCCGCAGGTATCAGCGTCAGTCTCGAGAATGACAATGTTCACAGGTGGAATATCGTGCTACAAGGACCTGAGGGTAGTGCTTATGTCGTATGTTATCACCTTTCTTCCAGACCGAGGGCCTCTTTCCATCCCTCTTCCATACTATCTCTGCCATTGCAAGCAGATGCTCCCGAATAAAACCCTAGCTGACCATCATCCAGGGCGGAATATTCCATCTTTCCCTCGTCCTCCCCCCCGAATATCCCTTCAAAGCTCCAACCCTTTCCTTCAAGACCCGTATCTACCACCCCAACGTTACCAATGACGAGAAGGGCAGCATGTGCATCGGCATTCTCAAGTCCGAAGCGTGGAAACCCTCATCTAAAATCCTGGCTGTCTTAGTGGCCGTGCAGGATCTGTTGCGAGAGCCGGTTCCAGATGATGCATTAGAGGCGAGCATTGCAGATAAGTATAAGAACGACAGGGCTACTTTTGAGAAGGAGGCAAAGGAGGCAGTGAAGCGCTATGCGCGGTAGGCGTGGGGAGTGAGACAGTAAAGAGAGTATACAGTGAGAAACCGCGTGATATAGGGTCTGGACGATATGAGCATATTGGGGATAGCACGAGAGATGACTGCACGATGGCGTTTGGGTCTGGCATAGATATCTACGCATGCATTTGTTCTGCAAACCGAATCAAATTCAGTTTTTGCCCGCAATCTTTTTCTCCATTCTTCGCAAAGTGATATTCTTCATTCCAGCCAAGCGTTCTTTTCCTTTCCAATGTGAGTATACTATTCATACTGCTTGCATTAACAGAGCTAGCTTGCACGGAAGCTTCTCAGTTCCACCGCTTGGTAGGATTTGATTTGTGTGATGTGTGAGCACTGCAGGGGAATCTTGACTGAGCCCCGAATTCAAAAGGACATCTGAATCGATAAATCCCATCGCATAAATGGCATATTGGTTTTACAAATTGCTACTAGGTTCCACACACACGCTACACGAAAAATGATATTACGAATTCACAACGTGTCCATCTAGCGTATTCACCCATACCCATTAGGGAGCATGAAGCAGCACAAACCAGTACAGAGCCGCAGCAAATTAACGGATGGCCCACCAGCGAGACGGGTTCATCTTCCTAACTTGAGATTAGATCTGGTGCGTCATCCTTCTTGGAGCATATTTTCATGATCATCATCCTTTTTCAGACTATTTCCATGACATTTGCACCCAAGCTCGGGCGAGGTGGACTAGGGGGAGGAAGAGCAAAGTGACATGGGGATGCCTCTCGGGACACGAAGTTTGGGTCCGTGAACCCCCAGAGTCCCACCGTTCCGGCATTCTCACGTTGTCAGCGGAGGATGGGAGAAGTCGTCGTGTCCGGCGGTGTCCCATGATGGACCAAAAGGATCCGGCAAGCAGGTGTAAGATGAAGTGTGATGAAGCTGCGCCAACGGGAGATTGACCTTGGACAACACAGACAACGCAGGGACATTGTATACCGTGGGAGACGGGCAGTTACCACGGGAATGGCGTTCGTGTAGCCTACCTTACGTAGGTCGTGAAATTAAAAACTGGTGAGTATCAGAGAGGTTCTTTGGTGAGCTGGAGCGCCGAAGAACGTTTGATATGCAGCGTTGTTGTTGCTGATGCATTGTGATTTGAGTTGGATTCCATCACAGCATAACATGTATGCTCTCCAAATATCGACGGGAGGAACCAATAAATCCAAAATCAGCAACCAGCAACCGTAACATATTGAAGGAGTCGAAACGATCGTATACACTATATGAGGTTGATCCTAATGCAGTGGTGATCCTCAGATGGATGATGCTGAGCCTCATCTCACCATCTTACGCATTCATCTCTTCTGACCGTTGGGGATCAAGAGCCGGAGCGCCGGCCAAGCGATACCATCTCCGCCCGGTTACAGGATATTGCTTGCACGGCCCATCATGCTGGGAACTAGAAGATGAGAAGAACAGGGAAAGAAGCTCCAAAAGAACATGGTATAGCAGGGGCAAGTGTCTGTTTTCCGGCTTTTGTTGATTGTTGGTTGTTGGTAGTAGAAGAGCGTTGTGCTAGGGTTGATGTTTTGATCAGTTTCCTCTGGCCTGGGCCAAAAGCCACAGAGGGGAGAAACTGGGACTTGGTAAAGTTAATATGACAATACCAATGGTGCTCTTCCCAATCACAGCACGCTTCCATCCTCAGAAACCCGCCTCGAGTTTCGTTAGACCGTGACCTATCCAAACATCAACAACAGCTGCTCATCATCATCATCATCATCATCACAAACCTCCTCCGCAACACCTCATCTCGCTTGCTCTCGTTTCCCAATCCCACGCAGGCCAATTGACGACATTCGCTCATTCATTCATTCATTCCTTTCATGTTCATGTCTATGTTCCGGGCAATCACTGAATAATTGATGCTCGCTACCCCAGGGCTGTAATTCAACTCACATCCATCACGGTGCAGATGCTCGGGCAACGCTCTCTTCCAGACGTGAAACTCAACGTCCGCATGGACTTGAACTCAGCGTCCTGAGCTGCAACAAAGTGCAACACCATCATTGGCATTGAACATGGCCAATGGTACAAACTATACGATCACCATGTCTCAACCACACACTCCCGTTGTCAAGAGACAGCGCAGCACCAAGTTCAGTCTGTATCCAGCACGCCCGCAAACGGCCACCAACGATGAGATGTCGACAACATCCTCTCCCGCTCAATCTCCCGAACACTCGACTACTTCTCGATCTCCTCCTCTGCAGCTTCCAAAACGATCGGATTCCTTGCTTAATCAACAATCCCGAAGACCCAATACCTCACATCATCCTGCGGAGCCCTCCCGATCCTTTACCTCTCCGCCACAAATCCAACACACCAGCCAAGCAAGCATGCCAGAACGACCATCCGAGGCTTCACGTCTACGAGCCCTAAATAATGGTAATCGGTCGCATTCACAAGAAGGCAGGTATACACCCGAGCCAACCCAGCCAGATAACTTCTCACGGCCTCGTCAACCAAGTTTACGCCAGCGAAACGGTTCGCCAAAGCCAATACATGCAGCCACATCCCACCACGAGTCGTACGACAGAGAAACCACCACAAATGATTCCATAAATCGAGCAAGAGGCCTTTCCGCGTCATCGTCCCAATCTATCAACTACTCTATACCCGTGCAGCTGCGACCTTCAGCCTCCATCCCCGATTACCAAGCCGCAGACTCGATTTATACCAGGCAGAGAAACCTAAATAGTATAACGTTTCGGCCAGAGAGAGGCATGTCCAGGCCAGATAGCCATTATTCCGCCCATCGCCGTGAACCAATTGTACGACCGCTGGGCTACGAAGGGGATGAAGTCAGGTCTAGCTTCCGGTCGGCCCTTACCACGAACTCGAGCTTCCTGGGTACAAGTGGGACGGAAAGGAGCAGCGTGTTGACAAAAAGCAGCTCCGCCACTTCGGTTTTCGGCAGAGACGAGGGTATGAGCGTGGATGATTTCCTGGGCATGTACGAGGGGGGGTTTAATGATTCTGGGATGGAAGACGATAATAGGCCATTGACCGCAAACTCGGAACAAATGCGAATCTCGAGGTTGTGCGAGGCAATGAATGAGAGTTTAATGGTACCGGGGACTAATATAACGATACGGGATTCAGCGGCGATATTTCAGAACAGTGGTGTTGATTCGGACGCTGGGACACCACTCAGTGCTGGCAGTTTACAAATACAAGATGCATATTTTGACACCAGACCTCCTTCGAGTCGTCCTATGACAGGTGCGGGCCCGGTGAAACTGGAATTTGATGCTACAAGAGATAGATATGGGTTCCGGAAAAAGAACCAACATGTTTCACTAGAGCAGTACGAAGCGTGGAACTTGTCATACACAGAGTACCTTATCCGACGAAGGAAGAAGTGGGTGGCATTGCTGAAGGACAATGGACTGATGTCTGACCGCCCTAATCGCTTTCCGCCAAAGTCCGCTAGAGTGAAACGATTTGTTAGAAAGGGTATCCCGCCAGATTGGAGAGGGGATGCATGGTTCTACTACGCAGGTGGTCCAGCCATGTTGTCTAAACACTATGGTGTCTACGATGATTTAGTTCGAAAAGCCGCGGCTGGAGAGGTCTCCGAAACAGATAATGAGATAATCGAACGAGACCTCCATCGAACGTTCCCAGACAACGTTCGCTTCAAGCATGACGCTCCTTCCTATCCACAAGCGGAAGATAATTCCGACTTAGAGACACCCATTCTCCAGTCACTCCGGCGAGTTCTTCAAGCATTTTCCATATACAATCCGCGGATCGGGTACTGCCAGTCTCTCAACTTTCTCGCAGGCCTTCTGCTGCTGTTTATGAATGAAGAGAAAGCATTTTGGATGCTCAACATCATAACTCGTGTATATCTCCCTGGAACGCACGAAGTCAACCTCGAAGGTGCTAATGTCGACCTGGGTGTCCTTATGATGTCTATTAAAGAATCTATGCCAGCTATCTGGGCCAAAATTGGCGGCGAACTCGACGGTTCTCCATCACCCTCTCCCTCATCTCCCAAAATCCCCATGCGTCTCCCGCCCATCACGCTCTGTACCACCGCCTGGTTTATGTCTTGTTTCATTGGCACCCTTCCTATCGAAACTGTGTTAAGGGTTTGGGACTCTTTCTTCTATGAAGGATCCAAAACCTTATTTCGTATTGCACTCACTATTTTCAAACTTGGCGAAAGCGAGATCAAAGCTGTTCAAGATCCCATGGAGATCTTTCAAGTGGTACAGACCATACCAAGGAAGATGATTGATGCAAATGTAGTAATCGATGCGTGTTTCAAAAAGAGAGGTGGTTTTGGAGGGTTGAGTCAAGAGAAAATCGAGGTCAGGAGAAAGGAGAGAAGGCAAGGGTATGCCGATGAGAGGGCTGTAGCGATGGGGCTGGTGGTAAAGAGAAAGGCAACAGTTTTTGGGAGAAAGAGAGTACGAGATGCAGTCATTGTTTGAGTTGGCGCTAGATCGACAAAGATCTTATGATGATGAGTGACCAGAGGGCAGCGAATGGTGCAATGAGAGTGTCTGAAAGTTATGAAGTCATGTTTGCATAGATAACGGCGCATTTCTGGTAGTTCTTGGGATGGAAAAAAGATGGTTGGGTGCATATATTTACATCTACACACGTAGATTCTTCATGACTATGGATGACAAAAGACAAATGATTCAGGCGGCATCAGCGGCATAGCGTATTAGGTTCTTAATACTACGCAATAGATGGTACAAAATCTTTACTTCCTATTCACTACACGAGACTTGCACAAATAGGTTCGACTGGAATATAGTCAACAGATTTTCAGAGAAGTAGACGGGTATTCAAGCGAATGCCAACAAGTAGCAATGCGGAAGATAAATTACAACACACCACCCTTTCCTTTCTCTTATTAATTACTTGAATTATGCATCTAAATTTAGGGGTAATACCTGTGAAACTTTAAGCAGAATGAGTCTAAAGCGAGGATATACGCTAATTGCAGCTCAGAATAGCTCTGCGGAGAAACCCGTAAAGAAAGCGACAGAGACTTTATAGTTGTGCAGCGATATGTGCTCCTTTGCTACGATATCTTGCCTAGGAGTGCTTATAGCATGTATAAATAAGTCACGCAGTCGAGGTTAATAAACTTTATGCTATTTTAAGGTTTGCTGGCAGCCAGGAGAACGTTTTGAGCCGATGTTGCATAGCTTCCTCTTTCCTCCTTTGTCTTAGGGTGGCTTTCGGTTACGTATAAGAGAGAGACAGATGAGAGCCATAATCAAGTGAATGTGTAGCATAGAATATTACTGAATAACGAGACAAGTAGCAGTGTTGAACTATCTTTTCCTTCCTGTAGATAGTTTTCAGAGGTGATTTGACTTCACTACCTTGAACCACCTTGAATCATCAAATTGGGATTCTAGCTATTGGAGTAATTACTAAACACAGCCTTTTTTAGATTAAAGAGATATTAGAAGGAGTTGATGTAGTTTGGAACATAGTCAATTTCTACCGTATCCAAGAGAAACTAGTCAGGTCTCACTCTTAAGTAATTTGATCTATTATTAAGCTCGGAAAAGAATTCTGCTCTGTGTAATTTTAATAGTCACGTCCGTGGTGTGGAATAGAAGACGTAAATTTTAGGGGGGAAAATTGGATGGTTGGTGAATGATACGAGACGAGCTCACGAATACAGAACAATTAAGAAGCAAGTTTGACACTCTGGACGGAATGTTATAATGAGATCATACTTGCAGGGTGGTTGATCGTGCGGATAGGGAGGGCTAGTCACACAAAATCAGCCTACTACTTCTGTTTCTACTAGGGACAGATCGTTCTGACTTGGACTAAGTGATATACATATACCCTAGTGCAGTGACGACTGCATGGAAGTAGAGGAAATCAAAAAAGATAGAAAACCCCCAAAAATGGTCAGCAATGTTTTCTTTTCCTGGATAAGATCCGCATGAGAAATGTAGAATTTGGTTCTAGCATTTGGCGAGTTGAGACCTCGGGAAAAAGTACAGTCCTAGAACGTTCAACATTATCTTTCTCTTTTTAAAGAAGCTTAAAAGACGAGTGTTGCCTGGGGGACAGGTTGTATATCGTGCATGCTAAGTTATGGACGAGTGACGACGTGGCTTTATAATAGATAAGACTTCAGCTTTACCATAGTTCATTCGTTGTAGTTTTCAGACCTGTGGGAAATGTGACTGATCTATTTGGCATGACTGGCGACTTTCCCGTTAGAGCTAAGTGACTGTATATAGTACTGTGTAGATATAACGGCAAGGCAGGCAGGTGGTGCGTCTCCACTGTCAATAAACGGGGTTATACCTGTCGACTTAATATGGAGCTGAATATGCTTGCAGAATATCTTCTTGCTCCAATCCATAACACGTGTGAGATCCCATCAATATCAAATGGATGAACGAATATTGAGAATTTGGTGTGGATCTTTCTTGTGAATTGAATAGTGCTTGAGCACTCAGCTTGGCTTGGACCTCATGGCCCTTTTCATGGTACCCGCCAAGGTCTTTATGGATGTCAAAACTTGAAAGGTGGTGCTTGGCACGGACTGAAAAAGAATTGAACCACTGGTGCTCAAGTGATGGGCGGGGAGAGTGAAATTTAGTGAATGTCTTCAAGCCAGCTCTCGGGTCCGAATATTCAGATTATTAGCAATAATTTGCACCGTGCGTCAGAACCGTGCGAGGACGTACGAAGAGTGGGAAGAAGGTGGCCGAGGTTGACATATATCGCAATACTTTCCCTGCCGTGTATAAGGTAGACCATTGAACCACTAGCCCTCTATACTAGGATTCAGGTGTATTGTGTTTTTTATGTTGTAATATAAGCTCTCGTCGATCGCGGGTACATAGGCAGTGAAAAATTTCGCTGTCATGATTTGGTAAAAAAAATTGTTGTCTCCTGTGTTATTTCAGTCATTCCCCCCCATCCTGAATGTGGAATGTGACATCCTGATATGGACTTCTGTTATTTCAAGCATTGCCTAGAGCTTTATGCATTCGTGCCACTTTGACCTCGACACCTCAGCTCGAGCCCCTGACTTGTCGACAAGAGAAAGGAGCAGGAGAATATCGAGATCTCACGGAAAGCGCGGCAACGGGAGCGCGACCGTGACCGTGACCGACACGAGGTAGAGTATAGAGAATCTAAAAATGCTACACTCGTGCGGTAATCATTTAAGCCAGAGGACTAACATCGAGTTCCTCATGCTGTAGATGTTGGAAGGCCAAGCCTGTATAATACAAACAACCATCTCTCCAAATAATCCTTTTCCATGTCATTGGGGAAATGCAGCCGAAAACTTAGATTTCCACACAAGCGCAAATAAGTGGATGCCAAATCAGAGACAGATCGACGATTCCGAACTAAGCCGTCTCATACTGAAGTCTAAACACTGGAACTTGGCGTTCGCTTGCTGCTGGCTAATAGTGTTCTAATCTATCTAACAAGTTAGTATTCATATGGTAAGCAGCTAAGATTGTTCGGTACAGTAGTTTGGGGAATGCATTTACAATCAATAGTGGAAAGGACTTGAGCGTGGTTCCTTGCCTCCCCAGACCTCCCCCGAAATGTTACAGCGGCTAGTGGTCAGTCATAGTCGCTTGGAGGAGCACGCCGTTTTTAATGACCAGAGCGTTTTCGCCTTCTGATAGTCTAGCCTCTTACGAATATTGCATATATGAATTTATTTTCCGACACCGAGATGCGAAAACTTCGCTTAATCTGGCTTGGCACGTGAATGCCGGGACACTTGATTGCGCACTACTGTATCAACCTGTGACAGGTAGGCCAATCCTAGCAAGCGAATGAAGATAGGGGTCTTCTAAACTTGCTTCTAATTTGAAGTATGGAGTCCTGGGTCGCTAGGATAGGCCAACTTTGCGGGGTGGCGATCACACAGGGCTTTATGTGCCGGTATGAAGCTACTATTGCGTCAAAATGCCACATGGTACCTTGATTGCAAAGTCAAAGAACCTGGCTAGCACTAGAGTAAGGAGCTATCGTTCGACAACTCGAGCGGGAGGAGGCCATCTCAGAAGGGGGTTTTCGGTCGTATGTCGGACGTTCGTCTACCCTACACCAATGGCCCTAATGATGGAACTCGGACACCAGGGGGAACGGTGTCGATTGGCACGAACAGATGGTGGAGCACAATTATTTGTCCCATTAGTATAATACATGGGGTACATCCCCATTCGTTTTTTGGAATGCTCCTTGTCCTACCCGCAACATCAGACAAGCAGTACAGCAGTACCTGGAGCGATCACAACACCTACCGTTCCTAGCAACTTCACACATGGCTACATTATTAGCAGAGTCATGGACTTGGTACTCGGTCGTTGTTCTGGTTCTGGTTGCTCGATAGTAATGAATCTCACATCAAGTCTCTAGCCAGTCGGTACTAACTTAGTGTTTAGCACCTCAAGATTCTTGCAGCTAGGATCAATTAAGAGGCTACAGATAGAAGATTATGTTATGCTTGTGGTTTTTGTGAGTGAAGTCTTCCTATCTAGCTAGCAGTCTGTAAGCTTACTTGTTCAGGTTGCATTCACCGTTTTGGTGGCATGTATGAACATCGTCGCATCTCTAGACACAAATCTTATGTTGCCGGAAGACATACCTCTTCTTACACCAAGCTCAACACAATCTCGAATAAGAGGGTCAAAATTGGTGCTTGTGGTAGAGCAATCTATGCTCGTAACAATTTGGGGATGCAAAATATGCTTGCTACTTATTTACCATAAGCTCACACTCGGACTAAAACAACGATGGGCCGTCAAAGCAGTAGCTATATATGTGATTGTTGGGTTCGTAGTCATGGAGATATTGTATTTTGGGGTATGGTGCCGACCGTTTCAACAGTACTGGCAGGTTCCAGTCGAGAACGGTATGAATTCTGACATCTCACGATAAATCTTGCTAAAGAAGTATAGTTCAATGTTCCGCAGCACTCCACCATCTAATCACCAATACAATCCTCAATATCAGCTCGGATCTCATGATGATATGCATACCTTTGCCGCTTCTAATTAATTCAAAGCTGCCTGTCGCAAAGTAGGTTGACCCCCTCCTCAAAATATACACAATTAATTTCCATAGGAAACTGATCCTATGCGGTCTTTTTGGTCTCGCGATATTTGTGGTACGTGTGAAGATCACTCCTACCCCAAACTCTCAAACTAACATACACCAACCAGATCATGTGCGCCATTCTCAGCAAATATTATTCGTTCACGAATCCATTTTCTGCACAGTGGACGTTTTGGTACATTCGAGAAGCAAGCACTGCACTTTTAGTAGCAAACATGCCAATGTGCTGGTCCCTCATGAGACGCCTCTTCAACATCCGTTCATTTAACAATTCATCATATGGCCAGTCTCACACAGGTCCTACTACAACTGGAGGACGAGGCTTCAGCAGCAAGAAGAACGGAACATTGCTAAGCTCAGTTGTAGCAACTAAAACAAATAAAGCCGAAAATCGCGGGAACGTGAGTTGGTGGGAGAGAGAAGGGAATGGTACACAACTGGGGAAAACGGAAAGTGAGGAAAACATTGTGGATCAAAAGCCAGTTCCATTGGAGATTTGGGCAAGCAAACAATTTGATGTTGATAGAGAAAGCATAATACCAGGGTCGACTGTTGTTTCGAGTGGCTCGCCGCCAGTGACGATTCACGAGGGTGTTGTATATGGAAAGGCGCAAACTCAGTGTACGTCGAAGGCGACGATTATTACGACAACAGAAACTAAAGAAAGAGGAAGTAGTGAATCTAGGTAGCAGATACATTAATAGTAATCAAAGATATCTTTAATTTCGTTGTTTTCGCACAGTATTTCATTCACCCAACCATTTTATACCGGGACAATCCCTTGAAGCAAGCGCCAGATAGTGTTCAGGACCTTACTTTGGTTGCGAAGAAAGATCAGATCTCAAGGTGATCGAAAAGTTCGGAAGAACTCGCCGGAAGGAGTCAAAATTATATTTATATATCTAAGAGATGATGGATAAACCTAGAAGCAATGTGCAAATGTGGTAGTAAAGCTTGTCATAAATATCAGCAGTTGAAGTCACACTCGATGGTCTTGAACTTCTTTCGAAGGCCATTCGTTAAGAAGATTTGCATAGTCATGCATTTACCAGGTATTAGTGACCTGGACTAAAACACTGGTTCTGTTAGATTCGCGTTTCATATGCCTTCTGGGTACTATTTAATACTCGCGGATTCAGCTCTCAAAAGTCTGAACATCGAGACTTAAATGAGAGCAGAAATCTATTGTCCCAGAGCTGATTAATTGCATCCTGATAGAAATAAGATTGAGAAAGCATAGTTTTTTCCGGATTCAGCTAGGGTGGGCTGTGCCGATTTGGCTTACTCGCTCAGCTGTTAAGCCCTCTGGAATGTTCGTAGACAATAAACACCGTTAATTCATGATAAATTTTCTAGAGCAAGCTTCGTACAGCGATTGCCACATGCCCATGTCTTTTCCCAAGTTGCTATTGAGTAGTTTGGTTTGAGTGTTTCTACGAGCCCTTTCGATAAGAGGACGGGTTTTTGGCTGTAAAATAAGCAGATCAGATTTGAGTGTCAATGCCGAGTACTAAACGTAGATGATGCAGTCAACTGAGTCGTTGAATTTGTCGATCTGAAGGAGAATAAGAAGCATAAAAACTTGGTATGCTACAATTTCAAGATCACGGTCATACATAATGAATTTGGCGGGCTGTACGTAGCTGTCAGGAAACAATGACAAAACTTCAAAACGCCGTGAAAAAAAGATCAGTCTTATGTCTCTACCAGACTAATGGTACAAACAGCAAGAAAAGTGACAAGATTATAAGTAGGAACTGTTGAAATGTAGCATGGTTTGCTTACTCAACCAATCGGGGCAGTACCACGACAAACACCCCCTTCGAATGTTCATGTTTTAAGCGCGGCAGAGAAATTCTTCGGCATACTTATAACGTAATTGAGTGTTGGTTTGTTGGGATATAACATAGGGGTATGGATGTCTAACAGGGGTGGTCAGAACGGTTGTGATCTAGGCCATTGCCTTGGTATATCAAAATTCCCAAAAGTTAGCCATTTTTACTTCTATATACTTGTTTTCAGGTTCACTTACAATACATAGTCGGTGGCTGTGACTTCGTAGTCGCAGGTTCCGGACTCATAGCACCTCGATTAGTACTTGGCCTTGATACGTCTGTCTCCACAGCCAACAAGAAAGAAGGCGTCTACGTGAACTACAAGTTTGTAGCAAGAAGGTATAATTTTTTTTTGAGGTCATAAATGGACTTACTAATTACCATCACAACTTAATCTATTCCTAAACAATGCGGTTACGTTTGCAAATCTAGGTTAATTGGCTCTTTCAAGACTACTTTGTTAAGAGGAGGGTAGCAAAAATTTTGACTACTTTCAATCTACAATGACGCTGAGTGCGTAGAAATATAATATTTCTAAGCACTAGTACTGTACCCAGCAACCAACCAAATAAGCCTGACCACCCGAACAAAGCCGAATAACAACCATTCCGAACGAAATCTTAACGCCCTGTCTTTAAGATCTCATACCATCGTGCTGGAAGATACACTGTAATCGTAATCAAGCCACTCATCCAAGTTCCGACATCTCCACCGAAAGGCCCAAATTTGGCAGCAATGGGTCCAACGTACCATGGTTTTGCCATTCCTGGTACACCGCCAGCAAGATAGCCCGCCAACAGTGCTAGTACAGCTGCAACTCCGAAAGGTAATTTTCCTGCCATGTCCCATACGGCCAATTGGTATCCATTGAGTGGAAGACGCTTACGGAACCATTGATCTTCGATCAATAAGATGAGAGTGAAAGAAATTGTCCAATATCCGAGTAAGCTGACGAAGTTCTCGATGATCATGGAAAGATTCTCGCGGCCGACGATAGCAAGTATAGCGATGGCAATAGCGTTAACGAAGCTCCAGATGAAACGAGGAATAGCATGGAAATAGTGGCCGAGTAGCTGAAGAGAAAGGCCATTAGAATAATTTACAGCAATGTTGTTTCCCAAGACTGAGAACGTTAATATGACTAGGGCGAACTTAGAAAACCCTGTGGGATAATAAGCATTCAGAAGAAGACCGCCAAATTTGTGAGATTGGAAGGCTTCCGAGAGATGGGCGTTTGGATTTGGCGTCAAATCAGCAGAGGCGATAGCAATATTGCCCAGTGCAGCACCAATGATTGTAGCAAACATCGTGGGAATGGAGACACCAAAGAAAGTCATCCAGAATATATCTGCAGTTCTAGTAACCAATGGAAAATGAACATAGTAGTCGCTGGCTAGAGAGCACCATCCTGACGTGCTAGAGAAGTTGATTCCAAGGAAGGTCAGAAATGCACCAGCAAGGCGGAGTCCTGAGACTTTGGCGGGAATGTCGACATTTACTTTGGATCCGATTTGGCTGGCAAGGACAATGAATAAGATGACTGTGGGAATCCAGCCGTACTTTTCAAATCTGTGAATGAGCTTGAAGCCAAACAAAGAGACGAAGTATGAAATGATGGCAACAATTACACATCCGGTCGTGATGGTCAAATGGTACTCTGCAACTGCCGAAAGAATCTGTCCAACAACAACCACGTTCACAACTCCAAACCCACCGCCAACAACAATACTTAGAATCGATGCCAGCTTAGCACCCCAGAATCCAAACGAATATCGAGAGGTTGCAATTGCTCGGAGACCAGTCTAAGATAAGTCAGTAAAACCAATGTTCAAGACTTGAAGATATCGTACTTTGGGTCCTAAAGTTCCACAGAAAGAAGTGCAAAAAGCTCCCAGTATGTTTCCCGCAACGATTGCAGCAATAGATTGATGAAACGATAGACCAAATTCTGCACCAAGAAGTCCAATCGGAACAGTTCCTGCATGACAAGTGACTGTAATCCACATCAAAAAGACGTTCCAAATGGGAGGTGGATCTTTATGCATCTCATAAATGCGAGTTACTCCTTCAATTTCAATTCCTAATTTCATGTTCAGAATGATTTCCAATTTCCTCAACCAGTGTAGCCAGGCAACTTCCTCCATAAGATCGTTCGCTTCAATCAGTTCAGGTTCAAAGCTATTGCGATATGCGACTTTGGCAGGACGAGCCTCGATATCGATATGAAACTCATCAAAAGCTCCGTCACCAGCTGCCTGAGCTCCACCAATTGGCTCGAAACGGGTGACCGCCTTTTTAGTCTTGTCGGTTGCTTTATTGTTTTCAACTGTGGCAAGCTTACGCGCCTTCATCTGTCGTATCTTTTGGATTTCAATAGCTGCAGAAGCACGAGCAGCAGCGAGACCTTCCTCAATCTCCCGGGCGCGATTGGCTTCGTCTTCTTCGCTGAGAGTTTGATATGCAGGGGATCGTTGAGGATAGACCCCCAATTGAACAGGATTACAACGCAAAGGGTTGGCATCTAGAGGTGCTCCTCTACCTTCCTCCCAGCTAGTACTCATGGTGATTGTCGTGATGGTGGAAGTCGGGTTTTGTTTTGTTTATGATGGTGAGAACAAAAAAGGCTCGGGTATCTTTACGTGTGTGAACACTTGTACTTACGCGCTGGACTGCCTTGTGCCCGAATAGGAAATAAAGCTTTAATTAGCTTATAAAGGTAAAAGACGAGCTTCGCTTAATTTGACTGATCAGGAAAGACAACAAAAGCCGAGCATCAAAGAACTGTGTGGTACTTTTTTCTCTATGTTTGAGCTGTAGTGTAAGGTATAAGAAACATGGTCATCTCTACTAACGTAAGGGAGAAGGTAGTCGCCTTATGTTTACCTAGGTTGCTAAAGTCGACAGCATTATCATTATACTCACAGCCACTGGTCGTGCTATTCTTTTTCTTTCATGCAAACTCCATAAACCCCAATGAAGCAGTGACACGTTATGCCTTATATCATAGGAAGAGATCATTCAGGTGTTCTTTGTAAACCGCATTTCAATCGGGGGACTAGGATGTTCTACATCAAGATATTAAGATTATAGATTCTCTGAGTATCATTTCATTGCTGTTTAATTATTTGTGGGGAAGGTCTTAATTGGTTACTTGATATTTCAGTAAAGACTTTTTAAAAGATGTTGTAAGCAGATATTTGCTGTAATGGAAATAAGGTTTGAATACTTAAGGCTTTAAACCATCAAAGCACCAAAGATAAATCACGACGATACCTCTGATCAAATTGACATCAGGTGTCATAAGGAAAATCATGTTCCAGCACATCAATTTTATATAAATGCTAGATTAAATACGTAGGTTCTGGTAGAAGCAGAAAGGGTTGATGGGCAGATCTGCTTAATTTACCAGTGCATTTGTTGATATGTGCAGTACTACTACACAGAGTTAATCCGAGATTGTGCTGCCATGGTTAATCCTACACTCCTAGCCCCCCGCTCTATCTATATTTCTGGAAAATTGTTTCAATGACTAGGTGGCATGAATTGATAATAGTCTTGTAACTGGAACCCCACTAAGATATGTCCATAATTGGTTACCAACAAGACCGCCTTTCTCGAGCTGATTTTAGACTTGAGACCGTGAAAGATGGGATCCAAGGAGCTTCCGGGCTACATAAATTATAACTAAGCCGCATGTTACAACAACCTAGAAAGACCTGTTCACCGTAATCCTATATACAATTAAGGCCTCTTGAAGTATGATGTCTAACGTTTTTAATTAAATTCTCTCTTGTACTTGAACGCTCTTTTGATGCGCACCAGACCACTGGAAACTTTGCCTGATAACCCGTTAAGACACTTATTTCGAGAAAGCATTAGTTTTCCTCAGCAATAATTGCTAAATTGATGTCCTTGTATATTCTGAGATTGTTCAATGGTAGTTTTAAGGGGTAGCGAACCCCTCGCAAAGCCTTGGCATTTTAGTGGGGCCGTTGCGCCAGCAACCATTAAGGATGACTTCAAAACATTACATTGGCGCTATCTGAGCCAGAAGTCCATCATCAATTGCCATACGCAACGCGAAGAACATCATATCAGACAGCTTCAATTATGGAACCGCCTCAACCCAAATCGCAATTGTTCCAGGTGTATCTCCGTCTGCGACCACCACCCACCGCAAATACACTTTACCCAAGCCTTACAACGCCGGAACGTTTTCTATCAGTCGAAGAAACCCAGAATGAAGATGAGCTACCTACGCATATTACACTCAACCCCCCAAATGATAATCGGCGTCGCGCAGTTGAGAAGTTTGCATTTACAAAGGTGTTTGAGGAGAAAGCAAGCCAGCTTGATATCTTCCAAGGAACTGGAATTTTACCACTGGTAGAGGGTGTGCTAGGGGCGCATGGCGATGGACGAGATGGATTACTGGCTACCCTGGGAGTTACTGGCTCTGGAAAGGTATGTCTGCTTGCAAATAGATTTTAATTCGCTTCTAACAAGTTGTAGAGCCACACAATTCTTGGTTCGCGAAGTCAGCGCGGTCTAACTCAGCTTGCGCTTGAAGTTCTCTTTCGTTCGATATCAACAAATATCCTCGACCCTTCTACAAACCACAATCTTCATGCTACGGTTGCGGCATCAGATCCAAGTGAAGCTCAAGTCATGTCCGCATCTATGTATCTCGAAACTTTGTACGGCGACACAACACAATCCAGGGCAAGCTCTAGAGCGCCAACCCCTATGGTGGTACGATCAACTTCCACTGCATTTTCTAGGTCCAATACCCATCTATCATCTTATGGCTTATATCCAAATCTTCACAACTATAATATTGGAAGTCCCAAGAGCATCCGGCTTGTTGCTAGAGAAGAAGCCGCCTTAGAGCAGTCGATAGTGTCGATGTCCTCTGCTATTACTTTCCCATCCCTTATCCCGTCATTTATGCGCATGACAAGATCGCACTCTACAAAAGCAACTACTAAACCTTCTTTACAGGGCGAAACATATACACCAACACCTACACCACTACGCAAAAAGCCAAGCACTCTGCCTCAATTGCCAGATATAAGCAATGAATATGTGGAGGCAGACGAGAGCGCAGAGTATGCCATACTAATTTCTATGTATGAAGTATATAATGACAGAATATTTGATCTCCTAACACCAGCATTGCCTGGCAAATCGACCAAGGACTCACGTCGTCGTGCATTGCTTTTCAAACCTACCGAATCATCTCCTGATCGAAAAGTTGTAGCGGGTCTGCGAAAGATTATCTGCGGGTCTCTAAAAGATGCACTTATGGTCTTAGAGGCAGGGCTTAGCGAGCGTAGAGTTGCTGGAACAGGCTCAAATAGTGTGTCTTCAAGGAGCCATGGCTTCTTCTGTGTTGAAGTCAAGAAGCGAAGAAGAGGCCGGATGCCTGGTAGATGGGGTGGTAGTGCACTAACCATAGTTGATCTAGTGAGTAAATTTTGGAAATCCCGTTTCATAACTTATTGTGAAACTGCAATATATGGATGAAAGTGCTGATGATTCCAATTAGGCTGGGAGTGAAAGAGCCAGAGATGCTAGAACCCAAGGCCAAACTTTGCAGGAGGCAGGGAAAATCAACGAAAGTTTGATGTATCTTGGACAATGTTTGCAAATGCAAACTGATTTAGGTGCCACGACGAAGGTATGAATGATACCATGTTCCAATAGATTGAACTATCAAATATGCTAACATTCTATAGCCAAACTTGGTGCCGTTCCGCCAGTGCAAGCTTACCGAGCTTCTTTTCTCCAATTCATTCCCAAGCTCGTCCACAAATCCTTCCTCATCACAATCCCACCACCAATCATCCCATCATGGTAGTCGAAATCCACAGAAGGCAATCATGATTGTGACTGCCGATCCTTTAGGCGATTTCAATGCAACATCTCAGATCTTACGTTATTCAGCTTTAGCACGAGAAATCACAGTTCCCAGAATTCCATCAGTCACGTCAACTATTCTAGCATCTTCTGTTGGAAGCAATTACTTCAGTCCTCGTGGGAGAATGTCACCCACTGATACTGAACGTGAAACTATGGAGATTGCAGCCCTTGAAATTGCACGGATGAGCGAAGAAATAGATGGTCTCCGATCTGAACTCACGGCGGAACAAGAACGCAGATTTCAGGTCGAAGCCCACCTAGAAAGCTTCCAGGCTAGTATGGAGGATAGATTAATGGAGGTGGAGAGCGAGGTTCGTGAGGAGTGCTATCTCGAGCTATCAAGCGAGTTAGAAAAGCAGATGCGCCAGTGGAAAGTAACTTGGGAAGCCGAGAATGAGCGCAATGATGAGCACCTCGACAAGAAGATAGAAATTCTTACCCGTGCTACGGATGCAGAAGATGACGATAAAGAGAATATGCCATTAGTGCCGATGGACCACGTCGTGGAATTGGAATCCGAGAATATCAAGCTCAGACGAGAGGTTGAGCAATTACGCCGTGATCTCCAGAATCGCAGCCCTACCAAACAAAAGTCTGGTTTACTGAGAGAAAAAGAGAAGCATTCTAGTATTTTAAGAGAGATTGGTGGATCAGGCCTAAGTGGTCTGGGTCTGGATATGGAAAGAATGAGAGTCAGTGGGGAAAGTGTTAACAGCAATTTGGCCTCCACTAACAATGGCTCGACATCTGTAAAGAAAAGTCGAAAACTGCCTGCGAGGAAATGGGATCTCGGAGAGGACGACTTGCTGTAATGGATGGAGGCTGTACGATGATGTTGAATGATACCACGATCTCTTTGGACTAGGTTAATGGGTATGGTGTTGGGGAGTTTTATATTTAAATGTTTGAGGTATTCCGACACATAATAAACTTATTTAAGAAAATTAATCAGGTACACTTGAATCTGACTTAGATAATTGCTGTGTGCCAAACTGCTGCATGCAATGTGAAGTATCAACTGTGTTATGAGGTGTAAGTGTAAAACCTGTGGACAAGCTAACAAGTGATGACTAAATTACCAATATAGATGAGGGACATGATTATTTAAATATAAGAGTTAATTTGCTCCATAAATCGATCTACCAACCAGAGAATTGTTTTGGCCATAGAATTTACGCATGCCTAATTTCTATCGCTAAGATCTGTTGAATCCAAAGCACCATTAAAGGGGAGTAGATTTCAGTTAAAAAATGCTGCACTTAAAACTCCAATATCTTCTTGACACAGCCTGGTTCAATAGACTCCAGCTCACTGGCAATAAGATCCCAGACAAGCTGCTGATCAGTCCCATCATTCTCTGCGAAAGCCTTTGGCACCTTATCCCTTTTGGATCAACAAGTCAGCATATTTGCGGAGTGACCATTTGGGGCAGCGGTAAACTTACTCTGCAATTCTGCAAGACGACAAGTACTTTCCATGGCTATCTTCGCCAGCCACAGCTCCATGGAGAAGTGTCCGACTACCATCTTCTGCTGTTCGTCCATACTTCTCATGCTGCTCGGCTAGACTTTCTCGAAAGGCGGGTGGCGCATTCCGACTGAGGCTAGTCTTGCACAAACCGGGACAGACGAGGTTCAGAACAACGCCTGTACGTGAGGTTGGAAGTAAAGCTGCGAGCTGACGGACAGCAAAGAATTGTACTAGCTTGGAGAGCGGGTATCTAGAAATTTTAGAAACAATTAGCTTCAGCAAAGCCACTGATGGATAGGATTCTTTACATACGTTTTCAAAGTCATCATAGTCTCATCCTCCATCTTTACTATAGGGTTATCTTTAATCGCGTTCCAGCCTTCCGCCATGTCAAATCCTGCACCGCTCCCAACAATAGAAAGATGAGGCTGGGTGCCAAATTTGCGGGAATTGTCTCTCAGCTTGGGCAACAGCAACACGGCGAGCAAGAAGGTGCTGTAGATGTTGACCGTGACAGCCAACAAGTGTCCCTCGGCCATGACGCGCTCCGCCATAGCCACTCCCGCGTTCTCGATAACAGCATCAAGCCGGTCCAACGCCGCTGCCTTGCTCGCGAAAGACTTCACCGAGTCGTAGCTTGCTAGGTCGAGCTTCCATACCTCAGCAACGTTGGAGACACCGGTATCCGCCTCGATATCCGCCTTGGCTGTCTCCCCCGAGGAGACGTTACGAACTGCTAAGATGACTTTTGCAGAACCGAGAGCAACTAGATTCTTAGCTGCCTCGAACCCGAGACCGGTATTGGCGCCCGTCACAATGTATGTTTTTCCCGAGCATGTTTCTTTGCTAACTGCAAGGGGGAGGTTGTGCGGTTGAGTGGCAACCTCAGCAGACATGATTATGACTTTTATCTTGAAGTTCGAATTTTAAAAGGAAATAAGAGCGTTTGTGTAGCGAGATGGAAATGAAGCTCGTGGAGAAGAAACTGATTAGTAAATATGAAACATTGTTTTCATAATCTACCGGAAGCAGACGCTTATATATTTTTTCTCATCAATATTTTGAGCGGAATTATGGCACCGGTGATTAGTAAAATCCGAGCATCATGCGATACATATTCCAAGAAACACAGTCTGCTAACCGTGGCTAATTTCATGTTCTGAGGCATATGGGGCAAACATGGCTTGATAAGTATTTTCTACTAACAATCAGCCAACGGGAGAGAGGTTTCCTAGTTGGGAGAAGACCAACTAGTACAATTTAGGAGTGAACAGCTCCGCTATCCTTGAAACATCTGAGTGATATAGAAATGCGCAGTAACCCATCGTCTAGGCTCTTGATATTTATTTTTAAGTTCAAGGTTGATATGCTGCCGTGGGTGATAGCCAATAAGAGAGTGGTTGCCTAAAACGGGAAAGCGTAAAATGGTCATTCTCGCTAAGCCTTACACCGATTCAAGTTATAGCTTAATCGCACAAGATCTTACAATACGTTTTCTTTGCTCTTATCTTTTTACTGAGAAATTTGTGGGAAATGTCCTTCTCTTTAACGTTAAATTTTGATTTCCTTAGTATAAACTGATCTCATCTTGGGCAATGAGTTGAAAGAAAAGAAATGAAGTTTCACCTCTGTTCTTCGGTCGTTCTACAATAAATGAAAGGAAATTACAGGCAAGATTGAGGTTGGAGGTATTGGAGTTTATTCATTCATCTCATTAATTCATGCGCACATCAGCTCACCCGCTAAGCGGTACCTGTCGTGGTACTTGTCTCGCGGCAAAGCCACTAGATAGGCTGATCTGCAGACCTATATATGACCTACCCTCAGCCATCTGTGAGGTGTGTTGAGATAGTCTAGCTCTACCTAGCGTCTCTCCAACCTCTTTACATCATCTGCCTTGGTGCCTAGTTAGGAGATCTTCACCACAGTCATAGCGTTCCAAGTCATCCTCAAACCATGTATGGCAAATCGGTGCTAATTCTTACTCTTCACTCAGATGAGTTTGACCGGATTGTATTGCTGCGATGATATCGACATGAAGTTGTTAATATCACTCAATCCATCTTTCTCCAGCGTCTGCATCAACTCCATCTGTTGTTCTTGACTCAGACTTCCATGCCGCATCTCGGTACTAAGTCCCGCGTCTTGGAACATATGCTCGCCAAATGAGAATGTCGCAGGCTGCATGAAATACTCCTCGTCCATTGGTTGATTCATTGGTGCCGGAACTGTAAATTGAGCTTCAGATGTCCCAACAGCATTAGGGTTCCACGCGTTGGAAATGGATGGCTGGGTGAAGTCTGGAGGGAAGTAGCTGAACCGTCGATCTGATTGAGCAGACGATGGATTCATGAATATGGAGTTGGAGCGGAACCCGGAGTGGTTGTTCTGCTGGGCGGAATTGTATCCGAAAGTAGAAATAGGCTCTGGGATTTGGTCAAAAACGTAGCCAAATTGTGGTGGCGGAGACGAGTGAAATGGCTTTTGTGACTGGGCAAGGGAGCCGGCAGTGACGCTAGAGTACTCGGATGTAGGTGGAGAGTTAGCATCGGTGAGAGATCCTGGAGAGTTTGCAGATAGTGATGATGATGATGGGTGCGAGCCTTCGTTCACATCGTAACTTCGTAGACACGCTTTAGAAAGTTTAGAATATAGATGCGATGCAGCTGCTGTGCCTGGCCAACGCTCTCGGCATTTGACGATAACATCGAGTGCCAAGGTGAGATTCTCCTCAACTTCTTCTTTGCTGTGAAGAGATCTTACTTCAGAATATGAAATTGTCCACAGAATAGTGTTGACAGCCATGAATAGAGATAGAAGATATATCCAGGTGATATCTACCCCACCAGTCTCCAATTGCTTGGCTTGCAATTTGACATTGTATGCTGCCGCGTCGTAGCACATAATTGCTGAGCGCACTAATGGTTTGGGGACTTGAGGAGAGGGTCTGAACAGAAACACGACCATCGTATTGTACCTCCCAATAAACCTATCAATTTTTGTTAGCTAAGCTCATGATAATTTGAGAGTTCGATTATTCACCAAGGCTTGCTCCAGCTTGGTTCTGAAGGACAAGAGTCAACCCAGTCCTTGAGCTTTTGCTCCATTTGAGCATACCAAGGATGGTCTTCGTTCTTTGGCTCACTCCTCTTTTTCTGGTAGAGAACTCTCCGGATCTCCGCCTGCAACAGTCGCATTTTGAAAAAGTGTATTGCCACAACTTTTTTGTCCGATACCGGGCCAGAACGAATTCCATCAGCAGTAATATAAATGTCGTCTTTGGTTTCAAAAAATTCTACATCCACATGATCCTGACCGGTAGCAAAGGCATTGGGTCGGCCCATGCTATGAGCAAGACCAAACTCCATAGATAGAACAATCCAGGAGAGCCGACGCCTCATGTCAAGCTGAAGTGGATTAACTAAGCCTTGAGCTACACCTTGAACAATCGTCTTCTCCTCCGTGAGACCAAGCTGCTGACACAGTCTAGTTGCCAGCCCTATAATGTAATATATGGCTGTTCGCGTTGGTGTCAGCAGTGAATACTGTGCAATCAAGACAAGGCACTGTAAAGTCTTTATATCTTTCGGCCGTATCACAGCTTCTATGAATGGCATTGCTGCTAAATAGTAACTGTCGGCAAGTCCAGCATATTGCGCATCTAGCTTTTGCATACTGATGGCAAGAACCATACGAAGTACGAAATTCTTGTACGGATCCGTACTGCCATCATAGACTTCTTGAAGATCCTTGGCAAAGGTTGGCTCATGAAGCGTTGGGAGTAAGTACTGAGCTGTTGAAGGATCAGCTATTATAGTGTTAAAACCAAATTTATTTAAGTAAGGTTTGAGGGACTAATGGTATGCACTTACCCTTCTGGTTGAACACTTCTACCAGCTTATCTGTAACCAGTCTACTCGGCAACGTCAAAGCTGGAACAGCACTTATCATGGGATATGACTTCTTGCGTATAGATGCTTCGGAAGGTGAAGTTATTGGTGTCCGTCGTTGTCGAACCTCTGGAACGAGCTCCCGTATACTCCTAGAATCTGTGTATTTCTTTGCTTCTTCCATTACCAGCCTCGTCATTGCGATGCCGCTCGACGGACCTAGAAATCGGGGTGTCTCATCATCTTCATTCAGGCGGACGAGTCCTCCCGGTCGTACAATGTCCTCTGTGTTTAGTGGGAATCCTTCCTCCTCGGTGTATTGCGCCAATTCAGCTTCCAATGCGCGCACCTTGTCTTGTAACCGGATCACATAAGTGCGCGAGATTTTCTTTCCCTTGGCAGTGTCGAAGTATTCGCATATGGAACCGGCGCGTTCACACGGAAGACATTTCGGCAAGTTGGGGTCGCATCTCGTCTTTCTCTAATAGTACTATCAGCCTTGCCCCAGTACAGAACGAGCCGCAATGCTACAAACCTGTCTACACCTGCAACATGCAGTCAAGGTATGTGCGATTCGCGGCGAATGGTCGTCACTCTCGTGACTCTCTTCTCTGCGAAATGATTTGGCTTCCCGGGCTCTACTGACAGAGCTCTGCGCCTGTCTAAACAACTCAGCAGCGTCCATTAGAGCCGCTTTACCGGAGGGCAAAACTGAGGATTCGATATGGGGATCAGCCTCGTCGAGTTCACCATCGTCAGATATGGGTCTATAGCTGCCCGTTGGTTAGGTTCACGTTGTGCTCAGTATGACGGCAACAGGAGAATCGAGGCGTGGCGGGGGGGAAGAGGGACTATGAATCGCAAAAAGATTCGGACTAGATGATGCGGAAACAGCGGGAGTAGATTCCAACAACAGGATTTGGATAAGTAATAGGATGCCCCAATGCGAAGATTAGATGTCAAACATAGCGGATAATGAATGTTACTTGTATTTGGATATCGTAGCGCAGAGACTTGACGAGGGTCGAGTCGAGGGAAGGCAAACAAACAGCATCAGTCAAGTCAGTCAGTGCCGCCCCGCAACGCCCCCAAATTGATCCCATCTCGATGCAAGGTGAAACAAAAGCCCCCAACTTTTCACGTTGCACCACTGAGTAAGTATCCTAACAATGGCCTAAGAACAAGGTACCGGACAATAATGCGCGATTCTTTTTCAGAAATCCATAGTTCCTTTCCAGCACGTATTGTGAATGAATGAATGAATCTCTATTGCGCCAGTATTACTGTACTGTACTGTACTGTGGTTCAATAATCAGCATCATTGATTCATCTACCCCACGTCACGAGTGCGTTGCTTTTCCTGGCTCCTTGGCAAAAGTCTATCTCTCTCTCTCTCTTTCTCCCAGCTCCGTCACCAACGATTCGTTCCCCTTTGGTTTCCCTACAGCTCAAGGAGGTGAGACGACCCCGTGACCAAATCCTCACACTCCTGCGTACCGTATTTCAATCGTATTTCCATCCTATCTCAACCGTATCTCAATCATACCTCTCCTCCTTCATATCTAGCGCTTGTGCGTCCTCGGGTTGTCACTTTGGTATCTCGGTCAGTATGGCATCGTAAGGCTAGATGTGCATGAGCTAAAATCAGGAAGCTTTAGGAATTGCTCCCGGAACGTTAGGATTCTCTGTATCATTCAGCACAGTCAAATCAAGATGCCTGCTTCGTAGGACACGCTGCAAACCCCCCGACCTCAACCAGAGGGTTAGCAAATCCTCACACGCCGCTAGTTTGAAAACTCTCCCTAAGGCAGGCTTCTTATCAGGTTCCTCTATTCGAAAGAACTATGTGCAGGTGAGTCTGAGTGGTCAATTCTCCATCCTATATACGGGCTTGGGATCATCTTCCAGGCATGTAACCTTCGAGCAAGGCTCGAAGCCTTGCGCAAGTAGGCTTGTGGCACATGAAGTAGTGACTATCACTCGGCTCTCTTTTGGGACGCATCACATGATCTTGCAATCCATCTGTACACTTCTTTGATGATGCTTCCATGTAGAGGTTGCTGGATACTCTGAATCGAGGCTAAGTCTTTAACCGTTAGCAAATTTTAAATAAGCCTGATTTGTCAATACATCAGCACACCACGCACCGCTGCCATGATGCATCGACTAGGCCCCAGTGCCGCCGACACTCCTCTATTACGAGTGTCAAGGCCAGTGTCCGCTTGCTCAAGATGTAAGTTGGCTATATCAATCTATTCGAGCAGCTTCTAACAAGACAGGCCGAGCAGCGAAAATCAAAGCAAGTCATCCAGCTTAGTTCTGTATTTATTTGTCTGACGGTTTGTAGTGTGACGGAAAGTTGCCGGCATGCACGGCGTGTGAAAAGTCAGGGAGAGCTGCTGAATGCTCAAGTGCCAATGACCAATTCGCCAAAGGCAAAGAGAGAAGGTCGGTCAAGCTAGCAGCATGTGATCTGTCATGCTAACAGTATTTAGCTATGTTGCTTCTTTGGAATCTCGAGTGGAGAAGCTTGAGAGGAGGATCAACTATGCCAGGTCTCGGAAAGCATCGGTAGCTATGCATGATGCAGATGAACCGGTGCAACTTCCGGATCGAAAAGACTCTCTCGCCACCATACGGGCTGCTATTCATGGGAAAGCTGCCAGACGGCGGGAGGTGGCTGATGTCAACGAGCTAGTCTCAGACTTTGGTTTCTTGTCAGTAAAATAGACTCTGCTACCTTACTCTTCCTAACAATTGGTAGATCGGTCAATGCCACGACTCGAGACTTTGAATCAACAACTACTAATATGACCTTCGCACGGCTGATTCTTGCTGCCGCTAACAATGATACATTGCCTCGACCGAAACCCTTCCAGCTCCCACCGAGAGCATCTGCAATGGCATTAATACAGTATTATCTTGACAACATCTTCGCTCTGTATCCCGTATTCTCCGAAACCGCGCTCTACAACGCTCTTGATGCCGTTTATCAAGTAAACGGCCGCACCGTTAGCGAATTTGAATACTGGCTGCTCTACATGGTATTTGCCATCGCCTCCACGAGCCAATCCAGAAGCAGCCGAGACGCATATTATAATGACGGCGTTGCTTGGGCCGGCCGAGCTTTACAATTTGCGGACAAAGTACTGATTCCGGGATACGTATCCCAAATCCAGGCGTTGGTGCTGTTGGTAGAATATAGCATGCTTGATCCCGTACACTTTGACAGCTGGCAGCTAATCGGCTTTGCTTGTCGTGCCATCGTCGATTTGGGTTTCCATCAGGACCCACCTAAGGAACAGCAGGTAGACAAGAATAACGTTGAAATGCGAAGAAAACTGTTCTATTGTGTTTACTCTCTCGACAGGTATGTCACCTTTCATATCTTCATTCCTTTTGTAGAATCTCAGCGTTCCGCCTTTGTTGCAGTGAAGGTTTGCAAAAGTTGCATGATGTGACGCGGCACCTTTCAGCAAGTAAGCTCTAGGACCGTTGTAATCGGGGATCCAATGCTATCTGGCAGCTGGAGATTTCTTGCCTTATCTAAATGGCACGAAGACCCAAACACGACAAAATTCTCAAGTTCCCCAGAAGTATTCTTTGAGGAAGCCAATTCAACCCTAAAGCTCCCTCCTTGAAAGTTTTAAGATGCATAGACCCAGGAAGAACATGCGGGGAATTCTTAATTGGGGTGGTTCATTGCCAGGTTTACAATCATTGCTTTATCGGTTCGAAAAATCCAGGTAGCTAGATTATCGATGCTATCTGGAGCAAAGTGTCGCATTCGATTTAGCTCTTTTGAAGCCATCGATCCGATGTTCGTGCTTCGTTAGCCGTCTAACCATGGTTCTCAAAAGTTCTATTTGAATTTCACTCTGTACTTGACACCAAGGATGGAGCAGCAAGTGTTACACTACGGCAAAGATAGTTCCGCAACCGTAGTCATGCCGGCTAAGCGATTGGGAGTTCACAATGACTCCACAACCGCTCAATTGAATGACACAGCTATGAGTGTCACCCCACTACCCAACCCACCAGACTCTCGGTGCTGAGTCTGAAGGGATCTGCGAGTTATGGTGAAGAGAAGTCTCTTTCGAATATCTCTCAGTGGTTGGAAGGTGTATTTTCATAGTGTAGCAAGCGTGAACTTCTGCAATTTACATGACCACCAAACGAAATCTTCTTGAAACCAAGCTCACGTCGTCTTAGATCAATCAGTATGGTGCACGCGAGGACATTCTCCTTCACTGATGACTCTACAAGTGTTCAATACCCATCTGCACAGAGCACCCCACAAGGCACGACGACACCTATTACTGGCCCACACTCGCTGGATACTGCCTTGCTGCTGTTCCAGCTGCGCACTGCACAATCGAACTGGTATCAGGAGCTTTTCCAGTCCAGTCGTGATCCCCTTCAAAATCCATCCAAATATATCTGGCAAGTGTGCCAAGACATGCGAGAGTGGTCAGAGTCATTCCCAGATTCGCTTCCTCTCGCTTTTAAAGACTTCTTCGACCTTGAACTGCTTTACAGCTACGTCTATTGTCTCGCACCATCCTGTCGTGTGGCATCTGTCTCCAACTACGGGAAGATTCTTATCTTCGAATACAGCATCGCCTATATGCAAAAGATCTTTCCTATTAGTCGTGACCCAATCAACGTCGTCTTTTACACCTACCACGATGCTCTGCGCGTCTATTTTGTTGGCAGCCAATTTCTTGCAGTTCTTTCAGAAAATCAAGACCAACTCCTGAATCCCATCACACCCTACCCCCCCATCATGGCCAACTCTCCACCGCCACCTCCCTTGCCTGCCAAAACGAGCCTCGACAATATCGATCGAAGCACCAACTGCATTACCCACATCAAGGAAACGCTCAAGACCTTCGGCTACCGCTGGGAGGATTCTCAAGCTCTATTGTCGAGCTTCGAAATGCAAGCTGCACCTCTACTGATCTCACTAAAGCAGCGGAAACAACTACAATGGGAAGGAACGTCCTCCTTGCACCTACCCGCGCACATAAGCCCCTATTAGGCACCAAGCTCAATGTTGAGATGGAAAATGTTCGAAGCAACACAAATCAACATTATTTGAACATCCCGTATACTTTCCCAACTACTACTATCGACACAATGCCGCCTGTCGCCTGTCGGGAGCTTATCGTCCTAAATATGCCACCAGACAATCCAGCCAACCGCTCGATCAGTAATTTCTGGTTCCTCAATGTGACTAAACACTGCACGCAGTCCGCCAACAACGGTACTTCGTACTTTGACCAGAAGTCGACTCCAGCTGGCCCGCCCTCCGTACCAACGCCTTTGTCGGCTGTTGAATCCGCCGTTCCAGCACCACCACTCAATCCGCCCACGCCAGCATGCTTGAACGAAGGCCGTCGCAATAATGTCGTGCTCGCATTTCTCTGGGGTACTCTCTTTATCGGGCTTTTATCAATCATCGGTTTAGTGATTCTCAAACACCTGCGTAAAGCCCGAACAATTCGCCAAACGCGGCAAAACTGGGTGGAACAACAGCAGGATATTGTCGAAATGGGGCTAGGGAGCAGAGGCTGTGTAGCGAGCCCGGTGGTGGTTGTTGGCGGTGCGGTGGATGGCACGAGGAATGTTGAGGAGCGGACGGTGAGATTCGCAAATGGTAGCCAGGATTATAGTTAGATTGGTCCAGACGTTTGTAATTCTGATTGTCCTTGGTAGACTTGGCATTTTAAGTTGGAGATAAGGAATATCATTCGGGTCTCAAGGATTATTTGTTGCTCTGTGAATCTTTTCTTGTGATGAATCTTTAGACGTATAAAGCTGGACCTGGAGAAAGAACTAAGGATCTAGATGGCTCACGTTAAGCATTAGAAACTGTGAGTTTCCGATTTATTACAAGTTCGCGTTGAAGTAGTAGTTTTGATTTCTGATATGTATCTTTGGCCTAGAAGCCGCGTCCTTTTGCTTTCATGTATGAAATCTCTGGGTTATCTGAAAGTCTTCGATGAGATCTTCTCCAAGCTCTCGGATGATCCATGGCGCTGGGGATCGACGCCTCATACCATGGCGTAGATATTTGGTTCCTCTGCTCAGTCAACCCCTCCCGATATATATATCCGGATATAAAATACCACCTCCACCTCCACACCCTCATCCTTCGTTATGCTTACCCATCTTCGACGTCTTGAATGTATCATGTGATCCTCTTCCAAAAATTACTCGACTCACGCTTCAAACCACCCCAGGATCATCCATCATCCCTCTACGCCTCCCCCTCTTGTTTCACATCAGACCCCCGATGGAAGAAAAAAAAACCCGCGGGACGGACCCCAGCGGCGCCAACGCAGCGCACAGATTTCTGCGGGGACAGGAAAAGATGTTAGGAGAATAGGAGACTTCCCGAGACATGTAGAAAAGAGGAGAGACGAAACAAAACATCTGCGTTACTAATCTTTAGATTTGAGTTTTTTTTTCAACACGATCGATCTCTCGCTTATTAGAGAGATTTGTTTCCGGGGGTGTGTTTTAGTAGGAGAGGGGGCGGCCGATGCGTCGTCAATCTCGCGTCAACTTTACCTCCGTAGATGAGTGCTGGTGACGAGGAGGATGCTTGCACGAGGATCCCAGTATGTTGAGATCAAATAAACAAAGAAAAGGCCCCAAAATGAGTGGGATGGAGGGAGATTAAGTCGCATGAAGGAGGGTGTAATTTCAGCTGCCAATCTTTCGAGGGATCGGTAACGGTTCACTCTGAGCAAAGCAGAGAGCGTTTCGAGCTTGCTGGATTGTGCTGCTTCTTGTTCCTCTGCTTTCGAACATGAGCTTACGGTTCTCGCCTCTTCCTCGCATGGACCCAAGGTTCGAATCGAGGTTCGGAGCGTGCTTCGACCCGTGAGAGAGAGAGAGATCTCGTCCAAATTGGATTCGCGCGGTGAGATGCGCTGAGAAACACTGCGAAACAACCCAGCAACGAGTCTCATCCAACTTTATTAAGATCACGTCTATATTGGGGTTCCTGCGTACCAGATTTGGAGTCCCCGATTGTACAGTATGTATAGTTTGTACAGGGGAAGGCGAGTTCGGGGTGTGGGTGGTTCATCTATTACTATGCAGTCAATTTGGAAAGCAATCTATCTATTCATTGCTTGATCGATCTTTAATCACTGGCCAACGTGGGCAATTAATTGATTTTTCCGGTTCGGGACCATTGGTGATGTCGGGGTCAATTTAAAAAAGGTATGAAAATATTGAGATTGAAGAACCTCATCCCATCTCACGATGTAGCTTGAGCATTGATGTATTAACACTGTTTATAATGTTGAGGGTAACCATTATAGTACGAGCAATTAGAGCAATCAGAGAAATTAGAGCAATTAGTGAGCTGGAAACGCTAAATCCGATAGGGCAGCTGCTTTCCGGGGAGTGGGAATTGGTGCATTCATCCACGATCAGGGGAGAAGCAGACAACCCAAAACCAACCCACACCAAAACCACCAACCAAGAACCAAGACGACTACAACGAACAACAAGAAGAAGAGAAGAAGAAGAAGGACGACGTAGCAGGGATCTCACTGACATCCGGTTTGAGCTTAACCTACCGGGTCCAACCCGGGGCGCCGGTCTTTTGAGCATTGTCAGACCTTCCCTCATGCAGAACACCAGCGCAAACTCAAACTGGAGTTTTATGGTTTCCTCGACCGTTGATTGCACTGGATTCCCCCTACTCTCAGCGTCCGCCACAAACCCAAAGTCACGCTTGCGTTGCATTGCATTTATCCCGTCACTGTCTTTCCCGATTGCGCTGATGCGACGATGATCATCTCGGTGACATCCTGACAGCCAACCTGACATCCCAACACCTTTGCATTCTTTGCATCTCCGTCTGTGTATTCTCACGGTGACGTTCTCTAAACCATTCCACCGAGCTTGAGCTTTTTTAGCGACTTTCCGATCCCAGACTAGAACGCCCCGCGACGGGTACATTCTTCAGACGAATCCACGGACTACCGTGCGGTGTTGTGGGACCCGAGCCCAGGAAAAAACGGTGGAATCTGCCAACCGGGCTGGCCTAAAGGGTGCCGGAAAGATGCATTTACAAACAGCTTCTTCACCTGTCACCAATATGGCCCTCCCGACGCTGCCAGCTTCTCCAACGCTTACCAACCCAGATATGATCCTGCCGTATGGCGAGTATGTATTCTCCCGCCCTCCACAAACAGATTGGGATGTTTGGGACTAATGAGATGTGTAGGTACGATGCCACGGCCTCACCAAAGGACTCGCATCGACCGCCTTCGCCAGGTGATGATTGGAACCCAGCCAATATGCAGTTCGCAATTGGCCCTCCCTCGCAAAGACTGCCATTGACGCCGGAAACTCCCATCATATACGGCAATGGCACAATGCTATCGGACATTGGGGAGGTGACAGAGGCAGAAAGTACGATTGGGCGCAAGTTACCAGGACCTGCAGAGAGGAGGATGCTGAAAAAGCAAGCCTCAGCGCAGGCCACCGCACGATCAAGTCCTACGGCTTCAAACAACAATGTAGTGAAGCGTGCAAAGACGGTGTCGCATGCCAGAAATGTTTCAACTGGTTCAGTGAGCACGATCACATCCGAGGGCCCTCCTCCGGAGATCTTCAAAGATTTTGATGACACGGTCAGTGTGGAAGATAGTGTTTTCCAGGGGGATGATGAGCAGAGTGTCGCAGACTCGTACACGGAAGGGGTGATTGCATCGGAGACAGAACGACTGGCGAACAAAGGGAACGACGATGATCAGGAAGATGACCAGAACTCAAGCGCTGCGCTGAGCAGAAGAGCTGAACAGATTCTGTTGAACGCGAAGATGCGGCTTAATGTGAGTCCCGCCATTACTTTTATGTTGCGCTTGTGCTAATTCTGTTGCAGAATATGGAAGGCAATCTCACTCGTGCCCGGGGGTCTCTGGGCTCCATATCAATACACAGCAGCAGCCCGCTCTCTCGGTCGACCCCCTCTCCTTTATACCATCCCCGAACTCCTGTCGATACACCAATGGCGAGTCCGGGGCATGCTCGAGTCCTTAGTGAAAATTCTATACCCAAGCAAACTAAGGGTATGCGTTTTCCTGTACGTTCTGCTAGTGCAGCTGCTGGCTATAGAGGTAGAAGTATGGAAGACCTGAAGAAAGGCGAGAGTCCGGAGCAGGCGTCGAAGGTGTCTGGATCTGGAACTCCCAAATTCTCACCAACCCATAAAGTTTCTCTCGAGCCGCTAAGTGAGAACGAGGTACCAAATTTCAAGATAAACAGGTCAAGTATAGCGTCAAGTATAGATGACGGGTACAACAGTGGCGGAAGTGAGGCGAGGGGCTTAACACGGCCCCCTTCCCTATCTCAAATGCGAGATTTGAAGGATCAAATGTCCGACTTGAAGGGCAGGTTATCTGTTCTACGAGACCGTGCCCGGGATGATACCATGAAACGCAGAAGTTTACAAAGTTTACGGACGCCAAGTCCGTTCACTGCTGCTGAACAGTGGTACACTGCTGATACTAGTTATACCTCGCCGGGACTAAGTGCGGATGCAGGAGTTGGGCTACCATCTCCCTCCAACGATGAGAAGGACAAATTTGAGTTTGACACCATGCCACTATCTGCAGTTGGTGTAGGTACACAAGAGTATGCTCAATCCGACAGCACTAGTGTGTACGAAGATGTTGTCGAGGAGCAGCCAAAATTGGAGAAACCAATTAGCCAAGTGAAAATTCTTGACGAATTTTCCGATGCAGGAACGGAGGATGGCCGAGCGCCATATTTGAACGACGCCAGTGTATACAGTGATGAAATGGTCAACCGGGAGGAGCTCGATGATTACGAAAGCGACTCATCTCTCTACCATGATACCGTGGCCCATCCTATATCGCACGAAGACCGTGAGGATGCATTTGACTACGAACACTTCTTTCTCCATAGCGCCATGGGTACGATTGGCCAAGGAAGAAGAGGTAGTTTCAGCTCCGATGATTCCGTTGAAACGACCGTACCAGATCGTAAGCTCCAGGAACGTCCATCGTTGTCTCGAATAAGGTCAGAGAGTGCTACCTCGGTCTCAACTGTTGATACCTTCCAAACAGCCACCGAAGGCCGAGGCTCAGATAGTGATGGAGAGCGTGATCCATACGCAGTCCGACAAGTCTCAACACCAAGACCTACCACACCCGTGACAACCAAGCGTTCCACCTTCGGCTCTCCTGTAGTCAACGCCGAATTGAGAGAAGAGTCCCGTCCGACATCAGCAATCCACAACCCTTTAGAACGTACCAGCAACACTGTGCACCGCCCATCCGTATCTTCCAATAACTCCTTTGGTTCTACGGGCACCACGCGTAGTTTTCCCTTGACCAACAAGCCAAAATCGCAACTCTCACTTCTTCGGAATGGCACTCCAGATTCACCAACTAGTGCAACTGAAGGACGTCGTACGTTGTCATCACCTGTACATATGCTTTCCAAGCCCGATCAATTACTCGTTGAGAATCTGGTAGCGAGCCTGGGCAAGTGTGTTCTAGGCTTGCAGGATGCCAGTGGGGATTATGAAGGCCGCGTATGGCGGCGACGATTAGATGCTGCGCGTCGAACTCTTGACGGTGAAGAGGGTGCAATTTGATTTCATCAAAATCAAATCATAAGACTTCTTACCGCCTAACAGCTACAATAAACACCTACACAGACATGAATTTCTCTTTTGTACTCGGCATTCCCGGCGTGGACCAAACGGCGTTTTTTGAGGGGGATCTAGACATACGGGAGGAATAATTTGCTTCATTCGGCATCGAGATCCTGCAGAGCATTACTATCATGCAAACCTACTTTGATACCCCATTTGCTTGTACGCTGTTATTTTAAGCGCCAAGATCTGTGGACCTTTTCTTTTTTGCTTATCATGCCTTTTAGGCATGTTTTCTGATCATCTATGGCGAGGAATTGCGATTAGAAAAGAGTACAGTCATCTTTTCTACTGTACAAACAATTTAGGGAGGAGCGGGTGTAAATATGTCGGCGCTATGGTCAAATGTTCGAAGAACTGATTGTTATGGCGCAGTGGAAGAAGCACGATCGATATAATGGTAGATCGACCACCTAGATTATTACTAGGCACTCAAAATAACTCGATGTACCTTACGAATATGAATAAAATAATTTTAGCTGCACCCATCTCCTGCCTTGATTGTATGTAAGAATCTAAGTATGCTTTCCTTCTGTTACTGCATTGGTCCACAAGAGTAGAGGAAAGAAAGGAGGCGGATGCTACTAAGCGAGCGATTAGATTTCTTTTTCTATTTGCCACCTTTCATTGAAATTATATCTCATTCTTTTGCTGAAAGCTCATACTCAGTCGATTGACTTCTCATTAATGTCGGGTGTATCATATGATGAAAAAATAGACCGCGCGTAATATACCCGCCCCCCTGATGCGCACCTCTCGCCGTGCCGTAAACGAACCATCATGACTAAGAATATAAACATAGAAAGCGAATTTGTATGAAATAATAAAACTATTCCTATTCCGCTCGCCGTTAGTGTTTGGTTGCATTGAACCACGGCCTAGAGTAATACCAGCTCTCTCCCAAGAGTGGGCTATTGCGCTAGAACGATCATGCTTCTGTCTCTTATGTACCTTCCTCTCTGCGTAGCACCGAGTAACACTGTAGTCCTAAACTCGCGATCCACCAGCTGCCAGCCACGTTCAGCTGCGGACAACCGTCGAGCTTTTTCCCACGATTCACCCAACCTAGCACAACACTTGACAAAGGATGTCTGAGCTAAAGTCACGGGACAACTTCCTGCTCGAGCCATGCGTGCCAGAAGACACAGAAGAGATGGTCCGCGTGTACCACGCGGCCTTTGAGAATGACTATCTGGGCTCATACACCTTCCCCAGGACCATCGCGCCGGAGGAGCGGCTCCGCTGGGCGCGCGCGCGCTTCCTCAAGGCGTTTGCCAGCCCTGAGATCCGCTGCTTCAAGATCTCAGACACGGCGGTCTCGCCGCCGCGGATCGTAGCGTGGGTGCGGTGGGGGTATCCGCATGTGCTTTCGGCCGAGGAAAAGGCGCGGCGGAAGGAGGAGAAAGAGCGCGAGGAGAAAGCCGGCGGGCCGTGGCCGCGGGGGGCGAACTTGGAGATCTGCGAGGTGAAGTTCGGCGGAATCTACGGCGCGCGGGAGAGGAATGTCAAGTGGGATAGTGACTATATCGTCCATTTGCTACAGGTCGATCCCGAGTATCAGAAGAAGGGTCTCGGCCGGTGGCTGTTGGAGGATGGCCTGGCGAGGGCGGATCAGGAGGGCAGAAGATGTCATATTGAAGCCACGAAGAGCGGGCTGCCCCTGTATCTTAAGTTGGACTTTAAGGAAAAGGAGATTGTGGAGGTGGATCTGAGGAAGTGGGGGGGTGAGGAGATGGGGAGGAACTGGATCATGGTGAGAGAGCCGAAGGGGAAGGGTGTATGAAAAAATAGAAGTACCACTTAGAATTGAAAGCAACAATAGATTTGCTTTGGTCCGGCATTTTAAATAATCATTTATGTGCTAACGCTAAAATCATCGGGGGTTGCTAGGCTGCATAGTCTAACACAAATAACCATACTTATGTTGGAACTCAGCCTGATATTGCTCATGTCTACTAATCTAAAATGTTATTCAAGCATCATCCTCAAATCTGGTGAGTGAAAGTTCCAATTGGTAGAGATGGAATTAGTATCTAATGTAGCAATCATTGGTATTAATACTTATCTAATGAGACCATGCTTGTAATAATACAAGTAGTGGCAAACTGTATCGAACTACTGAGCAAAACTTTGCCTTGTGCGTTGGGTGATGGAAGGTAACTATGCCTTCCAATTTGCTAGCTGACTGTATCAGCAAGCCTTAGGAAGCCAGTGCTAGATTTATGATGGGGACTGAAAAAGCAGACCTTAGCAGCTCAACTGCAGATGCGATTCTCAGGTGACAAATAAGGCACTCCTAAGGCCTCAAATATCTTTTTCTCGTCAGCACCCTCTACCAGGGTGCCATCTGTCTTCTTAACTCGTCCCGGACCTCTCGTAACATCTCGATAAAGACCTCTCTGGTTCAGCCTGTAACCTTTTTTTCCGGCAAGTAAGCGGATGCTACGATTAAATATATCATCCCCCGTAAAATATATCAATGCGGCACCTAGTTGCGTTTCAGGGACAATCAGAAAGTCAATACGTCTCCATATCGGTTTTGGTGACCCGGGAAGCACGCAGCAACCATGCCACTTGGACCCAGTATCTGAAGGTACCACTAAGGAACACACCAAGAATCCAAGCTCCGTGAGATGATGTACTAGTCTCTGTAGGCATGGCATCAGTTCTGCCTCTCCTGACGTACCGGGCTTGGTGAGCAGGCAATCGATATCGCCAGATGTGGTGGCTCCACGTCGATAGCTTCCTCCAATGATAACTTGAACTTCCGGATCGATCACTAGTGCAGCGGTTTTGACTATCTCACCAAGGGCGGCCACTTCATCCCGAGGTATCCGTGTGTTGAGATCAACGTAGCGTTCAATGCCAATGCGCTGGTTTCCAGTCAATTTTGCTTTTGCTACTAGATCCTCCAGGCTTCTGAATCCTTGCTGAACCCATTTTCCTGCCTGGCTAAGGCCCACCCCATAGATTTTCATGAATAACTGTAGGCTTGCATCCCCTGGTTCCTGCTGTGCGTAGACTAATCTTTTGAGCCTGCCTGTGAGAGCAATCTCCTCAATTTTCTTCGCAAGTCTGTCGCCGATTCCCGGTAGGTTAATCGCTTCGTCATAAGTATAGACCTTCGTGTCGAGTTTCTTCAGAACACCAATGGCGATTTGGTATGCTCTGTGACGCCAGTGATCGTTGGTCCTCCCGTAGTGATCAGACATTGCTTGGAGAACCTCGATTGTTTGTAGATTTAGACTTGATGATGTAATGCTTCCCGTACCGCCTTTCATGCACGAAAAAGTGTCTTGATTGAATACCCCTTTCCCAAATTTCTTTTCCTTCCGTTTTGCTATCCCACTTACTGGTCTTGGTGAGTCACTATCGGATCCAGTGTCCGGTGCACCTCGAGAACCCCGCCGCTCGCTCTCACTATCATCCTCGCTAATGTAAATTGCTTCTTGTGCGCGTGCCTGTTTGACTACTTCGTCAAATTCAGCGCCAAAATTTGGATTCGCAAAAGTTGATTCGAGGTTAGAATTTTGAGGATGCAACTCTGTTCGTTTATCCGCTAAGGTAGAGCCAACAGCTGCATTCTGTCTTTTGGTAGACTGCTGAGAGGTACTCCCTGACAGGACTGGTTGACTATCTGGAGGAGTCTCTATCGGCGAAAGCGCTACTCCTCTGGTATCTTCGGGTCCTTTGACTTGAAGAGATAGATTGGATGCTTGGGAGCCTGTCAAAGGAGGGAGGATTGCTGTTTTCTCTACCATCTCACGAACTTCATACTGCTTTTGATCAGGATCAAGCAGAAACTTTTCCGCAATACACTCAACAATATACCTGTCGTAAACCATTACAGTGTTGTCAGGAATGCTTTCCAACTTAAGAAATGCCATAACATCCTTAAAAGTTAGATCTCCATCGACGACAATATGTGTTGTTTCGGGAATAAGCTCCTGTGTCCAGGTAGCGCCTCGTTCTCTAGCTTTTATGATGCGACGTTTTCTCAGTGAATCTTTTTCATTTGGGGGGACCCAGTAAATAGTTTGGTTTTCGAAAATACGTTGATCCTCAGGTAGAAGCTTGACAACCGCTGATTTGCGAGCTTTTTTCTTTTGGGGTGTGGCAAGTGAACCGGTATTGGATCTTTTTCTGCCAAGCATGAACTCGATCCCAGCGCTGTGCTTCATTTTGAGGAAACCTGCTCCTAAGGTTGGATCTGATACCGTTCGCCGCTCCGAATTTGGTGGTATGCTACTAGAAGGCGTTTGTAAAACTTGCGTGTCTTCTACGAGCGAAATTTCCGATGCCAAAGGCGTTGAACTTTGCAGCTGGCGTAGGGTTGATTTCTTGGACACAGGAGGGGTATCCTCAACGAAGCTGGTGTTCGGCATAGGTTCTGAAGTCGTGCGATGTATCGTGTGAACTGTGTGCAGCTTACGAAAAGACTTATCCGGTGTAGCTTCGATCGGAGATGAATAGTGTAGTGTCTTTGTACTCCTGCTTAGCATCTCTCTGAAGTTATTTGTGTCTTCTTCGTTGTCGGAGCTATCATTCAGAGCCTGGAGCTTATTGAAGAACTGCTCCTTGCGATCTTCACTCTCTTTGGTTGGCTAATAACTGTATGAGCAGAGGCTAACAAAATAGTTCTTTACGAAACTTACCATATCTTACGTTATTTGCTTTTTGATTTGTGACCGACCATGATGTCAAAGCAGTCTCTTTTGAGAATTCCCTTTTCAGCCAAATGTTTCCATTTGGGAATGAATATAAGAAGAGTAGGTTTGTTCAGTGGTTGAGTTCACGTGAGACTGCAGCCTAGTTGTGCATCAGTGGCTGATGTGGTCAGAATAGTGGGGCCTTTCAAGCTTAGGTTACAATACATAGAAAGTTGACTCCCTGCCTAAGCCTAGTACCGTGATGCCCTAATTACCCTGGACAGGGGGATATCGATGGTTAACTCAATTAGAACCGTGTCTGCTTTTTACCTGCATTCTATTTATTTGTGGTGACACAATGGTTTGCTGGGGAACAGATTCAATGAAACTGGACCGACCGGAGCTCCTGAGATATAAGGCTCAAGCTCCATACCGGGTCGAGTTAGGTTATTAGTCCTTACCTCATTAAGAAGGAGCAAGTCTTGGCACGAGACATGCTTATGGATCTTGAAGACTCTTGTTGACTAATGATATCAAAGAGCTTAGGAGTTTCTATGGACATGCTATCAGACCCATATTGAATCAAAGAAAGCTGCGCAGTATGATAGCATGATCCCAAAGCATACTATTCATACTAAATACATACTTAGATAAGGAAGTGGACACTGTCTAATGTAACTTATCAATTTCTCACTCCTCGCGCATTCGTCGCTTGAAGAGGTCGATAGTTCCTGATACAAAGAGCGTCAATCCAGTGGAACTTTAATCAATATGGCCAGCCAACTAGGCCAGATCCAATTCATCGGCTCGTCTTACTCAGGAGAGACTACATCTTCCGAGGGGCAGCGAAGAGTACACTCGCATGCCGCCCGAATAGCCCATGCTAGGGCAAGACGCCTCCGTACAATCAGTTACCGAGCTGGCAAAACCAGACAGACAGCGAAGGAATCCCAACAGATTGAGGAGCGAGCTATCATACCCAGGCTCAGCGATTTGTCGACTTTTGATGCCACTGAGGTTGAGCAGTCGGTTTTGCTCAGTCCTCTGAACCTGCTGGCTTCGGACCGGAGAGATCCTTTTGATAGTTTTGCAAGGTCCTTCAACCCAATTGAACATTTCCTATTAGATCACTGTGAGTCCTCTACTACTTCTACGACTACTGCCCATCAGGAATCTTGCTGCTCTTTTGTTACTTAATCTTATGAGTATTACGCCGTATTAACTAACCTACTCAGACGTAAAGGCCGTACTTCCATATATGAACATTACATGCAACAAGCTCAAAGATCCAAAGAAATATTTAGATTTAATGACCAGGGAGTGGGTCAGACTTACCCTCACTAGTGTTGGCTCTCTGAATGGCATCTTTCTTGCCGCCTGTCGACACCTACTTCAGTATCAGCAGCAGCAGCATCAGCAACATGATTATATGCAGCTGGCAATTCGGTATAAGCTGTTGTGTGTGCAAGCCTTACGTGAAGCAATCTTCTCTGAGGCGTCATCGACAATTAGCGATTCTACTGTTACTATCAATATATTATTAGCATATGACGAGGTAAGGAGAATATGGATACCTGAAGATTTACCTATTCAGTATACTGATGAGTCTTTTTGCGAAACCACTAGTTGCAGCTCGGTGATTTCACCACATTCAAATGCCATTCGAAAGGCTTGATACATATGGTGGAGCATAACGGTGGGCCCCAGACAATGGGTGCAAATGGGTTTCTTGAGCGCCTAGTCTGCAAGTTTATCACAAATACCGAGTATGTTTGTAGGTTCATTTTAGAGCCTTGGTAAATTTGATCATGAGTGTGTTCTTTTGATGCGATGTATATTTACTCTGGTATACATATAGACTAGAATAAAGCCTCACTATTGATTAGCCAGGCGAATTTTCAGATTCGGGGATGTTTCTTTTCAGGACATCCGATTATATATACACATCTCTCGAGATTCTGGATACAAGAAGATACGATGAGACTTAAATGGAAAGTCTCTTGAAAACCTGCGCTCCACTTCTCTTAAGTCCATGGGACTAGTCGATATCGGTTTGCCAAGACTTGCTCTTTCCGTTTTCGAACACCAAATGGTACTGTTACTTATTCTGGGAGAAGTCGATTAGCAATCTAGCACAATGACTTAACCTAATCCCACAAATCCATGAGTTTGATTTCAAAGCATCGTCTTAAATCAACCTGCTGTGCATGGATTTGAAGATTGACTGACTTGAGCACCATGGCTTTGCTTATAGTAGCTGCCCCAAGAGGTATCTATAAAGCCAACATACTTGCCCGCTTCTTGTACTCCATATAATTTTGTGTTTACATTCTTCTGCTTCATAAACTTACACATACTATTCTTGGGTTTCACAAGACACTATCACAATGTCTACCTACTTAGTCACGCAGGCAACTGGACATCAATCGCAATGGACCATTGAGTACCTTTTGGCGGCTGGTGCTAAAATACACGCCCTTGTACGAGATCCTCAGAAAGTCCCAGATACGCTGAAGCGTCCAGGTATCACTATTTTTGACAGAGAAAATGACAATCCTGAGGCAATCTTCAAAGCAGCCCACGGTTGCAGAGGAGTCTTCCTCAATACATTTCCCAACCCAGAAGACGTCGACTCAGAGGGTCGGCTGGCGAAGGTTACCCTTGACGCATGTAAGAAAGCAGGAGTCGAGACCGTCGTGGCATCAACATCTTTTTTCACGGGAAACAAGAGCATGTGGAGCGATGCCGCGTCTCTGAAATTAGTAGGCCACTACTATCAGTCGAAGACAAATATTGAGGATGCAGTTCGAAACGCCGGTCTACAAACTTATACGATTCTTCGGCCAGCATTCATCAGTCACGACTACACACTCCCACGCGCACACTTCAATTACCCCGACCTTCCAAAGAGCGGCACACTTGCTCATGCCTTCAATGATGGAGTTCGGATGGGCCAAATTGATGAAAAAGATATTGGAAATTACGCTGCGGCTGCCTTACTAGACCCTGTCAAATTTGGCGGGCATGAAATTGAGCTTGCCAATGAATTCTTAACGGTCGAGGAGATCCGTGATATTATAGCCAGAGTCAGTGGGAGAGATATCAAGGTAAAGAAGTGGACCACAGAAGAAATTGAAGTAGCCAAAGCCTCGGTATTCTTTCTAAAGTTTCAACTTTGGGCAAACATCAGCACTCAGACCTCTTCAGCAAAGGCAACAGAAGAACGCTTTGGGATCCCGTTCACCTCGCTGGAAGCGTATCTTCAGAGGGAAAAGACGGAGTTGATGGCATGTCTCCCAGCTGAAGTGTAATTGAAGAAAGCATTGGCTAGTCAAGTAAAATAGAGGTATCTGATCACAATATGCGATTTTTTTCACTAGCTTATATAGAATTCTCTACTCTCCCCAAGCTCACAGGTGTCAAAAACTTGGCATGCGTGTCAACACTTGCTGTCATGGAAGATGCAGATTCTTGTTTGATCAATAACAAACAAATAAGTGGTGGTAACATGATTTATTTGTATCAAATATTTATGACATCTTGTCCGTTGCTCGCTTGAGTACTTCTAACTTTCGTGATCCCATCCCGTAAACCTGAAAACTCTACACAACCGAACTACATGATCCCACAGCACCCCTTTTTATTCCGTTCCTGGCCATCATCACTCGTTCCACCACGAGAGCCAGTGTTTGGCCTTGCTGCTGGTCTTCTGCTGCCTGACTTGGCTCCAGCTTGAGAGTGGGAGCCGGCGGATATTTCGGTATCTTGTTGCCTTGACGGTCCCCCAGGTCGGGCCTGACTTGCAGCACCAGGTTTAGCACCAGACGATGATTTCCAAGGCATACCTGACTTTCTGCCCGAGTACGTCGTTGTTCCATCTTTAGATGTTGGTACCAGCCTGGCTGGAAGCCACTCACCCATGAAATCTATCGCGAATCCATGAATCGTCAAAGCATACCAGCCCTGCCAAAGGTATGCGAAGTTTTCTATGTTGGTAAAGTTAGTTTGACGTGTTTCACCTGTTTGTCGGCTGCAAGGGAAATGGTTTTGACATACGTGCGTTAGTGGTATGTTTCTCCTTCACAACATAATCCCACCGATAAGGTTCCGGTCCTACATCATATGTTCCTTTTATTCCAGGAAGTGCTCCCGAGGTCAATGGTGTTTTCGGTGCTGGGGCATACCAGTTACCAGTGTGTGTTAGCTATTTGAATGATTAGTCATAATGAATTCCACGGAAATTGGTTGATAGAGGCAATTGATGAACTAAAAACGACATACTTCATGTGCAATAATGAAAGTTAAAGAATTCGTGACATGGTCTTGGGAGACGTGTTGTTCTAAGTTTCGAGGCCCCGTTTGCTTATTGCTATATTGTCTATGTTGCGGAACATAACCTCTCTGTGGCCACGGATAGTCTGGAATGTTTCGGTTCTGCATGCTATATATTTGAGAATAAAAGCTTTCGTCACTATTTGCCCACGAAATTTTGGCGGCCTCATCAAACCATCGTGGACAAAATTGTATTGTGTCTGGCCTATTCGGACGTTTTTTTTCCGCCTCATCCCTTCTGCCTGTTGTAAAAGCTTTTGCACCCCCAGAGCCATGGCCGGCTTCGCACTCAGTGAAATCCTTTTCGGGCATGCTGAATGACTCTCCATTCAGTAGTGTATCGAATGCTTTAGTCCGACTATTGTATTTAAATCTGTCTAGGCTACAGAACACATACTGACAAGCCAGAAGTTAGCAAGTCGTGACTTTAGAACATGGTGGACTTCTAACAATCTCATTGATATCTAGTGATCCTGCTGGAGCAGAATTTATATTTTCAAATTTGATATTTCTTCTTCGCAAAAGATTCGCGATAGCAACTGGGGCTCTCAATTAACTTCGGCATACAATGCGAGTTGAGACAAAGGGGCTTACCTCCTGTTTGATCTTTTACATTCTCAGCTTTAGCTGCTGGAAAGAGAAGTTCAAAATAAGAGCTGAACAACTGACGAGTTGGATTCTGAAACTCTTGTGCTATCCCTTCATACACGTCAAAGACCGTTTCGAAGGCATTATTCAAATAGTTTTCTTTCCCATCAGGACTAGCGAATGGCGCTGGCAAATATCTGAATTAGCAGTCGTTGAAAGCCACGATCTGGAAGTATTGGTATATGAAATTACTACCTTGACGACACGAACTAGAGTCTAAGACAAGGGCCGTGGACAAACATGATGCTGTTAATTGGCCGTAGATTAACGAAGCGCGCATGGCCAGTGACTTGAGATATCGAAAAGAGGTTCGAATTTTGCTTTTCAAGATAATTTGCTACTAGCAGAAGATATGGTTTAATATAACTAAAAGAAATTGATTACTTGCCGTGAGTAGCCTACATTTGTATCTTTAATCAATAGTTTACTTTCGTTTCCTATGCACCCCTTCTGCCACTTGACGGAGCCATCCTTCAGGAATACCAACCCCCTTAAACGCATATTCAGTACTTTCAAATCCTATTCATCAAAACAATAGAGGTAAAGCCGCAGTAAGTTGGTTGTTTGACTATAATTAGAACACCTTATTTAGCCTGATTGCGAATGCAAATCGAAAGATCCCATTGGGCCAAGCTGGTCGTTCATCGGTGAACTTCCAACCACCAAACTACAAGAGCCAACAGACAACCAACATTGCGACCAGATCACATCCGCTTCCTCAATTCACATCCTTCGAATCCCTAAGGTTTTCTAGGATCAGAAATTCCTCTCTTGAAAAACACTTCACCGATTGGAAGTTTTCATAACTCTCTTCCGCTGCCATGGGTGAATTATCGCAAATTTCCATTCTCGATACCTCAAGGCAAGTTATTCTAAATTCTTGATATAGAGTGGAGATATATATTCTAGCTTTCATTCTACTCTCTTTGACAAGTCATCGACCTCCAGATACGCACAAGATACAACGTGGATTTCCAAAACTCTATGACAATGCTCGCCATGAGACTCACGTTCAAAATAACAAAGCTTATGTTTGTGTTGGCCGTAGGAGTCGTTGCTTTGCCTATGGAGCATGCTCTTGAAAATATTCTCATTCGAGCACCACCATCTACCAATCTTTCTAACAATAACAACAATGGCAGATCAACTAGTAAACCCTCTGTTCCTACAGAACTCAACTCGGACAAGGAGACTCCGTTGAAAGGGAAAACCCATAAAGGAAAAGGAAATCAAGCTACTGATGATTTCAAAGAGGAAATAATGGTAAATTGCTTGCTACTCCCCACTGTAGTTCACATTCACTCACCAAAATAAAAACAGATGTACACGGGTTACAGGTTAACCGAAAGTGACATTGCTGCATTTAAGAGCCTACGAGGGGCACCACTAGATCCCGAATATGTCGCCAATAAAGTATGGGTGGCGGAACAGGCAAAGAAGTTCCACAAAGGTATTGGCTCAAGTCATCCGAAGAAGAAAACAAACACAGGTTCCCAGCAGAGCTCAAGGAAGAGCCCTAGGTATATAGATGATGATGAGGTTAGCCCCGATGCGTAGCGTCACAAGAACAACTGGTCGCTAAGATACCTTAGGCTACTCTGACTGAAAAGACGACTCGAGATGAGGGCAACAGCTCAGCGGAAGGGCTGGCTGGGATAAAGGAGACGACAGGATCACAAACGGGGTCTTCAGCTATAGCAGGAGATAACGTATCTGAGGATGGCGGATATACAAGCGATGATACTTTAGTATCTCAAGATGACAAGAGTTATACAAAGTAGAGGGAGTTGTTGTTTCCTACAGATTGTTATTTTATTATCAAATTCTTCGTATCATTTCGTACCTGATCGATCATTTGCATTATCAGTGAGAAAATAGTGGTCTGTAATAGTACAGATGCCTATAAATTTCAGTATTGATTGTATGAGGAGTAAACAGAGGTACTTAGCCTTTACATCATTCAGAATTTATCTATAACTTGCCATTCTGAATGTGCATAAACTTGGTACTATAAGTAGTTTGTGAATGAAAAGTTATTTACACATAAATGATACGTTCTTGTGGTTATCGCCGCCCCTAATCGAAAAAGCTCGCTTGAATCCAAAATGAGGTACCAATGCTACAGCACCAACTCCGAATCTTGATCACTATTGCTTATAGATGGGATCTGTATATAATAGTGCAAGCTCTTGCGCAAAGCTAACTGTCTCTTACCTTAACACTTTAATTAATACCTCTGAGTCAAGCAGCCATCTCATCGTAGCTGAACCTGTTCGAGCCAATCGGACAACCCTATGGTGGTTGTCCCTTTTCGGCATCTGTGACTAAGCCTTGTACATACATAGTCTGTCGGACACTTAGCTTTCAAAGCAATAGACCTCTACTTGAAATGTACAATGCCAAATGACCCGTGGTAATGTTACGTAGTTATGCTGTACAATAACGTCCTACATTTCAAATCCTGAGCAATTTACACTGCTAGAGGTGTTTTGAACTGGCTACAAAATTGTTTTGGCAGCAGTTGGCGGAAATCTAGCTTTGCCGAATTGTCTCGAATTCTCTCGATATTCATATTTTGTATAATGACTTTCAGGGGCTTAGGCGAGCCTTAGCGAGGCTGGTTCAGAGGTTGCACTATATTTCAAACATAGCTAGATTGAGAACTCCGGCTCTAGACCAGATTGAGAAATTGATTTCGCTCTGAGAAATCTATAAGAAAAGGCGGAAATTGCAGCCACTTTCAGAGTAGCTCTAATATTGATATATTCTTGTAAGTTATGAGTTCTCTCACATGGGAGATGAAGATCAAAGTGAAATTGCGTATTATAATTCCTTTATTAATTTGTAAGCTCATATTATATATCACATCATATCTTACGCCGCATCTGCTGACAAGACAGGTTCAAAAACCCGAGTGACTTGGGTTCCGGCACGCACGATCTTCTGGCCAGTAGAATCAACAAAGTTCGGTTTAGAGTTGTCAAGCTGTGCTGAGTGCTTCCAGATTTCGACTTCGGAGCCACCGCGCAAAATGCCGATACGCATTGTCGAAAGAAGGTTATGTGCGGCATTCGAATGCTCGTATACTCCACCATTGAACATCGCCGTGGCATCTTTCCCGATTCCCATAGCGATAAGCGATTTTCCTCCAGGGTGATCTTTTATGAATCCTGACACGTCGTGTATTACACCTGCAATAGAAACAAGTGACCGTCCTTTCTGAACCTCTGCCTGATACTCGTTCCAATCAATCACAGGCAGCTGTTCGAGTGGGATTCCCCAATCAAGCGTTTTCCTCTTCTGGTCAAGCTTTTTCTGGAGCTGCTGGAGTCGACCCTTTTCAATCTCGTTAGATCTAAATTCCTTCAGATCATAAGCTAATCCCAACTGCTTCCATATCCAGATACACCATTTGGTAGGATCGTACTGATACCACTGGATGGCATTCCGATAGTCGGATGGAAATTCGTGATGGAAATTGTGATAGCCTTCACCTAACGTAGCAAAAGCGGTGATCATGTGGTCCCGTGGAGAATTACGGTCATCGAATGGCTGCTCACCGATCCAATGGGCCAATGAATTAATACAGAATGTTGCCTGCTGAACCACAAATATTCGAAGGATGCCAGCATATATAAATCCACCGAACCAATCGCCCCATCCTAGACCACAGACTGAGCAAGGGAAAATCATACCCATAAACACAAGAACTTTGAGATAATTCCTATGTTGCCATACAACAACTGGGTCTTCGTTAAGATCTGAGATATCGGAGCGTCCAATCCGCTTAGGGTCCTGCTTTAATACCATCCAGCCAATATGGGAATATATAAACCCCTTACGAACTGAATAGGGGTCTTTGTCTGTGTCTGTGTACCTGTGGTGGGCACGATGATCCCTAGACCACCACCGAATAGAGCCTTCAACAGCGCCACCACCCATCGCAGCTAAGAATATCCTCAGCGGTAATGATCCAGTATATGATCTGTGGGACCAAAGTCTGTGATAGCCTACAAATAATCATTAGTACGATCTTGAAGGTTTGCTCCCATTTTAATTACCAGCTGTGATGCCAAGACCAGTTAAAAAGTAATACATGAATGCCCAGATACCAGTCTTCCATTGAAGTGGGACCCACAAAGCCTGAATCATACCATATATCGGTATTAGAACGATTAATATAAGATTGAGCCAGTTGACATGTTTGTACCAATTTGATCTAGTCATAGGAGTATCAAAGATATTAGCTTTCTTCAAAACACTATCTTTCCCCATCATTGGCTGAGGATCACAGTCCATGGATTTGATTGCCGAGCTCATGTTGTTGTTATGGACGAAGCAGGTGATGGTTAAAGTAGAAAGTATCAGGAGAGGAGTTCGATTTATACCTTACTACTCAAGCTCCCAACAACTCTACAGATGCCAAGTCCCACCATACTCTTATCCCATTAGGAATATTATCTCCCACTATAATCGAACAATGAAAAATCTCATGTCGTTGGGATAGCCTATGCTTTCTTGTATTGAGTGCGTAGCAAATGAATTCAACAAAAGGAGGCTAGAGCTTACAACGCTGCTTTTATACCTTCTCTATACTCAACAGTAGATAACACAGGATACGGTAGAATTTCAATCTAAAATAATGGGAGATTTTAAGAAGCGGCGACGTGACAACCGTTCGGCGTACACGACCCTAAATGTGGATCATTTTGTGGTGTGTTAATTATGCGCATACTTCGCTAATCACACCACTTATCCTCCAAGTGGGATCAGACATCACACCACCCACTCATATTCACCAAAAGTTATACCTCCATATTGCCTTTCGAGAGTTTACTTGGAATTTAGCATCCGCGACTTCATCGGCTCCATGTGATAACTTCTGAATCTTATAAGCAGCCACTTTTAAATCATGTCACGTGTAATTGGAACTACCCTTAATATGATATTTTTCTGTGGCAACTAAAAAGTATTTTTGATCCGCACTATGCATTACTTAAGGGGGAGCCGGGCTGGTATATAGCTCTTGATAGCTATATCTTTGGTAGAAGTCTTTATGAGGGTTCTTTTCAGATCGATTGCTTTCTCAATTTTTTTCTTTTAAAAAAAGTGTACCAATGACATTTACTAGTTGAACAGACTTCAAGCTTTACAGCTATTTTACACCACTCCTCCCCAAATGCCTGCCTTATTAAACTAATGTAACGAGTTTCATGCGACGATCAAAAGGCTTTTTTCGAAACAAAACAATAAAAAGACGGAAAAGTTTGCGTGTGTTCGACGATGAGAGCGAGTATGGGTAGTGCCCGTTCATGGCCATTCTAGTGACAGGAATTGGGGGAGCTATGGTAGGTATTCACAATGGAGCTTTGGAGACCAGGTACCCAGAGTTTTTGTGAGATCACAGGAAACGGTATCCCACTAGCTTACCAAATTAAAGTGCCACAAAAGAATACCATGCCTTTCTTGCCTTATCACATCGATAATTTGAGGAATGGTCTAGCTGGACTACAAGGATTACTAGCTCATAAGCCCGGAATATTGAAATGAAAGACTATATAGATTAATAAGCTTCTCTGCACGTAGTATATATTGACCAACAAGTTGAATTAGTACACTTAGTGACAAACAGTACTCGAAAGATATGTGCTCAACTATATATCGTAGGAGGATATTGAAGAATCTTCGCTGAGTTTGGGCTCCTTCAAGACTTTTTTGTACTTACGACCAAATGAAAGAAAGTGAACTTCGTTAAAAGTTGAAATTCCCACTTCTTAAGCAAAATGCAAAGCTTATTATAATTTCAACCCGTGCCCGATATATCAGTCTTTGAGCCACACCGTGTCTCCACTGATGGGTTCCTTGAATACAATTCTACCGTCTTCGCACTTCATGGTTTTCAAAGTATTTTTGATGACCAGGAGAAGGTCCAGTGCAAATCCAGGAACTTCTCGAGACTCTTCAACTAGTTTATATTCCTCGAGACAAAGGTACTCCTCAACAGCTGAATTTGCCAACTTGCTGCGTACCGGATGTCCGACACAGAGATTTGCCGCAGACATGATATGATGAAGAGTAATGCAGGATGTGTTTGCATTGTGGTTTCTGCTCCATACCGAACCATAGTGTGGAGTCGCATTAGCAGCAATGGCATCGTTGATATGCTCGGCTATCATTAGTTCCATGCCAGTAACGCCGCACATGTCGGCAAGTCTCGTAAACTCGATCGCAGCAGAAATCAGTTCTTCCGTCGGTGCGTCTTCGAAGATAATTTGGCCAAGGCATATCCATTGCGCTAGCATTTGAAAGCTTTGAGTTGAGACTACCCCGTCGATTTCTTCTAATGTGGTTGACTGCTCTTTCCCTTCCTTGAACTCCCCATTGAATGTTGCCGCAAATTATGGGGATTGCTTGCAGAGCAATGCTTTAGGAAGACTGAATTCGTGATTTGTAGATCCAATGCGAATTTTGACTTCCGGACCGGTATAAAGAGGAAGTATACTATATTGTTAGTGAGAATCGAAGCAGAAAGGTGTTCCACACTGCTTACGAGTCTGCAAAATCAGCAAAAGGCGTTTTAAGAATACTTTTTTCAGCCTTAGTATTCATCTTATTGTCTGGTGTTGTTGTAGATGTTGTCATAGTTTCCAAATTCCAGTCGCGATATCGAGGCTCGGCATACATGCTTTTTTCACACGTCGGTCCCTCATTCGTGGAAGTTGAAAATTCTTTCTTAAAGTAGCACAAGTGCAAGAATCTACCACCCATACAGTTCATACTATTAATTCAAACGTCCTCCTTCATGCAAATATCAAGCCTGCTCATGAGCGGGAATGGATGATAACGAATTACTCATCCACCTCTGGGCGAACCTCTTATCACGCCCGAAAGCCGCCATTATCGCTTTATCACATCTTTCCTTATTTCCAACTTTGATTGAATGAACTAGCCCAAAACAAAATCTTTCTACAGTGTGAATATCATACAAAGCAATGATGTGTACATGCTGTATACATTTACGATGAATGGGGCGAGTAGTACTCAGATTATATCCAGCCGCTTAATTTCGATTAAACATCGTTGCCTATGCGTTTTATTCTTGAAGGCAAGTAAAGAAGTAAACCACTCAAATTTAATGTAGAGCACAAATGATGTATCACTGAAAATCTTGTGTTTTTACTTCTATTCCTACACCCCTTTCTTTCTCGCTTAACTCTTGATTGCTTACAGGATCAACTCCACTCCTCCTCCACCGTCATACACTAAAACCGCACTCCATTAAGGATCCTATCCATACTTATCCAACCATAGAACTCTTTTCCTAAATACCATAAACTATGCTACGTACCAATAGAATAGTTCGTAAATCTCTTCTAAATGTTCCCAATCCTTTTGGGAAGTCTAAATGTCAAACTCCTCATTAGCGCATTGCACAACATATATTAGCAAAAGTTGTTAAACCAACTTGCTCAACCTCACCACAATCTTATAATTCGTATTCGAAAGAACAATGGAAAGGGTGATCCTGTTACGCAGAGGAAGCGTCAAAGCGGAAGTGTCAAGACGGACGCGGGGGGTGTACAGAATTTTAAACATCGAAAACGGGAAGAAAAGAAGAGGGTATTTAGATCTTTTGATTTTGATTTTCATTCAGAGCTAGCAACTGATAACTAGAGATGACGAGAATAATCGAAGTAATAAGTACTAAGTCCTTTACGTAGGTAAGGAGCATATATAAATACTCTTTTTTCTTATCGTATCTTCTCATTCCAAACATTACTTCTAAGAGATGGTATGTATCAGCTGGTGATCAAGTTGATTGGGTATTTGGAATTTGAACGAAATGATTGATGAGAAAAGTATGGATATTTAGCTTGAATACAAAGAACACCTTACTCCGCTACCCCGTCTTAATATTCCCTAGATTATAGATACAGCGGCCGCAGCCTATTTGGAGAACTTATAATACAAGATCTCTCAGTGAACACTGCTAGATTGCAGAAGTTCGCTGGTATAGTCAGATGCCAGAATCCGGGCTCCCTGAATCTTCATTCTGTTTCGCTCTTTCAGCTTCTTAAGCACTACCGGTCACGATAACCATCCTGCCCTAACGCTCCCAGCCCTGGATTCAACTTCGGCGCGTCTTGCGGGCTAATATCATATGCTCTATTATCAAAGTACTGTCCAACTCCTCCTCCTAAGCCGGCACCACTATTACCCACACCCATCCCTTCCGCGCTATCAATCAATGGAATATGGGCATCACTTCCCCGCGTTTTCAACTGCGGGGGCTCGACATCACTCTTTCCATAACCCTTCCCGCCACTTAGCATCGCCATCCTCTCCATCTTGGCTCGTTTATTCATCTTCGCAGCCTTCATCTGCATCACTAATATACCAGTCAATGCGCCTATAATCGCGACTGCAAAAACAATAGAAACAATCAGGCCAGAAGTAGTCAAAGGCTTGTCGCGAATCATGCAGATGTCGCTGTTATCGACGTCTTTTTGACAGATGATGCCGGGAGCGCATGATGGCGACGGAGTAATCGTGGGGACACAATTGAATGATTTGCCCGAAGTCCAGGAGCAGACATCCGTGCTGACCATGTTTGTGACAAAGCATTCTAGCTTGGTGGTGCTGGTGGTTTGGGGCTGTGCTGAAGGAGTTGTAGTTGGGTTTTGGGTGGTTGATTCGGGAGTACTCGTTGCAGAAGGACCTGTTTTTGGTGAAGCTGTGGTTTGATCCTTGGTAACTGTAGCTTCAGTCTTGGCTGGGGAGGTGGTCTTGTCATCTTTCGCTGTAGTTTCCTTTTTGTCTTCGGTGGTCTCCTTCTTGTCTTCAGTAGCCTCCTTTTCTTCGGCAGTCTCCTTCTTTCCTTCAGTGGTTGCTACTGGGGCCGGTGTGGCTTTAGGTTTCGTTTCCTCAGTTGTGGGCGGGGACTCGGTCTCCTCATCGTCTTTATTCTGCTGTCGTTTGCGCAAATCCGCTAGCCCTTCCTCTATGGACTGCGGGCATTCTCGCGCTATCCACTGGGAATGTCTTGTAGCGGTGAAGTCGTCGCACTCATTTGAAACATAGCAGGCTTTTATCGAGGCGAGACTGGTGTCGCGAATAGCGCTGAGACATTTGGTAAGTTGTTTTGGACAACTACAAGCTGTGCCCGTAGCTAGATCTTCCAGATTCGCTTCCAAACACCATTGTGCGGTGGCAGACGCCAGTGAGGCTGTAGCCAGAAAGGCTAATAGGGTTGGTCGCATTGTATCAGTTTAGAGGGCATCAGGCTGCCAAACCCCTAAAGATACTGATAGTAAAACCTCAGTGCAAGGATTGAGGGAGAAAGAGAAAGAGACAGAGGTGCGCAAGTAACAAGATCGGATAAAAAAAGCGAAAAGAACGTGAGGGAAAGCGCGAAAATTGCAGAGAATAAAACAGCAAATATGAAGGAGCAAAATTCAAGACAAGAAGAGCAATTCCATGCTTGGGAATCAGACCAGATCGGGGCTGGGACTTGGGGGTTTGTGCTTATTTTAAGGTATCGTCTGGATTGTATGGATCCGTATAGGATAGTAGGAGAGTCTGGTAAGGGTGCGGCGAAGCTTCTCCCTGATCCCGGAGGTTGACCCCTGATCCAATGCAACGGAAGGCGAAGTATTGCCAGATCATTGGTGGGGGAGACGAAAACCGTGCTCAAGCAGACTTTCGGAGTAAGCCCTAGCCCCAAAAGCCTAAAAGTCGCGACATCTTTGACTTTACAATTTCAGTGGACTGTGGAGGTCTTGATGTAAATTGTACGAAACAAGCCGTGCCAAACTGCAGAGTTCCATACGTGATGAAGCGCTGCAGGCCGAAATAGTAACGAGATCAAAGAAACGGTAGTCAACCAACCACTCAGTAAGAACCTTTTCGCGCTGGACAAGTGCTGCCAGAACAATTTCATGCCCCTTTTGCCAGGCCACCAGCATTGATCATCAACCCTCAACTCAAGCCATCGACGGGTGTGCTGGGTATAATTGGCACTGGCTGCCGTTTGCGGCTAGAATTCAGCGATAGCAGAACCGCTAAAGTGGTAGTACATTTTATAGTGCAAGCTATAGTATTCCAACGGCGCAGCAGCGGAAGAAGCGGTCGTTGTAATTGTGGTTAAATGAAAAAGGGGCGGCCTCGGCACAAGCTGGCGGTGGCCATGCATGGGATTTCAGCATTCAGGAGGCCATCCACAGGCTGGGCGATGAAACACCATTGGAGCGCCGACGGCAGCTGAATGTGAGAAGGAAAATGGAAGAGAAGGAAGAAGAGAAATCAGCGACGATGGTACTTATTGTCTTATGTCTGATACGATGACGCTAAATGATGAATAAGTAATGGTGCCAAGTAAAACATACCCGACAAACACGACGACGAGGAGGAGGAGGAGGAGGAGCATGGAAGAGGCAAAAGACGAAACACGTCTAGAGGGGGCTTTTGTCTCACGTGACTAGACTACGTCACTCCAGGCATTAACTTTATGAGAGCAACTTGAATGCAATAGGAAGCTCGAAGTGACGAGTCAAAACATCCAACTGCCTACATATATCTTCAGCATTTTCCTACACTTATATGCTCAACCTCAAGAAACTTGTACCACTACAAAGAAGAATTCCAACTATCACCAAACACTTTGCAACAACTCAAACACTCAATATGCCTCTCGTAGACCCCGTTACCACTGGCGCTGGCGGAGACAAGACACAAGAATGGCAGAGCAAGCTGGTGGGAAAGAAGATTGGCGAGAGCTCGGATGCTACAGTATGTGTTTATCTGGCCGGTTGTTCAAGTTTTGTGCTTGCATGATCATCGTGAATGGACACGTTAGTAACTGAACAGAAGACCTTCGCAAAGACCGAGTTGCCTAAGGAGCACCGTGTTATTGCACCAGGAACCATGGTTACCAAAGACTTCAAGCCTGATAGGTAAGCTGCACTTATTTCTTGAGGTGATGAGAGAGAATGTCGCATGCTAACATAGACAGATTGAACGTCCATGTTGGAGAGGATGGAACCGTTACCCACGTCACTCATCAGTAGATGTTGAGGTTATCAAACCATACATCCATACTTATATATGATATGTAGTCATGCCACGTTTATGATTACAGATAGCATAGTGGACTTCTGGACAGGATTTTAAGGGATGAGCACTGGATGAGATCCCTCACGAATGAATGAATGAATTAATCGTCATCCTTCTATTTTTTGCATTTTTAAATTGGTCTACTCTGTTAGGTCTCGGATCATGACAAGCTTTTAGAAAGCTTTTTAAACTCTTCTTTTATTATTTAAATCCAGACACATATTGAAGAAGCATATATTCTATATTCAAAACCCTCTATATTACACGGCGGGCTGAGTGACTTCATCTTTACCCCTCGTGCACACTTGGTCTTTCCAGCCCGCCGAATCGCGGGGCAAGCAGACAGAGCCTCTCGTGTCAAAATATCAACAACTCAACAACATCTCTGCGACCATTAATCCCATTCGATTCTTGAGTCTAATCCAAAGCCCTATAATCGTGCCAAACTATCAGATAGCCTCAATCTCCAGCTCAAGTCAGCTAAAGGTCAAGATGTTCAAAAAAGAGTAAGTGCTCGATTCTCCGCTTCATTTTATCGAATGGCTTCGGCACGCACACAATAATCAAATGCTGATTCAATACAGTCTCTCCCCAGGTTCGAAATCGAAAGTAAAATCGTCCGTCCAGCGTGCGATTAGAAATCAGATCGTAACCACCTACCCACTCCTTGCGCCGCATATCGACGAGATTATACCTAAGAAGGAACAGTTAGATGCCATGAAAATGTACTACAACCTACCCTTCCCAATAGTCAATCTTGCTTCTCAACACGCAATCAGATGCAGGCAGAATATAGGCATACAGATGATATAAGCTAACAGAATGTGCAAACAGACCAGACAGAGTTACACTCTATCTCCTTGGCTCTACTCCGCTCTTCTACCAACACATGACTGATGCCATCCTCCCCCACCTCCGTCTCGTGCACCGCTTCCCCTCTGCCTTCCCTTCTATCCGCATTGACCGCGGCGCCATTCGTTTCGTGCTATCCGGAGCGACGCTCATGGCCCCTGGTCTGACATCCACCGGCGGCCGCCTACCCTCTGGAAATGCTAAAGAAGAAGGCGAATATGGAACCGGCGCTGATGACGAGGAGGATGACAGTGACGATAGTGACGATGAAGATGAAGAAGAAGGCTGGTATGGTGGCCGAGAATTGGAAAAAGGAGAACCAGTGGTGATTTGCGCAGAGGGCAAGAGGGAGGCCTGTGCGGTGGGTCTCTTGAGTATGGGTACCAAGGATACAAAGGAGAAAGGAAAAGGACCAGTTGTTGAGGAGGGACATTACTTGGGAGATGGACTTTGGAGGTTGGTTCTTGACTAAGCGATTGGAGGTGTAGGACGTCAGAATAGATGAAAGCAACCCAAGAAGGGATGTTAGATTCACGAAGATATGAAGTGATGCAGATTTTATCATAGCGATTATTCGTACTCATAAGGTACTTTGTATCCGATTTATCAATGTGAGATGCTATTCACATAATACTATGAATTTATCCATTTACAGGTTTATTTTGAATATAGTTGGTGGTGAGCCTCTCTTTCTGCAAGATAACTTCAACATTACTTTTCATGATCATCTTCTGATATTTCCAACCTCCTGCCTAATTCCACAGCTCACCATCTACTTTCTACGAAATCAATAGAGTAGCAGAATAAGTGTAGGCAAAGAGAGATCCTACCATTTCCAGCTTCAACCACCATAACCAACTAACCTATACCATTTTTTTTCTTGTTGAAATCCTATGTCTTCTCTTGAGACCCCAATCATTAAAAGTGGCTACAACTTTTGCCTCTCATGTAATATTTCTATTTGCCGTTTCTGAATTGATTGATGCCGACTCGACCACTTAAAATTACAATGTTGCATATCATACCAAAGGTTTGTCGGATATGTATTCTGTGACAGGGTTGACCTTAACGCGTGTACCATTGAATATACGCTTGAAATCTTACCATATACAAAGAGCTTCGTATCTGCCTCGTCTCCGACTGGAAATGATTGAAAAAAGTAAACATGAAGATTGATGTGGAAGTGCATCAAGTCTATTAGTGAGAGCTGCTATATAGGACTCAGCTCTTGCTAGCCTAGGGAGGTAAGATTGGGTGAGTTTAGGAAATGGTGCCAAGAGTTAAGCGAGCGCGAAAAGGGGTGTGACAAACTTTCCTTTTCCCATCGCACTTTAATGAGATTGTCAGGATGTAGATTGAAGGGGCGAGACAAGTAAGAAAAGTTTAAGTCTGTTTTTCATATCTTATTAACAGGTTCGAGCCCTGTGAATAGGAGATTTAAAAGGGCTGTCAAATATCGCACTGTTCTAGCACTTTGAGTCTCAGCTTGTCAGGCGAGAGGTAGTCGAGGGGAAGGTATCGAATCAATTGTAAGAGGACATATCTTTGGAAAAGATCTTAGCTTTTACTATCTGAGTCGCCATCTGCCATAATCAGATCTAGTTTGTTTTATTATACTTCCAGAGAGTATATTTGCCAGTTGGGAGACAGGATGATTTGGTAGACATATAGAAGCAGCGGTACATAAAATAATCACATGATACTCTTCTGAGACCATTAGCTGAGATTTTTCACGACGCCCGACTTATATGCTGCTGCCTAACTTCAAATTCACAGTTCACACTAAGCTTTACGTCTTACCCTCGCCTACCACGATATCAGCTACTAGTCATCTTGCTACTGTTGTTGATCAGTCGCTGCAATGCCGATTCAAAATAGACTAGAAGCTCGTGTCTTCTCAGCAGCTATGATGTCGCTGTCTCTGTCTTTGAGATATCATTCACCTCTGCTACCATGGCATGGAATGCGGCTGTTTTTCGAGCTCTATACTATTGCTGGCAGCTCTGGCCTTGAATACATTTTCTCCCATTCGCCGATGTTATTCACACGCGGACCAAGTCTTATATCCTCGAGATTATCAGCAATCTTCAATTATCAGCCTCTTGATACACAAAATCAAGCAATTAGACTCGTCCGGCTCGAACGTAGAACAACTCAGGATGCTTCTTCCGATCATATTATGAGTTGTTCCATTTTTCATCTACCTTTTGGAGATGCTAAGAAGTATGAAGCGGTATCGTACGTGTGGGGAGATCCAACATTGCGATATCCAGTTTACGTCAATGGAAAGCTGCTCTTGATCACTGAGAGCCTCAACTCTTTGTTGTCGGAACTTGAGAATAACAAATCTTCTCCTACTTTATGGATAGACGCTATTTGTATCAACCAGAGTGACGATGCCGAAAAGACAGATCAAGTTCAAAGGATGGCAAAAATATATAGAAAAGCTACGAAAGTGCTAGCCTGGCTAGGTTTTGAAGAGGATGGCAGTGACTTCGCAATGGATTTTGCTAACGTTGTTGGTGATGTCATTACATTGGCGTTTACACATGGAATAAAGGACATTCATAATAGCAAAGAAGTGCTCCAATTGTTGTCCGCACTTTTTGTACTAGAACGCCCTGCAATTAAAAATGGCAAAATTGAATTGCACTACCAGCCAGCTGCACTATATCATCTTTTCAAACGGCCCTTTTGGCTCCGAGCGTGGATCATACAAGAAGTTACCGCTGCTCGAGAAATAGTAGTTTTGTGTGGTAATCGACGAATCGTGTGGGACAATCTAGTTAATGCAAACCTGGTTTCTTCAGAATATTTGCTATATTTTCAAAGAGAGCTTGAGGGAGGGAGAATACCAAACTTCACTGTTAGCCATGCTCCTAGTATCATGATGAGTATGGTCTCTAAAAACGCAGAAGCATTTCAAAAATATAATTTGAAATCAATAATTGCAAAGGTTTATACGGGCGAGCATTGCTGTATAAGGGCTTCAGACCCCCGAGATTATGTTTATGCGCTTCTTGGAATGGCAACTGATGCGAGATCTTTGGGCCTGAAAGTTGACTATTCTAAATCATGTCGAGACGTCTACATAGACCTTGCAGCTGCCTTTGTTTGTAATGGAGACCTCGATATCCTATCATACTGCCGTTATCCAAGAAATCGATCTGATATACCTTCATGGGTGCCAGACTGGTCTTCAATTTTAACGGCGAGGATGCCGAGCCAGCTTTACTGTGTCGCGGCCTCAACCTCCTGTATTCCACTCGAAATACAAGATTCAGCCCTACCCAATATCATAAAAGTAAAAGGGGCATGTGTCGACAGTATTAAAAGAACTGGAATTGCTAGAGCAAACACTGCTGAACCATTCACCAATTGGTACTATGATTTCTTAAAGCTACTTGTACGCTGCCAAGAGCTGAATCCCAACATTGATATAGATGGAGCTGCTTGGCGAACACCTGTTATGGATCTAGAGTTGCCTGCAGGTCTTAATCCGAAATTTCAGAGGGCAAGTATTTCTCATTACAACAGGTTCTTGCAACAATTTCAGATCGGAGAAGAGATATTCGACTTTGAACCCGATACGTTAGGTTGTGATGAAAGTGAAGGCAAAGACTGCTTACCCTATTTCTATTGTTTCAGAGCTACTACGTCACTGTTGGGCATGTCATTCATGACGGCGGATGGGCAAATAGGATTGGGACCTGATACAATGGAAGAGGGAGATATCATTGCGATCATTTTCCGAGTGAATGTTCCTTTTGTGCTGAGGCCAGTTGCGAATGGTTACTACAAGATTATTGGTGAATGCTACGTCTACGGCATAATGGATGGTGAATTCATGCGAACTAATCCTGAGCATGTGGTTTTTGAATTGTGCTAGCTATAGCACCTCTGGTTAGAAGCACGTCTAGTCTGAGATGTTTGCAACATATCAATTCAAATATCTTCGCATAAACCGCTCCTTTTCCCGTCTCTGTATCTAAGCTGTCACAGATACTGCTTAATCTATACCAGCCGAGTTGATCCAACAAAGTCATACCGGGAGCATTGTTTAGTAGTCATTTTTAGAAAGCTTATATTCTTTTAGTAGCTAAATTTTGAATCTCTACTGTTGTCTACGCAGCCAATTCTCTCGATCCGTCAAGGTCGTTGTTCTTGCTCCCCAGTTAAGATATTTGACAATATCTAAATTTGCAACCATGGATGGGTTGCGGCCATTGCCGCAGTAATGCGCTCATTCGGTTGGTACTTGAACATCCGACCCAAAAGGTTTGCGAAATCCTTGATCTCATCTGCAGGAATGGTGACACTTTTCTTCTCACCGTCTTCTCCTGAGAAGAGACCATCGGCAAAATAGGTATATTTATATCCTTGCGCCAGGAACCCCTCTAGTGTATGCTGATTAGCGGCAGGCGTTCCATTGTCAAGGAGCTTATCTGGTAGGCCCTCTTCATTGAACCAAAGGTCGCGTTTCTCCCATGATGACCACCAAGGCTCTGGAAGTTTCCCGAAAAGCTGGACCAACTGCATTAAAACATCATCCTCCTCTCCAAATCCGGCATATAGTAGCCGTTTGCAGCTCCGTATTTCGTAAAGCGTGCAAGCAAGTGCCCACACATCACTTGCTGGTCCAGCTGGGTTATGAAATATTAATTCTGGCGCACAGTATAATAACGGAATGCCCAGTTCTTGAGGAGGAGATGAGAAATCGTATGACTCGCCAAAGTCAATAATACATACTTGATCAGTCAGATATCGCGGATTGATTGATGCAGTATCGATCGGTCTTACAAGGTATTTTGGTGCAGAAGGCAGCTCAAATCTCTCGCCTAACGCCGTAAGAACCGGGTCCTTTTGGGGCACTCCAAACTCCTTGAGGATCATTTTTTCATCAAGACTGTTAAAATCTGACATTTGGAGAAGGATATTGGAGGGTCGCAAGTCTGAAATCATGTTTAGCCTAGATACCTATAACCTCGCTTGTAATAGGTGTAAACTTACCGCCACGACAAACATTATGACTATGCAAAAATTGTAAGCCATGTACCACTTGTGGTGCAATCTTCCTAGAAAGTGTGCTAGGATCTTTGAAAGTGTTCCATATTTCAGACACTCTCGGGCCTAGAACAGGCAGTACCAAACAAAGATGGTGTCCATTTGGGCCATCGATCCAGAAATGGTCGCGGGGTATGGCAATTTGTTTGCCGCCAACTTGCTCCATGTCCCAGGTCTTTTTGAGTAATTTAGTTCGGCGCAGTCACCCTTAGACGCATCTGCAATCATGATTTTTAAAGCTGTGTACACATCTTTCTCCAGGTCGCGACAGAGCCACACAGTTGCAAATCCCCCACTTCCCAGCTTGTGAATAACCTTATATTGGTTGCTGTTCCCAAGTAGATCTCCAAGATGGACTGGATGAAGTCCACCAGCCATATACTGTTCGGGGTCTTCCAGATCATCATAGCTTGCTGGCTTAAATACTCCTTCCACAAACTGACTGCCAAAAGAGGCAAAGGACTTTGGCGAACCAGGCGGTGAAGGGGAATATTCCAGCGTGTGGTTTTCAGGCAAATCCATCGTATATATGCACGTCTTTGGCGACAAAATTTGTAGATTATTGTGTCTTTGAGCTGGTAGGATGTGGTGGGGGTGTATGGCAATACATGGCCTTTGTTTGAAAAGACCGGAGCTTTGAAGTGTTTCGGCTATTAGAAACGACCGACGAGCTACCTCCGTCGTTATTCCTGACAATTCTCTTCTCAGCACACGGCCTCGCGCAAGACTAAAATCACGGGAAACCTGTATTTGGACACGATATGTGGGTATCTAGTTCAGACCCTCCATAATATTGCGGATTCGTGAAGGTATCTAGAATATAACTACAAAAACTGTGGTCAACGGCGGACATCCTACCTTTGCACATGACCAGCACATCACTGTGAATATGAGAACTGGGAATAATCAGGCAACTATGCAAGACGACATTAATTTGGTCTGTGAAAGACGTGCCCGCGGCTGATGTATCAGACTGGACGACAGACTCTGACACATGGAAGCAACATCCAAATGTATAGATATTTATGAGAGTATGTTTGAAATCAGAGGTGGGAATCGCTGTAGAATCTCTAAAATAGGGTTATTGTGTACCATCAGACCATTACATGTGGTGTTTAATGGCTATATATATATAAACTAATATTAAAACCGTGAGTTTTGGTGTAAATTAGCGATTCGGCGGATAATTTTGGCCTAGTACTGTATTACTTAGACCCACCTATCAACAACATTTCCAGAATAAAAATTCTGAAACCTGAACATCATTGTTGCTAATTTATCTTTGATTCTTTCGGTATGGACGCGACCCCGAACCCGTACGGGAAGATCGTTGAAGTTCGCAAACTCCTGATCAAAGAATACATCATGAGGGAGCATAGCTTTACTAAACGCGAGTTTTTGTTAGACTAATTACAAAGAGGACCAGACGGGAAGTTGTGGTCCTGGAAGTGGGGCAAGGAGCGTCTACTCAATGAAGCCTACGCCTTGAATCTTATCAAAGAATATACCACCATTCCAGTTCCGAGACTCTTGGACTCCGGAGTAGACGACCAAGGCCGTACGTTTGTCACGATGGAACGTATATACGGCATTGAACTCAAAGATATTGGGAAGGAATGCCGAAGACCTGTTTCAGGACAAAAGCCCCATGTTTATCATGGGCCATGTGAGACCTGTGCAGACATTGCTAGCAATAATGCCAACAACTTCATCACCAACTTCGTCCTTCCACAGCTTCAACAGCTCACGTCCTATGAGACTGGATTAAAAGGGTTTGTCCTTCCACCGCCTCGCATTACCGAGACGATTCCCGGGGACAGTTGGCAGCCAATAATATCGGCTGGAGAGCCGTTCTGCCTTATCCACGGAGACCTCGCCCAACACAATATTATGGTCTCGCCTAAGACGCTAAATGTCACCTGTATCTTCGACTAGGAGCATGCCGGATACTTTCCTCCTGAGCTAGAGGCACCTGCCTGGCGCATGACGCATAGCGAGTATCACAAGCTGTTCGATGCCCACGAGAGGATTCAGAAGGAACTTGCGCTGATTGGAGGGCAATGATAAACTTCTTTAGCTAGCGCAAAGGATGAATTTATGTCACAGTCAAAGTGGTCTTCTTTGCTGATTCATTTAAACACAGATTGGCAGCAGAATTTCAAAATTCAAAATTTCCAACTAAAAGACTAGCTAGGGTACAGGCGTCTTTGTTGAATAAACAGCAAATCCCAGCTTTATAACATAACCACATAAGAAAGCTAAACCGGTAGGTTTGATTAGCACCGAGAGCGAAATGCCAACGTCTTAAGCTTTTCCCTGGCATTCACAAGAACTGTTGTCGCACTTTTGGAAGGGTCGCTTGTCACAGGTCTGCTTCGTGCAGAGGTAGACGGAATCGTTATTCATTTTCCCGCAGTGCCAGCACGCGCTCTCCCCATCCCTTCTGTGTACGGTCAAGTCAGTCTTAAAACCCGTGAAATGAGGTGTCATAGCAGACACTTACGGATCACCAAGGTTGGGGCTATTGCCTAGTCGAGAAAATCAGCAGATGTGATGAAAGAGTGTGATAGACTTGCGAAGCGCGTCGTGGCTAAGTGAGGAATCGAGAGGGATTCGTACGATAGATAGAATGATTTGACTGACCTTTAAGAATTGGAGCATTGCCGCTATCGTTGTTCCATTGGGGCATGGAGAGAGAGAGAGGGAACTCCATTGCGGCTTGGTTGGAGAACGGTGTTGTGATCGGGAAGAGATCTACTCCGAGTGTAGCAATTAGTAAATACAGATATATCAGATGTAATCAATAGTACCTACAGAGTTATTATCAGTGTCGTATTTATTGTCTTCTTAAGAACTGAACGGCGCATCAGGATGCAATTTATTTATTGGAAAACTCGAAAGTCTGTGCGACTTCCCATGAGCCTTACCAAGGGATGCCTCAAACCTCACCTTTCAATCAATTCTCGTGGTTGTTAAGGGGGGGAATGCCGGAACAGGCCCATTGGCTCTTTATCAATTGATCTGAATGACTTGTGGAACTGGCGAAGGTCAAATTTACCTGCTAAAATAGTTGATATCCTTGTACACGTTAGCCAGTGATGCGCTCGCATCCCCTATACTGCGAAGCAAACATGGTGATCGGATTACTTACTGATGGCCGAAGAATTTTTCCAAGTCCCTCTATTAGTATTATAGATGGGTGAGAAGGAATTGTGAAAGCAATTATACAAATTTAGTAACAGGACAATAGAAAAAGCCAAAATTTGGTCTGTAAGACAACAATTTTAGTAGATTACAGACCATATCTTTGGTGCTTTTACGACTTTCATCACCTTGCGATTAATAAGCCAGAGATTACCATGAACTTCTAAGCCGCTTTGCCAATAGAATTTACTAGTCGTGTGCCTTACGAAAGCCTAGACAAGCCGAACAGGTTGGGAGGGAGTGAAAGTCTACCTAGTGTCCTCAGTGCTATCAGCTCTTCATCCTTAGCTACTGATCTCCACGCATTTCAAGAAAGACAAATGTTAATCTGCCATTCATTTCATTTTTCCATTCTGAGGGTGGTATTATATCTAGAGAATTTCTACGTCTACGTCCGGGTGATATTGCAGGGGTGATATTCGTGGATGCGTCTAGGACACGAGAACTTTCCTCCCCCATGCTTAGTTAGTCATTATGATGGCTGGTGTTAACTATTACGAAGCTACAGGTATAAAGTTTGCTAATGTGCTACCAGAAGAAGAGTTCAAAGCAGTTCTGGACGTGCAAGGGAAGCCTTCCACTGGAATCACTGAAGCAGCTGAGAATGTAGGCGCAAAGAAAGACTGGGGAGTGTTGGCAGCTAAAAAGCAACTGAAATCTCAGGCAATAGGAAACCGTCCTATTGGTGTTATTCATGGCAATACAGCGCGGGAATTTCAACTGATTTATGAAGCTGGTATTGAAGCGGGGAATGGATCGGAGAAGGACCGAGAGGAGTTTAGAGACTTTCTGAACTGGTGGCGATAAACATCTATGATGCGTGCGAAAGAGATTCTGGCAATTTCGAGCGTGAACAGGTTTAGAGATACGCTAAAGAGTAGACATAACGTTCAGCTTCTTGAGCCAGAACTGATTGTCGAGGAGCTCAGATGGGTTTACAGCCAATTGACCAAGAAGAACAAGCCGGAGGATTTCAAAGTATCAGACTAAGTAGGGAGTTTGTCTGGATTCAAAGGTTTCTCCCTTACTATCTAGGAAGAACAAGTCTGAATTTCGAACGGTTTTCCTACTGTAAATCCATAATCGAGATGCAAAGAGGTGGGCTTTATCTTGCCAACCTTCGAGTAAAAACCTCCCTAATTAATTCTTCTTTTATGGAATAATGTTGAGAATCAATCTCAAAAAGAACACTGGCACCTGACAGACACGATTTGCTGGGACAAGGAGGCTCGAGTAATAAAGCTCCAATGCTATTCAACATCTATCTATTCAAGCAGTTCACGCCTACGTTTCTTCCAGAATTGCTGTAAACAATCTCCGTAGATGTAGTACTCGCAATTATGTGTTGCATGAATCATTGGAAAATCATGTCCATTTACATGACCAAGCAAACCATTACCTAGTATCCTGCCGGCCAAGGTTGTTAGCACAGCAAGGTGTTCTTAGCAACTACGATATCTCGTAAGCGAATGAACGCTAGTAGGTCTAGTTGGAAAATAAGCATAGGAGTGGAGAGAATCATCGAAAAATGAAGTGCTATTGGTAGGCTCGTGACATGCTCTTCGTGATATCAGCCTCGTAACGTACTTGTGAAATCCAACGTCCGACATCCGACATCAATATCCAACACAATATTAGTCGTTCACCCTTCCCACTTGGTTTTTCTCGCATTTACAATTTTGTAATTTATTCCACTTTACTCACTTCTGTTTGAGTGCCTAAGTTCATTTATCGTCATCGAAAAAGAGATATTCAGCCACTCGTATCTAGTTTGAATAGAATATAGCATTTAGAACGTGTAATAATATCAACAGTCACAGTCTACACTAAAAATGTCGACCATGAAGGATCTAAACGATAGCATCGCTGCAACTTACAATATAGAGAATCGAGGTGTTTGCCAACTCTTCGCGCGTTATATCATCGGTGTTGCGCCTCCAATCACACGCACTTCCATAATTCATGATAATGCATGCGGGCCTGCTATTGTCACCAGCGAGATCCTATCTACCGGTTCAAAGACCGCAGCTCCATCCAAAATCGAGGCAACTGATCTCTCACCCCAAATGATCAAAGCAGCAGAGGAGGCAGTACAAGCCTACAACTGGAAGATAGTGAATGCAACTGTGCAAAATTCGGAAAAGCTCTCCTTCGAGAATGATACATTCTCACACAGCTTCACAAACTTCCTAGTGCCGCGTACGCCTGCATCCAGTTCTGAAATACACCGTACTTTGAAGCCTGGCGGAACGGCAATTTACACCGCGTGGAAACTTCACGGCTTCATAGACATAATGAAGCGATGTCGAGAGGCGATTCCTATGAAGAGTGTGGCGATGCAATCCCCGCCATCTCCAACCAAGGACTCATTGACAGAAGAGTTTTTAGCGGCAGGCTTTCTGAAGGATGACATTGAGATCCACTCCCATTGCGTGATGTTTCCGTTCGAGGATCTGAACGATCTGCAAAATTTCGCAAATGGTCCTTTTGGAAAGTTCTTGACTAAGAGCTGGAGCGCAGAGGAAGTTGAGCAGCTGCCAGAAGCTATTGGAAAGGTCTTGACGGGCGAGGAGTTAGAGAGGAAGAGCCTTGAGATGGAGGCTTGGATTGTCGTTGCAAAGAAACCATGATTTAGCTCGCTGATGGGACGCGACGGCATTGTCCTTGATCCTTCCGTCATTATTCTTTAGCCTGTGTATAACAGGAAATAAATTCTGGTCTCTTTTGAATTTTCTAAGGAACATAAATCATTTTTCACGGAGGTGCAGACCTTCTATAATTTTGATTGTAGACAAGTTCAACAGTATGAAAAAGTGTGAAAATAGAAATTGATAAAAGGTTGAATCTTGTAAATATTCAATTGTTGCTTGTTTTAATATTATGGGTATCATTATGTTCCGTTTCATCCTCTTTTCGTAAATCTTCAATATACTCCTTAATCGTCCAAACACCTGCCTACCAATCCAAAATATCTAGCCTTCATCCTTAATCACTATTCACAACCCTGAGGGTCCGTCTCGGGTTTAATACTACACTAAAGAAACTTGGTTCTTGACCACCCAGAAGATCGACCATCGAACTGTTGGTACTTCCACCACTAACCGTACTTGCCGCACCCATATATGCCGTATCATCGCCTTCCTCGTCCAGTCTTCCATACGCACCCCATTTCGCTTGCGGCGGCATCATCGGGCCACCATAACCGCCATTTCCACCATATGGTAGACTCCCTGTCCCAGATACAGCGCTTAGAGGAGTAACATCTTGTGTCGTCGAAAGTCCAGAGTGGCCACCCGAACTCTCACCGAGTGAAGGGCGGCCCGCGCTACCACTTCCACCAATTGCGGTTCCGAAAGGCCCAAGCATTGGTGGTGCAGAGCCAGCATTAGACATTCGTACAGCTGCTCCGCTAGCTTCGCCAGATGCATTCCATGTCGCGTCCCCGTTCTCGGACCCGAATCCTGTGCGTTGTGCTAATGCGACGTGTTGCTTGTATTTATTCAATTGGCGTCTATACAGCCAAGTGCAAAACGCTAGGTAGGCAGCTAAGACTCCTGCTACACCAGCAATCACACCAGCTGCTATGAGTGCATCCTTTCGTTTTGGTGCTTCAGCGGCGGCCTTCGAGTCCGAGTCTGAGGATGCCGCGGTTGCAGTTGAGTGTGCAGTTTGAATGACTGTGGTACCAGAGGCAGTAACGGTGAACGTAGGTGGCTTGCCTGTAGCAATAGGACCTGCTGTCGCGGAACCACGGGCTGGCTGCGTGGCTGTTGCACCTCCTGCTGAGGAACCACCGATAATGGATTGAAGGAGAGCAGGGACCTGATATCCGTAGGAGCCCTGTAGGACTGAGGAGTCTGCTGGGCTGACTGAACCTGGAATAGAAGAACCTGATCCGCTTTCTGCTTTCGAAGAACCACCTGACGTGGATCCAGAACTGGAACCGGAATCAGGATGAGCCAGAGCTGAAAAATTGTTGGTCCATTCTAGTGATGAAGCATTGAAGACATAGACTCCTGGACTGTCACAAGAAATATCCTTGCCAACATAGCCACCCATGACAACTAATTGGCCATCCCACATTGTGCACTTGTGACCCGCTCGAGCTGGTGGTTGAGACTGCCCATCCATTTTGACTTCGACCCAAGTGAATGATGGAATTGTTAGAATCCACATGTCACTATACTGGATTTGACTTCCGAATGGGATAAGATTTTGTCCACCGTATAGGTAAATGTTGAAACTTGTTCCGTCCGGCGCAGCTGCCACAGCTGCACATGGGTTTACTCTGATAGGCGGGCTCTGGCCGGATGTTGCTTGTTTGTACCACGTGCTTTGGGCAATGTCGTAAATATCAATAATGTTCATCTCGGACTAGCTTTGGTGAGCATTATTCTGTTAAGAGGTCAGGATAATGAGGAACTTACGAAGGAAACATTGGTTCCGCCAGCGAGGCCCAAAATTATGCCGTCCTCTCCCCACCCAGGAATATACGTCAAGACACCGTCCGCGCGTTCAGTAAACTGAGCTTCACCTTGAATTCCTCCATCTGTAATATTTCTATACACTCCTCCAGCTGGCGCCGCATTTTGCAGTCCTAAAGAATCAACCCCAGAGTTCGCGTATCCAGGATGCGTGAATTCTAGCAAGCTTCTCAGATATATTCTGAAAATCTGAATTGACCACCCGACCGTTGTAAATGCATCCTGATGGCCACCAAAATACCAACTTCTTCCCAACTCGGGAACACTGATACCCGCACCCTCGGCAGCTCGTTGAACCAGATTATTACCCCCTTCGGAAAAGTTTCCTGCCGATGTTTGAGGCGCTGCATGTTCGATCCATTGAGCTGCTTTGATATCATACTCCCAAGTTGATAATGGCACTGGAGATGTTGGAGGGTTGTCTGAAAATTCACCACCGTAAAGAAAGAGAGAATCATATGAGTTCCAGAGATAGCCATCTGACACTGGAGGAGGTCCGCTTGGTTGTGGGAGGGCTGTGATCGCGGGAGAGGATATGTCCCAAGATTTTTTCAAATCAAGCGCTACAAAATCACCATCTATAGTCAAGTCAGCGACCTGATACTGTTAGTAACATTGGATGTCTTACTCCATGTGTTATCAGTTTGGCCACTCTGACTCTTTGACCGACCACCATAATAATACAGTGTGCCATTAACATTTGCAGCTAGATGAAGTTAGTAATAAGCCTCTGGAAGTCTTGAAAATTCATACTTTGTCCTGCCCATCGAGTACAGACATCGGCGGAGCTTTCTTGCCGTCCGTCAATCATACTCCCATTCTCCACCAACTCTGGCCTCATAATAACCCCGGCATCTGCACCACTGATGTTGACCTTATCTTTCCCATTGCTATATCGAAAGCCCGGCACTACGACCGCAATCAAGAACACGATCATAGCCGTCCTTGGGATTGTCGAGAATGTACCCGGTGGCGCGCTTGAGGCGGACGAAATCCTAGGCCGTTTCCCCAGTTTCGGGAACCACGCAGAAGGACGCGTCTTTTTCGACTCTTCACTCGACTCCTTAAATTCCAGATCTTTCAGAATACCGTCGAATGTATCGTTTTTATCATGCTGGTCGGAATCTCCTCCCTGAGCCACAGATACGGAGCGCTTCCGATCATTCTGTAATAGGTGTGACGGATGCACAGTGTGTTCCAAATCGTCCAATCCTTCTTCTCGAAATATTGAACGCCTGGGTTTTGATAGGGATGTTGAAGTAGAAGGTCTGCGTTCGCACTCTCGTAATCGATCCGATGTTCTGGTTTGACTGAAAGCTGGCCTAGTTAACCTGGGATGGTCAACACTGGTCCTCTCGGTCGATTGGATATCATGTTCGAAGGTTACCGATGCCATGGCAAGAGATGGGAGCGAGAGCAGCAAAACTGAAGGTGGTGAGAGGGAAGAAGTGCCTATCTCATGTTTGAATTAAAACGGTTGAACGACGGAGGCGCGTGTTAGAGAACAGCTCCTCCAAACAAGCCCAAAGCTGGGAATTCCCAGTCGGGAGACTGACATCATCAATTCCAGGGGAAACCTGACTCTTGGCGGTGTGGTCATTGACATGGGCAAAATCAATCTTGATACTTGACAGGTTGAAGTCAAGTTTCCGATGAAGTTGGCTGAGCATCGCAATTGGCTCGTTTATTTGCGGGACGAGTGGGGGCACGGGCGGAACATCGGACTTTAGCCGTTTCGGGAAAAGTCCCCTCTAGCGCCAATGCAAGCTTACGGTAATTTAATATAGCTATCTACGGTAGATGAAGTTCTAACGCATGATTGTTGAGTTTGGTTTGATCACAATCATGTCACTCACCATGAGCAATTGACTAAATCGTAGTCATTTGTTTTAAATTTGTATGCATCTATTGTGTTTATGGGGAATTGTCTTAAGTAAAGTTCTCAATCCATTCATTGACGCTGGTAGTGGATTGAATTTCTAAGATAAGTAGCACCGGTATTCAATGGCTCGGAAACATGTGTTTATATTTGTTAAAGCTGCGACTGTGATTCAATTCACACTGTCCAACCCTGGATCAATCTTGTTAATCTCTTAAGTAAGTTTCTCATATCTGACTTTACACTGTTGAGATCACTCAAACTACTTATAAGAATCACAATGTGTCGATTGATGTCTGTTGGTACTTCAGATTGAACTTCTGTTTAAAGTTAGACAACATTCGTTATATCATGTTTCACAGATTCTGAAACAATTTAGGCAAATGTACTGATATAAAAGTGAATACTGTAAAAGTATTCAAAGGGGTATTCAGCCAGTGAACTCACGATCGAGTTAGTCTAACTATGTTTCTATTCAAGAGCACCATGTTTGGTGAACTAGTAGGAAGAATCAAGAGAATTGCCAAATGTGATTTCTTCTTGCTTCAGCCTTAGATTTGTACAGTACCTTAGATTAAAAAAGAGAGATATACCCATAGCCTGCACTAACTTCTTTCTAATACTCCCAAACACCAGTAATAAAATACGTCACACATACCTCTGGAATCTCCAGCTTTGCTTGCGTCTAGAGCTTCATCTTTCTTGCGTAATGTTTAGCGAACTAGCCTTGATAATTAACTACTTATCTAATGTACAATATCAAAGTAGTTAAATAAACTATACTGTAGCTTAGAGAGAGATAAATTCAAGCGGAAAGGTTCATGTGCTAAAAGTTGCAATGCATTTGATCAAAGCATTAGTTAGAAACCGGGCAAAAGAAAAGGTAGCATTCAACAGAACAGAGGATACTGCGATCTCTGTGTCAAAGCTTTGCCAGAGTTGACTTACCCCAAGGATCATAAAAGGCAATTCTCTCTTATGGCCTCTTCAGGAGACATGCACGGAGCAGCCACCCCCTTTTTAAGCGAGAGAGTCCTTGTATACAAATGATACTTGAGGATACGATCACATGAAACATCTTTACGGTCACCCATTCAGCGCCACATAATTGATACAATCTCTAGACACTAAAAACGGTCGCGCGTCGCTAGAAGTGCGCGGCTGGAATACACGGAATATATTGGTGAGCTCTCCAGCAAGAAATCAGATCACCATAGTCAATGATATGGATGGGATTGCATAGGTTACTCATGGGTACGAAGGATTAGGGTTCAGTCTGTTCCTGTCAAATAACATCTTTGTCCAACCTGTTAGGTCCGGGTAAATTGCCTGCAAAATAAGCAACTTTGTTTGTGGAATTTGGCAGGTATAATCAATATGATAAACGGTACTAGCGAATAAAAGCTTTAAATCAACTTTCCATCCAACTGAAGGATTGAACCGGCATATATTAAATGGTAGCAATATAGGCACACAAGTACCAGCTGTTACTCGCCGCCTGTGCAGTAGAGGCTAACCCTCTGATTTCATGTATACTCGTACTCAACCCGGTCAAAAGTCACAACACACGCTAGTAACCCTGGCCCCAACTCCAAGCGAAGGCTGGGGTGGTAACGGAAGTCGCTGTGGTTGTGATGCCCCTATCGGCTTAGATGATAGGCTAGAAAGTATTTTTGTTTAGGCTTGGTAAGCTCTATGACTGGTTGCTTACCCGAGTTAATCTTATGTACTTCGTATAATGACTTTTGACCGGATCTTCGTACGCATTCTACACCTTATACATCGCATACTGCATCGCTCCACTTGCAGTGTCATGTAACTACTGCCTGTAGACCTCCGACGACAACAGCAATCTGGCAAGATGGATGGCCTCTCGAAGGATAAGAAGAAGAATGTCGTAGTAGTTAGTATATCTTTATACAACCGATAAACTAATGTCGATTCATACCTCTGCTAATAACGATTAGCTTGGAGGCTCCCTGGGTGGTCTGATGCATGCAATTGTGCTTAAGAGGCTCGGCCATAATGTTCACGTCCTAGAGCAAGCTACTACAGCACGCGCTGGCTACGCAGCAGGAATCACGGCTCGATCTGACGTTCTCCGGTACATGAAACTTTATGATCTCACTCATGAAGATTATTTCGTAGACGCCCCTATAGCACAATTCCTAGACAAGCAAGGAAAGACGAAGAGAGTGTTCAAAATACCACTTTGTATGACAAGTTGGAATATTCTGTATCACAGGTTGAGAGCCAATTTCGATGGACTTGAAAGCGTGTTTGTGTTGAAAGTCCCAGAACCGCTTGAAAGTAATGGCAAGGCAGTTTATCAAGAGGGACAGCGCGTGACCAACGTTGAGTATATCAATGGTCAAGTCTATGTCAAGTACCAGGATGTGATTTCTCTCCAAGAATACACACTTCTCGCGGATCTGGTGATAGCCGCGGATGGATCGAATTCTTTTGTACGGCAGAAATTGATGCCAGAAGTTCAGCGGCGATATTCAGGATATATTGCTTTCCGAGGAACAGTACCTCAGAGTGAGGTCTCTAAAGAGACATTAGAAACTTTTATCAACAAGACGACCTTCTTCAAAGGAAGCAACCCCAAAAACTACATATTACTGTAAGTCCCGGAATATATAGCTTATGCACCACTTGCTTAATACAGTTTTAGGTATAACATTCCCGGAGACAAAAAGGGAGAGCTCGAATCTGGCTCACAATTACTTAATTATGTCTGGTACTGGACTGTTCCCGCTGACGAACTTGATAATGTAATGACTGATATCGACGGCCATGTTCACCGAAACATGGTCCCAGTAGGAAAGATCCGCCCTGAAATCTGGACTACGCAGCTCGCTCATTCCTGTTCTCTCCTCCCCCCGCCATTTATCGAACTGACTAAGAAGACAAAACAACCCTTTATCTCGGTAGTCAGTGACCACGTTTCACATCGTGCGTCATTCTTCGACAATAAGCTCCTGCTAGTTGGCGATGCACTCTCGCAGTTTCGGCCGCATGCAGCGCTAAGTACAAACCAAGCTGCGTTGCATGCTTTGAGTTTGGTGAAGGTTATGAACGGAGAAATGAGTATCAGGCAGTGGGAAGATAACGCGCTTCGATATGCGAAGGCTACGGCCCTGTTTAGCACTGTGTTAGGTAACTTCGGCCAGAATAGTGTGCATGTTCTTCTGTTAAGTGTAGTGAAGTACTTGATATGCATAGTTAGACAGAAGATCTCATGGTTATGGAGACGTGGGTGAGAAATCTACCTACAAGGCTGTCAACTATTAAGGGAAGTGAGAGTTTGATAACGATATAGAAGAAGAGACGAGATTTACATAGCCATGAGATCTTGGGTAAAAGAAAGGGATTTGAGATATGTAGTAGAGGAGAGTTCGAAGAAAAGCAAGTAGTAGATAGGTGTGGGATTAGAGGAGTAAAAGGGTTCTTTTAAAATGTATCTTCAGATACGCGTGGGTCCCGCGGGTGCTTCTTTTGACTTGTGGCTCAGTGTCCAAACGGGGTGACCGCGAATATATGGGAACATCCAAAGTTAATGTCTTTTTTCTAAGAGGTGTACGTGGGGATTGGTGGGTGATAATTAAAACAGAAGGTGTGTTGTTAGCTGAGAACTGGCTAGTAAACTCTTAAAAACAGCACCCAGTTAACCATTACACCGTATAGAAAAGTAATCCAAGGCTTAAAGATTAGTATCACTTGTCAGAAGCACTAATATACTACTTACTAAAGCATACCACTACTACCTCGCTAAGCAAGGGTTAAAGCAGGGCAAGAGGAACTGAGATATCATCTTGTTAATAGGGTGACGAGGTATATTTAATTTAAAAGAGAAAGCTATAAATAAAGTCGTTTCTTTCACGAGTGTTATCGTGTGCCAGATACGTTGTTGTCCTCTATACAACGCGCTTTTGGCTTTCAGACTGTGTCTGGATTGTGTTTTCCAGTCTCTCCATATCCCGCATTGTTGGGATCTAGAAATTTTGTCATGATGGGCTATTCCCTTCATGATGCTCTCCTCTTGTCAATCACATTGGCTGTCAGATTTCATGCTCTTAGATTGCGACTTCACTATCTTGATCATATCAGGTTCGACATCTGAGCATTCTGGAAAGTCTGCTTCTCTCAGTAAGTATGGCTTGTAGTGGGGATTAGGAAACACACCGTTTGTGATAGTCTCAAGCATTGCCGTCTCTGATGGCGTCGCCGGCAATCTGTTATCTGAATTGAACGAGCCAGAGATGGCAAGTCTTTCAAAAGCGTCGATCCTCGTATTGAGTAGAGCGGTTTGTAAGCTTACTTCTTTATTTTTGTTTTCGAGAAATGTAATGTACTTGGTAGCTCTGGCGATTACGGCAGCTTTGCCATATTTCTCCCTATCCGGAGACGTCCTCCTGCCATCATCTGAATTGTCTAAGTCGCCTTCGTTCAAGATCTTTAGATTCGGTAGGCTTTGGCGAAGTAAGTGAATCTTCTCGTTGAGGTTGGCACGGTATTTCTTTTCGATTGCATTGTGACCATTCCTTTTCATTTGGTCATACGACACCTCCTTATCCGCAACCACCTTTTGCTCTTCCGTCCGGCAGTGTTTGCGTTTATTGGTATGTGGGGCTGTTGCTGCTAGTTCTGGCTCTGGTGAGGAGGCGATTGGACTTTGCGGGAAACCAGAAAGTCTTCGCATCGTCCTGATACCAAAAGGCATAGCAATAGCTTCAAGCTCCTTCACCTGTGTCCTAGTTAAGGTAGGAGATCTACAAGCCGTATGGAGGCGAGCTTGACTTGGTTCACCTAGATCTGGCCAGACCGTCCCAGGGTTCATGTCGTCCAACAGTGGGGAGAATACACCGAGCTCAGATGAGTTATTATTGATGGAAAAGCAATTTGAAGGTGTACCAGTGGAGATGTCCAGGGAAGAATCAGAAATCGTTGTTGTGCCGCTGTATTCTCGGTCTATGAAAGGACGTAGCTGTACTTCAGTACTAGGTAGGTCCCAGCGCATCCATTCATTCCAGTCATCCACGTCGAGATCGAAATAACCCTCGGTCAGCTCGGTAACGACGGGAAGACATTCTTTGAACTGGACCTATGAACTGTAATTAGCCGAATTATATGATTCCAAACTAGGTTATGTTGCCTACATCCTGCATGGCTGTGTGCAATGGATCATCGTCTGACGGTTGTTGATAGAACGAATTCAAAGGCATTTCGCTGCTGCTAGAGATAAGCTAGTGCAAGGGGTTTTGCGACAAGATTCTGTTAAGTATGTCTAGTTTCCACGTCAAAGTACAGTAGTTATGCTCATGGGTAGACTGAGTTGAAGTACGTATGAGAAAGGAACTACTAATAAACTGTATGGAGCTCACACTTAACTATTAGTGGTTACCATGTCCCTTTAAAGGTAAAAGTTAAGTGCTGTCTATAGTCATGATATCGATTATCGACCGGTGTACGGTAGGTCCACTATGGGATGGAACGGCATGGTGCGATTGGATAGCAATGGAAGGTTCGAGCACCTTCTTACACCGAAGCCCGATGGTTCGCACGAGTCGCTGATATTACATGGAGGAGGTTATACTGCCCTTGCAGGAGTTGAGTAGAGCTGAGAAGCCATTTACATTTCCCGGTCACAATCTGCTATGGCTAAATTCGCACCAGGGCAGGATACTTCGGTTATGATCCCCTCGTTACCAATAGAACCCACCATAAATATGGACTTCCAGGCATTAGACCAGGAGTTTAAGTTCCGGCTTTGTCTGGTTGGGCGCTAATAAATCCTTCGTGCATATTTACCAGATTTGCTGGTCATATTTAACGGACTACAAAAGTATTACTTGTTAGCTTGGGACCCTTCGTGCATACGAACCGGCCGTCTTATCAGCTCTGGACCCTTTGCGTAGAACAGGCGCACCTACTAGAGAACTTCCGGTACTTTTGAAATCGTTCACAAAAGAACTAGTAGATATGGTGGGGTTAGTGGCGCAGCATGCTATGGTAACCAAATGTTGGCACGCAGCCAAGTTACGGCGACTTTTGCTACATTGGACAACAACATATAATCAGACCATATGTTCCCGCACGTCCGCTAATGATATTCACCATTGATTCGTAGATATCCACTCATTCTCGATGGATATTCGATCTGGGAGCGGTCTGGCCCGGTCTATGTCCTTTGAGATATGCTTGAGGGGGGATTGGTGCTACAATCTCCTCTTCTTCGAGACCCAGTGTCACATAGTGCACTTGGGAAGATCGCATCAATATTGCAGACACCCGGAAGCAAGTAAACACTTTCCTCTACTATGTCAACATCCACGGGCTGGTCGGTAGACGATCCGAGATGTGCAGACATTTCAGTCAAGCATAATGGAATCTTCGTCTTTCGACTCCACAATCTTTTCCCAGTGCAAGCCCAAAGAGGTCTCTTGCATCTTAAATCCAGAAATATTAGAGGAAACACGAATGAAAACTTCTCCTACGAAAAGAGGCGTCCATTGAGGGCAAACGCCCATGCGATGAGAAAGCATGAAGGGGCAGCGTGCCTCTAACTATGGCTTGCAAGGCGAATGTCACAAACCTTCAAAGCGTGGTATGTATTGAGGAACGTTGTTGTTATACTGGTTCGAGTTAGACTTTTGCGACGACATCGCAACACTAACCTCGGTAACTTCATCTTTCAACAAGAGCTCGCCCGTATCTGCATCCACAACCAGTTGGCAATGTGTCACGACAGTTACTGTGAGACACTAATGCTTTTCTGCTACGGTCTTTTCATCTTCCAAGAGATCATGGGGAGTTGATAGAGGTGGCGATTGCTAATGCCAAATACTTGTCGTTGCCCTGAAGGAAACCTCGGAATTATGGGGAGATGATATTTTGAGATTTGTTCCGGGGGGCCCGAAAAGGCGAAAAGACTTACGACTTCTTAGGAATACCTTCGTCGCAAGGAGAACGTAGACCGCATTCTGAAAAATTCAATCTCATACTACTATCTTCATGCATGCACTAGGATAAGTGCACAGCCACAGATGTATGTACATGCACCTTGGAGCACTTTGTGTGGGCCAATGGAAGAAATCGAATGCCCACAAACAATAACTTGAGCCAAGTATGACCTAATGAATCGTATGATCGTGAATCGAAAGCTTATTTCAATTCGAGATATGGGGATATATACATGCTCTGGGGAAATTCTCGTCTGAAAGTAATCCATCTTTTGCTGACTCATTCGTACATGTAGAACTCCGACATCTGATGTTCTGTTTGTGCATGTCAAACGTTCTACCGGCCCTAATGATTCGTCTTCTGCTAGCTCTTATGATTCTAATCGTACGAGACCATTGTGTGACTGCTCATGATCCCTCAATATAAAGAAAATTATTCAACAGTACTTACGTCCTTCAAGTCGCGATGAACTATTTTTCACATTCAATTACATTCAACCATAAAACCTCAATCAGTCTTTAAAGTTCAACTCCTACAAATCAACTTCCAGTACCTTTTACATATTATTAGCACTAGAAAATCAGCAATATGCGACTCCTCTTAGATGAAGCACATCGAAAACTCATCAAGGAATGCTCGTTGCCCACTCCCAACCTGCGTCAACTTGTCGGCCACGCCAATCTAGTTGACGTGCTGGTCATTTCAATCCAATACACCACGGTTCAGCGAGACGATGAGCTATCACAATCGATGTCCGCATGCACCCTATCAGAGCCTGAGCCCAAGAAGTCAAAGACAAGGCCGCCGCAAGTGCGCGGCGGGAGCCACAATTGTTATCGTCCGGATTTCAAGGGAGGCGCATCCGATACCATTGAGGAACTGCCCAGTATGGACCTTGAAATGCTCAATGGCTACAGTTATTGATGTGGGAATCGCACGTTCTGCTCCGGTTCTCCTGGACGTGAAAATTTCCGCCACAGCGCTGATAACACAGACAATGACAACGCGAGAAGCAATTCCTCTCGAGAGTGGTACTACTCTCCTTTGCTATAGAGGGATCGACTACAAAGACCCGACAACATACCCAGTCCAATGGAAATTGGTGTAAAGCTATATAGCTTAGCTGGGGAGTAGGCTATTCCCTCTGGCGAGATGTAAGTTCAAGTTTATGTTGTGTAATTCTAAGCTAACGTTTCTCAGTCCATGCTTCAGTAGGCATGTCTAGTCTATAAAAGGAGCCTTGTTTCGTACTCACCAAAACTCGACTTGGTGCCCCTAGAGAAATGATCTATTGTTAGGACTGCTTGAAATGGCCGAGAAGAGCCAAAGCAAGTATTCAAACTACTGGAGTTATAAGTTCCCGCTGAGCACCAGCAAGCAATGATGGAACTTTTGCCCAAGAGTTGGTGGAAGAAAATTGATGTATGCGGTCGATATTATGTGTGTTTGCACTGGTGATGACCAACGGAAGACTAGTAAAACGACTTCTCTATGAAGGACAAACTGTTCCCCGAAACCAGCAATTGTGATCAGACACTGGCTTGCCCAGTAAAGTGATGTGTAAGTTGAAGATCTGGTAATATATGTTGAGAAGAAAAGGGCTTTGTAGCAGTGTAACTACCTTAGAAATTACTCAACGGAGGCCTGATTTTGCGATAAAATTCGGTTTTAGTTACAGGACCAATTTTGTGCAAAACGAAGAAGAAAGGAAAAGGTGTTAATGATTGATACATTCTGACATTTTTTGCTTCTAAATCGGCACCATTATATGGTGGCTACAATTCTTGGGACACGTTGTTACTATTGTCTTGTGAGCTCTCTTCAGAGTCACCAGAAGGGTGTATTCCACGCTGTCCAAGTAAGTGACGTGACATTCTATCTCTCTCCTCTAACTTAGCAACAATATCAAATTGTTCAGCAGTGAACATTTGTAGCATGTGTAGAGGGAACCAATAAATAAAGCTCCTGACTTTATGACTGTGTTGCTTCGAATATGCGATCATCAATTCGAAAATATCTTCTGTAGCCGGGTCTCCTCGACGTGCTCAAATACCCGGAAAGAAGCAGTCTTCAGAACGTCCTCGGTAACGCTGGAGAATTCAATTCTGTAAAGGTGACCCGTTATGGAACTTTTGAGTTGGGGGATTAACCATTGCTCGCCAAGAAGCCAGAGATCGATGCATTCCAGCAAGGTCATTCTTCTTTTCTTGCAAGCCTCGTCTCTGATCTGTAGACTGTGTTGTCATTTTCGTTAGCTTCTAGCAATATGGCTTACTTCTGAGCTTGGCCAAGAAAGACTCACTTTTGATAATATAGCCAGTGAACAAAGATCCCAAATATTGATGATGGTACCTGAGGTAGTTTCATTTCCTGCGTCTCGCCTTCGATAAATGGGCCGTTGAAAGCTTTGCTGAAAAAAGGCGAACGAAAGCAGATAAGGTCTTTATGGACGACGTACTTGTCTCCAGATGCGATTATTATGACAATAGATTGCGGCTTGCTAACTGTTTGTTATAGGAATGAAAGTATGTACGATTACCAGCTGGAACTCACGAGATATCAGTAGCATAACCTTTGGATTTTGCTGCTACATTTGCAGTTGAAGTGAGCCGTGTTTTCATTTCTGCCTCCACCTTGAAGTTGATGGACATAGGCCGAGAAACTTTGGGTCACGAGCGTACTTGAGATGACGATCTAGAGGCTTGTATGAATGGGAGGAAAGGCTGTAAGACTGATGCTGAAGTTACGGAGGCCAGGACAACTTGCTGAAAGAATGCCGTTCTAAGCAATTGATAGTGTGTTAGTTGCAATCAATGAAGTGTGTAGTGAGAACATGAACCCAAGGCTTCCTCCCACCAGCAAGGCAGGCACACCTTTCCTAAATCCAGGTCGAAGCGCGACTTCCTAATCGAGATATAAAGCAGCTTCAGCACCTTGAATACGATAACGACAGAGTAGAACAGCAAGCAAAAGGCATGAGCGACTCCAATCCCAAAAGTCTGTCCGTAAGAGTTCCGGTACCCTCTACCTCACCTCTTGAACAAGCATCACGACTACCAAGCCCGTCCCAAATACACATCATATCATCTCAATCTTTCCAATTCCTCCAATAATTTTAGCTACTCTCTTCTCACAAGCAAACGCACCACACGTTCAGTTCCACCGCCGTCAGTAATAGCTCGCCTTTTAGAAGTCCGAGTACCACTTTGATTCCTGCCATGTCACATCTCACAAGATCACACACAATCTCGTTCTCACGCACCTCGCTTTCATCCACATGGCATAAAAAGCCAGATTCTTTTGGTATTCATGGTATTATCATCTATCTCCTACAGAACTCCAGACACATCTGCTCTCCTGGGCCCTTTCCAGTCTCTGATCTTGACTTCAGCACTGGCTTTCGCTTTCTTGTATTTCGAGTAGAGCACCACCGCATCTCTCATAACCACAAACACCATTCCACCCACGACCACTCTTCCCCATCTCTCCGCCAACAAACCCCCTTTGGTGGTATTCGCGCTTCTTCCCCAGAATCCTCCAATAACCCTCTCCTTACTAACCCATCTCGTCGGTAAAATCATACCTAAGATCCCTCCGAAACTAGCAGCAACACTGGGAAATACCAAAGCGCCGATGGCAGAGCTGAGTATCCCAGCTGTAGGATAGTTTCTCCGAACAGGTCCGCCAACCGGTTGATCAGGATGAGGATCCTGTTCAATCTCGAATTCTAACCCGAACGCTAAGCCATCATCCTCGTCCCTAGGCTGCTCGTTGTTCCCATTTTGTGCCTCTGCTTGGTTCCCATTTTGGTTGCCAGGATTCTGATTTTCGGGGTCTTGTAGTGGTTCCTCTTGTTGATCAGTGGCAACGGGAAGTCGAACCGCAGCGTCCCAGCGACGTTCGTGGGGAGCAATGGCGGTTTGGTAGATTTGATTGTATATTAGGCGGAGGTAGGGGATAAGGGCAAGTGTTGTTGCAGGATTTGGGGGCCACGAGTTTAGGTTTACTCTGCTAGTTCTATTGAAGACTAAATAGGTCAGTTTATGATATGAGCTTGTAGATGGCGGTTGGTATGCAGGATTCAAGTATAAAGAATAAGACTGTTTACAAGCCATAGGGAGTGCTAGAGTCGAACCGGACTCTTGAATCTAATGACCACTTACTGAGATATACCGCTGGCACTATATCAATCATCGGATCTGCTAGTGACGTTCTCGATAGGATGAGCGCAGGGGCGATCATTGGGAGGCCAAATACGACTTTCCAATGTGATCGTACTCTTTGCAGGCTGTTAATCAGAACATTGTTCCCTACATAATCCAGCGAACTGGGCACCGTAGGTACCAACAGCCTCATGGCCTCTTCTTTTCCAAATACAGTTATCATGGCATGAGTTCCATACAATAACGAACCTCCATATAAGCACCAAGCTAGAGACCCTATTGTAGCGGGAAGAACGCTAATTTTGAAGGCTAGTTCTACACTAGTGAAGAGCTCAGCTATGAGACCCAAAGGTGGTCGGTCGACTGTAATAACAGAAGCGCATATAGGGCATTTGACTTCTGCGAAGGGCTCGCGGCGGCTTTTAATCCACTCTAGGAGACAGTCGTTATGGGCGGTTGCTGAACAGGGGCATGGCGTGCGCCATTCTCGGTGGGCATTGGCAGGCTCCTCGTTCCATTCTTCTTGACATATCCAGCATCTTGCTTCCAATTTATCAGGTGGAGGGGTGGGCGACGAGGGGCGACTTGAGGTGTCGGAACCTTCGGTGTCAGGTCTCGTTATGGTAATTTGGGGAGGTATATGCTGGTTGTCTGCAAGTTTGGTGGTTAGCTGACCGTGTCTATACTGTACTCTGCGAAGGTAGCAAGCAGCTAGCAGTTGCCATACCATTTGGGTAAGTGAACTGTGATGGATCGGAGGGTGGAGGAGCATCAGAGCCTTGCGAAGAAGCCATACTGCTGGGAATGATGAGACGCGCCGTAGTTGACACGTAAAGCAAGACAAGATACCGTTCTATTGCATAATCAGAAGAGTCGCAGCTTTGTTGGCTTGAACGCGGAGGTATTCGCCGTAGTTGTGGTGTTTAGAGCGTTGACGGGTTGTTCGCGGTTTGATCACGGTTGAGATTTAAGGCTGAAGATGACGATGTTGTCACCGCGAACCGAGGCGTGTGGTTTTGCGGGATTAAGGTTTAGCTGCTAGCGTCAAGGGCTAAGCAACGTGGAACGAATATGATAGCCTTGCGGAGGAATAAATGACAGGTTAGTTCTAGGGGTTATAGCGAATGTAACGGCTGGTATTGGGTCCAGTTCTTCCTTTCCCATTTGCTACCAGAGCCCTCCTAACGGTACAAGGGTTCATTCAGTGTCAGACTCAGCCTGAGCCGAAGGAGAACAAACTTTCCTCTACTGTACGGTAGCAAACAGTCCATTCGTGCTACCCCGGTTTCCACCCTGGGCTTGTTCTCCCTACCACGACAAGTGAGCCTTCGTAACGCCGCTGTTGGTATTGTCGTCTCGATTGGTGGCACATATACGAGTATTCTCTTGGTATACATAAAGCAGACGCCGCTCTCTCTATATTAAGATGACAGCCAAGAGCTCGCCAGTCTCAATGAACCTTAACACTAACAACGGTGACCTGCCCCCACTTCTTCTCCTGCACGCCTCAATTCCCCATCCACTTTTCGTCTTTCTGTCAAAGTACGGGGCTGCCTCACAATAAGAAGATCTTGCTTCTCTTGTCGCAACCACCCCCTTTCTCCTTGCTCTTCAACTGTATATACTTGAGCCACCGGACATACTCTATGTAGCCCGATGATGCCCCCTCGACGCTATATCCTTCTCGGCGTCTCTCTCTCCATCTGCGCCCTCTTCTTCCTCACTGCCCGCAATGCCTTCCCCAGCAAGCTGCACACCAATATTGTCGCCTCCAAAGCAAAGTCGAAAGAGCCGGAGATAACCAGCTGCACACAGCATCTCGGATGGATGGAGCCATACCAATTCACATACCCCATACAGTATGTGTCGCGCGACATCATTGCCCGAGTGCGCCCAGATCATGGACGACCACAGCTCACAGTAATGCACAAGCCGTTGTTCGAAGAATACACCACTGTCAATCTGGTAGATTCGCAGACGGTGAAATTCGACCGCTGTCTGCCACCATTGGAGTTGGAAGTTCCGTACGGAGAACATGTGAAAGTTGATGCATCAAACATGATATTCGGCGTGCAAACTACGCTGAACCGTCTGCGCCAAACGATCAAACATCTTGCGCGCTGGCTACCCAAAACCAATGCACGGCTCTTCGCGATTGTACAACACTCGGAAGGTGTAGCAGCCAACGATGAGGAAATGCAAGCCCTGGAGAAAGAATACAGAGACAAGGGAATGCTAGTGTCTATCATCCATCCGGTTCGACCAACAGACAGTTTCGCTCAGCGCTACTTCAGTCTTTCTAACGTCATGTACGCTAATAGAGACGACAAAACACAATGGATGGTCCATATCGACGATGATACCTTCTTTCCCTCCATGTTTGACCTCCAACAAGAACTCAAGAAACACGATCATACAAAGCCTTTATACATAGGAAGTCTGTCCGAAGACTGGTGGGCAGTAAACCATTATGGTCTCATGGCGTTTGGTGGTGCTGGTCTTATCCTCTCCGTACCTATGGTAGCAATCATAGACGAAAATACAGAACCTTGCAAAGACCACCTCGGCACCAACGCCGGCGACATCAGTATCATGGACTGTGTCTACAAACACTCCACTGCAAAACTAACACATATTCCAACTCTTCACCAAGTTGATATGCACGGCGACCTCAGCGGTTTTTACGAATCCGGAAGAGACATGCTCTCCCTTCATCACTGGAAAGAAGGATCAGCTGCAGGCTATAGACTCGAGATTGAGAAAATGCACTTGGTAGCCGACATCTGCGACTCGTGTTTTCTCCAACGCTGGCAGTTTCCTGGCGAGCTTATCCTCTCCAACGGCTTCAGTATTGCACACTACCCAAAAGGATCTCTTTCCGGCAGAAAGCCAGGCGTTACAGGACCTATTGTTGATGCTGTGTCCAAGACCGAAAAGATTGACCTCATGGAAATGGAAACTACCTGGGCTGATGAAATCAACGTGCTTCATTCCTTAGCTCCCACAAGAGACAAAATGAAGGAAGGTGAAAAAATTAGCTATAAGTTGTTAGACAGCACTTATGTTAAGGGGGAGGAGGTCGGGGCACCGGGACAGATGGTGGTGAGACAGGTGTACTTCAAAGAGGGTAGTGAGGCCGGCGGGAGTGGAAAAGATACAGTTTTGGTGCTTAATTGGAGGAGTGGCGGATTGGAACCGCCTCCGCCTGAGATACCCGCAAGTTTGCCGAGAGTTAGAGGGAGGATTCCTACGGAGGATGGAAAGGGAGGTTAAATGACTAATGCACAATAGAACAAAGGAGGAGGAGAAGGGTATTGTACAAAATGCATACGACGAACATACGTATTTGGATACGAAACGGCACAAAGGAAATATGGGTACTCGACAAAGGACTCGAGATTTTAGCCTTTGTATATAATTATACCTGTATAGATATTCGCATATCTGCATCTGTACCTTTTTGGTAGCATCGACCCTCCTACACACCGGAAGAGGTGTATTAATGGACAAAGGCATCATGGAGTTTAACTGCATATCATAGCATAGGGCTGGGTTAGACCAAAAAATGATTAATTACCCTTCAATCAAGAATGTGTTCCTCTTATGCCGCTTACCAAATTGCGTCATCTCATCATCATATCCAACACGTGAAAACACAACGTTACCAGAGGTAGTGAGTGCTTAGCGCGAGGAAGTTACAGTGCCCACTAGAATGTAAATGTAAACGTGAAATAAGTTGAACACTGCAAGTAGTCACAGACATTTTCTAGCATTGCCTACATGGCAAGCCAGTCAGTTACAACACTTTTAGATGGGAAATATTAGAAAGAGAGAAAATATGGGTTGTGGTACTAGATTTGAGAAGAGAAGTGAAAGATAGGAGATATATGAAGAAGTCGACCCATGGTTAATCTAGATGATATAGGAGGCTAGCACACATGAGGCAATAACAATAATATCAAATTGGAGAGGTCCTTCATCTATGTTCTCGCCTAGAGTATTCCACTTCAATGCTGTATATCCAAACACGCATAGCTCTACACATATGCAGGTATCAGTAGTGACACCAAGCACACTCGTTCCCTCAAATCGAATTGCGCTGGTATATTCAAATAGTGATGCAGTTTGTGACTGAAGGAGTATACATGAGTAAAGGAATGTTAAACGAGGAGCAGGTGACTTGAGAGATAGGAGGCAAAGCTCCCAAAATGGCAGTCACGCAGTGCTGGACCTGTAGTATTCACCACCGAAGCTGCAGGAATACACTTCTCAGTGATACCACCACCGTAAATCTCTACCCCATAATCAACGATCCAACTTCTACGAAGTGATTTTGCGTCTTCACCATGACAGGCTTTCCAAATTCCAGCTCTACCTGGTCGCCGAGGGCAGACAAAGAGAGGAGGAGGAATCCTCGATATGCGTAGGTCGCCTCCACCCTCCAGACATCTACTTTAAGCAGCCCTGACCATCTCAGTGGAGCAACAGATACCGTCTCGCTCATTGTCGGCAAGGAACACGACAAGCAAACATTCGTAGTCCACAAAAGCTTCCTCACGTACCACTCTGGCTACTTCAGAGCTGCCTTCTCGGGAAACAGTAAGGAAGCTACCACGGGCGTTATGCGAATAGACAACGTACGTCCCTATTATATTGAGGAGCTCGTTGGCTGGCTATATTCGCAGAATTTCAACAGGCTGGTGTACCACTCTCCAACTGAGATGATACGGCTGTGGATTCTCGGTGGCCGTTATCAAATGCCGGCTTTACAAGATGATATCATGAAGGTCTGTTTATTCTTTGCAAGGCGGAAACTATGCTAGCTGACTTGAAGTGGATAGATACTATGGATGGCTCTTATGGAGCAAGATTTCCATCCTTCGCAAGCGCTGTTCGAGTCCATCTACAAATCTACGGGAGAGAACAATCCACTTAAACGCCTTATTGCACACAGGCTGGCTTGGGGGCCCTCAGATCTTTTGAAAAAATACATCGACTATGACACTAAAGAATTTTGCATAGCGGTGGTGATGGAGCTGAAGCACAACTCACGACCATTGGGCGGTGGTAGAGATTGGAAGGAGTATCTTGTGCATGAAATTATGACGGAAAGCGAATAAAAAGATGATAGTGGTGCTATGAGAAAGAAGAAGCTTCTATTGACTCGATGTTAATTGTATCTGTACCACTTGAAGGTCAGCATAGTATAAACATACATACAACTTGCTGCTTGCCAAGCACCGGAGAAAATATAATCACAGCTGCTACAATTATCATGCCATTTACCAATCCAGCATTACTAAATCCTACTTCACACTTAATTTATGAATGGAGGTCGATGAGGTCCTCATCAACTTGGACAAGCCCGCTAACGTGCAATCCATGAGCCTTTGGATAGATAAAGAAGTCTTCATGAACACTGCGCTTACTCCTATTCAAGACCATGTTTGAGCACATCCATCTCCGACGGGGGATCTCAGCTTTGAGCACCTCATTGAAGAACTCGTGATCAGGATACCTGTTCAAAACCAGCTTCAGGAACCGGTCCAAGTTGGTATCTTCGAGTTTATTGCTACTCAAGAATTCCATGAACTTTCCAAATTCCTTAGAATTCAATTGCTTCTTGTTGTGGAGCGTGCAAAAGTAATCCATGATTTGATTCTGAAGACATGGCATTTCGAAGCGCTCAGCGAGTTCCCAGAGATCAGCAAATTCTATCATTGTCAAGAATTCGCCATTGCAATCCTCGAAGGGAGTGTTATTGATCCATTTAAAAAGATGTTCGAAGGTGCTTGGATGGATATCCGTGAGCCCAAAGTGCTGAATGTCTTGACGGTTGTTGATTCGTCTGAAAAAGCCTGACAATTCGAGTAGCCGGTAGCGGTAAATGACGAATACACGAGGCTTTATCTCTAGTTGTGTAAATTTAAGAGTGAAGCGAATTGTCTGGTGACTGGAGGAGTATTTCTATTAGCTCTGCCGCATACAAGTAGGCAATATTACTCACTATCGGGCTGTTTTAGGTGAATCTGGGGAGGCGTTAATGTCATTAGCTGGACCTACGTTGGGAAGCACTGTGATCCATTTTGGAATTTTGGTTTGGGCAGTTTCTGCTTGCTTTGGGCCGAGCATCTCGATTTCGTTCGTAGTGGATTTCTCTGCAGCTTCAAATGCTTCGTGTTCTGCGCGGGTTTGGTCCAGGTAGTTAAGCACCCTTTCTCTATCTGCTGGACGAACGCGTGGGATATGGGGCGGAAGGTCTGGGAGGTAGTAAGAAGTTTTGTGGAATTTCGTCTCCGGCAGGATTTGAGACATATCGATAGCTCAGAAACCCCAGAACTTGACAGCTGGCTATGAAGAGCGGTAACACTGATATTGGTAATGTTTGAAATGTACCAAAGCGAGGTCCATTTATCTGACTTTATTTCGCTCGTCCAGTAGCTCCTTCCTTACGTAGAAAACTAAAAGGAAGGGTACAAGTACAATTCGAATTAATCCATGCGTTTCGACCTAGACTTGGAATTAATTCACTGAACTTATGTTTTGAATTTTAACTTATGTTTTGAATTTTAACTTATGTTTTGAATTTTCTTTCTAGCTAACACTAGCGGCAATATTTCCGTCCTATCACATTAAAAACTCCGTCATTTATCATTTGAGATGACTGGTACCTGATTAATTGAATATTTTGCAGCGTATGCAAAGTGACCCGATTCAATTCTACCAGCCTAATTCTTTCCCCAAGCTGACCGAACAACAAATAACATGGACAATTCCACAGCGCTTACCTGTTACCTATCGCGAACGGTCACTTAGATTTGGTTAAATCAGGTGAGAAATCAAGGAAGACTACTATTAATTAGTGTTGCCGTGAAGAAATCTCGCTAACTCTTGAAAGTCGGAAGTTCGAAGCAGGACTACATCCGCAACCCAATACAGATAGCAGTCGAAAAAACACGCTCTTCGTGGTGTCGCCAATAAATCAAGTACTCCCAAAACAGTAAAAACCAATACACCTAGACAAGTCGCGGCTTTGAATACTACAGCAACCTAATTACGGCTTCTTAAGTTGCCTCACATAATATCATCATTGCTGATATGGCTACCAAAATGAAACAATTTCCATCGTTAGTTGAACTTTTCCTCTTTCCTCTTGATCAGGTTCAGTAAACTAATCAGCCTCAAAAGAATGTCAAAGCCAGCTTCATTCGTAACTGTTATTGTTGATAGAGACGAGATCAAACAGTCATTTGTTATTCTTGAAGCTCTCACTTGCCACTACTCTCGCTTTTTCAGAGCTGCTTTTAACAGCACAATGATCGAAGGTCAGACAAAAACCATGCGTTTGGTGGATGTTGAAGTGGCTGTATTTGGACAATTTCACCATTGGCTGTATACAGGGCAAATCGAAGACGAAGACAAGATGGAGAGAAATCAAGCACCAAACGAGAAATCGATGAACCATCGCCCATATGTTATTCCGGATACGATTCTGCTGGCTAAAGTTTGGTCTCTGGCCCAGCGGCTCCTGGCACCGGCCCTACAGAACCATATCGTAAGTCTGCTTCAACAACTCGTATGGAGAAAAATAAAAGATTCCGGCGTTCCAAGCAATCCAGTCAACCCAGGAAATCCAGGCAATCCAAGGAAGCGTTCCCTTCGCTATGATTCTCAAGCAGTTGCTTTTGCGTTGCACATCTATGGCCATTCTTGTTATAATGATACCCCCTTGAAGCAACTTGCCCTTGACAAGATCTTCGTACTTGCAATGCATACGACGCCTGCGTATACCAATAGTTTCCATAACAAGGTTATGCTGGCGCTAACGTACGAAATTCAGGTGGATTTAGCTATGCATTTAGCCAAGAATTGTCGAGAACTTAACGAAGAACGATCCACGGATAAAGTGGACAGAGCTGTAATGCCTGATGCGAATAACTACTTTGTTTGCGAAACTGAAAGCAATGCGTGAGGATGGCAGAGGATTGCATGATATTGCCCGAGGTTTGAGGAGGCTTTGATATACCTAATGATTGAGGTATTAGGATAGAGATGTACCTACATGTCGCAATTTTAAGCCATTAACAATTGCTACGGTAGGCTTAGTAATGATATTTCAAACAGTTTGTCATCTAAGTTATTTCAGACCTTATCATTCATTCCCAAACCTGATGACCTGTCCCAAATGCAAAATGCTTGCTCAAGAGTTGGATATCCTTTACATGTCCATCGACAACTTGAAAATCTCATCATACGAGTCGGAAGAGTCGCAATAGTTACAACAACATCGGCTATGAATAGAATCTTCCTAATTCATCCCTGCTTAAGATCTAGGTTCTGGCACATCAGGTGACAATGGTACCATAAAGAAATGACGGACTCAATCGACAGATACCTCACATGATGAAATGAAAACACGACTTCATAAATTTATTCATTATGTATACAAAAATCAAAACGCTATGGGGTATTACACAATCCAAGAGTCGCCAACAAGTCACCAGCCAGGACGTCAATACCACCGGTATCGCGATCCTCAATGCCAAAGCCCACAAACAGCACGTCGTCGAGGTAGCCGTGGTAGCGCATGCCCTGGACCTTCCAGCTCATGGACGTGATGTAGAACATCTCGGTCTGGTCCCAGCTGCGGAAGTCCGTGGGCGACAGGAACTCGGGCTTCAGCCCCTGGCCCGGTAGGCCGCGGCCGTGGATCCAGATGGGCTTAGACGAGATGGCTTGAATGGCAAACGGCGCCTCGCGCTTGAACACCATGACGTACGGCTCGTACACGCTGTGCAGCTTCTCAAAGGCCTTGTGCTGCACCATGGTGAAGAGGAAGGTGTTGCCGTCGTTGGGCGTGCAGGCTGGATCCGACCGGTTGCATAGCGTGATGGAGAGCGAGTTGGTGGCCTGGTGGACGGACTGCTTCGCCGGCGGCGCTGCCACCTTGGGCATGTATCTCGCCATGCACTTTTCATCGCTGGTTGCAGCAGCGGCGAGGTCGGGTCCGATGGAGCCGTCGTTCTCCAGCTTGGAGAAGACGCGCTTGGGCCACGTGTCGAAGTGCGCGTACATGTTGTCGTCCTTGTCCCAGAAGAGGAAGAAGTTCTTCTCGACGATACCGTAGGGAGGTGGACGCTGGATCTCGGTCGCGTGCCGGAAGCGTCCGCGCTCGAAGAACTCGAAGCCCCAGTCCACCAGGAGCCGGAAGTCGTGGATCCACTGCCCGAAGCACGTAAACTGCGACACGGAGCCGTAGATGGCATACGGCGCCTTGGGACCGTGGAACACGCGCGCGTCGTGCGGTCCCACGCTCATCCCAAAGTGCACGAGGCCGTCCTTGCACTTATCCCCCTCGGTGACGGCGATGGGCAGGATGGACGGCGGCTTCAGACACTTGAGGACGTTGTTCTTGAAGACGGCATTGCAGGTCAGCTCGGCAAACCACACGGAGTTGGGGATCTCGGTGCCCTTGTGCAGCTGGGCGACGACGATCCACGTGTCGTTGAAGACCGGATGCGGGATGATGTTGGGGTTGATGGCATTCAGCTCTCCGAAATCGATCATGAAGTACTTCCGATCGCTCGTCGACGCCGAGAAGATCTCATGGTGTGTTTCCTGGATGCTGTTCAAGGAGTTCTTGTAGGAGAGCGCAGCGGGATGTCGTCCAATGCTGGGCGGCGCCCAGCTGGAGTCGCGGAACACGAACAGCAAGGCGAGGATCAGGAGCGGGAATACGAGATAGCGGATGTTGGGATACTGCAGCATGGTGAGGACATTACCATTATCCGCCAGTCATCCGGCACGCCGTGGAGTATATATATATATATATATGTATCCGTACAGAACAGATGATACAGAGGTGGTGGTGATGGTGGAGGAGATGGAGGATGAGGATGAGGATGTGGTCTATTCTAGAATAGCATGTGCACTTGCTCCTGAAATTGAGTTTTTTTTTAATGATTCGCCACATGGATAGGCTTGCCCCTGATCTAGGCTGTTTTCATGTTCGGCACGGGCGGACATGTGTTTACCGGTGGGATTCCGTGCATCACCACATGCTGCAGAATTGTATAGGTTCACCCGGCGGCCTTATAGCGACTTTAGCTGGACAGTGCGCGTGGCAGACGATGTTTCACGGAAGAAGAATTACCTAACCTGCGCCCAATTGATCAAGGAATCAGTCAATCCAAGGTCGGTAAGTTCCAGAATAATATGATATAAAAGTAGAGCTGGTAAAGGTTAATGCGTGTGGTCCCACTAGAGAAGCATCTGCCGCCCCGCGTACGGTGAACCGTGATATAGGTCGGCTTTGCGAAGATAATGTTCCACACCAGCCTGCGAGAAGGGCTTCTGAGTGGACTGATTTATGATGTTTCCAAGCCAGAATAGGGTTTTGAATATAATTCAAACCCAGCTGTCGAAACACCTGTGCAATTGAGAACCGTGACACGCTGCTGAGACATGCAGAGGTTAGAGATGCGTAACGGTCAACAATGGTCAACCGTCGGTCAACAATGCAGCTTTGCGGGGACCCAGAAACCCTAAACCGAAGTGTGAGCCTCAATTGCGGCTCAATCTGAAGCTTGTTTTTCATATGTCAAGTGGAAGATGCCCGTCCAATCAGGGTGGTTTGAGCTGGGTCAACTTCTGTCTTTGGTATTTGTTTTTTCTAATGTTCTTGTACGATACTCATATCACATTCTTCACCACTCACCACCCAAAACATAAGGATCGTACTGCCACAGTAGTTGCTCTATCCACATTCGGCGTTGATCTATCAGTCAGGCTCACCGCCCATTTCGCACGGATGGGGTAAAGCGGTCAGGGCTGATTCCTGCCGGCAAGCATACAACCCTGTTTGCGGGGGAACCAGGACATTTGCTGGACCAGAGATCGTCAGGGGAGGATAATGACAGCGTTTGCAGAATTTGGTTCTTATATGTAATATCACGAATTAAATAGAAAAGACGACACCGGTTTATTGATATTCAAGACTGGTGAGATCCATGGTGGTGGATGGTGAATACTGAATTCCAAGGCACCCACTCCATCACATGAAGAGCAATATCGTCTCACATCAGAGAGCTGACCAAGACGAGCAGCTATGACTTCTGCTTACAGCCCGTCTTCAGAGACGAAGTGTGGAGATGAGAACAGCAGAATCTATTATGCTCCGTTGCAATTCACATATCCAAGAACTGTTTCCAAGTGGCTATCGGAAATTTGTTATGTAGGCATGACACGACGAGATTAAGGCATGCCGGATTCACATTTTTATTGAATATACAAACAAGGTCTCTTTTACTTGGAGGTCTGTTGTAATGTCAAAACAATTACTCTCAGTCTATGTTATACTCCTTTTCTCTGGTTTATATATACTAGCTAGATTTCGACCATCTGGCTAAAGTCACGTGGGATTGGAACAGGATTCAAGAGACCACCAGTAAGTAATGCTATCTACTGAACCATGCCGGTTCCGATCGGATCCCAGATCAGATCCCAGATTAGATCATGTGCGAATAGAAAGAGAAGGGTCTGGGTCTTAAAATATGTATACAGCACTTTTCTCTCCCAATCCCATTCATGACAACTGTTGCAGTCTACACCTCCGATGACGACGTAAAGGTAAATAGATTATACGCACATTCTTCCAAAGTCTCATACCGTTCATAAACCCTTCCACTACACAGCTCGGGCCTATAAATACAGTGAAAAACTCACTCTCTAGTTATCATCACGCACGCTCAGCAAGTGGAGACTGCCGACATTACACAAACCAACACAGTCTCCACAACTGCTCTCTACATCTCACCAGCAAAGTGTGAAACAGTCCTGGAGTTGTTGCATCTCCCAATGCGAGCAAGGTATATGAAGCCAAACCAGTTCCACAATATCTTTCTGGGATCGTCAAGAAGTAGGTCTAGGATTCTCGACCAATCGATCGCCAAGGTTTCATCATCTGCGAGTAAAGTAGCAGCAGCAAAGCATCCATACAGATAGTAGACGAATCTAACAGAGGTATATCAATATAAAACCCTTAGACCATTAACTCCGACCCTCAGGAGCAATCTTTAGCGAAAGAACCAAAGGGGGTTATATCACGTGTTACAAGGGTATTTAGACAAAGGATATGCATCCTTCCTATCCATAAACAAAAAATTACATTATCAAAGGTATCATTAGTACGCTATTACCAGAAGCCCAAAATTGTCAAACCCGCCAACCCCGTCATTAGTTCCCAAACCACATGCCCTTTGATTCCTGAAGACGTTAATTCATCACCTGGAGTTGGTGTTCCGCCGGGAGCAACAGTGGCTGTGCCATTGCTGACGGCCGGCACCTCCGTGCTGGTCGACGTCTCTTGCGAGTCGGAGCTTTCGGTGCTCGTGACTGGCGTGTCTGCGGTATCTGTCGGAGCTACATCGTCAGCACTGGTGGCAGAAGCTGGTAGACTATCTGTACTAGTGGGACTCTCTGTGCTAATGGGACTATCTGTACTAGTGGGACTCTCTGTGCTAATGGGACTATCTATGCTAGTGGGACTATCTGTACTAGTGGGTAGCTCACTTGTAGTTGTCGTTTCTTCACCGGCCGGAAGAGGAACGACTGATACGGTGGATGTCTCGGTTGTTTCTGGCTCTCCGTTGGACATGGGAGCGGCTGTCGGAGCGGTCGAAGACTCAGGTGTGGTGACGGCACTTTCAGGCGTTGCTGAGGCTACCGGCGTTGTAGTGGTAGTCGTGCCAGGCAGGAGGCCGCCATCGCTGAAGGGGACTTCTGCTGAGGTGGTACTTGACGTGGTTGATGTATCTGATTGTGGAAGAGCCGTTGGACCAGCAGTTGTCGAAGTCGTGAGGGTGGTTGGTGTTGACTCCGGCACCGACGGGGAAGTCTCAGAGGTGGTTGTAGTAGGGCTGGTAGTCGAATCTGTGGTGCTGGTTGTGATAGTTGTGAGCCCGGTATCCGTACCAGGAACTACATCAGTCCGCGTTAGTTTACATTTGATATGAGTTTCTCTAAACCTACCCTCTGTTGAGGCTGCAGCAGTGGCTGTGGTTGGGTCCAGTAAACCGCCTCCGGTAGGTGACTCTGTTGTAGCAGCCAGCGCGGCGAGTCTCTGGATAGATGGTCCTGCAGGAAGACAGTTTTCGATCCCTGGATACTGTGAACTGTAAAATTCGTTGCCGGCCAGATGATCGATGAGCTAAGAGGTTTTTGGTTAGTAAAAGCATTATATCAAATTGCAAAAACTAACCTGTTGCACGGGATAACCATAATTCTCCGCTCCACTTCCCTGTACGCAAGCTTCCGAAGGACCAATCTTGAGCGCAGGTCGGGTAGGCACGTGGATAAAAGGCGTTGTCAGCGATATCTCAACAGCTTGCATTCTGTTGTTGCCACGAAAGTACGCGGCTGCATTTGAGTTAATGCCAGTGAAGGTTGGAACGCAGGCTGCTGGATCTGTTGGTGCTTTCGAGAAGCTAGATAATGTTCCACAGGCGACATTGCCATTTGCATCGGTGACTGGGGCAGCAACGTAAACTTTTACAGTTGAGTATGCCCAGAATCCAGTAGGTGAAGCGCTGCACGTGCTTAGTTGATGCCAATACAATATGTTTGGATAACTTACATTGTGAGTCCCCCAGTCTTCGTCGGCGCTGATGTATCCAGAATCTCCGTCTTTTGGGGAACGGTAAATGCAGGATTTGGGTAGAGAGCAACGGGATTTTCATTCGCTAAAACACTTGAGGTAGCAACAATAGTTGAGGATGAATTCACAGTAACAGTGTATACATCTGTTGCGTACTCTGCCCAGTAGACCTCATGAGCCTCATCCTGGGCCACAAAACAACAGGCTAAACTAGGTTAGCTTCTTAGACCGGTCAAGCGCAATAGGTTTCAGCTCACAATCCGCCCCGTATACGTTTCCTAGCAAAGCTAGAGTAGCAACTCCAATGTATCGCAGCGACATGTTTCCAATTGTCAAATATCTGCCCCCGATATTTGCGAATTTTGGCCCCAGATGTTAAGAGATAGCGAGTGTGTGGGCGGTCCTCCGTGAACGCATGACCGGAGGGCTACAAAGTATATAAGCCATCGGCACACTTCACCCTCGCATCTCCCGTCCCTTGAAAGTCAATACGTATGGCACATATTTGTTGGAATCTTTACCATAGTAACCATCACATATATCGCCGAGGCAAAGACCCATCGAGACCCGGGCAAGAATGACGATCGGTACTACGAAAGAGGTAAGTCGTAAGCGGGAAGGATATAATTCACCGCTGCTGAGCCGGTTCTGGTGGTATTCGGAGAGAGCGTGTTGGTCGATTCAAGATCCGGGCTTGGAGACATACGTGATTCGAGGATTTGTTGGTGATCCAACCCGATAGATGAGTGTTGCAGTGTTAGTGCTGATGATGGATAAACAGATTGGGGTGGTGGGGTGGATGATCGTCTGAAGAGAATGCCATTGTGGCAGGGGATGGCTCATATGCTGGTATATTGAAGCTCCCTGATACGATGGCCAACTGCACCTCTTTTACAATCCATGACAGACTATTGATTATTATGTCATCATGGATGGTACAGCCTCTACGGCACACCGTGTAGTAGTTGTGCTTACTACAAACTAAACACACCTCAATGAGCGCAATAGCCAATTGTTAGACCGCTGGGCTGAGTGATGCATGTGGTGTGTCTGCCCATGAGCGGGCTCGTGATAGCGGGAAAAATATGTGTTGGTACCGATCCTCCCGACGAGATTGAACTAAATCATCGATATGCCGCTGCTGAGTCCGCGAGGTTTGGCGTGTTGGTTTTTCGTAAGTAGGAACCTGTTGCTTCGACACTCATCGCTCTGCTCTGTGGCACAAATCAACACAAGGATGCGCTCAGGCGTGTAGAAAAAATGCTTCACTTTTCTGCTCTTCTGTCTCGGCTGGTCTGGATTCTCTTATTCACGTCTTCGTCTATGGGCATGATCGTCGAGAGAGTCACCATCCCTGCCCCGATTGTAGTAGAACCCAGCCAGACTTGTATGTGAAGTCCTCATGCTCCAGAACAGCCTCATGAATTGCAAACTGACAATATTCAACAGTCGATGGCAATGACGGCCCTTTCTCGTCCTTTAATATTTCAGTCGGCACTCCACCTCAGAGTCTAAAAGTGTTTGTCTCGACTTCAGTTTGGCAAACATTAGTCGTCTTAAAGGACGGTTGCGGTCCTGGAACGGCGCCGAACTGTCCAACGTTGCGAGGTGGACAGTTCTTTATTGAGAAATCATCTTCTTGGCAAAACAATACGGCTGTTCTCAATCAAGACATCTACCCATTAAAAGTAAATACTCAACTTGGCTACAATGGAAGGGCCAAGCTGGGATTCGATGATTTGTCATTGGCAGGATCAGCGGATATAGTCTTAAAAAACCAAACCGTTGGGGGATTTATTGTCACGGATACCTACCTGGGCTTACTTGGCTTGGATCCTAGGTCGAGTAACTTCACAGGCCAACCACCTATACCAAGTTATTTGCAAAGTTTGTGGGATCAGTCTCTCATACCAAGCTTATCGTGGGGCTACACCGCCGGGAATCAATACCGTAAGAGAGCAGATGGTGCCATGAATTCTTGAGCTAACAAACTCCAGGTTCTCAGGAGAAAGTTTTTGGATCTTTGACACTTGGAGGGTATGATAGATCGAGGCTGGTGCAGCATGATGGGTCGTGGCCAATTGACGGAGAAAACAATGCCTTTACAGTGCAGCTTGAATCTATATCCACAGCAATTACTGGAGAACGCCGAGAATTGTTACCCAATCCTATTTCCGCAACCCTGGACACGTCGCTTCCTTACATTTGGCTCCCGATAGAAGCCTGCACGTTGTTTGAACTTGCGTTTGGCCTGAAATGGGATAATACTTCACAACTGTACCTGGTGAACGATGCTATGCATGATACTCTAGTTAAACAGAATGCGAGCCTCACATTTAATCTGGGCGGCATGACTGGTGGATCTACTTCAAGCGTCAATATCACGCTGCCATACAGCGCACTAGACTTAACAGCTTCCGCGCCATTAGTCGAAAATGCAACTCGATATTACCCTTTAAAACGAGCAGCTAACTCGACACAGTATGTTATCGGGCGAACTCTCTTCCAGGAAGCATTTATCTCAGCCGATTTTCAGAGAGGAAACTTCTCGGTTTATCCATGTAAATGGGATAGTGATGGAAGACGTGACATTGTGAGTGTGCTAGCTCCCAAATACAGTCCCGTAACAGACACGGGGCCCGGTTCTCAAAACAACACTTCAACATCCAATAAGTCAGGATCATCGTCGAAAGCCGGCCCTATTGCTGGTGGTGTCATTGGAGGCATTGCCTTCATTGCTGGGATCATCTCTGTCTTGTTCTACTTTTGCTACATTAAACCAAAACGACGCCAGAAGGATTATTCTACGCATGGCGAAAAGCCAGAGATGCATGCACCGTTGCCGGACAATCCTGCGCTTGCGCTGGATGATAATCCACATTTGCATAAAGCTGAATTGGCGAACACGCAAAGGATGTCAGGCGTGGCGGAACTTGAAGGCAGCGCAGGAGTACGGCGGGTCTCCGAAATGCCAGTGAGAGAAGCAGCTGCTTCTGAGATGCGAGCAGTAGATAACCATAATGTGCATGAGATGTCGACTCCTGAAGCGATAGCTGAAGCAACTGCGGCCACAGGAGGCTTCCCATGGAGGACGAGCGAGACACCGGACGGAGCACAGTCGCCCAGTCCGTTGCAGAGCCCTGGAATCATGAGCAGAGTGAGCCCGTTGAGCAGTCCTGGGCTACCATCGCCCGTCCCAAGCCAGTCGACGATTGCTGCTTCATTACCTTCACCAGCACCAAGTCCACCTCCAGTATTGCAGCCACAGCCACAGAGAGTTGTGAGGAAAGCTTTAGATTCGATTTCTTAATTTCTTTAGAAATACGATATTTATTAGATCAATGTAGTAGTAAACCTAAAATCCGTATAACGAAAACCAACAAAACTTTTTACACCCAAAATTCATGGAGAACAGTTGCCATCCTTTTGATTCCTTCTTGCATTTCGCCCTTCTATAGATCCAGAAAAGGTTAGTGTTATCCTCAAGCTAGCAAGATGAATGGAGCAGTGGCAAGAACATACGGTAGTTGTGGAAAACGCCAAGCGGAAATGCCCAATACCAGATTCTCCGTCTCTCGCTCTCGTTGTGATTTTTTCACTTCCTTGCCAAGGGGTGTAATACGAGCCAGGAGTCAAAAGTACCTGGTGTCTGAGGTCAGCAGTCATCACGGTTCTCCGGTACAGCGTGTTGGACTTACTAAGCTCTGTGCCATTTTCGCCCATATCTCGTCCGCAAAAGTTTGTTCGGGGTCTTCGATGCCAGCTTGATTTTGCAACTCTATGAATCTTGGACACTCGGAGAAGTAGAACCGTGCCCAGATAAACATGCCTCCAGTCGGAGGTACAAAGCTGAAAAGCGGGATCGATTTCACGCCTCGTGAATACGCAACTAGACCTTCGCTTCCGGGTAGTTTAGACGAATCAGCTGGTTGAACATCAAAGTTCTCAGTAAAGGCATCACATATCCAGTTCCTTCTTGCTTGGTATTGAGTTTTTAACGTCGACAACCACTGTACATATCCATCGATACCCCATTTGTTCAACAAAGTATAGATGATAGCTTGAGACCAGCCACTGGGCGCCTGCGTTTCAACCTCTGTAGCTCTGAGTAATCGCTCCCAAAAAATTGGATTTGCTACGAAATATCCAAGACGACAACCGGGTGCAAGAGTCTTGCTGAACGTATCGAGCCGGATCACTCGGCCTTCAGTGTCATACTTGAGGAAAGATGGAGCGAGAGCGGATAGAAATTCCGCTTGCGTGGCCTTTTCAACTACTTCAGTACTTCCATGAACATAAGCAGGGTATTGAAGGAAAGAGTACGGATCATCTTCACATATTATGATGTCTGAGAAATAGTGAGCACAAGTTTTTTAAAAGAGAGACAGAGTTGCGCACCATATTCAACACACAGGTCGTATATTTCCTTTCTACGCTGGCTCTGCATGGTTGAACCAGTTGGATTAGATCCTACAGGCACGATATATAGCCTTTATTTGGCATTTAGTTGGGCGACGTGTATTACGAGTTAGGAGCTGCTTACAGATGTGGTTGAGTTTTGTTAGGATGCGTCGACTTCCAGTTTTCTAATATGTGTCTGAGGTCATCTGCGCGCATACCTTCCTTGTCCATCTTCACTGGTACCGCATGGCATCCCATTGGGATCCACAAAGCTTGGGAGGAAGGATATGTGTGCTCCTCGCACAGAATTAAGTCGTCAGGCTCACACAACATTCTCACAACTTTGCACCACGCATCAGTATTTCCGGAGTTCAAAAGAATCTCAAAATCGCCATAAGCAGGCTGAAAAACTGTCTTTGTGAAATCATAAGCCCATTTACGTAGGAGTGGATCACCAGTTCCAGAACCTATCACTGTTAGTCTCCGGGTTGTTCTTGAAATATAGTAGTAGAGAGCTAGTACCGTATTGCAGTGAGGTTGAAAGACTCATGACATCTGCTTCTTGGCTGTTTTTCACAAGATTTATTTCTTGAGTCTTGCCAATATCCTGGTGTACATTTTCTGGATCGAGCGCAATTGATTCTGGATAGGTGTGGATAGATGCCTTCGTGAACGGAAATAATGAGGGGTGGGGAAGTCCTAATACAGAACTTTAGCAGTTGCTCTGCTGCCGTTCGGTCACTATAGCTATTACCTCCAGCCAGACTGATCATTCCCTCATATCCCATGAATTTGATGATCTCCTTCAACGGGCTTGGATGCCTTGCTTTGGAGTGGGCATTGAGATGATGGCTTAGATCTACCGCTGCTGGGCACTGTACGGAACCCATTTTCAAGGATATCTTTGAACTGTGATGATTGAAGTGAGCCTGCTCAGAGCCACGATTTTTCCTTTTCTTTCCATAAATGGGATCAGTCAATAATAATTACATAAGCCCAAAGCTAGCTCTAATCTGCGCCAACTCGGAGGTTTTGGCGGGAGAGAGATGGGGCGGATCTCTTCCGGTCCATCTCTAAAGCTTTATCAATCCCACCCTTTCCAACCCAGATTTCATTTGCTATCTTCGGAGAGCCAAGGCGCCATTATCCTGCATTGGAGATACCGCGTCGAAATTTCCCCTTAGTTTCTTGATATGAAAGACTCAGAATAAAGTGTAGTGTTTCTCTACGATAAGCTAGTGGCGTCCAAAGTAATCCCATAATGCAATAAGTAGTTGCTCTGCGGCTCCGAGTTGTAAATGTTTTATCCATCAATGCTTGCTTGCCCACATTAGGTTTCTGTATTGACTTCATCATGTCACCGATATCGCCAAACACAGATCCTGAAGCCGTTGACAGTAAGATGGCTCAGTCCCCGGAAATCAGTAAATCTGAGAAAATTGCCACGGAACTATCTTCAATGTCAATCGTAGAGGGAAAGGTGCTTGATGAGGATACTGCAGATATCATCAATGCCGAGACCGAGTATACTGATGAGTATTATAAAAAGTTGTTGCGAAGAATTGACCTTTTCTTATTGCCCGTCATGTGGGTAAGTAAACACATCATTCTTGAGCATATTTCAATGTCCTACTTTGTTTTGAAGCTAACTTGATCACACAGATTTGCTATGGCACGCAACAAGCGGATAAAACCGCCATCAGTACTCAATCGATCTTTGGTATAATCAAAGATACAGGGATGAAAGGCCAACAATTTGCTTGTAAGTGAAGAGTAGGCAGCGTGCAACGCACGGCTAATAAACTCAGGGCTCACGACAATATTTTATATCGCATACCTTGTTTGCGAAGGTCCAGCTAATTATTTGATCCAACGAGTAAAGATTGGAACGTTCTTAGCAGTAGTTATGTTTTTATGGGGTGAGTGTTATTCTAAGCCTTTTTCTATCCCTCTACCCCCAAGGTTTATTGCTGACATCTGCAGGTGTTGTGGTACTCTGCACTGGATTCGCAGAGAATTGGGCAACCCTGATGGCTCTTCGGGCCATGCAAGGAGCATTGGAGTGCACGATTTCGCCAACTTTCCTATTCATCACAGGAACGTGGTATACATCTCGCGAACATACCATGCGATCAATTATATGGGGTACCGCCAATGCTGGCATGAACATAATCAGTGGCTTGATCAACTACGGCATTGGATTTCACGCTCAAAGACATCCCGGTGGACTAGCACCGTGGAAAGGAATCTCTTATTTCCTTGGCACCCTGACCATCATTGACTCTATTCTCGTGTACATCTTCCTCGGAACACCTCGAGAAGTCCGGTGGTTGACAGAGGATCAAAAGCGGGCGGCTGCAGCTAGAGTCTTATCCAATCAGACTGGTTCAGACCGAAAGGACCGCTCGAAATTCAAGTGGGATCAGGTTAGCAAGAATGCATTCCGTATATCAGTAAATCTTTTGAGCTAACTACGTCCGAAATTAGGCCTTGGATACATTCAAAGACCCTCAAACTTATTTCTTCTTCTTCGTAACGATTATCAATGCCCTTCCCAATGGAGCCAATACTACTTTCGGAAAGCTTGTATGGGTGTCCTTCGGTTTCTCTAGTCTGGATACTCTCCTTAAGGGATCTGTGCCGCAATATTGCTTTTCCATCGTTTGGTTCTTGATCGTGGGAATAACCACCCTCAAGAAGCCTAATCTCAGATGTAGGATGTCCCTACTAGATGCCTTTACACAGCTTCCTATGCTAACTGGTTGTAGTTCTCCTCATGATGGGATCGCTTGTCCCCGCTTTTGTTGGAATGCTCACTTTGGCATTATTACCAAGCAAAGGACTCATTTGGACCAGATGGGCTATGTACATGATGACTGTTTTTGGACAGTTACCAGGTTTGCGTAAGTCCTATTCTGAAAAGAGTTTTCGTAGGCGTTACTAATAGTATTCAACAGTCATCTGGACATTCCTCCCCTCCAACGTGGCAGGCCGAACAAAGAAATCCGTCACTGCCACCCTTCTGTTCATCGGCTATTGTGTTGGTAATGCTGTTGGGGCACAGGTCATGCAGGCCAAAGATGCACCACGATACATCACGGGCATAACAGTGTGTGCATCCATGTATGGATTAGAATTTCTTAGCATGGGTCTCTGGAGAACCTACTGTAAGTTTAAAAATAACTCAAAGAGCTATTGCATGAGTGCTTGCATCACTGACTTGCATATCCTTCTAGATCTGTGGCAAAACAAGAAGCGTGCCCGCATCATCGCGGAGTCTGGGATCTCTGAGGAAGACGCAATGATCCAAGGACGAATTAATGCGGAGGCGGACATGACTGATTTTGATAATATTTACTTCAAGTACCAGGTCTAAAGTAAAAAAGGTCGATGCAATTAATGTAGCTCCTCGCAACGGAATCTGTACTTACTACCAACTTATGATATATATGTCTTCCGTGTTGAGTAAATACAAGTCTTATTAAATAGATATGAAATCAACTTTTATAAGCATGAAACTCAGGCAAACTTATCGTAACAATCTCTGAGATGTTGATTGAGTTAAGTATTATCGGATATCAAATAAGAACTTAGAATATGCACTATACCTAAGATCACTTGAGATTTGATGCTAAATTGTGCAACACTTCACCATCAGATAGAGGTTTTAGAAACCAAAAAATCTAATAACAAATATTTCTGTTTAATATAAAGGTTTACTGGTCTTGTGGCGGCGCTGGAAGAAGAGTTTGCAGCTTTGCCATTTCATTTCCCATCCAGGCAGAAATCGCTACAATATCTGCTCCACAGTTCACAAACTCAAAGCCTTGCTTGGACCTTTGTGCAGCTGAGTTCTCCTTGTTAGCATGTGACAATCTCTCTATAAAGAACAAGTAGGAGGCCGGACTTACCAATCTCAGCGTTCAAAGCAAAATGACCGGCGAATTTTCCGGCGTCTTTCGCAGCTTTCAAAATGCGTACTGTTGCCTCCTGGACTTCAGGAATCGAGGCATGATCTAGTGCAAAATATCCCATCGAAGATGCAAGATCATTTGGCCCTATGAACAGCATATCTGTTTAATGGAGTAAGTCTCAGTCGTGATCGCGGATAAAAGCACATACCAATTCCATCAGTTGAGGCTATTTCTTCTACATTCTCTAAGCCTTGCCTGCTTTCAATTTGGATGATGACGAGTACGTTTTCATTTGCAGTTTCTAGATATCGTCGTCCGTCCTGGTTAAAGTTGTCACCAGCGAACATCGCTCCACAGCCTCGCCGTCCCTGAGGCCATTGCTTGCTGGGATACTTCATCCCTCTGACTACTGATTCGGCTTGCTCCTATTTCAGTGTAAGTCTTCCTTCCATTATACCTACCAATTTAAGACTAACCTTGGTTTCTACCATAGGTACCATGATTGCATGCGCACCAGCATCCATTGCTCTTTTCATCATCCACTCTTCATTAGCGGGTATTCTAACTATCGGCGATGCACCCTTCGAAGTGATTGCGCCAATTGCGAGATACATCTCATTGTCGCTGATATTTCCATGTTCACAGTCTATTAACACCCACTTTAGAGCCCATCAATCAGTAAAAGTCATCAAAAAATGGCGTTTTAAAACCACGTGAGAAATCCAACATACATCTGCCCCTAGCCCTGCAATGGTCTTTGCTAATGTATAACCTGGAAATTCCATCCATTGGCCAACGCTGGGACTTCCTCCTGCCTGGGCTCTCTGAAGAGTATGTAGCAGTCGAGTCTTGCCTGTATCGTTCACGACCGACGAACGCCAAACCACCCCGGTCCCACTTTTGTCATCAGTCTGGTAAGTCATGCTGGTCGGAATAATGCAATGCTGACTCTGTTGTAAGAGGTAGAGGACATTGTTTACTGAGCCTTGAACCCTTAGCTTAAAGTCACTGCCATAGCAGATCGGAAGAGATCCGGCCACTCAATTACAGTGTCCTGTTTCGGGCACGCTTGTGGCGCTAAATAAGCGAGTCTATCTTATTCGGCCCGGTCAGTAGTTAGGAGGATGAACCATCGCAAAAGACGGTGTTTGTCGATTCTGACACAAATGTAATCCAAACATTTACTCAGTGCATCTTTGAGGTGGTAATAGTATAAAGACAATATTACATTAATTGAACAATAAAGCCTGGATTTCCATTCATAGACAGTGAGTGGCATTAAGAACTTTTAGGACTTATTTGGAGAGTTATTTTAGGTGTTTTCAAGCGTGTAGAAATGGTTTAAAAACATTTTTATCTTTTGAAGAATCTATATTGAGACTCGCTAGCACTATCTATAAGCATGGGTATCATCCCTTCATTTCTAACTCGTTGCTAAATACAAAATTTCTGACAACTCGTCTAGTCTTTCGTTTAATTGCGGATTTGGGATACCTCCCTCTATTTTGTCATGGTCAGATGGTGTCTTGCTCCATGTAATCGTGACTTCAGGTCTTGTAGTGTACACAACGAAAGGATACCATCGCTGAAGAGCTCTGAGTTTGATTTTCAGAAATGCTGGATATAAGTCGGAACTCCGCTTCTTGAAGATACGCTTGAAACATAGTCTTAGATCTAAATCAGATACCTGAACCCCTTGTTCATCCTGAGAGCCTCATCGCCATCCATACGCTCTCTATTAACCGTCTGCTGTTGAGCCGCAGCTTGAGTCTCCCATGCGACCTCTTCTGCTTCAAGTTTCTTGTTCAAATTGGACAACACTGTCTTGATACAGAAACAACCAAAAATTGTAATGCCGAACATTGCGGTGACGATTCCATAGCTATTGCGGTAACCATTACTTGTGAGACCCCACACATACGAACCTGCAACATTACCCAACTGACTGAAGGCGTTGATAAAAGCGATGGCGACCGCGCGCTTCGCTGGAGGTCTGGGAAAGGAAGAACTAATCCAGGAGTAGAAAACGATAAAGCCAGCGTATGAACTAGCTTGCAGGAACAAGGCGACATAGCGGGCAGCAGTGTTGAGGGTCGACATGGAGATAACGAATCCAACCAGTCCAACACAGATAGGTCCAGTGATGTGCCAAAATTTGTCTCCAGTTCGATCAGCATGCCATGCATTGAGAAGAGATACTAAGCAGGCGAAAACCCACGGTGGGGCGCTCATCAACAAAGTTGGGATGTAGCTAAAGCCGAGAGTTCCAGTAAGGGAAGGGAAGAAGGCGTTGAATGACAGACCAACAACATAAGCTGTGAATGTAAGGGCCATCAAATAAATCTTGGGGTCTTTAAGTGCCAGGGTAAGTCCATCAAAGACACCCTGTTCAGCACTATCCTCATCGGCCTCACCAACATCTTCTAGCATGCGGAGCTGAGCCACCTCGAGCTCTTCGGCGCTGAAACCACGTGAATTGTGTGGTAGGTCAGGAAGAATGAATACAACGGTGATGGCGATAGCCATGGTGATAGCTCCCTCGATCCAAAACAACCAACGCCATGCAGCATGTCCGAGAACGCCTTGCATGTTAGACAAAACACCAGCTCCGATCAGGGCAGAGAAGGCATTGGAGATGAGATTACCACAGAAGAGAATCGCGTTTCGCGTAGTCAGCTCTCTACGTGTGTACCATTTCGATAAAATCATGAGAGCTCCCGGAAGGAAAGCAGCCTCGGTGAATCCCAGGAAGAACCGGATGACGACCATATCGGTAAAATTCCTTGCATTGCCCGAAAGGGTTGAAATGAGGCCCCAGACTGTCATTACGGCGGATATGTAGATGGATGGGCGTGAGATTCGATTGATGAATATGTTGGATGGAACTTGCATAAGGATATACCCTACGTACAAAATTGACAAACAAGTGCTATACTGAGTGTAGTTCAGGTCTAGGTCAGTCTGTAGACCCTTGAGTCGGGCCGCCGCCATGTTGTTACGGTCCAAGTAATTCATAATCTGAAGTGTCTCGGGTCAGTACATCGATGGTGACATATTTTGTAAAATTTGCCATCTCACAGAATATTACTCACGTATATCAGCACAAAAAGACTGCATCGTGCATCTAGCTTGCGCTTGAGCGACTTCTCCACGGCAGCGCGATGTGCTGGTGCCATAGCACGAGCACGATCAAGATGGTCTGCAGGTGAATACCGAGGAGCTCTCTCGACAGTCTCGACATTTTCCTTTTCCCCAGGCCGCGACGTGTCTTCGTTCTTGGATATGGTATCTGTCATGGTGAGAGACCGGTTCGAATCGAGGCCGCGATTTGATTCGGTTTCCTAGTGGAATTTATTTAACTGACTGAAATGTCCGCAAAAACCCCATGGGCATCAAAGTACTTAAACATGGGTTTCCCCACCCCTCCATCATCATCATCAACCAGAGCGGCCGGGGAAAAGAATCGGCCCGAGAAGCATATCTCGGAAGCAAAGATCGGCATGCTAGATTCTGATATATCGAGAGGCGACCATATTATAAACTGGTGGAGAAGAAAACCCATCTTTTTCAAGTATGCGAGTGGAGTATATCAATGGTAAGCCGCAGTCCCTGTCTGGTGTCCGGGGAAAGACAAAAGGGGGGAGAGTGAAAGTTCCAGTTTTTCCCCCTCCACTTTTTAGTTAAAGATTTCAGCCAACAATTCCCTAGAATATTCAGTTTCTCTATATTTTGGGTGCTCTTTACTTAGCATCAATTTATGACCGTAGTTTGTTATTATTGGAATCTCGAACAATGTATGTATATATATAATATAAAGTTCAACATGGTCACTATTGTTAGGATTTAGTTATGCCAAGAAATTAATAATACACCGGCAGTTTTTTATTCTTCCCCACAACTCACTATGCTATGAAGACCACAAATTGTTCTGTGTCATGTTTCAATGGTTACTACGAGTTTTATTCGCATCGAATAATTTACGTAACTGTCCTTGGCAAGACTCGAATCATATCACAGTACTAGCTAACCTGCTGGACATGTATCACCAGGGGTTGAGGCAAATGTTGTTGGACACAAAATCACATACTGAACAATGCTACTTCTAGTCTTAGAATGATTAGCGGAAATATATTTAATCGAAATTAAGAACCTTAATATGCGTTATACTGAGGACTCTTGCCTAGGACCTTTTTATTAAATATCAAGCATTTCGTTCTTTACTATAGATCGTACATAGCACAGATTTTGGTAGTGATATCAGCGGATGACTAAGTGTCCCAATAATTACCTCACCCCTGTCGTATATTTTCTTAGGCCGTCACACGCCGAAAATCATCGCGCCTCATCGCTTCCCGTCTTTTCTGCAGTGAGCTTTCTCGAGTTACCTTCCTCTTCTCTTCTCAAACACAATCGCTGCTATTGTTACTCTGCCCATCAAGTATCAGATATTCTTTAAGGTGTTGGTGGCTCTATATGTTGCAACCGTCAACCTGTTCTGTGATTCTAGTCGAGCATACCCAATCTCAATGGGAAGACCATCATGGCTCATGAACCGATAGTTTTCGATATTTCTATACAGACTTGATCGAGAATCGAGTGTAGATGGTCATGAGTCATGCCGATGTAACACCTGACAAAATCTGATTCAACTCCAAAGACGGCGGCTACTGCTAAGGGTAAATACATAAATTTCTTCTTAGAGATAAGTAGTTTTGGCCTCTTTTGCTTGACAACCGGTCATGATTTCGAAAACTTTATCATGGCATTTCGAAATTTTCTCATCTAACATATACTTGACTCAAAGAGTAGCATCATGAGAGATATCCTAGTTGTCTACTATAATCATCTCCAGCTCTGCTTTAATAGCATCTAGCCTCCTAATAGATTCCCTTAATACTTTTCCCTCCCCAAAAGAGAGAATTATCTATACACAGCAGTGGCAGAGCCGCATTGTGCAGTGTCCATCTCAGCACTTGCTACCAATCGATGACTGATATTTTTTAAAATAGATCGGCAAACAACTCTTCCCCAGTGATATAGTCTGGCACTGGGTAACTATCATCAAACTCATGAAACTTCCTTTTGGGGGTCTTGGAAGCTTTAGAATTGCTGAGAAGCTCTTCGAGGATGTTACGACTCCGTTTAGCACCGATCCAAATACTCTCAAGCTTCGCAAGATAGCGGATACATGCCTCAATTTCTTGTAATATATCATTTGTAAGAGACTCGGAGGAACGGATCCTAGGCGCCAGTTAGCTTGAGTGCCTGTAGAGCTCGCGGACCACCTTCGGATTGCTAATTTGCTTACAGTATAACTCCAGACAATGCCAGATAGCTTGCGCAGAAGGCCAAATGATGAGATGGCGGAATTCGTTCTTGCATTAACTCTGCAATATGAATACAGCTTCTAGCTGCCGCTACACATTGACCATGAGAATTACTCTGGGTTCTAGTATCCCAAGTTTCACGCGTTCCAGGTACCAGCAGCCTAATAAAATCAATTACTACTACTACTGCTGATCATATGGAAGAATGACTTACCGGTGTAAATTTACCGTACATCCAGCATGTAGAATGTATGTGATGATGCACATTGTCAAGTGAGGACTTTCTGAGTCAGAGCTATTGGCTGAGAACTTGATCGCATCTGGAATGTTTTCAAGCCACTCCGAAAGCTCGAAGTCTAGTTCTCTTATCGACTTCATCAATTGAGTAGCAGTATTCTGACCTCGATTTTGGCACATCCGGGAGATGCGAAGTGGGTTTATGGTGCGAGATATTTTACCAGCGATGCGACATAGCCGGCAAAAGGCAATAAAGCCTGTCATCCGCGATGCTCCTAAAGAAGGAGTCTCACTCGGAGTTTCTTTGCCGTAAGCTTCGAGGCCAACATCATCCATGTCGAGGGGCATTTCACAATCGCAGTCATCGTCTTCAACGCCCATCGGCCGCCCCAGACACACTGAGAGCAACCGATCCAAACCATACACACTCCACCATACTCTACGACAAAGCTCTTCTTTCAATACCTCACCAGCACCTCTAGCAGGAGATCTATGGAGTCCAAGGTCTTGG